>ORJL010665505.1_pt1 | contig 34676 bp, 33 predicted proteins | sample 1779941 | NCBI WGS metagenome assembly ORJL01 (sample SAMEA104232317, study PRJEB22302) | groundwater metagenome | biome: forest; feature: aquifer; material: groundwater | place: USA | collected 2011-08-07 | depth 5.8 m | reverse complement strand
GCCTTCAATGAAGCTTTGGTGGAGTGGTTATTATGGTACAACACCAAGAGACCGCATTACGCGCTAGGCAATATTTCTCCCTTCAAGTATATTATGTCTACTTTACCCGCTGCTGAGTGCCATATGTTATGGACGCATACATGGGCTTGACAAGTTTTAACTTTGATACTAACATTTTTTTGAAGTTCCTTTCAAGCGACAGGTTGTTTTTGACCTACCTCTACTCTTACGATATGTGGGATATATCACTACAACAGTCTATATGCCTTAAGTTCTGTGGCGTAAGCACTAGCGACTTATGTAGATTTGATTGCCATCAGTTTCGTTACTGATTATATATTAAATTTATGTGTGCTTTTGTACATAGCATGGACATCGCTTGTTAGGAACCTATAATTAAACTCTCCAACGAAATCAAGTTGGAGGGTTTTCATTATTGACCACATATTTTATTCAGCACAATTTTTTAATTGATAATCTAATCAGTCGTCGCAAGTTGTGTGTGGTTTGTTGTTTGTTGTAAGTTGGCCCGCCCAGCGGGCCACAAGTGGATAAATTTTTTTGGGTGTTGCCAGTGTGGACAACCATGTTTAAAATGTATTTTATGAACGCTTCTTTGTCTCGCCTCTACCGCCCCCAGCAGTTTTCCGATGTGGTCGGGCAGGAACATATTACCAAAACTTTAAAAGAGCAATTAGCAACCGGTCAGACGGCACAGGTTTATTTGTTTACTGGTATGAGGGGAGTGGGTAAAACCACGATCGCGCGTCTTTTGGCGCGCGCCTTTAATTGCCAGCATTTAAAAAATGGCGAACCTTGCAACAAATGCGAGCTGTGTCAAAATCATATTAAAAATCAAAATCCCGATATTATAGAAATTGACGCGGCTTCGCATACTCAAGTTGAAGCCACGCGGGAAAACATTATTGAGCAAGTGAAAGCGCTCCCGATGATTAGTCCAAAAAAGGTGTTTATAATCGACGAGGTGCATATGCTGTCTAAGTCTTCTTTTAACGCTTTGCTGAAGACTTTGGAAGAACCGCCAGCGCACGCTGTCTTTATTTTATGCACCACCGATGTTCACAAAATTCCCGAGACGGTTTTGTCCCGTTGTCAGCGCTTTCCTTTCCTACCTTTAACACCAGACCAGATTGCTCAACGGTTAGAATTTATCGCGGGTGAGGAGGGTATTAAATTAGAGTCAGATATTGCCAAAAGTTTGGTCAGGCAAGCGCAGGGCAGTATCCGAGACGCGGAAAGTTTGCTGGCGCAGATTTTATCTTTTTCAGGTAAAAAAGTGACCTGGGAACAAGCTCGGCATTTTTTACCGAAAAGCGGGGAGCAGGCGGCCGTTAATGTTTTAAACCAATTTGTTTCGGGTCAGGCCAGCGAAGCTTTTTTAGCTTTAGAAGAATTCCGAAGCAATGGTGGCGTGGGGCAGGCATTTTTAGAATCGGCCGTTTTAATATTGCGAGCAGCTTTGCTCTTTCAAATGAAAATAGAACCGCAGGGTTTTGATAATACTGAAAAAGAAGTTATAAAAAATTTAGCGTTGAAATCCAAAGAGCAGTTGTTATTTTGGTTAAAGAATTTAATCACGGGCTGGCAGGAAAGCCCCAAAGTTCACCCCGAAATTTTAGCGGCAGAAATGGCGCTGGCGGAGTGTTTTTCCGCCAGCAACACACAACAAACAACACACAACAAACAATCCTTTATACAAAATACTTCTGCGGTCGCGCCTGTTCAAGCGTCGTCTGATAGTTTGCCAGAGCGAGCAGAGAGCGACGCGGTAATTTCTAACAGTGATAAAACAGACGAGCTACCAGCTACCAGCTACCAGCTACAAGCTAGCTCTGATTTATGGCCTCAAATTGTGGCCAAGATTCGCGCGGAGCATCAAATTTTGGGTATGATGTTGGCTAGTTGCAAAGATATAGATGTAGGTAAAGAAGTTTTGTCTGTAAGTTGTCCTTTTGTTTTATATATTAAAGAATTTAAAAAACCATATCACCAAGAAAGAATTGCTTTGGTTATTAAAGAATTGGCCGGTCGGGAACTTTCATTTGAAGCCAGCCATAAACAAGAAGAAGTGGAGTCATCAGCAATGATTGGAAGTGATATTCCAGCTGGTGGCATGGTACCGTTGTTTAGTTAGCGCCAAAGAGAATTTAAATTATGAATTTTTAATCAATTTTTATATTTATTAAACGGTTTTAAATTCTCTTAACCATCTAATAATGCGAATAAATAGTCGCGTCTCTTATATCCTTGGAATTTGTTTTAAAAACTCTTCACCAAAAAATGTATGGGCAATTTGTGCTTGATTGGCAACCCTATCTCGATCACTAATTTGCGTAGTGGATACTACGAGTCGGGCGAGATTAATATCAATAGGCATAGGCGTTCTCCACTCTTTGAGTACATGGGCGTCTCTCACATCCTCATTTATTTGAAGCAATGGATATCCTGCATCAATTAAATCTTTAGCTTGAAATACTACAACATAACCGTCATCATAAATAATTCTATCTTGAGACAGCGCGCAAGGGCCTAAACCTCCCGCGCCCAACATTCCAGATTTTATTACTTTGTCTAAATTATTTTTTGAAATAGAATGCGCAAGTAAGCTATCACGCTCGATTGCGTTATATATTCCTCTTGAGATTACTCCATTAAATGTTCCATATTTTGAATGATATTCATAAAAACTGTTAGGCACCTTCAATAAGTCTTCACGTTTTTTTTGTCCTGTTTCTATCTCATGCGTTTGATATGTTACGTCCTGTTCCAAAGCATTCAGCATTTCATAAGTATATTTTATCGACCACTCCTCGAATTCAAAGCGTCCTTTTTGATATTGGTTTTCTTTATCGTAAACAAATCTTAAATACCTATTCCAACTTTCAACATCGTCGGTTAGATTATTTTTTGTAATTATATCTTGTGGAAGTTTATCAAACTCCCTTCTCCAAATTTTAGCAATATAATCCACCCTTTTTCTGCTCGCGTTGGTAATTGCCTCTATTCTATTAGGGTTCGGAATGGTTTCGATAAATTGATCAAACGTAGATACTTCAAAGTTATCTCGCCTTTCACTAATTTGTTGTTGACGTGTTATCTCAGGCATATTTTATATAAATAGTATGGCTGGGGGACATGGATTCGAACCATGATACTATGCTCCAGAGGCATATGTCCTACCATTAGACGATCCCCCAATACTTTAGTCATTATTATGAATTTTTTTTAGTTGGTCAATGGTACATCGTGTGATTGATTTGTATTTATAGAATAAAATAAGGCTGTGATTGTGTTTGATCACAGCCGGGCGTCTTCGGGGCTGAAATCAGTTCAAATCTGAAAAATATCAAATAGTGAATTAATAACCGAAGTCGCTTCTTAATATTTTAATGATGCCATTCCGTATGTCAATGTATGCGATGTTATTTTTTTATGCCGTCTAAATAATGTGAACAGTGGGTATTGACAGATTGAAAATATTGTGCTATAATATAAAGGTAAGCTGCTTTTTAGGCAGTTTATATTTTTTTCCTTCTTCGCTTCCTTCTTCAAGAAAGCTTCGAAGGACAAGTCATTAGGTTATTTTATAAAAGAATATCGGTTATATCGGACTTATCTGCCTTTAGGTATGGGGAGAGGGGTCAAACGGGTAGCCCGCAACGAGACATCGTTCGGGTTTCACTCGAACTCTCGTCTAGGGTTATTTGGGCGTCCATATTCTGACTTGTTTTGCTCGTCAGCGAGGACGCAGGGGCGCTCCCCAGACTCAAGGGCAAATAATCAAAAATCCTGCTTTTCTAGCGGGTTTTTGATTTACCTATTGATAGGGTAGTAGTCCGTCAGCCGACGGATTAATTAAGCATACGTTAATTTGTAAATTTGCCTTTTTCTTAGATAAAGGCATTTTTATTGAGTAATTTAGAAATTTTTCACTAACCCTATTGACAAAATTTAGAGGATATGGTAAGAAAGTAGCAAACAAAAAAACATTCTTTCCAAATTTCATAGGAGACACAATCATGTTTGCAACATTCATTATGCCATTTCTGATGGTACTGCGGTACCTTTTACTTTCTTATGGCGTCATCATTTTGATTTCTGCTTATAAGAATTCCGGTAGTCAGAATAGCAAGATTGAGCTATTCGAAAACAAATTAGTCCAGATAATTATTTATCTGGCTTTGGCAATCTCAATCTATTTTGACCTTTCAAGTTTTGGCCAAGACTATTTTTGGTCTATGCTTAACTGGGTCAGAATCATAACAGTGGTGCTAATCGTATTGGGCATAGTAATACGGATAAAAAATCAAGAGGGAGGCGGTAAGGTGCATGCCAGAGTGAAAAAATTTGCACTGCAAGAAATATTCTATGCCTGTACTCAAGTGTTGTTTATTATTATGGCGGTTTTTTTGCCATCACTAATTCAATATGTTATTGCTAACCCCACCAAATTTTACGCATTAAAATTCTGGTAGGGTTCGGAGCTTTCAAAAAAGGTCGTCTCGATGGCGACCTTTATTTTATAGCGGGAGTAAAATGTTCAAAGTGGATTTGCGAGGAGGGGACGGCTTTTTCAAATAAGAATTTTTCGGTTTCCATAATGGCTTGGGGAATGCCACAAATATACCAATCGGCATCAGGCAAAGTCGAAAAGGTTCCTATAATATAATCGGTGGTTCTTTTTAGAATAATATTTTCGCCATTTTGAGTTTCATCAGAGAGACAATAGCAATAATCAAAATTGTGGTGCTCTTTTTTTAGAGTGGCCAGTTCAGAGGTTAAATACATCGCGGCTTTATTTTTTAGTCCAAAAAATAGTTTTATAGGTTGAGTAATTTTTTTATAAATAAGCATTTCTTTTAACATAGAAAATTCTGGACTAATACCAGTGCCGGTCGCAACCAGCATAATGGGGTGGGTAATGGGTGCCAAAATAAAACGGCCGAAAGGTCCGCCAAAAGCAATATCGTCGTTTGGTTTTATATTTTCAAAAATTTTAGACGCCTTGCCTAGAGGCGCCATTTTTATAATAGACATCAAAAAATCTTCGGAGGGATGTGAGGCTAAAGAATAAAATCTTTTTATAGTGTTATTTTCATACGGAAAAGTAAAACTGATAAATTGTCCCGGCAGGTAAGAAAAATCTGTGGGCTTGGCCCAAGTGAGGCGAAAAACATCGCTGGTTAATTGTTCTTTTTTTATGAGTTTAGTTTGCATCCGTTTTTATTATAAAGCAATTAGGAGTAAAAAGTAAGCCCTGTAATACATCAGCCCGGTTTCTGACATTCTTTATATCCTAAACAAAAATTGCCTAGTTTTATAAATTTAAGCTTAATTTTAATGCTAAATATTTTATCAAGTCAGAAACAGAAAGAATTTTTGTTTCGGGCTGATGATATACGGGGTAAGAAAAAGAAATTTTAAAAAAATAAAAGAAAAAGTAAGTTATTATTTTTCCGGTCAGTCCATTTTAACACACCAGCAGTCAGCTTCCTGCGAGCTGACTGCTTGCAATTTCGGTCTGATTATTTTTGTAAAACAAAAAACCAAGCTAATCAGACCTCAAAGCTGGTTAAAACGGACTTGACCGGAAATGGAGGGGAGAGAGGCGCGGTGTGGAGTGTGGTTGCACGAAACAAAACCCTCTGAATTTTGTGCAGGGCTGAAAATGGGAGAGGAGGGGCGCGTGTGGAGTAAGAGTCCGCCAGCTGGCGGATCAACGCTCCCACCCCTTTGGGCCGAAAGGAGGAGGGAGAGGCGCGGTGTGGAGTAGGGCTGGTTCAAAACTAACTTGACTAGAAATACTAGGAAAGAGAAAAATGTCTCGCATCTCGTTTCTCGTGACTCGTTTCTGTTACGTTAGGAAAGAGAAAAATGTCTCGCATCTCGTTTCTCGTGACTCGTTTCTGTATTTAGAGTTATGCACATGGAAAATTGATGGCGAGTGGTGTATAGTGGAGTTAAGTGGTTGCAAGTGGTACAAAGTGGGGATAAGTTCACTTAATTGTGGATAATCGTCACCAAAAACCCTTAAAAACCGCACGTTCTTTTAGATTCTTCTTGGCGGACCATATACGGTTGGGGTTAAAATAAGGGTTTTTTAAAACTTGGCCAAATCAGTCATTTATTAAAGCTGCACTCGCTTTTATTTTAGCCCCAGCCGATCACCGCTATCTAATTAGCTTTTAGCTAATAGCTTGTAGCTTGTAGCTTGTAGAAGTTTCATACATTTATATTTTAATTTAAAATTCATAATTTAAAATTTCTAATTTCCTAATGTGTTTATTGGCGAATACCAACATAATTTAGATGATAAAGGTCGGGTGGCTTTACCCGCCAAGTTTCGTCCAATGTTAAAAGACGGGGCGGTCGTCACCCGTGGCGTGGATAAATGTTTGACCGTGTATCCTAAAAAAGACTGGTTGAAAGAAGCTGAAAAAATTTCTGCTTTGCCAAAAACTAAAGCAGACGCGCGCGCTTTTTCCCGTTTAACTTTAGGAGGCGCGATGGCTTTGGATTTAGACGCGCAAGGCCGTGTGGTTTTACCAGAATATTTAAGAGACTACGCCACCTTAACCAAACCGGTTGTGGTTGTTGGTATGTATGATCGTTTTGAAATTTGGTCGGAAAATTTGTGGCGCAAATTCAAACAGCAAGCCGAAACCAGCAGTGTTGCGATTGCTGAAAAATTGGTTGACTTAGATGTTTAATTTTATGTGGAAGCACACGCCAGTTTTATTGAAAGAGATTATGGCTTTGGCTAATTTGAAATCGGGTGAGACGGCGCTTGACGCGACGGTTGGTGGCGGTGGGACTGCTTTAGCCATACTGAAAGCGACTGCGCCCGATGGCAAGTTGGTGGCTTTTGATACGGATCCTGAATCTTTAAAAATAGCGCAAATAAATTTAAAGCCCTACAAAGGGCGGGTGGTTTTTGTAAATGATAATTTTATTCATCTTCAAAAAAATATTATGAGTAAAAAATTGTCTATAAAATTTATCGTGGCGGATTTAGGTCCAGCTTTGTGGCATTTAACTGAAAGTAAGTATGGCGGCAGTTTTTCCACGGAGGGTATTTTGGATATGAGGCGGGGAGAAGAGGGGCTGTCAGCGGGAGAAATCATTCGAACTTTTAGCGCGGATAAATTAGCCAAACTTTTTACCTTTTATGGTGAGGAACGTTTGGCTCAAGACATTGCCACGAAAATATATTTTGAAAGAAAACGGGTTAAATCTTTAAGCACTTCTTGGCTGGCCAATTTAGCGAGTGAAGTTTATAAAAAGAAACATCAGCGAAGCGCCATTCATCCAGCGACGAAAATTTTTCAGGCTTTGCGAATTTATGTTAATAAAGAATTGGAAAATTTAGCGTCTTTTATGCCATTGGCGCTAGAAACATTGGCGGTTTCAGGCCGTTTGGCTATTGTCACATTCCATTCTTTAGAAGACAGAATTGTTAAAAATTATTTTAGGAGTTTAGCCCATGAACGTATGGTAAAAATATTAACCAAGCATGCTTTTCAAACATCTCATTTAGAGCAGAGGCAGAATCCGGCCAGTCGTTCGGCTAAATTACGGGTGGTCGAAAAAATTATTTCAGAACAAAATTGGCCGGCGGTCACTTTGCCCTCCCTTATCTAATAATTTTTCTTAACATAAAAACAAATATGATGATAAAAATTCCCATTACCTATCCAGCTTATCAAAGAAGTCAAGCCGTGGCTTTGACTTGGGATCGACAATTGACTTTTTTAGGTTTGACTAAATGGAAAAGTTGGTTGATTTTTGGTTTGGCCGCATTTTTAGCGACTTATGTTTGGGTGACCAACGACATTTCCACGAAAAGTACTGAATTGTCTTATTTAAAACAAAGAGCGACAGTTTTAACCGAAGAGCAAAAAGTTTTGCAAATTAAAGTTTCAGCTTTAAGTAGTTTGACCAATTTAGATTTACAAATAAAGCCGTTAGGTTTGGTGCCAATAAATAATTCCACTTACTTGAAAGCCACACCAGTTAATTTTGCGCGTAAATAATATTTAGCTTATGGCTTTGAATCGGCAGAAATCTAGCCAGTCTTTTAATTGGCGGGAAAATTTTGTCGGTACAGCCATTTTGCTTTTATTTTTGGTCTTGGTCATTAAACTCGGTTATGTTCAGCTGGTAAAACATTCAACTTATAAAAATTTAGCCGAGCAAAGGCACTCGTTGTTAGAAGAAATTCTAGCCGAGCGGGGAGAGGTTTATGTGGTTGGGCAAAATAGTCAACCCAAGCCGATTGTTATTAACCAGAAACGTTGGCATATTATTGCCGTGCCCGCGCGCTTGCAGTCAGTGGCAGAGAAAAATGAAATTATTTCTAAATTATTGGCGCAAAATATATTGGACGAAGAAACTTTACAAAAAAGATTGGCCAATGAAAAAAGTCAGTACGCGCCACTTTTATATTATGCCGACGACACGCAAAAAGTGGCTTTAACTGAAATTAATCCACGGGTAATTTTGGCTTTGCCGGCCCAGTCGCGTTTTTATCCTGATGGTGAAGTTTTTGGTTTTTTGACAGGTTTTATGCTGGGCGGGCCTGATGAGCGCAAGGCCAGTTATGGTTTAGAAGAATATTGGAACGAGGAATTAGCCGGTCAGGCCGGTTTTTTGAAAACTGAAAAAGACGCGTTAGGTAATATAATTTCTATTGGTAATGAAGTTTTACAGCCAGCCAAAAATGGCGAGACTTTATTTTTGACTATTGATTATTCTTTACAATATTTTGCTTGTTCGCGTTTGGCGGAATGGGTCAAAATTCATGGCGCCGATTCCGGGAGTGTGGTTATTTTAAATCCCCAAACAGGCGCGGTTTTAACCATGTGTAGCGCGCCGACTTTTGATCCGAATAAATTTAGTGAACAAAAAGATAGCCAGCCCTATTCTAATCAAGCCATAAATTTTGCTTACGAACCAGGCAGTGTTTTTAAAGCAATTACTTTGGCGGCCGCGCTCGACCAAGGCAAGATTACGCCCGAAACAACTTTTGTTGATCCGGGTGAAATTATGTATGAAAAATTTCCCATTCGAAATTCTCAAAATAAAAAATACGGCACGGTTAATATGAAAATAGTTTTAGATGAGTCGATTAACACCGGCGCGATTTTTGCGATGAAGCAAATAGGTAAAGATAAATTTCGTGATTATGTGGCGAAATTTGGTTTTGGTCTTAAAACTGGAATTGAATTGCCAAATGAGGTGGCAGGGAGTATTTCTTCTTTAGACCGAGTGGGTGAAGTTTTTGCCGCCACCGGTTCGTTTGGACAGGGTTTAACAGTGACACCTTTGCAACTCGCGTCCGCTTTTATTCCTTTGGCCAACAAGGGTAAATTATTTCAACCGTATGTGGTTGATAAAATAAAAAAAGCTGATGGTACAATGGTGGCAACAAAACCGCAATTAGTCAGGCAGGTAATTTCGGAAAAAACCGCGAGCGTTATTGCCGGTATGTTGGTGTCGGTGGTGGAGAATGGTCATGGTAAAAAGGCGGGAGTTAAGGGGTATTATATTGCCGGCAAAACCGGGACGGCCCAGATTGTCAAAGAGAATGAATTGGGTTATATTGAGGGCGCGAACAATGGTTCGTTTGTGGGTTTTGGACCGGTCGAAGATCCTAAATTTGTGATGGCAGTCCGTATTGAACGGCCACGCGATGTGCAATTCGCGGAATCTAGCGCGGCGCCTTTGTTTGGAGAAATTGCCAAGTTCTTTTTAACTAGTAAAGGTATTGCGCCGACACGTAAATAAGTTTATGAATGTTGAAATAAAACCCCTACCCAGCCCTCCCCCTTGGATAAGGGGGAGGATTAAGGAGGGGGTTAGAAATTAAAATTATGATGAAAAATATAGTACAAAAATTTTTAGCGTTTTTGGCTAAAAGAATAATAAAAAAATATCAACCCAAAGTGGTGGCGATAACTGGTTCGGTGGGTAAAACCTCAACTAAAGAAGCGGTGGCTTTAGCGTTGAGTCCTTTAGGGTCTGTGATGGCGGCCAAGAAAAATTTTAATAATGAAATGGGTTTACCTTTAGCGATTGTCGGTTTTGAAGATTATCCGGGTAAAAATATATTTAGTTGGCTGGATATTTTTATTAGAGCTTTTGGCTTGTTAATTTATTATCACGAACTTTATCCTAAAGTTTTAATTTTAGAATATGGCGCGGACAAACCTGGTGACTTAGTTAAATTATGTTCTATTGCTAGGCCGGACGTTTCGATTTTGACGGCTATTGGTTCGGCCCATATAGAATTTTTTAAAACCGAAGAAAATATTTATAAAGAAAAAAGCACTCTTTTTGAAAAATTGAAAAAAAACGGCGTGGCTATCGCTAATATTGATAATGCTTTATCAACTAAAGCGTTATTGGAAGCAAAAGTAGAAAAGAAAATTTCGTATGGTCTATCGTCTGACGCCAGTATTAAATTTATACCTTTTGATAATGAAGATATTTTAATAAATGGTTTGTCGGGCAAAATATCTATTTTGGGGTCGATGGTGCCGGTAAATTTTCCACATCTTTACGGTCATCATCAGGTTTTATCAGCTTTGGGTGGGTTGTCGGCGGCGTTGGCATTGGACGCGGATCAATTGTCAGCTTTAGAGCAAATTCAAAATTTAAATTTACCAGCTGGGCGAGGGCGAAAATTAGCCGGTATTAAAAATTCTACTTTAATCGATGATTCATATAATTCATCGCCCGATGCTGTTTTGGCAGGTTTTTCTATGTTGTCGTCTTTAAGAGGAAGTCGTCCGTTAGTTTTAGTCTTGGGTGAAATGTTGGAATTGGGGTCGGAAAGTATTTCGGCTCATGAACGCGTGGGGCTGGAAGTGGCCATTTTAGAACCAGATTTATTGTGTGTGGTTGGAGAACAAGCTGTTTATTTGGAATTGGGTGCAAAAAATGCTGGCTTTTCTATAAATAAAATTTTGCATTTTAAAAATTCCCTTGAAGCGATTTCAGAAATTAAAAATCGTCTGCCGAAAGAAGCGCTCGTTTATTTGAAGGGGAGTCAAGGCGCAAGAATTGAAAAAATTACTAAAGCGCTTTTAGCCGACCCAGAGCGCGACAGTCAGTTGCTCTGCCGCCAAAATAATGAATGGTTAAAAAAATAAAGTTGATAAAATTCGTAAAAATAGAATTTATCAACTCATCTAATGTCTAATTTTATTATAAAATTATTTATCCACAAGGGGGGGGGATTAGGTGGTAGAATAAAATATATGAAAAAACTATATTTTTTAATCATTTTAACCTTGGGTGCTTTTATTAGTCTTCAGTCGGCATCAGCCGCGATGACCTATGGCGCCACGACTGCGACTAGTGACGGCAACTATACTTTAGATGGCATTACTTCTTCGGCCTTTTCTTTTGGTCCAGCCATTACGACTGGCAGTATTGTGCTGGGCTCTGGATTGACGTCTGGCACGATTACTATTGGTGGAGCTTCTCAAAGTGGAGATATAATATTTGGCCCCACTGGCGCTACTAGCAAAATTGGCATTGGGACATCAGTGCCCACCTCGCATCTTCAAATTGATGGTAATTTATCAGCTACCGCTTGGACTACTGACGGTATTGCTTTTGATTCAAATGCCGCTACTTATACAGATACTTCTACCGCAGGCGCGGGAACTGTCGCGGTTAGAACTGCCAATAGTTTTGGAGCGCCAACTTTTGCTTCAACCAATGCTATTACTGTCACCGATGCTTTTAGTCTTTATGTGCCAAAGCCAATTGCTGGGACCAATACCACAATCACCAGAGCAAATTCTGCTTATTTTGAAGGTAATGTTGGTATAGGGACAACAACGCCAGGACAAACTTTAGATGTGACGGGCAACATAAATTCATCAACTGGTTATTATATTGGAAGTTATAAATTTTTAAGTAAACCTGCATCAACCACGATTTCTTTAGGCATAAATACTCCTGAAGTTGCAACGGGTAATAGCGTCTATATTGGTTATGGAGCGGGTTATAGCACTACTTCAACTTATGCCGATAATGTTTTTATTGGGTCTTATGCTGGTAATTTAGCGAATGCTTGGGGTGGTAATGTTATTATTGGAAGTCAGGCGGGAAAAAGTACCACAACTATGAGTGGTGGTGTAATAATTGGTTATTTAGCTGGAGGAACTGGTAATATCACCGGTGTCAGACCCACTCTTGTTGGGTATCTTGCTGGAAAGAATTTAACTAGTGGCATTCATGCCACTGTTATGGGTTATGCAGCTGGAGAATATATGAGTACAGGGGGTGGTAATACTTTTATTGGGTATAAAGCCGGTCAAGGTAACACCACTCCAGCTAATAACACCGGTAGTGGCAACACTTTTCTTGGCTGGACTACTGGTAATACCAATAGTTCTGGTATAGGTAATACTTTTTTAGGCACTGCCGCTGGAACCGCTAACACCACAGGAAGTTTTAATATTTTTATTGGTGGTGTACCCTATGGTGGTGTTGGAGCTCACAGCACTTTAGGTACAGAAAATTCTTCGATAGTGATTGGTTATAAAGCCACTGCGACAGCATCAAATCAATTAGTTATTGGTTCAGAAGATCCTGATGGCGCAATTACGGACGCCTATTTTGGTAGCGGTGTAGTAAAAGCTTCGCCAGCGGCTATTACTTTGAATGCGACTGGCGGGTCCGGCACAGATAATGCTGGCGCTAATTTAGTTTTGGCAGGTGGTAAAGGTACGGGAAATTCCGCTGGTGGCAATCTTTTATTTCAAACATCTAATGCTGGAGCTTCGAGCGCGACTTTACAAAGTTTAACGACCAAAATGCAAATAACGCCAACGGCAGTAAATATGTTTATACCTCTCAATTATGGAACATTGGCTGGGGGTACGACAGCTTATACTTTAGCTGTACCATTAACGGCTTTAACCGATGGCGTGGCAGTTTCTTTCAAGGTCAATGCCGCCTCAACTGGCGCCTCGACTTTAAATGTAAATAGTTTAGGCGCAAGAAAAATGATTAAAGGTTCAGATAATTCAACCCAAATAAATAATACAGACTTGGTTTTAAATGGCACATATCAAGCAATTTATAATACATCTTTAGATACTGGAACGGGTGCTTGGGTAATTATAGGTAAATAATCATTTCAGAAATTTGAATTGCCACGGGAAAACAAATGTTTTCCCGACCCCTTTCGGGTTCGATTCCAATAAAAGAAAAAACGCGAACGTAAGTTCACGATTTTTCTTTTACCGCTACAGAGAATCCTCTTCCCCCGTTGCTCGCGGTCCGTCTATCGACTGACATCGCTCGCTTCCTCCTCCAGAGTCCGGGTCGTTTAAAATGTGAAGCAGTTCACATTTTATCCGTACCCTTCGATTCTCTGGGAAAAAAGAATTTTGAGCAAAAGCTCACAATTCTTTTTTACCGCTACAGAGAATCGAACTCTGATTACCAGGATGAGAACCTGGCGTCCTAACCGTTAGACGATAGCGGCCTAAGTTTTTCGATTGTATCAGAAAATTCGTAAATTTGCCAGATTTATAAAAATAGTCTAAATTATACATTGAAATTTACTCACTGTTTTTTTACAATTGAAAAGGACATTTTATGATTAAGTCGCTGACAGATTTGCCGATTTTAGAAATTTTTATTATCGGTTGGATTTTAGTTCTTATAGGAGTGGTTTTGTACAAACGTAAAGCCAACTTCGTAAAAGTTGTGAGCGATCGTTTGGGTTTGGATATTAAACCTACCCTAAGTCGGATTCTTTTGATAACGTTGATAATTTTTATCGTGGGTTGGGCCTTTCTAGCTCAACCTGTGAAAATTTTCGGCTTTATCTTACCACAGATAATTGAAATTTCATTTTTGCCAAATGATACCAATCAAGGCACGGTGGCTTTTAGCTTGATGATTCTGGCGGGAGTGTCAATGGCGGTGATGGCCTTGATCCTTTTTATAACCAATTGGCGTTGGTTTCGAACAATCTTCCGGTTTTTTTTGGGCTTGGTTCTTTGGGGTATGGTTTTTATTTATTTTACCTGTCGTTTGGACATAGTACCTTATGGGGAAATTCTCAAATTAGATCTGGTTGAAAAATACCAATCTGTAATAGGCGTCAAGCCATAAAAGAAAAATCAATCACATAACCCCGCACTAAGCGGGGTTTGTTATATCTGCAAATGTTTTTTCTTGGATATTGTCTAAAAGTTCGCGCGCCGCTTCTTTTAAATAATTTTTTCCTTCTAAATTGTTTAAAAATTGATCCACCAGCGCCTTCATTTTTTCCTGACGGTGCGCAAGTTGGTTTCCGGACATTGAGCGGATTTCGTGCAACGCTTCTATGATACCGCGATTTTGACTAATAAACTTTTGAAAATGACTATCGAGCATAGCCAAAGCAGAATGCTCGTCCAAACGGTCTGGTTGAAGAGTGGCGACATGGGAGGCAATAAGCGCCTTTAGTTCGTCTAAATACTCGCGGACAACCTCATAACCTTTAGTTTCGTAATGGTGCTTGATTTCCCAAGAAGTCTTCATTCTTTCATTCTAGGGGATAGGGGATTTTTTTTGTGTGGATAAAAATGATATAATTAAAATGATGAAAAAAGGCAAAATCAAAAATTATTGTGGATTTTTGGCGCAAAGAATTTTGGCGACCTGGATAGATTTAGGTCTAGTTTTTGCGGTAGCTGTTTTATTTTTAATGGTGATATTTTGGAGTTATAACCAAGGCGGTTGGTTGCATCAAGTCGCGGAAAATTTTTGTAAAAAAGAAGAACCACTTTTGTTTTTAAACGCTTGTGTTAAAAAAATTAGCCCGTGGGTAATTTTTTCTACGGGTTATTTAACAGCCATGCTTTTAAGTTGGATTTACGGGATTATTATGATTGTGTGGAAGCGACGAACTTTAGGCAAGATAATTTTTTCTTTGGAAGTAGTTAGAAAAAATGACGACAAGCCGGGACTCTATACTTTAATTTCGCGCGAGATTATTGGTCGCTTAGTATCTTTTATTTTTCCTTTTTTACAATTGGCTATTTTTTCGCCGAGCGGGCTGACAATTGTGGATAAAATTTTTGGTCTTAAAGTGAGACGAGAAAAATAGTTGCCCAGACAATGGTTGTCTGGGCGTTGAAATTTGTGACGAAGTTATTTAGGACCAACTTTCGTCGTAGGTCGGTCGTGTTATTGTTGGGGTATTTCCCGATGTGTGCGTTGTTCTATTATTAGTGAGAGTCTGTTCTGTTTGATCGGGTGGCTTAACTCCAGTTTTATGGATAATTTTTCTAGGGAATGTGCGCCGATGGTTGATTCGATTTTTGCTCATTTTTCCTCTCTTTTTTGATTTTGAAAGAATAAAAAATATCGATTGAATAGTAAATCTATCATATTCTCATTGTTTCGTCAAGTCGTTATAATTGCTTTATGGTTATTTATTATCAACCGCAACAAATTTGGTGGCAAGAATTTTTGAAGTATTTAGAACAAGCAGATGGTTGGGGCTATGATTTGAAAGAACACCAAAGTCTTTTAAATCATAGTCAGTGGTTGCCACATCAATTACAAGTTTATTTAACGCCAGCTAAATCTTGGTTTGGTCGTGGTCGGGAGTGGCAGTTTAATTTTCAAATTGAACCAGAAATTAATCGAAAATTGGAAGTCTTGTCAAGTAAAAATTTATTTGATGTTTTAGAAAATTTGCGAGGCGGGTTTTATCAACAACTTTTGGAACAAATACATCTTTATTTTATGGAGATTTTAAAAACGGATATTTTAGCGGAAGCTGTGTGGCATAATGATTTAAACAATAGTTTAAGGCGCGCGGAAAAAATTATTAACGAACCTTCGGCACAAGCAAAAATAAGTGAAGATATTTTCTGGTTGAAATTGGATACTTTACAAAAATATTTATTGAATTTTTATTGGCGTCTGTGCTATGAAGTGGCCGAACTTCAGCGAGTGCGAAAAGAGTTGGAAATGTCTGAATGGCTGGTTCGTCTCGAGCATTGGGCTAAGTTGAAAGACGATTATACAAAAAGACATTTGGATATTAGTCATTATGATAGTTTGGCCAAGCAATTTCAGACTCGGAGTGATTTTTTTGCCAAAGGCGGTCGGGTAAATTTAGAACAAAATTTTTTGAAAGAAGTGGAAAAAAATCATCATTTTCGCTCTTAAAGTAGGTGATTATTGCCAAATTTAGTGAAATCTGCTTTAATGCAGACTCTTTAGCTCTTTTGAGAGATCTGTTTTAAACATCAATAAACATCAATAAAATAAAGGGTTTTATGTACATAATTTACCCTTGACAAATTATTAAGCATATGCTATAATAATGATGTCATAAAAGTACCATAAATCTAAGATTTTTAGCTCTTTAATTACTAAACAACTTTTTGGCCTTACCTTTGGCGACAAATTTATTTGCCCCCAGCGGTAACACTAAAAATTTACTCATTCAAAAGGAGAATATCAAAATGAAACAGATTATAATCGTGGTGGTCTTACTAACCACCTGGCAAGTTGCTATTGCTCAGGTCGCACTTCGACCGTATAACGCTTTGGCAAAATCGGTTCAACAATTCTATCAAGCACCGTATGATATGACGGTTGATGAATTTGTTGAAAAAGTAAATCAACGGAGGGATAGTCTTTATCAATTACCCCTAATGAGTTTGGAGCAGATGGTAAATTTCTTACCAAGTAATTATATCAATCCGCAAGGGTTGGTGGCTAAAGGCCGAACTTTACCAATTGATTATTTACAATTCAAATCCGATTTTCTATCCCGGTATGGTTACAAAATAATCAACGGGAAAACACAGCGCTATAAAGTGTGGCATTATAGCGATGTGGAAGAGCTCGGTCGCACCTTTAACGATTATGAAGTTGCGGCACAAATCTTGCCACAATTATCCAGTGTTGGAGTTTATATTCCGATTCAAGTTCAAGAAAAGTTGTTGGAACTCTTAAAGAGTTCGCATCAGTATATTACCGGTGAGTCAATTCCCGGTGATGTTTTGACTTTTTCTAGCTATCAAGTTGATGGTAAGTATAAAGTCTGGGCAACAACATTAGTTGCGCCTGTTATGAAGGCGAATAATTTCACCCGAGTGTGGAAGATTCCCAATCGACAGGTTCACATCTCTCACCAAGGCAAGACTTATGTTTTTGCCTTTGTCAGAGCCTATAAAAATGGTGTCTGGCAAGGTTGCGATAATTTTGTTGGATTTGAAGTTGGTGGAGAGCACGGCGTTCTTACCAACCAAGGTAGAGATAAAGGAGACGGTGAGTCTGATAGTAAAGACATTAAACTACCAGAAAATCCTGAACGGCGTCCTGAATCTATTACTCCAGGAACTATTTGGGACACTGTTAGGGTTTATAAGCCAGATGGGTCGATTGATATATATCTTCGACCTCATGGAATTACGGGCAACAGGTACGATTTTTATTGTTGTCCTGATGGACAAATCGTCCGAAAGGATACGGTAGTCGTAATTCAGCCACCTCCTCCTCCGCCAGTTGTTAAACCAGTACGGCCACCGCGTAATAATGATGAAGTCGATCGGAGTAAGAAAATTCCTAAAAGAAAATCTTCTACGGTACCAGATTCAACATTCCCAAAGATACCAGAAGTTGTTCAGAAACCTTGTGAACCGGATACGGTTTTTTTGAAAGAGCCGTCACCACCTTTAATGGGGTTTGTTTCTTTGCAAGGAGAGCATACTTGGTCCAATGACAGTGCAAATGAAAATAAGTGGCGTGGCAATATTGATGCTGGTATCACTTATTTACCGATTCGTTTATCTGATAATGCTTATTTTGGAGCATCGTTACGAATTCACGGTGATGTTTCTGAAAGCTATAGGGGTAAAAGTTGGACGACCTGGGTTGTACCACAAGCAAAGTTCGGATTTTTTCCGAACAAAGAAATATACCTTGGAATAGGCGCTGGTCCATTTCTTGGTACTTATGGTATTGAATATGACGTCAATGCCACATGGTTGCCACCATTTCCGGTGGACGTTCCCCAAAAGATCAGAGTGCTCGAGGGCATTTCTATGACCGGTTACGGTCTAAGTGGTGAACTCTGGTACGAACCTATAAATTTATGGGGAGAAATGAGGTGGAACAAAAGCACATCCGATAAAGAATATCGTGAAGGATATCTGATGTCGCATGTGGAGTTTGGCCGCTTGTTTCTGCGTGCTTGGTACTGGCATCAGTATATTGGTTCGTTTCGTTCCAGTACTCGCCAATACAACTTCCCCAATAATTTGGGGGAAGAATGGTCAGCTCAAATCGGCGTTGGCTTGACGGGAGTGTCTGATGAAGACATTCTTGACCAAGCCATGAGCTTGCGTCATGGCGAAAAAGGTAGATCTTTTACAACCAATCCGGTGATTCTATATACTGGTTTGATTAAAAGATTTTTTACCAGTCCAGACTATTTTTCCAATAAATTGGGATTAAGTTTGGGTTTGATGTTGCGCGATTGGCCGGCAGCTCGTTTGTCGCTTGATTTGCGTTATACTTTTTTCCCGCGTCAGGCATTGGGAAGCGATTGGTTTCACAACTATGAAGTCGTGCAGTCGTTTCCTGTTGATCCCGCAACCAACTTGCATTATACAAAGTTGCGGGGCTGGAATTTCTTCCACGACGAGCATTCATTGCTCCTCCAGATAGATTTCAGCTTTTGATTTCAGTCTCCGACTGGCGCGACACAACGCCAGTCGGATAAACTGCAAAAACAAAGAAATTCAATTAACTATATATTCATTAACAACGAAAAGGAAGGAAAGAAACGATGAAGACAAAGTGTATTTTGGTTTTGGTATGGTGCATGATTATAGTGGGTTGTAGTGACCCCCTAAGCGTGCCAGATAAACCAGATGAAAATGAAACAGGTCCGCCACTCAACTTTATGTTGGACGGCAGGGTCACAAAGTATTTGGATTTAGCGACTGTTGAGTTGCTCAATTCAGCTCCGCCCAAACCCAATCAATGGGTGGGTGAAATTGTCAGGGTTATGCCTGACCCGAATCAAAATCGTGTGGTCGCAAAAGTCGATCAGAGTCAGAATATTTATGATTTCAAAGATACGATTCTGACGCTTCCTATAAGGGTAGCATATTTCTATCGCACGAATTTAGTCGGCAATGTTTACGGACAGCAATTCCCTTTAACCGAACTTTATGCCACCAATCAAAAAACCGGTCGTCGTGTAAAGATTGAACGTTGGGAGCATCTTGATTCAGGTTATCCCAATATGTTTAGTGTAATATACTATGCAAATGGATTGGTAACATCGGGGCCATCAAACCCAGATGATGGGTTACGACCTATAAAGTACCAAATATTACTTTTCGGTAAATCCGGGAAAAATTCTGATATTGTCAATTGGAACATTGGAATGAAGTCTGACGTCTACTTTGATTACTCTGGTGTTTGGGGTGATCAACGTACAGAGTGTGTGTTGACGACAGAATACGGAAAGTACGTCTGGAAAAGCCCTATGCTGGTTGGTTTAGCATCTAAAAATGCTGGCTACACCAACATTGTGCAGGTCCATAAATCAATTTATGGCCAAATCATCGATGATTCACTAATGGTTGATGTTTGGACATTTTCCGGGAGTTATTTGGGCCGCAAGACAATCAAAACTCGCGGTTATTGGCCACCATTTGGTCGAACACCTGCGCCAGTTGTTCCAACTTCTGGTGTTGTCTCTGATAGCATCCACGGATGCAATTCTTTCCGAGTCAGTTTTGATGGTAATTATACTTATACAGTCATTACTGATCCGGACACTCGTCCAGTTAGTTCTGGCGGATCCGGTGGTGGTTCTGATACCACGATTGTTATCGGTGGTAAGCCATATCGAGTGACGAAGGTTGATGCCGAAAAGATTTTGGTAGAATATGGCCAATACCAAATGGTAGGTAACGAACTTATTCCAGCCAGCTTGGGCGAGAAAAAGTTCTTTATTTATGTTTTGCCATTCACATGGATGGTAAAAGATGGCACATTGAAATTAAAAAACTGAACAAGATCATCAATATAAAAGGAGAATTTACGTGAAAGCACTTTCACTTATAACACTTATGGTCATCGTCTCTTCTTCGCTTTTGGCGCAAAGCGCTGGTGGGGAATACGACGGAAAAGTCCTTTACCTGTGGCAGAGAATGCTGCGATTGGAAGGGGCTCCGTGCGGTCACCAACCTGACCCGTCTACCCAATTCAGGGTTAGGATAAACGAGGACATATCTGGTCCCGGTGTAGCTGATCGTCATCGCGATCCGTGCGCAGGTGATTATGATAAGTTTAATCCGCTCGTCTCGCCCAATGAAGTCAAGGCCGCTTTTGGTTTTGACATCATCGGTGTGGGGACGGATAAAATTGGTCGATGGAAACTCAGCGAGAGTGGTCGTGCTGAATACGACACTGAAGCGGAAGCTTTCAAAATTGAAATCAAATTGAACGACGCTGAAAAAGCGGTCATTGAGCGAGCTTTGAAAGCCGGGGTTGCACCGAAAGTCCGTTTTACCATCAATATGGTGAAAGACGGAAAGATCCTTTGGGCGTGGCTGGATGAAAATGATCCAGCGATAAAGTATGCTGGTCGTGGTGATGTAATTTATGAATTTACACTACCGAGTCCTGCCGCCGGAGCTGAGCTTAAAGCTTCAAGATAATTACGCGAAACTTCGCGAGACCCGTCTCTTCATGAGACGGGTTTTTTATTTTGTTTGTTTCCACGGTTCGGCCAAAGATGCGCCTAAAAGTAACAGCCAACTCCACTGTAAGGCGGTAGCGTGTAATATGTTGTCACTCAAACTTTCTACCAATAATGTCAAAGTCAAGGCAATCATAATAGCAAATTGTAATTTTTGATGAGTTCTAGGAGCGTAATTTCGCCAACGTTTAAAGAGCGCGTAAAGTATGCTGGTTTGTAAAATTAAATAAGATATTAGTCCCAACCCACCAGTTTCAACTATTAATCTCAAGTAGTCGTTGTGCGCTTCAGGTGGATCAACATCGCTTCTGTCTGTGCTTAAAACATTACCAAACATACCATAACCCCAACCCAAAATTGGTCGTTGCCAGAATTTGTTTAAACTTTGTTGCCATAAAATACGTCGCCAATCGAGTGAATTAAATTCTTCCTCTTGGCTTGTTAAGCGATAAATAAGGGGATTATTTTGTAGGTCATAATGGTAAGTTGTTTTTAGCCAGTTGTTTATTGGAAAAAAAAGTAAAGCCAAAATTCCTAAAAGAGTGAATATTTTTATGGTGAGGGCGCGATATTCAAATAATCCCAGCACAATGGCAAATACCGCTAAACCAATATAACCAGCGCGAGTATAAGTAAAAAGTAAAGCGATTATACCGAGGCCAATAAAAATTATTGGCCATTTTTTATGAATATAATGTGTTCGCCATAAATAAAATAATAGACCAATGCCAATAACCAGATTAAAGGCTAAAACATTAGGATGGCCATAAGTGCCGAAAGCGCGCGAGGGCAAGCCAAAGCCAATTAGGCCAGAGGAAGTAATAATTTGATACAAAGCCAAAGCTAAAGGTATCAACAAGGCCCAGATAATAAGTTTCTCTATTTTTTCTCGCCTTTCTTTCAAGCCAAAATAAAAAGCGCCTACGGCAAAAAGAGAAAAAGAAATGATAACTTTAAGCCATTCGCGCAAGGCCGTGGTCGGTTCTACGGCAAGCGGTAAAGACAGGGTAATCACTAAAAGAAAAAAGAGCCAGTAGTTTTTTAGGGGCAGGTTTTTAAAATTTATTTTGCCGTTCAAAAAATAAATAAGAGCGCCCAATAAAACTAACAGACCCAGCGCCACCGCAAAGTTTATGTGTAAAGAAAAAATCGTAATAGTTTTATCGGTAAAAATGTCTAAACTATGGCGTAAAAAAACCGCTCCAAAAAGTCCGCCCACGGGCCAAAGAATGCTCAAGGGGATAAACAAGGCAAAACCCAAAATAATTAAGGCGAGCGGGGCTTCAGCTGCTGGTGAGATGGCATAACCCAAGGCGACAGCCAAACTAATTAAAAGCAGGACTGAAGCTAAAATAATTTTTGTTTTCAGAGTCATAAATTTATTATAGCAAAAAAAGAGCGCCAACCCTTGTGGGAGGCGCTTTTGAATTTCGTTCTCATTTTTATTCTGACATTAGAGCTGCTAACGATGCCAGCATGTCTATTTTTATGCCAGTCGGAACCATCCCCCCATTTTCTTCTTTGAAAGCTTGACCATCAGGATAAATGTTGTCAGATTTATTTCCTACAACAATCGTATAGGCATAGGCCGAGAGGTGAGCCGCAATAGTACAATGGTATGATTTTACTCCTTTTTTTGGTTTGATATTTCCGAAAAACTGAATGTACTCAATCGGCCTTTCAACATTCTCTAGTCCTGTGATGATGAATCTAAAATTATCACCAGTAATTGTTAGAGCGTAGTCAGATGAACTATTGCTGTTTTTGATTTTAAAACCAGCTCGGTTTATTCTAAGAGAGCTAATTTTTGGTGAGACACCATTTTTTATAGAGTTTATCACGAACTCAATATATCTAAATGGCTTCAATATTTTTTCTCGAGCCAGATAAAATTTGGCGCTGTCTTTGCTAAGTTGTTTTTTTCCCACAGCCTCTAGCGATAGCCCTTTATAACTGGCTAGTTCTTTTTTTCTTGATTGCAGATCTTTATAATCTGAATCATTTTTCTTATCTTTTTCCTTAAGTCGTTTGACAATTTTACTTAGATCCAGAATCATAGCTTCAAGATTTTTTACATTACCGGATTTTATTTCGCCGAGTTCTTTGTTTGAATAGGTTTTGGCAGTGAATTTTTTCAACACTATCAAACATGGTTCAACGGTGACCGTGTCTTCTTGGGCGTAGGTAGCTTGGGTGAAGGTGAGTATTAACGCGTTAAGCACAAGAAATAGGGGGAATGATATTTTCATTGTTTCATCCTTTTTTATTGGTGAGGTGATTTGTGAAGGGGGAATTTTAGTTTTCGGGTTCATTGTAGTTTTATATAAAAATCTTGTCAACCCTCGTTTCGTGGGCGGTTTTGGCCTATAATTGTAGGTATGAAGGTTTTGCAAATCCATAAATGGCATCATTTGGCCTCGGGTGCGGATCGGGCTTATTTTTCGACTTGTTCTGCTTTAGAGAAAAGGGGCGTAGAAATTGCGCATTTTGCGACAGCTCATCCTAAAAACGAACCCAGCCCGTGGTCTAAATATTTTCCTCGTTATCACGATTTTAGCCAAATTAATTTAGACTCCATTTTGGCCATACCTAGTTTTATTTGGAATAAAGAAGCGGCGCGTAAATTGGATTTGCTTTTACATGATTTTAAGCCAGACATTGCTCACTTACATAATATTTATCATCATTTAACGCCGAGTATTTTGCCAGTGTTAAAAAAGCACGGTGTGCCTGTCGTTATGACGGTACACGATTTTAATTTATTGAATCCGAATTATGTTTGTTATCACGATGGCGCGGTCTGTCAGCATTCATTTTATGGCGGTTATTATAAAGCCATTTTGCATCAATGCGTAGGTGACTCTTTAGTTAAGTCGACTTTGGCCGCCATTCAAATGGCTTGCGATAAATGGTATCGTCTTTATGAAAAAAATGTGGACGCATATATTTTTAGTTCGAATTTTTATCATAATAAATTTTTACAAGCGGGTTTTAAATTCAAAAGGGGAGTCGTGATGCCAAATTATTTAGCAGATGATGAATTTTTTACAGCGCAAACAGTCGAATCTGGCGCGATTGCTTTTTCTGGTCGTCTAGTGGCAGAAAAAGGCGTAGAGTTTATTTTAAAGTCTTTAGAATTTATCAAAACTAAAGTATATAACCTTTCATTTGTTGGTGATGGTCCTTTGGCAAATAGGTTAGAAAAAAGTGGTTTCAAAGTTTATCGAGGGCTATCTAAACAAGCTAGAGAAAATTTCTTATCAAAACAGCAGTTTATTTTGGCGCCAAGTTTATGGTGGGATAATTCTCCCCATGTAATTCTCGAGGCCTATGGCCTGCATCGGCCGATTATCGGTACAAAGTTTGGGGGCATTCCAGAAATGATTGAAGACGGTATTACCGGCCTTTTGGTTGAACCGAATAATGCGGAAGCTTTGGCCGAAGCTATCGATACATTATTGCAACAGCCACATTTGTGCCAAAATATGGGTGAACGTGGCTTTCATTTGGCTAAAGAAAAATACAATGAAGAATATTTTGTGGTACGCCTTTTGGCTCTTTATGGTGAGTTATCATAGTAGAATTGTCTCTAATGGTATTATCCACTTTTCACTATCTCATTTTCGCGCGAAAATGAGATAGTAGAAGTTAAGATTGTTTTTACCTTATATTTATGAACAGATTAAATGAGGAAATTTTAAAGCTAGAAAAATTTTTAAAAACTCTGGCAAACAAAAGACGTTTAGCGGTTTTGAAACATTTGGCCAAAGTAAAAACTGCGACTTTGAGCGATTTAGCCGAAGTGGCTGGAATTTCTGAAAAATCTATGTCTAAACATTTGCAATTTTTAGATAATGTTGGCTTAATTGAAAAGACAACTTCAGGGGTACAAGTAGTTTGTTCGTTGGCTCATGATCATCCGGAAAAATACAAAGACGTTTTAGAAGCCGTCGCCAAAATCCTAAAATGATTTTACACTATCTCATTTTCGCGCGAAAATGAGATAGTGGGGAATGAGTTGTGATATAATACAATTATGCTTGAAAATAAAGATATTATTATAAATCAAGTTCGTTCTCACGCCAGTCGAGCCGGCGCAATGGCACAGCGGGTACTTTTGCCGCATCCGGATAATAACTATCATCCGCATTGGTTGAAATGGGGGGTAGTGGCATTTCTGGGTTTGGCGTTAGCTTTGTGGAAGGCATACACTTTACGGCTTTTAGGGGTGGATATGAATTTTTCACAAGAGGCGGTAGCCAGAACTTTAAGCTGGAGCTTTTATATTGTCACGCTGTTGGCCTTGCTAAATATTTTGGTTTATCCAGGCCGTCAGCAAAAAGAAGCTATTTGGGCTTCACTCACTTTGGTTTTCCTCACTTTTATTTTTATGATTTTTTAACCTCCACATCAAATATGGCTAAAGCTGAAGGTGAAAATAAATACAGCGGCAAAATAGAAAATTTTGACCCCAAGAGAGCGTATTTTTTTACACCGAATTTTTATTTATATTTATTACCAGATAATTTAAACAAAGAAAAATCACAAGAAAGAGATGATTTGATTCAGGATTATTTAAAAGAAGTCAATGAAATTAAAAATCTTTCTAATGAGGGATTGTCTATAAGACATAATCTAGATGATAATTTAAGGCAACTAAATGAATTATATATGTTGATAAGTCAATATTTAGAAAGCGATGACATAGACGTTCAAAAGAATTTTATTCATTATTTTGGTGCTCTTCATGATTATATTACGGGAATAATTCGCCAAGGCATGGAAAAAAGAAAAATTGAGGCTAGTAAATTATTAAATCATTCTATTCAAGAAGAACAAATAAGAGCCCATCAAGAAGATGAATTTATTAAGTCATTAGCGCCAGTAGAACAGTTTTTATATGAGTCAGGAGTATCGTCTTGGTGGAAAGATTATAAAAAAGAAAGGAGTGAAGAGTTAACAGAGTTTTTAAATAAATTTAGCCGAGATTTTAATCTGTATCTTGAGACCAAAGAAGACGATGAGAAAAAAATGATAGAAAATTTGTTGGGTTTAAAATTGTTTAAACAACTTTATGAATTTGATAGCAATAGGGTAGATGTGGTTATGAATAATGTAGGTGAGCGTTTAAAAGCCGACCACCTTAACGCGCTTTTAACAAAATTGTGTTTGTTGGAAATTAAAAATAATAAAATATAGTTTATGATTTTAGATTTTTTAGTTGTGATGTCTTATTCCACAGTAGTAGAGCGAAGCTCACTACGTGGCAGGCGTACGAATAGTGGAATATAGTATAGAAATTACAGGTAGGATATAATATAAGATATATGAATGAAATCAAGGAGAAAGAATTAGAAAAAATATTAAAGGCCCTCGCCAACAGACGGCGGTTGGCTATTTTGCGTTGTTTGAAAAAATCTCGCCGGGTTTCCGTACAGGAAATTGCCGAGATCATAAAATTGTCTTTTCGTTCGACTTCAAAACATTTGGGTATTTTACGCGCCGTTGAAATTGTGGAATACGAAGTAATAAGCGTGCAACGTTTTTATAGTTTGTCTGAAAAACCTGGCCCGATTGAAAAACATCTTTTAGGATTGCTTTAAAATAATCTAGTGATAATGTTGATGTCTTATTCGTACGAATAGTAGAATATAACATTTTTCAAAATAATTTAAGAGTAATAATAATCTATAACTCCATAGTAGTAGTATGGGAGCGTATTAGTTTTGCCAAATACGGTTAGTATTTAGATTGCTGTGTAGCTGGTAGCGATGCCTTATTCCACAGTAGTAGATCACGCTAGTTGGCGGATTACTACGTGGCAGGCGTACGAATAGTGGAATATAGTATTGTTAAGTTATAGAGAAGTGGGGTGGTGGGTGTGGTGTAGGGGTGGTTTTAGGATTTTAGGGGGTAGCAGAAGGGGATTTGGTTGTCAAATTTTGACTTTGGCTGGAGAGGGAAAAAACAAAAAAAGTAAAAAAGTTAAATAATTGACAAAATTAAATAACAAAAAATGAACAAAAAACCCTTATTTTTAAGGGTTTTTTAGGTGACTGGACAAGCCCTTGACAGATTTTTGACTTTGTAGTTAGATACCCCAGAACCAAAACATCAGGTTCTTTCAAAATGGAATACAAATTAACTAACAAACGGTTCCTCCCACTATAGTTTTGATATTCACCCGCGCGGAGAATGTTTTTATTATAGCCCTGTGAAAAGAAGGAACCATTATCAGTAAGCTTATTATAGCGCTCACGAGACAGGAAGGGTTTGCTATTTAAGTAATACCTTAGGAGGTATAAACATGTCGAACGGCAAAAATAAATCCGTTGTCATTAACTATCATAATGAGCCAGATCGAGGGATCGGCTACTTTGAAGTTCTTGGCTCAAAAAGTGGAATTTTTTCCGACAAGTACAAAAAATTACCGTCACGTTTGCGTTCACGCATTACCTTTGGCGGTATGTTGCTAATATTTTGTGGCTTGGCCTCAATTCTTCTTCCATTACAGTCGTTGCCACTGGCAATTCAATATATTGCCTCCGGTCATTTTACTGAGTATTGGACTTATTTAATGGCATCCGCCGGCTACATGAATGGCTGGCTGATTTCAGCTATTACATCACCTATTTTTATAGGTGTAGGCATCGCGGTCATTAGGCATCAGTTTAATTATTTCCTCGAGCCGCATACATTTAGCTGTAAAGAGGAATACGATCATGCTCCGAATTCACTCACGACATTAGTTATTGTCCCGTTGGCATTGGCACTTTTCACTATTTCCGGTGTTTTACAAACAAAGGATATAGAGAATACAGTGTTTTATGATCAAACGAAGGTGGCGAAAGATCGGGTTGAACAGGAAGATTTAGGCTTTACACCAAAGCAAATGTTGGCACTTCAATTTACACCGGAAGAGGTAGAGGGAATGATAGCGGTTGGCTTATTGAAAAAAGTACAGCTTTCGGAGAATGAAGGTGTTATTTTGCAAGCCCAGAAAGGTATATACCTTGCCAACTTCCCATTGGAAAGTCAATTCTTACTGATCGATACGTTATTTATCGCAATCATACTTAGCATAATCGTGGTCAGTCCACGATGGGCTGCTCGTTTTATGATTTGGGCGCAGTATATGGCGCAAGATGATGAGGCCAGGGGAACAAAGACACCAGTTTCAGATCTTGGAAAAATGATAGTCCAAGAAATTTTTACTCTTGGCGCAGATTTTCAAGCGTATATTACGCGTACGGAAAGCCCTCTTATTGTCACAGAGAAGGTTGACGACATATTGTCGGACGCATTAAGACAGATTCGTGGTGTGGCATCAAAATCGCAGGGTTAACAAATCACTGAATGTATAACATTTTTAGCAAAGGATAAATACAATGACTATGTCATATGGAAATCCGACGCTTCAAGCAAGTCGAAACATCAGTGCTCATGAAGGAACCCTTTATCACATACTTTTCTACCTTTTTTATTTAATTGCCGTATTTGCTTTGACTTTGTACTATATGAGTACTTTGGTTGATCCAGCAGAAGCGGACAAAATAAAAAAACGGGGGAAGCAGTATAAAAAGTTCTCTACGGTTCTGATGGGACAACGAAACAAATTGCGTCGTGAAAATGAAAACCTCCAAGCCAAGGTTGCAGAATTGATGGGACGGAAGCCTCCTCCATATCCGGTGCCATATTTTGGCCCTCGGCTAAAACCAGGCGAAGTTCCAGTCGAAAAGAAGAAGCTTGAAGATCTTGAAAATGCCATTAAGAATCTTCCACGTATAACCGAGCGTCGAGCACTTAAGCTTGGCATTGGCACAGAGCTACTGGCAGGTGCTTACAATATCATAACAAATCCAAATGAATTCGTGGTGAACTTGGCGGATGATGTTGGTAATATTGTTGAAACATTTGAAGCCTATCAAGAAAACAAAGTCACGCGAAAAATCACAATGGCTTATGCAAATAGGACTCTGAAACTCGTTTCTACGGTTGATAATTCAACCATCGTATCTTATCGGGTAATGGAAAATAAACCGCCAGAATTTCGGTTTAAAATCGGTAACATTAAAACCGCTTCGCAGTTGAAGGGTTCTTCCTTAGGAGATCTTGTTATTTCAATTGACGAAAGACCAAAAGATGTTGATGTGACTTCGGGTAATCCACAGCTTAAAATTGATCGTCTAGGCGATGCAACTTTTGTGATAACTTTACCTTTTGAGGTCTTTTCATCATCCACAACATGGCAGGATTATTATACAGGTAAGAAAACAATTGCCGGTGTAACTTTCACTCGCGGGCAGCCAGGTATGATTCACGTATCAGTAAGATTTAAATATACTGATGGCGCGAATACAAGTACCAGTTCTGTTGGTGGTGACATTCCGATTCGATATCAATAAACCAAATATTCACCATATATTCAAGGAGAAACCTATTATGTTTCGCAAAATATTCTTGGGTATAGCGTTGGCGGTTATTTTTACCGTTGTCGCGATTGCTCAACAACAACCGACTGGGTTAGCTGGTTATAAGAAAATTACCGTTTTTCCACGTGAATTCAAACTTCGTGTGGAAAAAGTGGATCGGGTTACGACCATTGATAGTTCAACTGGAGTATCTAAAACAAAAAATATTCCCGATGCCAATGATCCAATAACAAAAATTGTTAATCTTATTTGCGATTATGCCGGAATTACACCAAATTTTGTTGAGTCTTATGAATTCCGTCTTCGTGATCGCGCGGTTAGCAAGCCACGTAATGGTTTGTTAAGACTACCTGGTGGAACCGAGCTTGATCTAGCTCAAATTCCAGATGAAGCCTGGAATCTGATTAAAAATCTTGATCGCCGAAAATTGATTGCGGTGAGTCGAGAAAATACAATGTTATCAGTAGTTAAACGTCCATGGGAAAAAGAAACATTCAAAGATGAGCAGGCAAAATGGGAGTTCAACTACGTTGACCCTGATCCCCCTCCTGTGGATACGACTGCGGATGAGACGGAATACCATTCTAGCTTTACGGCTTTTTTCGGAAATTTACTCAAACCGCCAGAAAATCGTCAAATATCAGATGGTACTTGGGACTATAAATATTCCGGCGCTTTTACACTTATGTGTGGAGAGACGTTTCCTGTTCCATTCGACAAATCCAAGAAAAATCGGTTAGAAATTTCTTTTGGAAATCCTTTTTACAAAGGTTATGTGCCAGAAGATAATTCTGTTAACTTGAATCTTTCATTGTTTGGATTAGGTGGTCTCGGTTATTCAACGCGTTTGAAGCCATCCACGGCATTTTGGGGCGATAATTCATGGGTCGCGGATAAAGGTCCTTTCGCCTCTTATCAACCACAATCAATGGTGTCAATTAAATTTATGCCGGCTTCCATTATAATGGTTTTTTTGGGTGGCGACGCAACTTGGATTTATTGTCAAGTGCAAAAAACTATAGCTGGAGTTGAAGATGTTGCTAATGTTAAGTATCGTGAAAATCCTAATAATCCCAAAGAGATATTTAGAGGGAGAATTATTGATGGAACGTATTTTAACTATGGCTTCAGGCTACCTTTACGAACCATATTTGATGGTGATTTCGAATTACGATATGATAAATATCAAGGTGAGGATTACATATCAGTGGCTTTCGAGAAACAGGAATTCTCTGAAAACATCATTGATCTTTCAGCGAATTATCGCTTTGTGGCTACTGATTCGTGGCGGAAGAGACTAATTGCCAATCTTATGTGGAACAATAAGGAAATTATGAAGAACGTTAGCGTTGGTTTGACGGGAACATATTTCCAAGGTGAAAAAAGTTGGTATGAGTTAGTTTTTCAATGGCATTCACCACTTGATGCCATGATCAAAGATCAGCGTGATGATAACGCAGATCTTGAAAAGTAAGACAAACAAAAGTCGGGATGAGTTTTTTTGACCATAATAGTCTTAATTACTTCACCGGCTTGAACAGATCAACGACCGGTGAACTGACCGAGCTTGCGAACATCGCAACCTTGGTCGGACCTTCACCGGTCTTTTTTTATTCTGGTTTTTTTAATTTTGTATCTGTCTGGATCCCGATTTGCATCGGGATGACGGGGGGGGGAGGGGAATATTTAGTTTTAAGCCGCCAGAGGCGAGCCTCGCTGGAAGGCGGGTTTTAAGTTTTTCCGGCCTTCGTAGCCGAAGCTACTTCGGTGGAGTAGGCAAGTTAGAAGTTAGTGGGTTCTATTTAGAGTATAAATTTTAATCAGATGTTTTAATTATGTATCTGTCTGGATCCCAAATCTAGTTTGGGATGACGGGCGGGGAGCGAGCAATTATGATTCGTCGGTTGACGGATGAATGCCAAATGATGGTCAGGGTAAGATTATAGATTCCCGCCGGAGTCTACCCGCCTTTGGCGTGGCGGGAATGACGCTAGAAAAATATATTGGTATAAAACCCCAGCACCGAAAGGAGAGACAAGTTCACGCTTCGCCCAAATGAGGGATGTGCCTATTCGGCACACGCATTCACTTTGGTCTTGGTGCGGGGTTAATATTTATGTATAAAAAATTTTATTCCTTTTCAGAAATAAAATTGTTTTAATAAATATTAATATTCTACGACACTTAATTCAACAAGAAAAATTTTTTAGAATAGAAGTAAAGTAAGTTCTGAATTTAGAGTTCTAAGTTATGAGTGGGAGGAGGGAAGTTGAAAAAATTTATTTTGAAAATTTAGCACTATAGGGCGGAAATTGGATTTTTTTGAATCCCATGGTTATTGCTCGTTTTAAACATTCCTAAGGGTCTGATAAGGTATATTATACGACGCTAGGATATGGACTTGCAACCACTTCCCGCACAATAAAAGCAGGCTTTTTTCTAATTTCATTTATTATATATTTAATTTAAAATTTATAATTTAAAATTTAGAATTTTCTTTATTTCCCCTACCCCACTTAATATCTCTATCAAAAATCACTATATTTTAAAAAATCACTCGATTTGGTTATCGAGTGATTCGTTGAGATTCGTTGTTCAGACCTGATAGTGTTTATACGAAAGGTTGTTGAATTTCTGCGCCGAGTATTCAAAGATGCCTTTGGTTTGGTATAAAATTACACTTCTAAGCCCAGCCTCCAGTATTAAGCGACTACAGACCGTGCAGTAGGTATCGTCACAATACTGTAGGTCTTTTCCATCATCGCTTAAGCGAATGAAATAAAGCGAGGAATTTTTAATTTTCATTTGATTGAATGGCATTGCCGAAAGTATAGCTCGCCATTCGGCGTGCACACAGCAGGTCAGGTCATGCCGATTGTCATTTGGTATTGTGTATTTGTCTTTGCACCGACATTTTTCCTTGCCAGCTGGACCATTGGCACCAGTACCAATTATTTTGGTTGTACCATCAACAACAATAATGGCGCCGCATTTGGCACTAAGGCAACGCGAATTCTCTATAGTGAAACGCAAAGTATATCCACTCATTAATTCTTGAGCATTCCATAAATCTAAACCTTTTAGTTTTTTCATAGCTGTATCCTCTTTTTTTGTGAAAGAATGATTGTTTAATCCCCGTCATTTTAGCTTTTATTCTTAATTAGTCAATCCTCCACTATTCTGAAATTAAATTTTCAAAATTGTCGTAAAATTTTAAAATAATATTTATTAATTCTGGTTGTTGTTCAAATTCTGTAATTTTAGCTTCACCCTCTATAATATATTCATCAGGAAAACCAATTATCTTGGCAAGGGGTTTTCTGATGGCAGAATTTGGTATCTGTTTAAAATATCCCTGTAATAATTTGTGCCAACCCAAAAGAAGCTCTCGGCTAATATTTTTAAGATTTTCCTCTGCCGGTATTAAGTCGTCAAAATAATTAATTATCTTTTGCCAATCAGAAATTTTGTTATAAAGAATTTGATCTTCAAAATATTTTAAAAAACTTTCTGACGAATCCGTTGGGGCATATTTTTTATAAACGTCATTTTTTTTTATAAAATTGACGCGTGTCAGATCCACGACCGAATGAAAAATAACGCCGGCCTGAAAGCTGTCTGGTTCGTTTAAGACCATTTGCAAGTTTGCCGGATCGTAATGGGTTTCTGACCTAGCAGTGGCGTTTGAATAATGTCTGATATCTGGTAGGCTGGTGCCCAAAATAAAAGCTTGTTTATCAAATTTCGATAAAAAATGATTAAAAATTTTATCTGTTAAAACAATATGTGTAATTTGTGACGCCATATTATATCAAATCTAATAAGTCATATTTCCAACCCCTATGTCCATTGTGATCTAAAAATAATTTTGAGGGGCAAATCTCTGTTGGTTTAGCTTCGCAGTGGCCGATAATGTTTGTTTTAAGTACATTTTTATAATTTTCTTTAATAATACTGGCTACGGCTCGGAGTTCTATTTCGCTAGGTTTATCGTCAAGATAATTGTTATCAAAAACAATTGCCACACTGCGACAATTTATTTCCCAATTTCCGGCGTGCCAACCGATTTCATTATCTAATAATAATCTTTCGGTAGTTCCGTCTTTTCTAATTAGCCAATGATATGGCCAAAAAACCTGCTCTGAATTTCGAAAATGTCCAGAATAAATGGGCTGACCTTTAAAGCTAGCATCATTTGCGTATTTTGGTGAGGCATAATATGGCGCATATAGACGCACCAATTCCATGGCGGATAATCTTTTGGGGGTTAAGCCGGGTGGATTTTTAGTATGATGAATTACTACTGTATCAATCGGCACTCTATCTAAGTCTTGATTTTTCCCCGTTGTTGCCAAAAAAATAGTTTTTAAAGCGAGTTGCTTTTCAAAAAAATCGTAGATAAGTTTTTTGTAATCGTCAAAAATTTTATCATTCCCCTGTTCAGTCGCTTGTTTTATTATAGTTTCTAAATCTGGCACAATAGTAAAATACCAGTCAGGTTTTTTAATCGCCTTCAGCCACTTTTGTTCGTCAAACAATTTATTCATAAAATTATGCGTTAATCTGGGGGACATGGATTCGAACCATGATTCACGGCTTCAAAGGCCGCTGTCCTACCATTAGACGATCCCCCAGGTTAAAGCACAATATGGTGAACCGTTTAAATTTAGCAGAATCTCTCTGATTTTTCAATTATTTTTTTGAATGCAGTATTTTCATTAAACGTTAATTTGCTAGGCACGCTAGGCTTGCTATCTTGCTAAGAAAAGCATTGACAAACGGTTTGCTTTTAGTTTGGCGGCGATATAAAATGTTTTTATGAAAGAGCATGAAACATTACCATCTAAAGAGTTAACAGTACTAAATGAAAAAGTCGAGAGTTTAGAAAGGACTTTTGAAAATTTAAAACAAACCGTAGCAATTGATAAAAAAACATCAGGGGAAGCTTTATTGGATAAAATAAATAAAATTAATGAAGAATTACAAAATAGCGTCATGAGACGCTAATCCTAAAGTAATACGCGCTAGATATTTTAATAGTCCTTGTTTTGAAAAATTTCCTCGAAAGGGATAATTTTCTTTTTGGTTTTGGCAGGGGCTTTAGCTTCAACTGGTTTTATGGCGGAAATGTCGGTGGAATAATTAGCAATTTCATCGGCCGCGCTGTCTTGGATCTGGGAAGTTTTTTGATAAAAGTTAAAAAGATAGATGCCAACGCCGCCGCACAACACCACAATCGCCAAAATAAATAAAACAACTTTCTTTTTTGAGCCGGGTTCGAGATCTGTTGGGACAAATTGCATATCAGGTAGTAGAAAGACGCCAGTTAAAACTGCTGGCTGTTATAAATCTACTTAAAATAAAATATTGCATATCAGGTAGTAGAAAGTCGCCAGTTTAAAAAATTTATAATTAAAATCATATTATAATTAAACATAGTATAAAGCTCATTTTCCATAAAAGCTATT
>ORJL010559342.1_pt1 | contig 34726 bp, 31 predicted proteins | sample 1779941 | NCBI WGS metagenome assembly ORJL01 (sample SAMEA104232317, study PRJEB22302) | groundwater metagenome | biome: forest; feature: aquifer; material: groundwater | place: USA | collected 2011-08-07 | depth 5.8 m | reverse complement strand
TGGTTCCGCCTAGCCTCCACCGGCTCGCCAACGCATATCTCCTGGGCACGGGCGACTCCATGGCGCAAGACGCCTTGCAGCATCGCCTCCGCCATAACGCCGCCACCTATGAAAGCTATACGCATAGAACTTCACAACCCATAAAACAAAAACGTCGACCCATTATACACCTACGATTTGCCTTCACGGCGAGAAGCAATCTGACAAGGCGACATACTGCCACAAACGGAGGCTGTTGTATTAGCGGCAACGCTACCTGGGAAGGCCGCGACCAGAAGCCAGGTACGCAGCCAGCTTGATGGCTTCGGCCATGCTGGTGGCCTGAGCAATGCCCTTGCCAGCAATATCGAAGGCCGTGCCGTGGTCCACCGACGTCCGTATTATCGGAAGCCCCAGGTTTACGCTCACGCTCTCCTCAAACCCGTGCACCTTGATAGGTATGTGGCCCTGGTCATGGTACATACACAGCACCGCATCGAACCTGCCGCCTATCGCCTGATTAAACACTGTGTCCGCAGGCACCGGCCCCACTGCATCTATGCCTTTTGCCCTGGCATCTTTGACCGCCGGCTCAATGGCCTTAGCTTCCTCATCTCCCAGCAAGCCCCCATCCGAGCTGTGAGGGTTCAGGGCAGCCACGCCAATGCGAGGGTTAGGAAATCCCCATCGTTGAAAGTAATCATGGGTCAGTCGAACCTTAGCCAACACATTCTCCCTGGTGACGGCGTCGCAGGCCTGGCGAAGAGAGCGATGGGTAGTCAGATGGACTACTCGCAGCGTTCCGGAGACCAGCATGGTGGCCACCTGAGGTGCTCCAGTCATAGACTGCAACAGTTCAGTGTGGCCTATCTCTTTGTACCCAGCCGCCCATGCAGCCTCTTTGTTGATAGGCGCCGTGGCCATGGCTCGCACTCGCCCTTTGAGACACAAGTCCGCCGCCAGCTCCACCCACTCCATGCAGGCCTTGCCTGCGGCAGCCGACACTTTGCCCGGAATAGCGTCCTCCGCGTTCAGGTTATGTGGATCCAGGACAGGAACAGTCCCAGCCAAAGATCCCGCGGCCTCAGGATCATCTGTTTCGCGGACCTGAAGAGGGGAGCAAACAAGAGCCAAGGCGTTTCTCATGATAGCGGCGCTTCCCACCACCAAAGGGAGGCACAGATCATGGATCTCCTGCACAGTCAGTGCTTTAGCCACCACCTCCGGGCCAATACCGCATGGATCTCCTATAGTGATTGCAACAACAGGTAGCTGCGCCATGGTTCTACTGCCCTCCTAGAAGGCGATTATAGCGCAATGCGGCACAGGAAGCCTCTGGCCAGCTCCAACCAAACAAACAGCTAAAAGAGGACTGCCATAGCCCTTGATCAGTTGATGGCGGCGAGCGTGGTTACAGCTTTCGCGGCCTCTGCGCGCATCTCAAATCCCAACACCTGGCCAAAGCAATCCGTTACCACCGGCACCACTTCTTCCAAGGAGACGGCATGTCCAAGCAGTCGCTCGATGGACGTAACGTCACGGTCTCGGATACCACAGGGAACGATGTTCTGGAACCAGGCCAGGTCCGTGCTCACGTTGAGGGCGAAGCCGTGGGTGGTGACGCCACGGCTGACCTTCACGCCAATGGCGGCTATTTTGGCGTCGCCTACCCAGACGCCTGTGAGTCCGTCTATCCGGCCGGCGGTGACGCCAAAAGCAGCCAGGGCCTTTATCAACGTCTCTTCCAGAGAGCGTACGTAGCGCAGCGGCCCGCCGCACCGTCGGATGTCTACGATGGGGTAGCCTACTAGCTGGCCCGGGCCGTGGAATGTGATCTCTCCTCCCCTGTCCACGTCCACCACCCGCGCGCCCATGGCCTCCAACGCGCTTCTGGGCAACAAGAGGTCGGTTTCTTTGCTACGGCGTCCCATGGTGTAGACGGGAGGGTGCTCCAGCAAGAGCAAGCGATCACATTCACTACCTGCGGCCCTTGATTTGGCCATGGAACGCTGGATGTCCCAGGCCTGCTGGTACTCCACTCGTCCAAGAAAAGCCCACCGGCACAGAGGGAAGTTTGCCGCTGAGGCAGCCACAGTTCCTCCTTCGCCGCAGGGAAACGTCCTTTTAACTAATAGATGTGCGTGCTTGAATCTATGGCTTCCAGGCGGCGCTTCACACTGAGCAGGAACGCACCTGCGTCGGCACCGTCCAGGATACGATGGTCAAAGCTCATACAGATGTTCATCATGGACCGCACGGCAATAGCGTCGCCTGGGAGCACCACCGGGCGCTTGACTATGGCCTCAGTGGTCATGATGGCAGCCTGCGGCGGACTGATCAGCGGCTGGGATGCTACGGAACCAAGGACGCCGGTGTTGTTCAGAGTGAATGTCCCCCCCTGAACGTCCTCCAGGCGCATCTTGCCTTCGCGAGCCCGCTGGATGACCTCGTAAGATGCGCGGGCCAGGCCAGAGATGCTCATGGTGTCGGCATTGTGAACAACTGGAACAACCAGGCCCTGGGACGTAGCCACTGCCAGACCCACGTTGATGCGTTTCTTCAGGATTACCTTATCGCCGCCCCACGTAGAATTGACTCGCGGGTGTTCTTTCAAGGACTCCACCACAGCCTTGATGACGAAAGGAAGATAGGTAAGAGCTACACCCTCCCGCCTCTGGAACTCCTCCTTGACGCCCTCACGACGAGCCACCAGGGAGGTGACATCCACCTCCACCATGGACCAGGCTTGGGGTATCTGCGTGGCGCTCTTGAACATGTTGTCGGCGATGATGCGCCGGATAGGAGTCAACGGAACTGCCTCTTCTTCAGGCCCGGCCAGCGTGGGCGGGGCAGCGGGACGCGCTGCCGGCGCGGCGGCCTTTTGCTGCACGTAGTTCAACACATCCTCCCTGGTCACACGCCCGTCCATCCCCGTGCCACGGACCTGAGACAGGTCTACGCCGTGTTCCTCCGCCAGACGGCGTACCACGGGTGAGAAACGCTGCGGGACTCGTGGCGTCGCCGTGGTTGGCGCGGGCGCAGGTGTTATGGCAGGCGTGGGGGTAGTGGACACAGCCTCCGCCTGTGCCGGCTCCTCGCCAGAGCCGGTCGGCCCCACAAGCCGGGTTTCTCTTACCAGGACTCCTGTGCGGCTAACGACAGGAACCTTCTGCGCCTCTCGTGCCACAGCCTGAGGCTGCGGCGCCTCTTCCTCCACCGCCTCCAATGTCTCCATCTCGGCGATGGGCGAGCCCATAGGGACAGTATCCCCTTCTTTGGCTAGGAGGGCAGTAAGCTTTCCCTTGTATGGAGAAGGAAACTCCATGTTCACCTTGTCAGTGGTAATCTCCACCAGCGGCTCGTACTTCTCTACCGCGTCTCCCGCCTTCTTGAGCCACTTGCCGATGATTCCTTCGGTGACGGATTCGCCAACTTGGGGCAGTCTCACTTTTACTGGCATAGTCCAGGCGCTCTCCTTGGAGTTAGTACGCGGCTAGCTTCCTTGCAGCAGTAGCAATCTTATCTGGGCTGGGCATGAAAAACTCCTCCAGCGGCGGGCTGAACGGCATCGCAGGCACATCCGGGCCGGTAACCCGAACGATAGGCGCATCCAGATAGCCAAACGCCTCCTCCGCAACAATGGCCGCCACCTCAGCGCCAACGCCACCGGTCTTGTTGTCCTCGTGGACTATGAGCACCTTGGCGGTCTTCTGGACAGACTTCAGAATAGTTTCCTTGTCCAGAGGGCGCACCGTCCTCAAGTCCAGCACTTCCATGTCTATCCCTTCCTTAGCCAAGGTCTCCGCGGCTTCCAAGGCGTAGTGCAACATCAGGCCGTAGGTTACGCACGTAATGTCAGCCCCCTGGCGTTTGATATCCGCCACGCCTATGGGGAGCACGTACTCCTCTTCCGGCACCTCGCCGCGCACCAACCTGTAGGTCCGCTTGTGTTCCAGGAATACCACAGGGTCCTCGTCGCGTATAGCTGCCTTGAGCAGCCCCTTGGCGTCGTAGGGAGTGGCTGGGCAGACCACCTTCAAGCCAGGCGTATGAGCAAAATAGGCCTCCACGCTCTGGGAATGATACAGGCCACCGTGAACCGGCCCGCCGTACGGGCTGCGGATCACCATTGGAATGCCCAGGACGCCATTGGTGCCGTACCTGGCCCTGGCCGCCTCGCCGATGATCTGGTTAACAGCAGGCCAGAAAAAGTCCGCGAACTGAATCTCAGCGATGGGCCGACGGCCTTGCATAGCCGCACCCACCGCCACGCCTATGATGGACGCCTCCGCCAGCGGGGCGTCTATGATCCTCTCTTCTCCGAACTCCTCTATCAGTCCGCGGGTTGCCAGGAAGACGCCTCCCCGTTTCCCCACATCCTCACCCATGACAAACACTCGCGGGTCGCGCTTCAACTCTTCGTACATGGCCTCGCGCACGGCTTCGATAACCGTCTTCACCGCCATATGGAAAACTCCTTCTGAGTCACGTCAAAGGGTATGTACAGTACCGTCGTCTACTGGTTGGCTATGGAGCATAGACATGCTCATAGAACCCAGAGATGTCAGGATATGGCGCAGCGTCAGCATCCGCCGTAGCCTTGTTCACATGCTCAACGGCTTCCCGACGGAGCCGTTCGTCCATCTCTTCTGTCAGCACTCTCTGGCCCGTCAGATAGTCTTTTAATCGCTTGATAGGGTCACGCTTCTTGGCCTCTTCCAACTCCCCAGGGATGCGATAGCGCCTATCGTCGTCATCACTGGTATGTGGCATGTAGCGCTCCACTTTGGCTTCGATGAACGTCGGCCCCTTGCCTTCCAATGCCCTGCTGACAGCCTCAGTCACCACCTGGTACACAGCGAGAAGGTCAGTGCCGTCCACCGTCACACCAGGCATCCCGTAGCCTGCAGCCCGGTCGGCCACGTTAGCGATAGCCATCTGCCTCCGCTGGGGAACCGAAATGGCGTAGCCATTGTTTTCGCATACGAAGATCACCGGCAGCCTGAATACACCAGCAAAGTTCATGGCCTCGTGGCATTCTCCCTGGCTGGTGGCTCCGTCGCCAAAGCTGGTTATCGAGACGGTGGTCTCGCCGCTCATCCTGCACCCCAGAGCGTATCCCACGGCGTGAGGAATCTGAGTAGCCACCACGTTGGAGAGATTGATCACCTTGAGAGTAGGAGACAGGCGTGCTCCGTGAAGCGGGAACTGCCTCGCACCGCTGGTGGGATCCCCAGCCTTGGCCAAGAAGCTGAGCATGGCTTCTTTGGGGGTTATCCCAGCAGCTATGGCGGTCCCCAAACTACGATAGTAGGGAAAGATGGCAACACTAGGGGCATTCCGCACTGCGGCCCAGACGGTGCCCATCTGCGTCGCCTCGTGGCCCTGACATGAGGCAACAATTGGCACCTTGCCTTGCCGGTTCAGCAGCCAGACGCGCTCATCCAGGGTACGCAACAGGACCATCTTGGAATACCACTCCAGGAGGACCTCAGGAGTCAGTTCTCCAAGCCTGCCTTTGGCCTCCGCTCCACGGGTCTCAATGGCTGCAGGGTTTCTGGAACGCGCCATTTGCCTACACTCCCTTACGTGATTACTACATGATTGCCTTGAAACATTGATTATATGACACTGACTGTGCCACGCCAAGAGCGCATCAGCTTCTCGCAAGCTTTGCTCTCCTTGCCAGTTCCGCCAAACAGTGAACGCTACATCTCTACAGAGCTGCGGATTCTCCCTGCCTTACACCGGCGGTAAGAGTGTCCCTTGCAGCTTCCAGAGTGTAAAGGTGAAGTCATCCGGCGGCGGAGCAATGTCTCCCAGAGAAAGCGAATGGTCAGCTTCCACATTGCGCACCAGAGGGTAGTGCGCCAGGCCTATGGGCAACAGGCGTTCCTGTTGCGCCTTAGAAGCGTCCTCGATCATGCCGTACACCATGTACCCGCCTTCGCCGTCCAAGGTCTCTCCCGCCTTCAGGTCACGCTTGGCCACTGCTACAACCGATGCCACCGGAGGCCCAATTGGAGCTCCCGTATGTGCATGATCCAGCACAGCTCTGGCGATACTGACTGGGGTCTCCATGCCCACCAGGTGGAACGGGCGATGGAAGGCGGCGTACCTGCCTGTGGAGTCCACCGGGACACCGTAGTCAGGCAGGGCCTGCCGGACAAAGGGCTGCTCCGAAGTAACGACTACATATACTCCCCAGCGCAGGTCCTGAGAAACGGGCGTGCCGTCGCGGTGGAGAGAGCTCACCACCTCCACGACGCCGGAATGCTCCAGTATGCCGCCGTGCTCTCGGGGCTTGAGCAAATTGGGAAGGTCGGCCACTCCAGCAGGGGGAAAGTGCATCCCGCGTACATCTGGACGGAGTCCTGTCATGTTAGCCACCGCCACCATCTCCACCGCTGACTTGGTGCCATCCAAGAAGGAGTTGTACATCTTGGGGTTCATACGACCTCGCAAGGCTTCTTCCGGGGAGTGGCCATAATACCCCCACACGGTGTCGGGCGTGCTCTTGCGGTACTCAGGAAGGTACTTGGTGCCCTTGCCAGCCGCAACTACCTGGAACCCCAGAGCAGTAGCCCAATCGTACAGTTCGTGGATCAGTGCAGGTTGATCTCCGTAGGCCAGAGAGTACACCACGCCGGCGCGGTCGGCCATGCGCTTCAACAGCGGGCCAACCAACACATCCGTCTCAACGTTGACCATTACCAGGTGCTTGCCCTGGAGGATGCTTTCCATAGCGAAGCGGGCCCCAACTTGAGGGATCCCGGTAGCTTCCACTACTACGTCAACGTTGCTGGCCGCCAGGGCCAAGCCGTCCTCAGTGAAAACCGGTTGCCCCCGCTCCAATGCGACGTTCATCTCGGACACGCGGTTGGTGACCACGACGTCGGCGGGAGAATGCCCCGATAGCTGGAACGCCGCCATTCCTCGATCCTGACGCACGTCTGCCACCACAGAAGGGCGCATTCCGGCCATGGCAGATATCTGGCACAGGACCTGTGTGCCAAACCGCCCCGCGCCGATGATGCCCACTTTGATGGGCTTGCCCCGGCGTTCCAAATCAACAAGTCTGTCTCTGAGCACGTCTGCCCCCTTCGACTCCCGAGGCTGCAACCCCATTATACGGCATTCGGCCAGCTATCTCTCGACCAACATATATCTCTGAAAAGCCCCCAGTGATCCGCTACGTCTTCCCGTACCTGTTGACGTCTATCGACGCCGTGAATATAATCACGCATGCAACAACACTTCGTCAGGAGATGGTTCCTTTGGCCAACGAGACAGGCAAACGGTACTTCTGCAGCAAGTGCGGTGCTGAGTTCATAGTCACCAAAGGCGGTGAGGGGACCATTGCATGCCACGGGCAACCGCTGACCAAGAAGTAGGCATCCAGAGGTCGATTTCTGGCTAATACCAGCGCCAGGGAGGCAGGTTCATGGCGAACCAGCTAGGCAAGCGCTACCAGTGCGCAGTTTGTGGTACTGTCATCCTATGCACCAAGGCAGGGGATGGAGCTGTGCAGTGCCACGACAAGGATATGGATCTCCAGCAAGCTAAGGCGCTGCCCTCTTCCGACTGAAGCCGGATACCGCTCCATTGACTCACCGGTTGGGTCAACTAGGGCAAGGGGCGCTTATTCTCCTCTCAGGGTCACTGAACTGAACTAAGAGGAGCAGTTTGTGCTATCGGCAAGAGCTCAGCGCTCTCTAGCTGGACTGCACCTGTGGTCAGCGTATCCATCGCCGAAGAGTAGTGGAAACCTACGGCAAGCGGGTTTCGAGGCAAGCCTGGTTGACTACGAGAGGTCTCTGAGCACCATCACCACCTTGCCCTGTACCTCCACATCAGAAGGAGCGGCGAAAATAGGCTTCATCTGGCTGTTGGCGGGTTGTAGCCGAACACGTTGACCTTCGTAGAACAGTCTTTTGAGAGTCGCCTCTTTGTCCTTCTTCAACCACGCCACCACCATGTCGCCGTTGCGCACCGACGTGGTAGGCTGGATCAGCACTACATCGCCGTCGTCTATGAAGGCGTCTATCATGGACGTCCCGCGGACTCGTAGGGCGTAAAGATCCCGCTCCCCTTTGAGGAGCTTGGTAGGCACTTCCACCATCTCTATAGGATCGCTCTGGTTCCAGTCTTCAGAGGACAGTACGGGTAGAGGCTGTCCAGCAGCTATGTACCCTAGAAGGGGAATGCCGCTGGTGCCAGCCTGCCTGGTGGGGCCGTTCAGGACCTCAATGCCACGAGATATCTCCGGGGCACGCCGTATGTACCCCTCTCTCTGCAAGATGTTGAGGTTATAGTCCACCACCGAGGTGGAGCTTATGTCGCAAGCCTGCTGTACATCTCGTACGGTAGGCGGATAGCCGTGTTCCTCGATAAAATCACATATGAACTGAAGAATACGGCCTTGCTTGGAAGAAAGCTTCTTCACAACCTGCCCTCCCGCTGCTCACGGGTGAATAGCACGAATGTTCGCTGGCACAATGGCCAGACTGTAGCACAAGCGGCAGGTCATGTCAACGTGGAAGCAGAGCTTGCTCTCTTAGCCAAACGTGACTTCCGCCTGGAAGCGTTGTTCTTGTGGATGGCACCTCTCTTAGCAGCCCTGTCCAAGGCTGAGGCAGCGTGTGCCACGGACTCCACGGCCTGCTTCTTGTCATCCGAGGTCGCCACCTTGCGTGCCGCCGCCACGGCGGTGTTGGCGGCGCTCTTCCCTCGGCGGTTATACCCGGCCTTCCTCAAAGATACCCGAGCCGATTTCTCACTGGGCATTGATGCACTCCTATTGCTGAATCTGTCGTTAGGTTCAAGAAACCTTGTCTGCCAACCCGGCAGACAGTGTAGGTTGGCTCAGAGAAATGCGGGAAACGCTCATGACTCCCTGCACTTCCTCCAACTTCGTATACAGACGGCTGAGCTGGTCCACCCCTGTGGTAAAAACGGTCAACTGAATTGTGGCAGTGCCATCAGGGTTCTCTCTGGTAACCATGGATGCGATGTTGACCTTCTCAGCGGAAACCTGCGTGGTGATATCCCGCAGAAGGCCTACCCTGTCCCACGCTTCAATAGATACTCTGACAGGGTGAAGGCTCTTGGACACACCCCAGTTTACTCTCACCAACCGCTCCGTCTCGTCCTCATTAAGTACGTTCCTGCAGTCCTTGCGGTGCACGGTTATGCCCCGGTTCCTGGTGATGAACCCTATAATCTCATCGCCTGGCAGCGGAGAGCAGCAAACAGCCATATGAGTCAACAGGTCTCCGACCCCTAGCACTTCAATTCCTGATGCCGGCCCTGGAAGGGGGAGTGGGTGAGGCTGAACGACCTGATCCTCCTGCTGGTTCTGGGTCAGCCGCGTGGCCACCTGGTTTACTGTAATGGTGCCATTGCCCAGGGAATTGAGAAACTCCTCCACGGTATCTACGCGGAAAAGCTTCGCCAGATCTTCCTCTGAGGGACTCAAGTTCAGGCGTCGCAATTCTTTGACCAGGACATCCCGGCCACGTTGAATGTTCGCCCCTCGCTCCTGGCGGCGGAACCAGGCACGTATCCGTTGCCTGGCCGTGGCGCTCCTTACATATCCGGAGGCGGGATTGAGCCAGTCCAGGCTGGGCCCCCGAGTCACCTTACTAATAATGATCTCCACCGTGTCGCCATTACGAAGCTGGTAGTCCAGCGCCACCAGCTTGCCATTGACCTTTGCCCCCATGCACCGGTGTCCCAAGTCTGTATGGACGTGATACGCAAAGTCTATGGGAGTAGACTCCGCAGGAAGCTCTTTGATATCGCCCTTGGGTGTGTAGACAAAAACCTGGTCCGGGAACAGGTCAGTCTTGACGTTCTCCAGAAACTCCTCTGCTCCGCTGACCTCTCTTTGCCATTCAAGAAGCTGCCGCAACCACGTCATCTTCTGCTCGAAGGGGGTATCCGGAGCATTGCCTTCCTTGTAACGCCAGTGGGCGGCAACGCCGTACTCGGATATACGGTGCATCTCCTGAGTCTTGATCTGTATCTCCAGCGGCACACCCTCAGGTCCCATGACCGAGGTATGCAGGGCCTGGTACATGGTTTCCTTGGGTTTGGCAATGTAGTCGTCGAACTGGCCCGGCATTGGTGTCCACAGGGAGTGGATCACGCCCAAGGCTGCATAGCACGCTTGTTTGTCCTGCACAACGATCCGCAGGGCAAAGAGGTCATAGATCTCGTGGAAATCCTTGCCCTGAGCCGCATACGCTTGCATCTTCTTGTGGATGCTGTATATGTTCTTGGCTCTGCCCGTAACCTCGCCTCGGACAGATGCCTCCTTCAATGCCTCAACAAGGATAGCGGATACCCGAGCCACGTACTCTTCCCGTTCTTCTCTACGGCTAGCCAAAAGCTCGGAGATCTGCTGGTACGCTACCGGCTGGAGGTAGCTAAAGGCCATGTCTTCCAACCGCCACTCAATGTCCCATATGCCCAAACGGCGGGCCAGAGGGGCGTAGATGTCCAAAGTCTCCTGCGCGATGGCCAACTGACGCTGGAGAGGTTGAGCTTTCAGGGTACTCATGTTGTGCAGCCGGTCGGCCAGCTTGATGAGCACCACCCTGAGGTCCTGGGCCATGGCCACCAACATCTTGCGAAGGCTGCCCGCCTGGTCGTGGCCGTCCTCCGTGGCACGAACGGAACCATCAGCTACGTCCGCAGACATGCGATCCAGACGACTCAGCTTGGTCACCCCGTCAACTAGCCGCGCCACCTCGCTGCCGAACTCCTTCTCCAACGTCTCACGAGGAACGCCACAATCTTCCATCACATCGTGAAGCAAAGCAGCGGCCAAGGTGGTAGCATCCAAGTGCAGGTCTGCCAGGTATAATGCGGCCTCTAACGGATGCTGGATAAAGGGTTCCCCAGACAGACGCGCCTGGCCCTTGTGGGCCTCAGCAGCATAGCCGTATGCCTTGCGGACGAATGCGACCTTGTCCGCAGGAAGATAGCTTTCGATCTTGGCGATCAGACTATTCACGGTGAAGACACCAGAACATAGGTACAAAAACCATAGCAGAAGTATACCTCATTGTTGTTGTAGGTTCAAAACCTCTACACGCCCATCCCTCCCTATTCCTTTACCGTTTGTGCCGACTGGAGTAAGCTGAATTGCATCTTATTCACCTAAACCCTTTGGAGAACCTTCATGCACCAAGCACCCCGCGGCACGGTAGACGTGCTGCCCCAGGAACAAAAGTACTGGCGGTACGTGGAGCGCCAGGCAGCAGATATTTGCCGGCGCTTTGGTTACCAGCGCATCGATACCCCCCTGTTTGAAGCGGCGGACCTCTTCAACCGAGGCGTGGGCGACGAGACAGATATAGTCCAGAAAGAGACCTACACCTTCCAAGACAGGGGCGGCGATTGGCTTACCCTCAGGCCTGAGGGCACCGCCTCCGTTTGCCGCGCCTACCTGGAACACGGCATGTCCAACCTACCACAGCCTGTCCGCCTGTACTACTTCTGCCCCATCTTCCGCTACGAGCGACCACAGGCAGGCCGCTACCGGCAGCACCACCAGTTCGGCCTGGAGGCCATCGGCGTCCCTGACCCGATGATCGACGCGGAGATCATCCAGATTGCATGGCTCCTCACCCAGAAGCTGGGACTCCGTGACCTCTCTCTACTGGTCAACACCATCGGCGACGGCGATTGCCGCCCCGCATATCTTCAGGCGCTGAGGGCATACTATGAGCAGCACCTGGACCACTTGTGCGGCGACTGCCGGGCACGCTACGCTCACAATCCCCTGCGCCTCCTGGACTGCAAACAAGAGATTTGCCAGCAGTTCCTTGCCAAGGCGCCACGCTCCGCCGATTACCTGTGCGCCGCCTGCCAGGAGCACTGGGGCAACCTTCAGAGCTACCTGAACCTGATGGGCATTCCCTACCGGATTGACCATCGCTTGGTGCGAGGACTGGACTACTATACGCGCACCGTCTTCGAGATCCAGCCTCCGGAAGAGGGCGGCCAAAGCACCATAGTAGGAGGCGGACGGTACGATGGTCTCATTGAAGCGCTGGGGGGCCACCCCACTCCAGGGGTGGGCTTCGGTTCAGGCATCGAGCGTCTGGTCCTGAACTTGAAACGCCAGGGGGTGTCAGTGCCGGAGGAGTCGCCAGCGCCAGTAGTCCTCGCCTATCTTGGGAACGATGCCAAAACCCAAGCCATGCGTCTGGCTTCCGAGTTGCGGCAGTCCGACCTCACTATCGTAGTGGCGCCTGGAGACCGGAGCCTGCGCGCCCAGATGCGCTACGCGTCGGCCCTAGGAGCCCCCATAGCCGTTATTTTGGCTGAGGAAGAGATGTCGCGAGGCAACGTCATAGTGCGAGACATGGGCACCAGCACCCAGGAAGAGGTTGCCCAAACACAACTACAAGCACACCTCTTGAAAAAGAACCTGTCTGCGCATGCAGGTTAAGGCCGTACATCGCCGGAGAGCGCCAGTTTGAAGGAACCCTCAACCTTAGAAAGTAAGGTTCTGTAGCAATACAAAGGTCGGGTTCCCGTTCGCATCCTTGGCATCCAGCTTGAACAACGCCGTCTCCTTGGCCTTGATCCCATCAATGTAGAACTCTACCGGCGAGTTGGCATACCCCTGGGACGTGGCACCAACTGCTATCTGGTAGGAGCCGTCCTCTTTAATGGCAGCCCCTTTCACTGGCGCCCATATGTCACCCAGAGCAGCGTTCACCACCCGCGCATAAACCCGGGCGCCTGCTGGAGGCAACGCGCCTCCGACCGTCACATTCCCCTGGAACAAAACAAAGACCGGCGCCTGCTGAGGATCAGGGGGAGGCGCAGGCCTGGGCGTCAACTGAATTGTCCCAGCCTGGAGTTGCGGCATCGTTTGCTGAATAGAGATGGAAACAAGGGCGTAGGCCCCTGGGCTTACCGTAAGCCCCAAGCCCTGCACAAATGAGGCGTCCACACTGATCCCCACCATCTCGCCATTACGGTTCACCACCGGCCCGCCGCTGGCTCCCGGCCTGGGTTGAGTGTCCAACTGCATGACGCGCATGCCCAGAGAAAAATCCTGCCGAATGTCGGTTATCCTGGCCCCCACGACAGACACGGCGCCTGTGACCCCTGTGGGATAGCCGAAAGCTAGCACCTCGGTTCCAGTATTAAGCACCGTGGAATCGCCCAAGCCGATTCCAGGCACGCTAGTTGTTCCAATGACCTTGAACAGGGCTAGGTTTCGAGTATCGTCCCGCCCTACCACCCAAGCATTGAGCCGTTGCCCATTGCTCAACTCTACTTGCACCATTGGCTCATAGCCCAGTGGCAAGCTGACCGTCAGGACGTACAAAGCAGGGCTCTTCAAGACCACACCCGAAACCTGGACACTACCCGAAAATACCTTAACTACCGAGTCCTTAACCAACGGAATAGCGTTCTCCAAGAGTGGAGTAGGCGTAGGAGACGGCGTAGGTGTACTTGTGGGTGTTGGCGTAGCAGTAGGGGTAGGTGTTGGCGTTGGAGTTGGAGTGGGCGTTGGTGTAACAGTAGGGGTAGGGGTAGGCGTAGGCGTAGCAGTCGGAGTGGGAGTAGGAATCGCCGTGGCAGTAGCCGTAGCCGTGGGAGTAGGCGTAGGAGTGGGCTTGGCCCCGCAAGCCATCAGCCAGACAGAGGCAATGGAAGCAACAATCAACACGGCGGTGCTTTTCCCTATGGGCATTAACAATCCTCCAAACAGCCTTACAATAACGTCCTACAATTCTATTAGACCTAGAACACCTATTGCAAACCCTTCTTTGGCCTGCTCTTGCGTGTTTATGACCATTCCAGCCACTGAAGCACCAGGTTTGTGCTCCGGCAAACCCTCATCTGCCGGTTATCAGGCAAATACATGGACATCCCTAACTACTATCATGCCACAAGCGTTTCACTTTTGCCCTAAGCACATCCAAGATACACTACTAAAACGGAGTGTGAATCGGAATGTCAGCCTGCCAAGTCAACCCGATCATCCAGGGAACGGATGACACGCAATATCAGATATCCGTCTAGCCCCATCTTTCCTTGCTAGGTATGAGAACTGGCGATAGAATAGAGTTGCCTCGCGTCTGAGGCGTTTTTCCTAAGTTCGCAGGCGGCAATTGAAATGTTGGAAAGAATCGCTGAGATCGAGCGAAAATATACTGAGTTACAGGACATGATGGCTACTCCAGAGGTAGCCACTAATGTGGCACGTCTCATGGCCCTGGAAAAGGAACGGGCATCCCTGGAACCCGTAGTGACTGCCTACCGGGCTCGCCGAGAAACCGTACGCGCCCTGGAGGAGGCTCATGTCCTCCTTCAGGAAACCAAGGACCCAGAGATGGTATCTTTGGCCCAGGAGGAGATATCCAGCCTGGAGGCAAAACAGGCCACGCTGGATGAGGAACTCAGAGCCTTGCTGGCTCCGAAAGAGCCCACCGATGAACGGGATGTCATAGTGGAGATCAGGGCGGCAGCCGGCGGCGAGGAGGCCGCGCTCTTTGCCGCAGAACTCTATCGCATGTACACAAGATATGCCCAGAGACAAGGCTGGGCCGTAGAACTCATCGACGCCCGCGAGACCGGCATCGGCGGATTCAAAGAGATCATCCTTGAGGTTACTGGCAAGGACGTCTACCAACACCTGAAGCACGAAAGCGGCGCCCATAGAGTGCAGCGTGTTCCAGTCACTGAGTCCTCCGGCCGCATCCACACCTCTACGGCGACAGTAGCAGTCCTTCCAGAGGCCAAAGATGTAGAGGTTGATCTGAACCCAGACGACCTGCGCATCGACATTTTCCATGCCGGCGGCCACGGCGGCCAGAACGTGAACAAGGTGGCCACGGCGGTCCGGATCACTCACTTACCAACGGGTATTGTGGCAGTATGCCAGGATGAGAGGTCCCAGCTACGCAACAAGCAAAAGGCCATGGCCGTAGTGAAGGCCCGCCTGCTGGACCACTTGACCCGGCAACAACAAGAAACCCTCACTCAGGAAAGGCGCACCCAGGTAGGTACTGGCGAACGCTCCGAGAAGATTAGGACATACAACTTCCCACAAGACCGGGTTTCCGACCACCGCGTTAACCTGACCATCCACAACCTGCCTGAGGTTCTGGACGGAAACCTTGATCCCATCATCCAGGCTCTCATGACCCAGGAGCGCGAGCGCCGGTTGGAGGCGGCTCTGGCGTGACCATCACAGTCAAGGAAGTCCTCTTCCAAACCCGCGAAGCTCTGGAACACGGCGGCATTCCTGACGCAACGCTGGAAGCGGACATCCTGCTGGGAGCAACCTTGAACATCGACCGAGCTCAGCTCTATGCGTCGCTCTCAACTGCTGTCTCAAACGACGGCCTTTTGGCCCTGCGCACCCTGGTGGATAGGCGTCTTTCCAGGGAGCCCACTGCGTATCTCCTGGAGAAGCAGGAGTTCTTCGGCCTGCAATTCAGGGTTACACCCGTAGTGCTCGTCCCACGGCCAGAGACAGAGACCCTGGTAGAGGAGGCCGTGTATATAGCGCGCAAGCGTTTTGCAAATTGCGAAGCCGTGGTAGCAGACGTAGGCACCGGATGTGGAGCCATAGCCGTAAGCCTGGCGCTGCACCTCCCCAATCTCCGCCTCTATGCCACCGACATCTCAGAGCCTGCTCTAGCACTGGCCAGCGCAAACGCCAGAGCACACGGCGTGCAAGATAGGATCACGTTCCTCCGCGGCGATCTGCTGGAGCCTTTGCCCGCGACAGTCGACATGCTAGCGGCCAATCTGCCATATCTCCCTTCCGACAGGCTGCCGTCTCTGGAGCCGGAGGTTAGCAAGTTTGAGCCAAGGTGGGCGCTCGATGGCGGGCCGGATGGCTTATACCATATACGCAGGATGCTTCAGCAATCGCTCAACCACCTGAATGCGGAAGCCTCCATGCTGCTGGAGCTGGACCCTGAACAGATGGACCGCGTCGCCGACACAGCTCTGCACCTCTACCCCAGGGCACAGGTCAGGCGCATCCTGGACCTGGCTGGGCGCCAGCGAGTCATGGTAGTTGAACTATGAGTATCGGCGTGCAGGACGCGGGCTCGGAATCGGCCTAGACTCCAGCTTCCAAACCAGATAGAATTGGAATTGACTTGTAATCTCTCCGCCTAGCAAGGCATACCACCTGACAGGAGGTGTAGCATGGCAGTCCATGCTTATGTACTCATCACTGTTGATCCTGCGCGCACACAAGCGGTGGGAGAACGCCTGCGATCCTTACCTGGAGCATACGTCAGGGAGGTACTGGGACCCTTCGACTTCGTAGTCGAGCTGGAGGCAGAGACCCAAGAAGAAATGACCACCCTAATGCGCACCAGGATCCGCGCAGTACCCGGGGTTACTAGCACGGTAACCTGTCCCTGGATAGAGTAGCGCCAACCCGCCGGTCGCCCTCCGCTGGACGGCTGCTGGCGCAGGGGCGTAGCACCCAACAGTGCCTGTCCTAAAGTCGCCCAAGGAGGGTGAGAGCGAGAACTGTTGAGCCAAGGCTTAGCGGAGGTGAGAGGCAGCAATAGCTTCCCGCGCTACTGCAATGAAGCTCTGGGCCGGGGTGGATACGGCCTTTCGCCGCAATGTGACTATACCTGCCTGCTCTACCGGGAGAAGATGCGCCAAGCTTATGATCCCAAGCTTTCCAACGTCTTCCGGGTCTATGGCCAGCCTAGGCCCAACGGAGACACCCATTCCCAGCGCCACGTACCGCTTTATCATATCCATGCTATCCAGTTCAACTATGATCTCGTAGGCCAGTCCCTTGCGCCGGAATTCCTCTTCCAAGATGGTCCGAGTGTAGGTCCCACGCCGCATGAGAATCAGAGGCCACTGCGCAATCTGCTCCAGGGATCTCATCGATTCCCTTGTCAAAGGGTGATCCAAGGGCGTAATCAAGACCCTCTCATAACCGAATAACCCTTCGAAGTCGAAGTCCGCACCCCTCTCCGCACCTGGGATGATACCTATGTCCACTTGGCCATCCGCAACCATCTGCAGCACCTCACGACGAGTCTCGGAATGAATCCTCAGATGCACATGCGGATGGGATACCAGGAAGGCCTTTACTGCCGGCAGAAGCACATGGGGAATGATGTCCGCGGTAGCGGCCACTCTTACCGGACCTGACTCCTCGGCGTGAGTGGTCTGGGCTACAAGGTTATCGATCCCTTCAATCAAAGGCAAGGCCAGTTCGGCCAGGGCAGATCCCGCTGACGTGAGCTGTATTGGCCTTCTAACCCTATCAAACAGCGCCACGCCAAACTCCTCCTCCAGTTTTTTGATATGAGTGGTCACTGTCGGTTGCCCGATTCCCAACTGGTCTGCTGCCTTGGAGACGCTTCTAAGTTTGGCGGCGGTGCAGAAGCTTCTGATCTCTCTCAATTCCATAGCTCGAACCTCAATAACATCACGACTTTAGATGTACTATATCACCTAATATCGCTTGACGCAATCCTGCGTTCTACCACACAATATTATTGTAGAACAAATCATCGGTAGGACAGAACAGGTCAACCAGTTCGTATTAAGGTAGGCAGACTCAGGAGGCGCTTCATGGTAAACAAGTTCATCAAAGCTATAGCCGGGATCGGTCACTCATCTAATGAGTTCGAGGCCTACTGCATGGGAATCCAGGAGACAGGCCTTGAGGGTGCGCCCACGGTAGACGAAGCCAGAAAAGATTACCAGACCTTACTGCTTTCCAGAAGCAGACCATTGGCTAGCTAAAGCTCACCCGGAAGCAGATAAAGGCCCGCCTTTTGGCGGGCCTTTATGTTACCCCAGCATATCCATATCAATGAGTACCGTGCCAAATACGAGCCCATTGGAGATGTAATCGCCTACCCTTAGGAGTCGCCCAACTGTTCGTTAAGCTCGTTAAGGAACTTCTCTACTTCAGGAGACAACGGCGAAGAAGTAGGGGGCTCCTCCTCCGAAGTAGACTCCATCCGAGCATCGTAGTCGGCCTCCAGGCGCTCCACCAGAGCCTTCACTCCGGCGTTGCGCTCTATCTCGCTGGAAACCCTTTCGTACTGCCTTTGACCGCGCTGGCTCACAGACAGCTCCCGCGGAAAGTTGTATAGGTGGCAGAGGACATCCAGCACCCGGGCGGCCCCGGTGTAGTCCTCCTCTAATTGCACGTACTGCGGCAACCGCACCATCACCGTGACGTTCTCCACATCTTCAGCGTTGAGCCTTTCCCCTACCAGATTCATTATTGAAGTCGGGCCCTGGTAACGGCCACGACGCGTAGAGGCGGCGCCAGGAAGCCCGTTAATCTGCTCTCCGTTCAGGGTCGCCATAACCGGCAACGGCCTGGTGTGGGGCACGGCATCGTACATACCACCAATCCGGCAGAACCGCTTTCCACCCAGGTTTTGAACCAAAGCAACAATGGAGTCCAAGTACTCTTCCGCATGGGCATGCGGCTCGAGGAGATGGACAAACACGAAATCGAAAGATCCTGTACCTCTAGCGAACCGGACGTTGACATTGGGAATAGTGGTATGGCGCTGGTCTTCAATGTAAAACACCATGGGCCGATACCGCGTAAAGTCAAAGTAAGTGCCAGGAGTAACCAGGCCACCCAAATCCTCAGCACCCAAATGCTGTTCCAAGCGCGTCAACGCCAGGGTGCCTATGCTTCCAGCATCCAGCCACGGCCTCAATGAGGTGATAAAGTGAGGTTGCCTTAACTGGGGAAGCGGCTCTCGGAGTTCAAATGCTCCAATACGCATAATATCAATATCATGACAAAGACCCAGGGTTTTTGCAACAGCCTGTGACATATGCACTTCCTGTGTCGGTCCCACACCAGGGTTGTGGCTGATTGACACTGGCTCGGTTCCACATTACACTCCGCTCCTGAGATACAGGTCTCAGAGACTAAAGTGTATTGAGAAGTGGAGGTGCTTCATGAAGCTGGTTCTTTACGACGACTACAGGATGGGTGTCTTGCAGGGCAGCGACGTGGTAGACGTTACGTCGGCGGTGAGATACCTGAGAGACCACCCTAGAGGGCAGCGGATGAACGACGTCGTAGCCCGCTGGAGCGAGTTCAAAGGCAAGATCTCCGCAGCAGCCAGGACCGGCCCACGACGCCCAGCAAACCAAGTCAAGTTCCGCGCTCCTCTGCCCAAGCCTGGCAAGATGCTGTGCCTGGGTGTCAACTACATCGAAGCTGCCAGGCCTAACCTGGCGCCGCTGGATGCCTTCGTCAAGACGCCGGACGTGGTCAGCAACGACGGCGACACCATTACCTTGCCACCCTTTGAGGCTCGCACATGCCATCCGGAGCCTGAAATGGCGTTCGTCATAGGGAAAGAGGCCAGGCATGTCAAGGCTGCGGACGCCATGAAGTACGTATTCGGGTATATGCAGTTCATTGACTTCTCCCTGCGCCTCTCCACGCCACCCAGCATTCCAACGCTGTTCGCCTCCAAAGGATCCCAGGGGTTCGCTCCGATAGGGCCGGCGCTGGTCACAGCCGATGAGGTTCCAGACCCCTACAATCTGAACGTCAAGCTGACCGTAAACGGCCATGTGACCGGCTATCACACACGCACCATGGGCCACCGGCTGCCTGAGACCATCGAGTGGCTCACTACGGTCTGTACCCTCTACCCAGGCGACATCGTTTCCCTGGGCACAAACCACGAGTCTCTACAGTCCGCCATGAACGGAGACGAGGCCAGCCTGGAGATAGAGAAGTTGGGGCCAGCTTTGCACATAAAGGTGGCAGACACTATTCCAACCCGCAAGTTTCCAAGAGAGCAGCACTAGTACCGGGCTGCTTGTAATCAAAGCTAAAGACCCTTCCTGGCACCCCAGTGCCAGGAAGGGTCTTAGTATTCAGAAGAGTTTGGCACACTAGTTGTAGCGTGCCAAAAACAACCGACGCCACGCTTGCTTACTTCCCCGCCACGGACTTCCCTGACAAGGCCTGCTTGATGGGTTCCTTTAGCAACTCCGCGCGCTGGAGCATGTTCTTCTGTGCCAGCGATGGGTCCTGCTGCATCATGATGTGAGCCTTGCAATAGGCGTACAGGGCGTCGTAGATGACCATGCTCTTGTCCAGGTTATCGACGTCGCCCAGAGTGGACAGCATCATACCCTCAGATAGGGCGTCCATGCCTATGCCTTCCAGCGCGACAACCTTGTTGCGGTCGTCTCCCCTGGTAATGGCATGGTGGACCCCCGAAGACACGATCTTGGCCATTTCCACCAGCGCTGGATCGTCCAACTTGTACTTCTTCAAGAACTTGTCGAAACAGGTATCGCCATGCGGATCGTGAGGCCCCAGCTCAACGCCAGGGATGGCAAATGCGATGGCGTCCTTCGGCCTGGCGTCTTCTTTCCCCCACGCAATGAAAATGAACTCTGCTTTCGGGTCTATGAACCGGCGGATTAGCCACGGACATACCACTCTGTCCAAGTGAATGTGGTCTCTGGTCACCCATTTCATGCGACATCCCTCCCAAAGGAGATATCAGATAGCGCTCCTAGCGTACACGCCCTCCGAAACGACTGCAAGCCCACGTCGCGGCTGAGCCATACCCGCGCTCCTTGACCAGCTACGCCCCTAAGACCTAAACTACCAGAGCAATGCCACTATCGTTATCTGCTATCATCGCTATCAGGAGGAACCTCCGGGGGCTAACCACCTCCGGTGCCACCGCCAGGCATAGCTGGATTGTCGTTCTTTAACCTTTAGCTATACCTGGAGGTGACGTTCATGTCCGAAGATCCTTCTGCCAACAACCAATCAGACTTGGCCCAGTACCGGCATCGGCTGCGACACTCAGCGTCCCACGTCATGGCAGGCGCGGTGCTGGAGCTTTTCCCCGAAGGCAAGCTAGGCATCGGCCCGCCCACCGAGGACGGCTTCTACTACGATTTCCTGGTCTCCCGTCCATTCACGCCAGAAGACCTGGCAGCTATAGAGGAGCGGATGCGCCGGGACATCGCTGCTGCGCTGCCCCTGGTACGCAAAGAGCTTTCCCGTGGCGAGGCGCAAGAACAGTTCGCCCAGCAGCCCTTCAAGCTGGAGATACTGACCGACATCCCGCCGGAGGAGGCCGTATCCACTTACCGGCACGGCAAGTTCGAAGACCTGTGCGAGGGCCCACACGCGGAGTCCACCGCAGACATCAAGGCTTTTAAGCTGCTGTCCATAGCAGGCGCCTACTGGCGTGGCGACGAGAAGCGTCCAATGCTGCAGCGCATATATGGCACCGCCTTTGAGTCGCAGGAGGCGCTGGATGAGCAGATGCACAGGCTGGAGGAGGCCCAGCGTCGCGACCACCGTGTACTGGGCCGGGAGCTTGGCCTGTTCATAATGGATCCCATAGCTCCAGCCAGCCCGTTCTTCCTGCCCAAAGGGGCCACTGTCTACAACTTGTTGGTGGAGTTCATGCGCGGATTGTACAAGCGCTACGATTACCAGGAAGTCATCACACCCCAGATATTCGATACAGAGCTTTGGAAGCGCTCCGGGCACTACGACAACTACCTGGAAAACATGTACTTCATCAACGTGGAGGACAGGGAATACGGCGTAAAGCCCATGAACTGCCCCGCACACTGCGTGATGTACATGGCCCAGCGCCACTCCTATCGTGAGCTTCCCATCCGCTACGCCGACTTCGGACGGCTGCACCGCTACGAGCGCTCTGGCGTCACCCACGGCCTGACCCGCGTGCGGTCCTTCTCCCAAGACGACTCTCACATATTCTGCCGCATGGAGCAGGCCAACCAGGAAATCGCGACTACGCTGGCGATGACGCAGGAGGTCTTCGCTGCCTGCGGCCTGGGACAGCCACGGTTCACGCTGTCGCAGAGGCCAGAGAAACGCCTGGGCACTGACGAGATGTGGGATCGTGCCGAGGCAGTGTTGCGGGACGCCCTGCGCAGCAGCGGCTATGACTTCACCGAAGTCCCTGGCGAAGGCGCGTTCTATGGCCCCAAGATCGACCTCTTTGTCAAAGACGCCATAGGCCGTGAGTGGCAACTCAGCACCATACAGTTGGACGTCAACCTGCCGGAACGGTTTGGGCTGGAGTACGCGGCGGAGGACGGCTCGCTCCAGCGGCCGGTGATGGTACACCGGGCAGTGCTGGGATCCATCGAACGGTTCCTGGGGGGGCTCATCGAACATCACGCCGGCGCTTTCCCAGTATGGCTGGCACCCGTGCAGGCGGTGGTCATACCCATCGCGGACAGGCACGTGGAGTACGCCAAGCAGGTGAAGGCGCGACTGGCCTCGGAGGGCCTGCGAGCACAGATGGACGAACGCAACGAGCGGATGAACGCCAAGGTGCGCGACGCTCAACTCCAGAAGGTGCCGTACATGCTGATTGTGGGCGACCGAGAAGCTGCCAGCGAGTCGGTATCCATGCGGCTGCGCTCCGGCGAGAACCCAGGGGCCATGCCTCTGTCGGACGCCATAGCCAGGATCAAGAGGGCTGTGGAAGCCAGGGAGTAGCCGGACACAGGTCTCCACAGCCCGCGTTGCCAGCAAGCCGACGCAGGGTCTGATTGTCCTCCTTTGGGACTGATTGTTTGTCGCGAAAAAACGTGGGCGCTGGATACGCGGCATGCCTTGTTTTGTTGATTGATTTTCTGAGGGACAGGCAGGCGGCTGGCTGGCAAACACGGCAACATATGGGCATAGAGTCATGGGGCGATGGACGAATGAACCGTGAGCGGGCGGCGTTCTCCCACGCCCCAGATTCTTCCTCGCTGCGCTCCTCAGAATGACATGAGAGGGCGGCAAGCCGGCAAGCGGCGCTTTGTGTTCCGCTCATATGGTTCCCTTCGGCTTCGCTCAGGGCAGGCTCGATCACCACGAGTGAAACACATGGAGTCGTTTCTGACATTATGTCTACTGTTTGAAGCTATTTTTTGCGTAGGAATTTTTTTGGAGAAACGAATCCGATTTTCGTCATGTAGGCGCAGTCATGCAGGCAAACGGATATACGGGCAAGCTGACGGTACTATAGATGTTCCAGCCCTTGACCGGCGTCATGGGGATATGATAAACACCGCACTAAGCATGGGATAGAAGCGGATGGCATGGGGAAACATACTGGCCGAGGCTATCAGCAAGATTCTACCTACAATGATTAATGTTGGTAGATCGTCCCGCTCTGTCAAAGGAGATGTTCGGTGACTGCAGAAGGGCAGCCAAGAACTCCCGAAGAAATTCTCGCTGAGTTTGAGCAAGATACAAAGTTACGCTGGGCCAACGTGCGTGCCTCGCTCGTAGCACAAGCAATACCTTTGCTAGAAGAGCAAGGGCGACATATAGAAGCTCAGCAGGTTAGGTGGGAGGCTATGCTCTTTTCCATGCATCGCCGAGAAGGTGGACAAGAAGAGTCTTTAGGCGGACGCTTTGGCCCCGCTATGGTAATGGGTGGACGACCAACCACGGACTTGCCGGACTTCCCGGAAGAAGCATGGCTCTACTTTGAAAAACGCCTCGGGGAAAGCAAGAACCCCATCCTTCGGTCTTGGTACGCCGATGCACTCTGGGAAAAGAAACACCATCATCTCTATGCCCGCGCCGCTATCCAGGCACACCTTGACTGCTACCCTATATATGTCGGCAACGAATGGTGGGGTGAAGCTGCAGATGCGTTGACCAGGGCTATCAAGCTCGCCGCGCGGCTCAATGATCCCGCCCTAATTGAGGAAGCCAAGAACAAAGTGCTCTCTGCATTGGACTACCTGTCGAAAAGGCAGAGCCATCCCGAAGTGCGTTATTGCCTCGATCTCATTGATGCTATCGTCAATCTTGAGAGAAGGTCCAGACCAGAGGATTTACAGCAGGCACTGAGTGTTTGCCAAGCGGGAGCAGCGTTCTATACATCGGAACAGGGCGGTCGCGACTACTACATCGCTCGCGCTTTTGCCGACCGTGAAGCCACGCTACAAACCAAGCTTGGACACCCAGATGCTGCGGGGACCGCCCGCGTGCGCATCGGCGAGTTCTGGGAAGCAGAGGCTGACCTCAAGGGAAAAGGAAGCAATCTTGTCAGTGCCGCTCTGTTACAAAAAGCTATACAACAGTACGCAAATATTGGCCGATCGGACAAGGTTGAGGAGTTAAAAGTAAAAGTTCGAGAAAGCTATCAAGCGGCCAACGAACAAGGTGAATTTGGGAGAATTTCCTCTGAAGTGAAAATCCCTGTGACGGACATCGAGAATCAGGCCCGAGAATTACTGAAACAAGGCCTCGTCAAGGCACTACTTAGCATTGGCATTGCACCGGCATGGATACCAGATATCGAAGAGGCACGAAACCGAGCTCAACAATTGAAGCAAGAGTTTCCTCTGCAGGGTATCATCCCGCACTCCACTATTAGAGGTACGAGGCAAGTAAATATGGCGGCCACCCAGGAAGAAATTGACGAAGCCAATGCACTAAACCAGTATGCCGTGGACGCGGAACTACGAGGCGTATTTCTTGGTCACACATTTAAGATTCTGGTGGAGGAAGGAGGCCTGGATTCGTCATCGCTAGTCCAACACCTAGCGCGAAGCCCTTTTATTGAGCCAGATGTCCTTGATGTGATTGCTGTTGGTGTACAGAGATACTTCGAGCAAGACTATGTCAGCGCCCTACACGTACTTGTGCCTAAGTTGGAAGAGACCCTTCGACGAACCATTAGCAAGCTTGGAGCTTCTACCACTTCCCAAGGCTCCGATGGATTCACCCGAGAGAAGCCGCTAGATGAAGTGCTAAAGACACCTCAATTAAAAGATCTCCTAGGAAAACGAGTCCTGTTTTATTACGAATACATGCTCAACCACCAACTCGGCGAGAACCTGAGAAACGACGTAGCACATGGACTCATGAGCAGGGATAGGTGCACAAAGAATCTGACCGAGCGTGTCATCCACTTATATCTTATATTGACACCGTTCGAAGCGTGGGAAGTGCAAAGTCCCAATCTCCGCTAGTTCTCTCAGCCTCGGCACCATGTCATCCTACGAATAGCTATCGTGTATAAGTTCTCTCGCTGCGGCGTGCAACCTTCAGGATGACTACCAGCGCACGGTCGTCGTATATATCGTAGACAACCCTGTAAGCTCCAACCCTGATGCGCCAGGTCCGTTCCTCGCCCCAGAGCTTGCGCACTCCTAAGGGCCTTGTGTCCTGAGGAAAGAAAACGTAAACTCCGCATCGTATTGTGCGGCCAACTAGACCGCTCACACGAACGTGCCGGATGAGGGAGGTAAGGCCATGTCTCAACAAGGCGACAAGTATCCTGTTCAGCTTTCAGTGGACTATCCAGAGAGAGACCTGAACCGCACCACCACCTTCTTCCGCTTGATAGTCGTTATCCCTATACTCATCGTCTTGGTGGCTGTGGCAGGAGGAGGTGGTTCCCCAGACGACAACAACGGCTGGTACGTGAGCGCAGGAGCAGGCGGAGTCCTCGTCTTCGCACCGCTTCTAATGATCCTGTTCCGGCAGAAGTACCCCAGGTGGTGGTTCGACTGGAACGTGAACCTGGCACGATTCACCAACCGGGTTATGGCCTATCTCCTCCTCCTGCGAGATGAGTATCCATCCACCGACGAGGAGCAGGCCGTCCATATCGAGATATCCTATCCTGACGCGCAGCGGGACCTCAACCGATGGCTTCCTCTGGTGAAGTGGTTTCTGGCCATCCCTCATTACATCCTGTTGATCTTTCTCTGGATAGCTGTGATAGTCGTGGTCGTAGTCGCTTGGTTCGTCATACTGTTCACAGGACGTTATCCCAGAGGGGTGTTCGACTTTGTAGTGGGGACTATGCGCTGGACTCTCAGGGTAGAGGCATACGCCTTCTTCCTTACCACCGACCGATACCCACCATTCGGCCAGACGCCGTAGTCCTGGTTTAGGCGGACAAGGCGGCTGCAACGTATTCTGCGGTTATCTGGCATTCGTGCATGACCTCTTCGGCCATGCTACGAGATGCCATGCGAGGAGGTCAGGCGACAGGCTGTTGGGTGGTGAGGCGGTCTATCTTTGCCGCCATGATGAAGTCGTTCCTGGAGAGGCCGCCAACGGAGTGGGTGGTGAGTTCTACCAGCACCACGTTATAGCTGATGGCCATGTCAGGGTGGTGGTCTTCCTGCTCAGCCAGGTAAGCTATGGCGTTGACAAAGAGCATGGAGCGCAGGAAATTCTTCCAACGAAACGTCCTGCGAAGCTTCTTGCCCCTTAGCACTTTCCATTCAAAAGATACGAGGGGTAGATATGCGGCAATTTCCTCAGCGGTTAAGGGCGGAGTGCCTTCCCTGCACGGCTGGCACTGGGTTTGCGACAGGTCTTGCTCCATGCTCAAACCTCCTATGGCGGGATACATGTGACTAGTGATAAGAGGGAAGCAATTATCGTAATTATTGTATCGTAGGGGGTGCCTGTATGAGAATGATAGGCTGCGCCCCTCCTTCGGCAAGGCAGGCTCTTTTCAAGGAATAATGGGAGGCGGTTTTGGTGGTACGCCTTGGATTCTTCGTCGGCGAGAAGTCGTTAACAGCCAAGGAATTCAACCACCTCCTCAGAATGACATGGCAGAACGCAGTTCGACAAGCTCAGTACGAACGGTTTGAGTCAGCAAATCTCTCCTGCACCTTTCTGACTTTTGATGCAATGCCCTTTTGGAGCAACGCACAATAGTGGGCAGAACGTTTATGGCTTTGAGAGTGCGAAGAATCGATAGCTACGGTATAATCGCTGTGGTATCGGGGCGTAGCTCAGCCTGGCAGAGCGCAGCGTTCGGGACGCTGAGGTCGGTGGTTCAAGTCCACTCGCCCCGACCATTCTTCACCCCTTGGCTGACCGCGTAGGCGATAGGAAGTCTGCAAACAAGCAGGAATGTATGCCACAGCGGTTACACGTCAACGGTAGGCCGGTGCCCGTGACTGAAGGGCAAACTCTTCTTGCGGTCCTAGAGATGGCAGGGCTAGACGTACCGTCTCTATGCTATGAGCGCCGCCTTTCGCCTCAGGGTACATGCCGCCTATGCCTCGTTGAGGTCGATGGCCTTGCCAGGCCGGTGGCGGCATGCACAACACTTGCTGAACCCGGTATGCGCGTCACGACGGACTCCCAGAGTTTGAACGAATATCGTAAGGTTATTCTGGAGCTTCTGCTTTCAGAGACTCCACCCACCCAGGAATGCCCCCGATGCTCCACGCTTGGCCCGTGCCAGCTTCACGCCGCCGCCAGTAGGTACGGCGCGCAGCAAGACCGATTTGCTCGACTGCCGACACGAAAGCCCAGCCAGGATGCCAACCCGTTCATCCTGAGAGACTATCAGTGGTGCATAGCCTGCTTCCGCTGCACCAGGATATGTGAAGAGTTGGAAATGGCCAAAGCCATTGTTCCTTCGGGGAGAGGCCAGCCGACCCGGATCATCAGCTTCCCGCAGGACCGCCTGCTGGAGAGTCCATGCACTTTCTGCGGCCAGTGCATCCACACCTGCCCGACCGGAGCGCTCATGGATAGAAAACTGTTACGGCGGTTCGGCAATGAATGAAGTTCGCCGTATACCTACCATATGTCCCTATTGCGGCACTGGATGCGGGCTCCAACTCCTGGTCCGCGATGGCCAGCTTCTCGGTGCGGAGCCAGACTTCGCCAATCCCGTGAGCCAAGGCTCTCTGTGCGTGAAGGGCCAGTTCGCTGCTTGCGACTTTGTGACAAGCAAGGACAGGCTGACCCACCCGCTGATTGCTCAGAATGGTTCTTTCCGACAAGCCACATGGGATGAAGCCTACGACTTTATAGCCAAACGCTTTTCCCAGGTGCGTGACAAGTTTGGCCCGGACGCCGCCGCATTCTGGAGCTCCGCCCGCGCTACCAACGAGGCCAACTACCTCATGCAGAAGTTTGCACGGGTGGTCATAGGCACTAACAACATAGACAATTGTGCTCGCACCTGACACGCCCCAACGATCGCCGGGCTGGCGGTCATGGTGGGACGGGGGGCAATGAGCAACTCCATCAACGAATTGAAAGATGCCGGCTTCTTGCTGGTTGTGGGCAGCAACACCACCGAAAGCCATCCGGTAATCGCTCTGCGTATCAAAGAGGCCGTGCGTCATGGCGCAAGAATGGTGGTGGCAGACCCACGCAGGATTGAGTTGACTCGCTTAGCGCACCGGTGGCTCCAACTTACGATCGGCACGGACATTGCGCTGTTCAACGCCATGGCTCACGTCATTATCCGCGAGGGCTTGTACGACGCATCGTACGTAAGAGAAAAGACGGAAGGGATTGAGGAGCTTGCAAAGCACTTGGAGCCCTATACTCCAGAGCTTGCAGCAGCCATTACCGGCGTGCCGGCCGACGACATAGTACAAACGGCCAGGGAGTACGCAACGTCGCCTCGTGCGTCTATCGTGTACACCCTAGGGATCACGGAGCATTCGTGTGGGACACACAATGTGCAAGCGCTGGCAAACCTGGCTCTTCTCTGCGGCAACTTCGGCAAGCCCAGTGCAGGAGTAAACCCGCTGCGTGGGCAGAATAACGTGCAGGGAGCCGGAGATGTGGGGTGCATCCCCACTGACCTTCCAGGCTACCAGAAGGTGGATAACCCAGCGGCACGCGCCAAGTTCGAGACGGCCTGGGGCCGGCCCTTGCCTGAGACGCGAGGCGTCACCAAGATAACCGCGCTGAACCAGATACTCAAAGGCCGCCTGAAGTGCGTGTACATCATGGGTGAGAACACCGTGGTATCGGATGCCAACGCCTCGCACACTCTGGCTGCCCTGGAACAGCTTGATTTCCTGGTAGTCCAGGACATCTTCATGACCGAGACGGCCCGGCTGGCTAGCGTGGTGCTCCCAGCAGCCTGCTATGCCGAGGTAGACGGCACGTTCACCAACACGGAACGTCGCGTCCAACGGGTTAGGAAGGCAGTGGAGCCTCCGGGTGAAGCCAAGCCCGACTGGCTCATTCTCAGCGAGCTGTCATCCAGGATGGGCTACCCAATGGCATACACGCACCCTTCAGAGATATGGGACGAGGTGGCCAGCCTAGTCCCTGTGCTTGGCGGCATCTCCTACCAGCGCCTAGACCAAGGTGGAGGGCTCCAGTGGCCATGCCCAACGCCAGACCACCCCGGCACTGCTTACCTCCATGCTGGCGGACCCGACTCGGGGACCGGGTATTTTGGCCTGGTCGACCACATTCCACCTGCCGAAGTGCCGGACGCGGACTACCCACTTGTGCTTACCACAGGCCGGCGCCGCCCTGCGTACCACACCGGCACTATGACCCGGCGCGCCTCTGGTTTCGACCTGCTTGCCCCTCACGAACTGGCGGAGATTAACCCTGCGGACGCTGCTGTCCTGGATGTGCGCGACGGAGAAGAGGTAATGGTGGCATCACGACGTGGCCGCGTGGCAGTGAGAGTGAAGGTTACTGATCGGTCGCCGCAGGGGACGGTTTTTATGAGCTTCCACTTCCCTGACACAACGTATACCAATCTGCTCACCAGCGACGCCTGTGACTTCATCACCGAGACACCTGAGTTCAAGGCATGCGCTGTGCGTGTGGAGAAATTGACTGCCGCACAGCAACGGGGTGCGCCTCCGCTGGCCAGCTAGCCTCCATGGCTGTGACGCCAGGCCCTATACTTAGCCGCCAAGGCAGCGGCGGCCTTCTCAGTTGTGTAAGGATACGATGGTATTCCCCGCTCCTCCAGGAACAGGGCGGCATCCTGGACCTGGGTGTCACCCGCCAGATTGACGACCACGGGCTTGCGAATGCCCGCTTCCTCGGCCTCTTTCACCGCTCGGTAGAGGGTCTCGGCAAATATCATGGGTGGTGTGATCAACGTATGCCAGTACCCGATGAGCAGAGAGTGTATCTGGGGTTCCTTCAACGCTGTGAGAATACAGCGATAGTAGGTCTCAGGAGGCTCGCCACCGGTGATGTCTATGGGATTTCCCGATGCCCCAAAGGGAGGGATGAACTGCTGGAAGGTCTCGTCCAGACCAGGCGGCATGGACATCAGGTTTAGCCCAAAGTCTTCGCAGGCATCGGAAAGCAGGACTCCCAGGCCGCCGGCGCCGGTGATGATGACGACATTCTCACCCTGCGGGTCTGGTAGCATCTGCAGAACTCGTGCCCAATCCAACAGGTCTTCAAGAGTGCGTGCACGTACCACTCCAGACTGGAGAAAAGCTGCGTCATATACGCTGTCCTGGCCCGCGAGAGAAGCAGTATGGGAACTGGCCGCCCGTGCGCCCCGGTTGGTGCGGCCCGCCTTCAGCACCACCACCGGCTTCGTCTTAGTGGTTTCGCTCGCCGCACGAAGGAAGCCACGCCCGTCTTTCAAACCCTCCATGTGAATCGCCACCACCCGGGTGCTTGGGTCCTGCCGGAAGTAATCCAGAAGATCGTCTTCGTCAACGTCACACTTGTTGCCCAGTCCAACGATGGCCGATACACCCATCTGGTGAGAACGGCTGTACCCCAGGATTGCCATCCCCACGCCCCCACTCTGGGACACCAAGGCCACGCCACCTTTCCGGTCATAGGGCGTACAGAATGTAGCGCAGAGGTTCATAGGTGTGTAGTAGTAACCATATGTATTCGGCCCAACGATTCTGACGTTGTACCTCCGCGCCGCGGCAACCAGCTCTTCCTGCAACGCGGCGTCACCGACCTCGGCGAAGCCAGAACTGACGACAACCATACCGGCGACTCCCTTGGCCGCTGCCTGCGGGACCAACGCGGGTACGGCCCGGGCTGGAATCGCCACAATGACCGTGTCGACTTCTCCAGGGGCATTTTCCAACGACGGGTACGTCTTGAGGCCTTTAATCTCGCCAGCGGAGGGGTTGATAGGATAGATCTTACCCTGGTAGCCGCCCGAAAGGAGGTTGTCCACAATGGAGTAGCCAATTTTCCCGGGAGTTGCCGAGGCTCCAACCACTGCTATGCTCTCGGGGTTGAAAAACCGACGCATCACCTCAATGTTGGGCACCGCGTCGGTCTGACGAATCGTAGCCATGGCTCCCCCTTTTTTGCCAACCCAGTGTGGGCAGGCCACATGGAATACTGGGATGCAGCATCACCTGTCTTTTGGTAGGCGGCCATCCACGCTACCCACACGCGAGCCTTACCCTTCGGGGCCCCTGTCGAGCATACGTCCCACCTTGGCGGAAGCACAGTAGAAGTCCCTGACAACCTTACTGCAAGGGAAAATCACACCAACTCAGGGATCTACCTCCATAGCATCTCGCGAACGCACATGCCATCATAACAGCCCAGCCGCTCACTCCATGGGCTTCCCCAAAAAGTTGCTTAATCGTCGAAGACACCGTACTCGGTTTCTACTATTACGTTGAGTAAGGATGGCACCCCAGCGTTGGCGGCTCGCTCTAGAGCAGGCCGGATGTCTGCCGGTTTCTCTACCCGCTCACTGTAGCAGCCGAACGCATCCGCCATTTTGTGGTAATTGCTAAAGCCCAGGAACCGGCCTGTATCCTTATTGGAGAACACTCTGCCCGTCCACCCACCGTTGTTGCTTATCACGTTGATGACGTTGGCCTTGTTGCGGGCCGCCGTATCCAGTTCCATGGCGTTGAAGCCGAACGCACCGTCACCTGTCAGCACCAAGACCTGTTTGTCTGGCCTAGCCACCTTGGCCCCAACACCAAATGGGACGCCTACGCCCATCCATCCGAGTGGCCCGCTATTCAATCTGGTTCCGGGATAGAAGCGTGGGATGGACATGCGGCCAAGATGCAACGTCGTATTGCCGTCTACCACTAGGATCGCATCCCTGTCCAGGAAGTCCCTGACCTCTTTGCACAGTCTGAGGGGATGGATGGGGATGGCGTCGCTCTCCATCTGCTCTTCCTGCCGCTCCCGGCTGGCAGCGTCCTGGACCCTGAGTTTGTCAATCCAGGCTTTGCTGGCACCTTTTCGCCTGTTTCCTATGGCCTCTGTAAGCTGTTGGAACACCATCTTGGCATCGCCTACAATGCCGACATCCACAGCCCGGTTGTGGCCTATCTCCGTTGGTTCAATGTCCACTTGAATCACCTTGGCGCCTGCGCTCAACCTGGGTGCTTGACCAAAATTGAGCATGTAGTTGAACCTAGTGCCCATAACCAGTATAGCGTCGGCCTCGCTGAAGCCCATCGAGCGGGCACCCAGGAAGCACAGGTCGTGGTCTTCTGGGATAATTCCCCTGGTCTGCGGCATGGTAAAGAAAGGGACGTTGGCCTTCTCTACGAACTCTTGGAACTCCAGGCCTGACTGCGACCAGAACGTGCCTGTGCCAGCAATGACTATGGGGCGTTCCGCCTTGCTCAATATCTCCGCCGCCTCGTTGATGAGGTTGGAGTCCCCGAGTGGCCTGGCATGGCTTCGGGAACGCACCGGATACGTGACTTGGCTTTCTTCAACCGTACCCCTAATAACGTCCCCAGGAAAGTCCAGATAGGCAGGCCCAGGCCTCCCTGTTGTCGCGTGCCGAAAGGCGGCGCTTACCAACTCGGGTATGCGCTTTGTCGTGAGGATCCTGTCCGCCCACTTGGTAATGGGCCTCATCAGTGCTAATTGGTCGACTTCTTGGAATGCGCCCATGCCGAATTGCGTTGCTGGGCTAGCCCCTCCTAAGTGTATTACAGGGGCACAGTCCGCATTGGCGTTGGCGATGCCGGGTACCGCGTTGAGCATCCCCGGACCAGAGGCGGTAACGACGACACCAGGCCTACCGGTCACCCGGCTGTAGGCATGGGCCATATTGGCGGCGGCCTCCTCATGGCGGACAGTAACGCACCTGATACCCAGTTTGTCGGCAGCATTGGTTATGGGCGTAATAGGACCACCGAGGATGAAAAAGATGGTATCCACCCCTTCATTCTTCAGTGCCATGGCGGTTATAGTGCTGCCATCAATAGTAGGCATACTTCCTCCCTAGATTCCATCTGGGCCCTGGTCATCGCCCTTCTACAAAGGCCTCTACTCCTTGAACCACAAACGATCACCTCGCATAAGGCCGCTGGCAGCAGTTGGGTGCGGGACCAGCCCGTAGGCCACACCCTGAACCCGGCTCCACCAGAAGAACTCGATGATATCCGATGGCACTGCGGCGAAGGCCACGTCCTTGAGGATGATGATCTCCGCAATCTGCTGGTACAGGGCAGCCTTCTTGGCGGGGTCAGCCTCCACTGACATCTGGATATAGAGCTTGTCAACCTCCGGGTTGGCGTAGCCAGTGGGATTGCGGGCACCTCCTGTCACCCAGAAGTTGCCGATAACCTCCTCTGGAGCGCCGGTGCCCAGAGCGTACGGGAATGCAGATATCCCATAGTCCTGCTTTAGTAGGCGGTCGCTCTTGATGTCGGAAGTTGTTGTCTCTATCGGCGTGTGGATCCCGATAACCTCCAACTGCTGCTGGATCAACTCGTTATACACATCCGCAGCTGTGCCCATAAATGGGACGGTAAGCCCCTTGGGATAACCCGCATCTGCCAATAGTTGTTTGGCCTGCTGAATCTCCTGCTGCTTCTTTGCCCCGATGCCCCAGCCAGGCAGCACGTCCCATATCTGGCTCTCCAGACGGCCGTACCCGTTCACCACATCAGCCTCGCGGTACACCAGGAAAGACCCCAAGTAACGGCCGTTGTGTATCGCGTCACCGTAGGCACGGCGGTCGATAGCCAAGTTCACCGCTTGCCGCAACTTTAGGTTGTTAAAGGGCGGCTTGGTGACTGGCATGAATGCACCATGAAAACCGCTGCCGATCAGAAACTTATAGGAGCTTAATTTTCCCTCGTTCTTTAACTTGTCAAGCTGTGGCCAGAACTGCACCGGTGCCGAGGTAGGGTGCTCAGTAATGTCGACTCTATGGGTTAAGAGGGCCGCAAAGCGCGTAGTCGAGTCAATCACGACCGCCGTTGTGATTGTGTCAATGTATGGTAGTCCTGGCTTGAAGTAGTTTGGGTTTCTTACCATCTTAAGAGTAGCTGCGCCAGGGGCACCCTCTGTGAGCAAGTAAGGACCAGATCCAACGGGTGCCTTCTCCAGGTTCGCGCTGGTCGTGCCTGCCGGGTATATAACGTTGTTGGAAACGGTCATGATCTTGGTCATGTATGACGACGTCGCGCTCACAAGGTTCAGGCGCACCTCGTACTTGCTGGGTGTCTCTATGCTCTCAACGAACTCCTTCAGGCTTCCTGCACGGGCTGAGACTACGCCATCCACTTCCCCTATGAGGTACCTGAGGGAGTACTTCACGTCCTCCGATGTCATCTCCTTGCCATTCTGGAACTTGATACCGGGGATGAGGGTGAACACCATTGTTTTGCCGCTGTTTGCCAGGTGCCACTCGGAGCATACCTCGCATTCGATCTTTCCGCCCCCATAGTTGATCAGAAGCTGGTTATAGAGCTTACCGAGCGCGTAATACCGCCCGTTGCCCTGGCTTGTTTTCTGGTAGTCATACTTGTCTATGTATTGGCCCAGCGTATACTCCGAATGGCCGCCGGTCCTGGCCTTTTCGGCCGCCGGCCCAGCAGGTGTCGGGGTGGCCACCAGGGTAGTAGTAGGCGTGGCTACTGGTCCCACACGTGTAGGAGTGGGAGATGCCGCGGTCACCGCAGATGTAGGAGTGGCGGGTGCCGCAGGGGCCTTTGTCGGGGGGGGGGCCTCTCCCTTCCCCCACGCCAGGCA
>ORJL010177573.1_pt1 | contig 34733 bp, 24 predicted proteins | sample 1779941 | NCBI WGS metagenome assembly ORJL01 (sample SAMEA104232317, study PRJEB22302) | groundwater metagenome | biome: forest; feature: aquifer; material: groundwater | place: USA | collected 2011-08-07 | depth 5.8 m | reverse complement strand
TATCCGGACCACTATTAGATCGAATTGATATCCACATTGAATTACCCGCTATAAAATATAAAGAATTAGTCGATACTAAAGAAACTGAATCTTCAAGGATCATTAAAACGCGTATCGAAAAATGCCGCCAGCTTCAAAGAGAAAGGTTAAAAAATGAAGGGGTATTTTGCAACGCCCAAATGAATACTAGGCTGATTAAAAAATATTGCACGATAGAAGAAAGCGCGCAAGATTTGCTTAAAATGGCGATGATTGAACTAGGGCTCTCCGCCAGAGCTTATGATAAAATCTTAAAAGTGAGCCGGACAATTGCAGACCTAGCTAGCGCAGAAATCATTCAAGCCGAACATATCTCTGAAGCAGTACAATATAGAAGTTTAGATAAATAACTAACCTTTAAACATTAGTTCTAATTTATTTATCTCGTGGAAGCATCTTGTAAGCGCATCGCCATCAATAGAAAAACAATATTTCTTAAAAAGCTCTCTTCGCTCTTCAAGATCTATGCTAGGATTATTTAGATATTCATTAACAGCGCTAATCAACTCATTACTGTTTCTGACGAATTTCATACCTTTCTCATTTAGGAGCGGCTTAAGATAATCATATGCATAATAAAGATTAAATTCTTCATACACTAAAAATATATTAGGAATATCAAAATAAAGAAACTCTAGGCTCATAGTGCTAGCAACAGAAATAACTAAATCGGAATTTTTTAAAAAATTTGCCGTAGAAATAATTTGCCCCAAAATTTTATTTTCCTTTATATTAGAAGAAAACCCTCGAGCAAGAAAAATAGGATATTCTTTAATCCCTGCGGCTACTTTCAGTTGCCTCTCATATTCATCGGGATTGGCTCTCAATAAAACTTGGAATGCCGAATCAATCTTTCCTGATTGGAATAACCCCTTAGCAATATCACAGGCCCTGCCAACATCTATATTCCCGCAAATTATCGAAATTATTTTTTTACCGCTGACTAATTTACTAGCATTGATAAACTCTTCTTTTGTTTGTAGTACAATATTTTTATTTTTATAATAATCGCACTTTAGAATACCGACCGGGATAATCGATTCTCTCTTAACTCCGTGCCACATAATAGCATAATTTTTCATCAACTCATTCCAGACAAACAATAAATCAGGTTTAGTATAATAAAAAACATCATCAAATGCCGAAATTCTTGCGGGAATAGCAACGGTTAAAGAATTATTATTTTTCGCGATAGCAACAACTTTAGCTTCTTCGCTTGAACTAAGATAAAAAGGTAAGATTGTTAATGAAGGGTTATATATTTTGTAGATGGCATCGAAATTTGACCAAGATAAAACCTTACTGTATAAATACAACAAACAATTCTCTGTCAACCATCCAATAAGAATAAAAGATATATAGCCAAAGATTTTTTTCTTTATCGAGCGATTCTGGCACATTCCCGCCCACCGTCTTTTCATATAGGGTGGAAACCTTGGTGAACCTTTAGAGGCTAACAAAAAATAGATAGCCGAGGCTATAATATTAATAAACTGGAGGCTTTGAAAATAAATTATTCTTAAGTTCGGATTATTTTCTTTAACTAAAGGCGCGTGTCTTTGACAAAAAACTATAACAACAACTAAATACCCATCCCGTAAATATTTATCAATAAACAGCTCTTTCGTATAAAGCACATTATGAATCTCATTCTCAAATGGAGCCAAAGTTATAAATACTGTCTTCGCTTTAGGCATAATCAATTAATCTCCGAGCCAAGATTATTGGACAAACTAATACTAAAAATGGGACAAAAGAAAGCCAAACCCTTGTTTCGTAAATCAAACCAAAGACTACGGTAGAAACCCATAACATAAGATAAAGAAAACCTACACGCCTGGCTCCGGCATGATTACCCATCATAATCCGTAATATTAATATCGGTATCCCAAATATAGCTAAATTAAATATAAAATAAAGATTCTGCAGCGGATGCGCTAAAGTAAAGCGTAAAGCCTGAAAGTTATTTAATAATTGTATATTGACGAAACGCCCACTTTCCTTAATATTAGGAAAAATCTCCGGGCCGATTTCTTTAATTAAAGTGGTGCTTCGTAAAAGCTCAATAGTAATATACCCTAACACTAAAAGTGCCAATGCGACAAAAAACTGTCTACGACGAAACTTAAATTCTATTTTAGGCCATCGCACATCTAACAATTTAAACCTAACAATAGCATCGCTTATAAACCAGATAATTAAAATAATTGCAACTTCGCGATTAAATATTTCAACCACTAGAATAGAGCTAATTAACCAAACTGGTTTAGCGGTTAAAATAGACCATAACAAAAGGCTAAAAATAATTAGATCAATATAATCCCAAAGATAAAGCCAGTCCCCTTGCATAAAAATAGCATTAAATAAGCCTGCCGCCATAGCTACAATAATTGCAATAATGCTAGAATTCCAAAGTCGTTTAGCGGTAATTATAAGAATAAAGAAAAAAACTGTTAGTAAAATAAATACCGCTAATAAATAAGCCTCTCTAAATGGTAGCTGGAATAATTTTCCAACCACATCAGCAAAAAATGGGCCTAAAATACGGCTCTGATAGATACGCCAATGAGGATAACCTTGAATAATCCCTTGCGCCGCTTCTATCTGCTGGCTTATATGCGGCCCAAAAGTTAATAGAATACCTTTAAGCTGTGCCGCGGCAAGAAAAATAGCCGCTATAACAAATCCGCTTAAATTTAATATTCTATCCCTCTGCTTATTAAGCATGACGACTATTTTTTCTATGCACACGCTATAAATAGCTGATTTTAACGGCGAGCCTTCACGATTATTTCTCTATACGTTCGATGTTTGAACGGCTTAAATTTATTGTGCCACGAGAAGTGTCAGTAATTATTTCTAAATCTATACTATCTTCTGTTTCATTTTTAATCACACCTTTAATCTGACGCCCATTCTTTAGATAAACCGTAGTAAGATTAGCCGGTATTACATTCTTACTAAAGGGCATAAATTCTTGCCTAACTCGGGAAATTTCCTGCGTAATAAAACCTGATTCTCGAGAGAGTTGTTTGGCTTTTTTCAAAACATTCACCGCTTCTTCAGTATTACCAGTTTTCTCATATATCTTACCCAAAGTAAGATAAGCTTGCCGATAGCCTGGCTCTAATTCTAAAACTTTATCAATTAATCCCTTGGCCTTCTCTGATTGGCCCAACCCATTATAAGCATAAGCCATATTATTTAAAGCGACGATATCCCTAGGATCAACAGAAAGTTTAGTACGGCAATACTCTAGCTCATTAGAATATTCCTGGCGCGCGGATGGTTCATCTTTTTTTTGTTTATAAATATCGGCCATATCATTATGCACATTGGGATAATTAGGCTGAATACTCACCAATCTTTCATACTCGGCTAATGCCTCATCAGGCCGAGAACTATCCCGATATACGCTTGCTAAACTATAATGGATATTATTATTTTTAGGGTCTAACTCCAGCGCCTTTTTTAACGGGACAATTGCTTCATCATAACGCTCAAGATTCATCAGCGCTATTCCCAAATCATTGTAAAGATTAGCATCGCTAGAATTATATTTAATTGCTGATTCATATTGCTCGATTGCATTTCTAAAAAGGCCTTTCTCGAGATAAATAGTACCCAGGAGTTTACTCGCCATCCAAAAGCTAGGGTCAATTTGCAGCGCCTGGTTTAAATTATTTATTGCCAGATCATAGTTACCATCAGCGTAATAAAAATACCCTAAAGTATAATAACTAAATAACGACTTAGGATCTATTTTAAGCGCCGTATCTAACAGCACATACGCCTCTTGTTTGTTGCCGGAATTAAACTTATTCGCGGCTTCGTCTAGACAATAAGCCACATACTCAAAAGAAACATAATTAATTGACTCCTGGATATCTTTATCTTGCGCATCGATCACGCTGGCTTGTTTTAAAAAAGCAAGGGACTGATCATACATTTGCTTCTTTAAATAAATATCCGCCAGCGCCTTGTAACCCCAAGTAAACTTTTTATCTAGCTGGGTTGTTTTCTTATATTCCTCTAAAGCCATATTTTCTAAAGCCGCACCCCGATAGGCATTACCTAAACCATAATGCCCAAGCACATAAGCAGGCTTTAGAAATAATGACTTCTTAAAATTACCTATAGCCTCCTGATAAGAGCCATTTTCGTAATAATTATTGGCCTTATTATAATAAAATACAGCTAATTTATCTCTGCTCAAAAATACTAAAGCAACAAATAAGAGTAATAAAATAGTTATTTCGAATAATTTTTTCATAACTCTTTCCGGATAACGCCGTAGACGTACTCCGGGTTAATTATTTTTAAACAAACATTATTTTTACAGGCAGAGTCTCGATGATTAAACACAGATAAGCACGGAGAACATGGCCAATCAGAATAAAAAATATGGTTATTTTTGCCTAAGGGCCCGAAAATTTTTGGGCTCTCTGGCCCGAAAATAACAAACTTCTTGATCGGGCTAAGCATAGCTAAATGTACCAAGCCGCAATCATTAGAAATTAAAATTGATGCCCGTAGAAATAACTCCATCAATTCTTCCAACGATGTCTGTCCAATAAAATTAACACACCGGGGGCTATTTAGAGCCCGTAGAAGCTTTTCCCCTTTTGAATTCGCGCCATCTGTACCAATAAGGATTATGCGCGTATTTTGATCTTCGATTAATCTCTGGCCTAAAGTTATAAAATTTTCTATTGGCCACTCCCTTAACGGCAGCATACCTTCCCCGGCATTAAGCAGGATTACCCTACGAGATTCCTCTATCCCTGAATTATTTAACCTTTCCCCCAATTCTTTTTTCGCTTGCGCTTTAGAAATATATTTGGGGATCATAATCTCTTCCTCGCATATACCCTCATCCAACTCTGGACTATTTTTTCCCTGTTTTTTAATTACTCCAGCCAAAGACAAATAAACTCTGCTCATATGATTAAGCGGATTATATTGTATCTTATGTGTAAACAAATTACCTTTATACAACCCTTCAAAAGTATAGCGATCAAATCCAATTCTTTGTTTCGCCCTACTTAGATAACTTAAAATCGCGCTAAACCGGGAAAAAAATTCTAAATCGAAAAGAATATCTATATTCTCTTTCCTTAATCTTGTTATTACTTTTAAGGTATCGCAAATAAATGCCCATAAAGAATCATCACGGATGACAAAAACATCGTCACTAGAGACTATGTCGTCTAATAATCTAAAAACATCTTTATTTTTTGCGAAAGTAACAAAAAATAATTTTCCGGAAGGGTAATCTTTTTTTACGCGCTTAAAAAGCGAGTAACCTAGGACAATTGAACCCAATTCTGATAATTTAATAAAGGCTATTTTTGGGGAAGAAATATTTTTTGCTTTTTTGAAGATTACTGCCTTAAAGATAAAATTTACTATGCTTAATAAAAAACATATGGGAATACCCGCATAATAATCTAGCTTGCGCATTAAATTAATTTTCATCTTCTTTTTAGAGAGGAGCGACTTTTTTATTAAATTATTATTTCATTAACGCCAAAGCTTCAGAACGGGTCTTTTCATTTTCTTTAAAGATCCCGCGCACAGCAGAGGTTACGGTTAAGGCCCCGGATTTTTTAACCCCGCGCATAGACATACAAAGATGCTCCGCCTCTATAACAACCATAACCCCAAGGGGTTTAAGCTTAGACATAATTATTTCGGCTATCTGGGTAGTTAGGCGTTCCTGCACTTGCGGGCGCTTAGATAAAATATCTACTACGCGCGCTAGCTTACTTAAGCCGGTAACCCGGCCTTTTTTAGGTATATACGCAATATGTGCTCGGCCTAAAAATGGCAAAAGATGATGTTCACAAACACTATATAAAGGAATACCTTTTAACAAAATAATCTCGTGATGTTTTTGGTCTAAAACAACTTCTAATTCTACCTCGGGATCCTGGTTAACCCCAGAAAATATTTCTTCATACATCTCGGCAACGCGCTTGGGCGTCTCCAGAAGATCTTTTCTTTTAGGATTCTCGCCTATTGCTTCCAATATATCCCTGACCGCATTCTCAATTTTTTTCTTATTCACTTTCTCACCCCTACTTTCCGATACAAAAATCACTGAATATTTTATCCAACAGGTCTTCTGAAAATTGTTTACCCAAAATATCGTCTAAATGCGAAAGCGCGTCTTTAATGCTTTGGGCAACTAATTCTATATGTAGTTTATTATCTAATGAAACACGCGCCTCTTCAATAAGTTTTTGAGCTTTCTTTAAAGCCTCGATATGCCGTAAATTACTGACTAGCGCCGACTCTGAAAGGCCAATTTTACCCCGATAAACTAAATTTACAAGCGCATCCTCTAGAATATGAATATTTTTAATGCGCTTAGCAGAGATTTCTATAATATTTTTAAAAACTTCTGTGATTTGCGGTTTATTTATTTTTTGCTTCAGGTCAATTTTATTTATGATCGCTAAAACTATTTTATTTCTTACTTTCCTAATCAATTCTCGGTCTTCTTTAGACAAAGATTTTGAACCATCAAACAATAAAAACACTAGATCCGCTGAAGCGATATAATCTTTAGCGCGTTGGACTGCCTTCTTCTCGACTATATTGCGCGGCTTTAAAATACCCGCAGTATCAGCAAGCCTTACCGGAATACCTTTAATATCGACGATTTCTTCGATAGTATCACGAGTTGTTCCGGCAATAGGCGTAACAATAGATCGTTCTTGTTTAAGAATAGCGTTTAAAAGGGAAGACTTACCAACGTTAGGTTTACCGCAAATCACCACATTAATCCCCTCGCGCAAAACCCTGCCCTGCCGCGAAGAAACTAAAATCTCTTTCAGTTTAAAACATACACTTTCAAGCTTAAGCCGAATATCGTTTATCCCTGCCGGGCTCACATCATCTTCAGGAAAATCAATATTAGCTTCTAATATTGAAAGCACCTCTAATAAAGGCTCGCGGATATTATTTATTTCTTTGGATAAAGACCCTTTTAATTGCCCAAGGCTCGACCTTAACGCAGAATCGGTTTTCGCGCGGATAGTATCTAACACTGCCTCGGCTTGCGCTAAATCAATTCTACCATTTAAAAATGCGCGCTTAGTAAATTCACCTGCTTGACTCACGCGGCAGCCTTGGGCTAATACTAATTCCAGAACTGCGCGCAAAGCCACAACCCCGCCGTGGCAATTAATTTCCACAACATCTTCTTTAGTATAGGAGCGCGGCGCGCGCATTACGGTCAAGAGCACTTCGTCAACGATATCTCGCGACTTATTTACAATCCACCCATAATGCGTAGTATAAGCCTTGAATCCGGATGATCTTTTTCCATCGCAAGATAAAAATATTTTATCGGCGATATTAAGCGCGTCTTTGCCACTTAAACGCACAATACCAATTCCGCCTTCTCCTATCGGAGTGGCAATCGCAGCGATTGTATCATCTAAATTATATTTATTCATAATTTTCTGAATTCCCCTACTACAAATAACGACCCAGTAACTAAAATTAAATCTTTTTTATCCGCTAATTTATAAGCCATATTCCTTGCTTCTTTTATCGTCTTAGTAATTATTATTTCTTTACCCTTAAAATACCCAGCTATAGTTTCAGATTTAGCTGCGCGCGGGTTATTCGCCTGGGTTGTAATAATTATATCGACTAACTCATAAAGCTCATTACACATACCCACAATGTCTTTATCGTCAGAAATCCCCAAAATTAAAATTAACTTATTATATTTAAAATTTTCTTTAACCGCTTCTTTTATAACCCGCGCCGAAGCTACATTCTGCGCACCATCTAATACAACTACAGGATTCCTTGCAATAACTTCACACCTACCCGGCCAAATTGTATTATATAGCCCTCGCTTAATTATAGAATCACTTATTTTAATACCATATTCACTTAACGCTTTTACTGCTTGAGCCGCTACAGTAGCATTAATTAATTGATGCTTCCCGATTAATTTTATTCTAAAATTCAGCGGATTTTTAATCTCGTAAAGTTTAGCTTTAACTTTTTTGCAACGATTTCTTATAACGACTTGCACTTCTTTTTCTTGCGGAGCACTTACGAGAATCGCTTTTGGTCTGTGGTCTTTAATAATCCCCACTTTCTCTCCTGCAATCGCTTTTAATGCTTTACCTAACTTTTGCGTATGCTCATAACTTATCGGAGTTGTTACTGATACTAAAGCGCTAACAACATTAGTCGCATCAAGCCTACCGCCCAAACCGGTTTCTAAAACTACGAAATCCGTCTTTTTATTTTTAAAATATTTAAAAGCTAACGCGGTGTAAACTTCAAAGAAAGTCAGCGGCCCGTATTCAGAAGTTTTATTAAATTTTTCTATCGCCGGACTTATTGATTCTAAAGTTTTTACTAAATCTCCTCGAGAAATCATACCCTCGAAATCTCGAGATTTTAATCCCCGGCCTTGTGCCAATATTCTAATTCTCTCCCTAAAATCAACCAAATGCGGCGAAGTATAAAGCCCAACCTTGAATCCAGACTCCCTTAATATATACGCGATAAAAGCCGAAGTTGAACCTTTGCCTTTTGTACCGGCAACGTGAACACATTGTAAATCATCCTGCGGCCTGCCAATTAAATCCAAAAAATTGCTGATACGCTCTAATTTTAACGACTCTTTATACGGATAGGCAGAAATCTTTTCATAATTAATAAAAGATTCGAGATATTTAATTGCTGCGGGGTAATACATGCATCAGTGCCTGAAATGCCGGATCCCGGTAAAAACCATGGCGATTTTATGCTTATCCGCCATTTTAATAATCGCCTCGTCGGAAATCGATCCGCCCGGCTGGATTATGGCTTTAATCTTATATTTTGCAGCTAATTGTATAGCGTCTTCTTTAGGGAAAAACGCATCAGAGGCCATTAAAGAACCTATCCCTAATTTGCCTGCTTTCTTAGTGGAAAGAAAAACCGAATCCACTCGCGACATTTGTCCGGCGCCAATACCTACGGCCTTGGTGCCGCGCACTAAAATTATCGCATTGGACTTAACGTGCTTGGCTACCTTCCAGGCAAAAACAAGAGATTCCATCTGGGCCCTTGTAGGTTTAATTTTAGTTACAATTCTTAATGTTTTTTCATCGAGCGTCAAACTATCTTCATCCTGTAACAATAATCCGCCGCTTACTTTCTTAAAATCTAATGCCTGACTTTTTTCAAGTAAACTAGGCAATTCTAATAACCTTAAGTTTTTTTTCGCTTTTAATAATTCAAGTGCATCAGAAGCAAAGCTCGGACAAATAATACATTCTAGAAATCCGCTTTTAACAATTAATTTAGCTAAGGCCAAATCAATTTTTCTATTCACACTAACAATCCCGCCGAATGCTGAAAGCTTATCGCATCCCCACGCATCTTTATAAGCCTTTAAAATATCTTTATTCTCGGCGACACCACAGGGATTATTATGTTTGACAAACGCTACTGCCGGAAGATTAAATTCTTTAACGATATTTACCGCGGCATTTAAATCGAAAATATTGTTAAAAGAAAGCTCTTTACCCCAAAGTTGCTTAATTGCCGCTAAGCCCGCAATCTTACCTAAATCTTTGTAAAAAGCTGCGCGCTGATGCGGATTCTCGCCATAGCGTAAATCTTGCAATTTTTCAAAATTAAAGCTTATTTTTTGGGGAAAACCTTTAATCTCTGCTTGCTTATTAAAATAATTACCTAAATAATTATTGATTGTGCTGTCGTACTGACTTGTCCGCGCAAATACCTCAATCGCTAAATCGCGCATTAATTCTTTAGATAATGTTCCGTTATTCTTTTTTAGCTCATCGATCACCTGGCTATAGCGCCCAGGGTTGCAAATTACTACCACCGACTGATGGTTTTTGGCTGCGGAACGTAGCATTGATGGCCCGCCAATATCAATATTCTCAATCACTTCTTCGATTTTCACACCCGGTTTCGAGATAGTTTTCTCAAAAGGATACAAATTCACAACTACCATATCTATCAGGCCGATATTATGCTCATTTAGAGTCTTCATGTGCTCGCTATTTTCGCGCAAGGCTAATAATCCGGCATGAATCTTCGGATGCAATGTTTTAACCCTGCCGTCGAGCATCTCAGGAAACCCAGTATATTCTGATACCTCTTTAACTGGAATATTATTCTCACGCAATATTTTAGCTGTGCCTCCGGTCGACAAAATCTCTACACCAAATTTATTCAATTCTTTGGCTAATTCTAGAATTCCAGTTTTATCAGATACACTAATTAAAGCGCGTTTAATTTTAATCATATCCCGCTCCGTCACCTATAGCCCACTTCGTAGGTGGGCTATGGTTATTATTTATTAAATCTAAAATTCGCTAAATCGCAATCCTTCATTATGTAATCTTTTTGCTCTAAGCGCTGCTTTCCTGCCTGCTTGCTTTGCGTCTCTCCGCCGCAAGTTAAGAAATCTTCCAAACTAATGATTTCCGCGCGGATGAAACCTTTTTGAATATCAGAGTGAATCTCCCCCGATGCCTCCCAGGCGGTTTCACCATTTTTAATTAGCCAGGCACGAGTATCTTTTTCTCCGGCCGTAAAAAAACTAATATAACCGCCTTCTTTTACCCCTCTTGCCAGCAAAGCATTAACATCTTCTAACTCTTCTTTTGCGGCTAAAATAATCGGCTTTACCGTTAATAAGCCATATTTTATTAGTGCTTCTTTTTCTGGCGCACTTAAATCTAAACTAGAGATAAACTCTTCTTTTTCTAAAGCAGTTTTTAATTTATTAAGTAACGTTTTGTCTGCTTCGTCGACGCTACGGCCTAGGCGCGTTTCCACAAATTCCAAATCCTTTAAAATCAAATCTGTTTTATTATCTACGCCGGTGATAATCGCATCGGCGTCTAGAAGTGCATCCTCACCCATTGTTTCAATTTGTATATAAGTTTTTTTCTTAGCCCGAACAAGCTTGTCCACCTCATCAAGACGGCTATCCTTAATATTATGCTTACCTAAATTAATCTCCGGAATCGAAAATACGCCTATTTTCATGATAATTTCCTTTCTAATTTTTACTCAATATTTTAAATATTATTTTTTCTGGTATATGTGAGAAGGATAACAAGGATTTAATTATATACCGCTAAAATACAAGGGTCAAGGATAAAAACTCACCTATCTTCGACCTTAAATATATGTATAGCTGCTAGCCCATTGGGGTAATAAATAGTTTTAACCGGCCTGACATCAGGATATCTTTGTTTAAAGTAACTGTACAGCCCGCTGAATAGCCCACCCCAATAATCTCTTAGATGAGACTCGGGAGCCCAAATCACAAAATATTTTCTCTGTTTAAAGCTGCTATAGTCCTGTTTACAAGTTATCCTGTTATCACTAAAATACTTTAAGTATGTGCAAAGACTCATTCTTACATCAGATAATATTTGAGAATCCTCTATCCCAACAACATTTAATAAATATAATGCGGCTTCCTTACCGCCATAACTATTCCTACGACATTCTTCAATATTAGTAGGTGCAACCGTATAATATCTTAGCGTTTGAGATACCTCCAGAACAACTACAATCATAATAAATATCACCCCTATAGCAATAAATAAATTTCTACCAAAATAACTTGTACTGCGTATAGCAAAAAATCTTACGATAAACATACTTATCATAATTAAAAGTGGGATTAAAATAATTATATAATGCCTCGCCTCAAAGAAACGCACGCCAAAAATACAGCCTAAAGAACCAACAATAAACCAGACTAAAAGGATTACATCAGCTATTTTTCTCCGATAAAAACATATGCCCAGGGAAAATAAAACAAGAACGAGGCTTAAAGGAGTTATTAATAACGCCGGTCCTAGACTAGCTGCATATAATAACCTCCCCCCAGAAGTAAAAAACAAAGATTTAACTGCTAAAGGCGCATTATTTCTAAAATTTTCTATTATCAGCCCTAAATATCTATTCGGCCCATCGATTAATATCGCCTGATTCCCCCCAACATAATAACAAACTTTTTCTAACAATGCCGGTAGATGGCCAATAAAATATAGATAAACTAACGGGTATAGTTGGGCCAAGATAATAATCACGCCTAATAAATACACGCCGGGCCTTATCCAACTCAACTCTTTTCTTAAAAATAAGAGCATTATAAAAAATATAGGTAGAAAAAGTATAGAAAGGGCGTAGGTATAAAAGGAGCCTAAACCTAAAAATAACCAGAACGCTATAAACCAAGCATTATTTTGTTTTTTTAAAGCCTTAATCAAAGATAAAGTTATAAGGCAGCTAAAAAACGTAGTTGTTACCATTTCTCTGCCGTCACGGCTTTGTATTATATGCCAGGGGAGAAAGACAAGTAAAAGAGCGGAAACAATACCGCAGCCCTTGCCATACATTTCTTTTGCTAAATAATATAATAGCATGACTGTAGCCGTACCTATTATTGCCGCAGGTACACGTACAATGTATTCTGGAGAAGAAAAAAATATTTTTGAAAGACCTACAAACCAACTTAAGAATGGACGGATATTACCCCCAAACCCAGAGACAGGGACGCCAAAGAATCTATCAAAATTATCCACGCATGGAATAATCCAATTCGCCTCATCATGATTCAGAGGAACTAGATCAAGACGATAAACTCTCACGAAAAAAGCCAATCCAAAAATAAAAAAAGGCGCCCATTTCCTGGACGCCTTTAATATTGAACGCAACATATAAACCTTACTCTAAATATGTATATATTTTACCTTTGTAATTGCGCAGAACGTATTTACCTTTAGCTTGAGATAAAATATAGTTAGGCCCGACGGGAATCTTGCCTCCGCCTCCGGGTCCGTCAATAACATAAGTCGGAACCGCGTATCCGGAAGTATGTCCGCGTAGCTTTTCCATAATATTGATACCCGCGGCAACTGGTGTGCGGAAATGTTGTGTCCCGCGCACTGGATCGCATTGATAAATATAGTAAGGCCTAACCCGTATCTGCAGTAATTCCTGAACTAATTTTTTCATAATATACGGCCGGTCATTGATGCCTTTTAAAAGCACCGACTGGCTGCCCAAAGGAACCCCGGCATCAGCCAACATCTCACAGGCAATTTTACAGCGCTTAGTTATCTCTTTAGGATGATTAAAATGAATACTCATCCAGATAGGCGAATACTTCTTTAACATATTAACTAACTGTTCCGTAATACGCTGTGGCAAGGTAACGGGAACACGTGTACCAATACGCAAAAATTCAATGTGCGAAATCGCGCGGATTTTCTGCAGCAAATTCTCTAATTGATCGTCTTCCAAAGTAAGTGGATCGCCGCCAGAAATTAATACATCCCTTATTTTCCTGTTGGCTTTGATATACTCGATAGCCGCGTCAAATCTATGTAACGGATCAACTTCCTCTTTTTCTGCCTCACCAACCAGCCTACGCCTAGTACAATGACGACAATACATCGCGCAATGATCGGTAGCTAATAATAAGACTCTATCTGGATATCTATGCACTAAATGTGGTGCGGGAGAATCACGATCCTCTGCGCAAGGATCTACCATTTCATGCGGACTCACCATAAATTCATCAGCTACTGGTACAGCCTGACGACGAATAGGGCAATTTGGGTCATCCGGATCCATGAGCGTCGCAAAATATGGCGTAATCGCCATGGACAGACGACCCTTTGCCTTTTTAAGGCCCTCCTCCTCTTGTGGACTGAGCCTAATAATCTCTAGAAGATCTTCTTTGGTACGAATTCTATGTTTAGTCTGCCAATGCCAATCTTCCCAATCTAAAGGATTAACATCTTTATACAGAGCAATCTGTTGATAATCCGCTGACCTTCGTAAAATGCGCGGAGTAACTTCCTGTTGCAGTTTTTGCGTCTCTAATGCAACATTATTGTTGTTCAACTTGCTCCTTTCTTCTTTTTGAAGCGCTCATTAAAATCGCTTCAATAAGATCCTCATATTTCATACCCGCGGCATAGGCCATAATCGGAAAGTTGGATTCCTTGGGGTCTAAGCCGGGGAGAGGATTAATCTCTAATACATAAGGTATATTATCTTTATTTAAGCGTATATCCGTACGCGATATATCGAGACATCCGACGGCATGATGTGTTTTTAAAACTACTTCTTTTATTTTTCTTTCCACATCTTTATCTAGCCGCGCAGGACAATGAAACGTAGGAGTTAACCCCATGTCCTCATTGCCTTGATATTCTTTCATTCTCCAGGAATAAAAAAATTCGCCGCTCTTTGAGCAAGTCGAAAAATCAATTTCTAATATCGGCAAAATTGTGGTCTTGCCGCCGTTTTCTAATATCCCGACGGTAAGCTCTTTGCCTTCAATAAATTCTTCGGCAAGTATTTCCTGATGATACGACTCATTCAATTCCCTTATTTTTTTAAAAAGCTCTTCCTTGTTATGAACGACATTAGACGCATTAATGCCTTTAGCTGAACCTTCACAATTAGGTTTAACGATTAAGGGAAATTGTAATTCCGGGTCTAGCTCTTCGTTTCCTTTTTCAAAAAGTTGATATTTGGGAGTAGGGATATTCTCGGCAATCAGGATTTTCTTGGTTAACGTTTTATTTAAAGCCAGCGCCAAAGAAAAAGTATCCGAGCCAGTATAGGGAATATTTAAATAATCTAAAATAGCGGGGATTTCTGACTCGCGGAACTTGCCGGATTTACCCTCCGCGATATTAAAAACCATATCTACGCGATTTTTACGAAAATAAGAAAATAAATTCGGGGTTTCTACTTCGACATGGTCAACGCTGTGGCCTTTAATTTTCAAGGCAGCGCTGATCGCATTGATCGTTTCTTCGGAATCAAACTCCGAAAAATAATCCGCGGGTTTAGTGGAATCTTTTTTCTTTAAATTGTAGGTTAAGGCAACCTTCATTTAATTAAGATTGTACCTTTTTAAGGCGCAGTTTAAAATCTTGCCCAGAATCTCTTCGTACGAAAGCCCGATTTCTTTTGCCACTAGAGGAAACACATCTTCTGTAGACAGAGACGGCAAAGGATTTATTTCTAATACATACGGCTTACCATCACTATCTACCCTGAAATCTACTCTGCCGAAATCACGGCACTCAACCGCATCAAATGTCCTTACCGCCAGCTCTTTAATTTTATTTTCCAAATCTTTATCTATTCTTGCGGGACAAATATACTCAAGCCTATCGGAGGTAATGCGAGCAAAGGTGTAAAACTTATCGTTTAATTTAAGGCGACCGTCTATTTTAATTTGTACGACCGGTAAAGCCTCGGCCGGCTCATTGCCTATAACCACAACTGTAAATTCCTGTCCTGAAATAAATTCTTCGATCAACGCCGGCTGCTTATAAGTATTAACTACATAGTCAACCTGCTTCTTTAATTCGTCGATATTATTAACTTTTGAATTTTCACTTAAACCTTTGGAAGAACCCTCAAAGCGCGGCTTAATAATCATAGGATACTTCATATGGTCGGTGCCTGTAAGAGCGTCAGCGGATTTAAGCTCAAAAAATTTTGGCGTATAAATTTTATCGGCAAGAAATATTTTCTTGGCCATTACTTTATCTAATGTAAGCCCAAGGGTTAAAGCATCTGCCCCGACAAAAGGGATCCCTGCCATCTCCAAAATAATCGGCACTTGAGATTCACGGTTGCGGCCGGTCGTACCTTCTGAAATATTGAAAACTATATCCACGTCTAGATTGTCTATCGTCTCCAGCAGATTCGAAACATTGCCGATTTTTTTTACTTTGAATCCTTGCGATTCAATGGCCTTAGCAATGACATCAATAGTTGAAGGATGGTCAAATTCCGCGTTGGCATCCGGTGGATCGCCTGCTTTAAAGGTGTAATCTGTTTTTAAATCGTACGTTAAGCCTACTCTTTTCATAAAATCGCCTCGCATAAAAAATAGGGCTCTTATACTTCTTTAAAAAAGAGCCCTACGCGTTAGAATCTTCAATTTATCTTGCGAAACCTCCCTTTGAATTCTCCCCTAAATGTTGTATTGTTATCTATTTTTTATCACAATATATAGTTATTGTCAAGATTTTTTTAATTTTCACTAAATTTGTTCTACCGACGAGAAAATAAGAACTGTTAAACTATTTTGGGGAGGATAAAAAATATGTGAGGTTAATTAATTCTGTAGATAAATCAGCATTACGTAATTTAACATTTTGCGGAACATTTAATTTAACAGGGGCAAAATTTAAGATCGCCCTCACGCCTGCTTGCGTAATCTGATCTGCGATTTTTTGCGCCGCATCCACCGGTACAGTCACAATGGCGATATCAATATTTAATTTTTGCGCAACATCTTTTATGCTTCGGGCGCTATAAACCCGGACTCCTTGAATAGTCTTACCAACTTTCTTGGGATCAGTATCAAAAATAGCCACGATATTTAAATTCATTTGCCGAAAGCCTCGATAGGCAAGTAAGGCTAGCCCTAAATTTCCCGCGCCGCAAAGGCAGAGCCGCCATTTGCGGCTTAAACCCAAAATCTGATTAATTTTTTCTTTTAATTCTTCCGTGCGATAACCCACCCCACGCTCACCGAATTTTCCGAAATAAGAAAAATCTTTTCTGATTTGATGATGATTAATATCAAGGTGGCGAGCAAGTTCCGCCGAATTAATCGTTGAGTTCGGGCCTTTTTCCTTAAGATGATCTTCTAGGAAGCGAAGGTAAACAAATAATCGGCTAATCGATATTTCCGGCGGGCGTTTCATAATGCCAAGTATAGCATCATTGTTATAAAATTCAAGCCCTACACCATGTTGACATTATAATAAGCTCTGCTAGCTTTTGTGTCATTGCGAACCCGAGCGTAAGCGAGGGTGAAGCAATCTTCAAGATTGCTTCGTCGCTCGTTTCACTCGCTCCTCGCAATAACACTAGTTTAATAATACTGAAACCAGCAAGATTTATTCTAGCGTCATCGTGTTCGGTAAAAACATACGGTAATGATGATGAATGTTTCATAGTTTTAAACCGGTGACAAATTGTCACCAGTTCATCCTTCTCTTTTTTGTTAGGCTCATGGGGACAGCGACTTTTTCCATTTATGTAGCGCAGGCTTTGAACCTCCGCTACTACATATAGAAAAGGTCGCTGTCCCCTAAGAAGGGATTCCTAAGAAAGCTTTATTGAGTTGTTGGGGAGTTTTTTGAGATTCAAGAATAATAAGAATATCCATTAATGCGGGCTCGCTTTTAGAACAACGCTCTTCATCACAACGTAATGTATTAGCAATACAAAGAATAATTTTATTTATGTCTTCTTGCCCAAGCCTGTTCTGGATACAGGCGGCTTGGATATATTCTTTAACCCGCTCTGGAGACGGACTGATGGATGAAGAGGCTAAACGATCAATTTGAGACCACTCTTCATCTAAATTGACCCGGTTTAATTTTAATTTAACATCACTAGTAAGTTTAAACCCGCTAGATAGATTAGTCATAGCTTGGGTGATGATGGGGATAAAGCGGAAATCGATACCTCCGGGATTAATAGGGACTGTCCCCGGAGAAAGCTCTCGCGTCTTCGTAGGGGACTGTCCCTGCTCTTGGGATATCACCGAAGAAGCTATGGGCTTACCCTGCGCTTCACCTAAAATTCTATCGATTACCTGAATTTTAGCCTTTGTTTCCTCGGATATAGCTTGGTTCCAATTTAATTCTGGTTCGTTTTCTAACCTTGTAATCAAATCGCGTAAGTTCTTCAACGCCTCTTGTTTTTGCGGCGTATCCGCGGGAATAATAAGATCCGTGATGGTCAATAGTTTATCAGCTATCGGACCTATTTCCCTCGACACTCGAGAATAATATAGTTTCATATCCGCAACAATGCCCTCGGAATCTTGGCGTTCTATAGGCACAATGCTCTTATCTTTAGATAATATTGCCATCGCTTTAATTATCAAATAATAATCCTTAATAATTGCGCGAACCATGTTTTCCAATCCGGCTGCATTAATAATACTATCATCTGTCACTTGAGATAATTTATTAAAAATTTGCGCTAAATCAAACGTCCCCACAGTGGGATATAATGACAATTCTCGCACAGTAGGCAATCTACCAGCTAGATGTTGATTGATAAAGTCTAAACAAGTGCCATCATTAGCTAACCTTACAGCTAAAGCTTGGTCTGCCTTTGCCACTACTTCGTTATCCGACAAACTATCTATTGCAGAAAAGATTTCATTATTTAGACGGTGATTATTGTTTAGAAATTTTCCCAAGCGCTCTAGATATCCGGCCTCTGGCCCAAAATAATACTTCATCCAAGGATTATCTAAATATTTTTCTCTCTCTAATGAAGAGCTGGCTCGAGTTGAGTCCTGTTGAGGAGTAGCTGATGAAGAAGTGGCGGGCGAGCTAACGGCGACAGGCGGAAATGAAGTATTTTCGGCTAAGCGCACATAATTGCTGAAACTGCCTGCGGAGGAATCCTTGAGCATTGCGTTAATCGAGGCGATATTCTTAAACATAATCCGCATCTTAAGCGGAATATTAATATCATTAGCCTCTAGCTCCTGCAAAATTTTCATCATTACGCTAACCGGACTATCATATCTTCCCAAGACAATCTTTAAACCTATCATACTAATTAACGCCTGACGGCGTATCTTGCTTAAAGAACCTTGATTAATTTGATTAGCCTGATTCTCTGGAAGCGATAAGAAATAATCAACAATGGCCGCTATGATGCCCTTACTGTTCTCTGTAGTCAAAATCTTTCTTACGAAATCAACATCAGACCTATTAAATTGCAGATAAAAATTACGATCTATAGGATAAACGGTTTTTAAATCGGGAGAGAGAATCGCATTACCAAAATGCACATCAGAGTGAAGCAGGTAAACATCATGGCCAGCGCTATCGGTAAATATAGGCTGGCTTAGATGCCGGCTGAAGTCTTCGATTAACGCGGTAGTTGCCAGCTTTAAAACCTCTTCCAAAGAAAATTCTTGAGCCCGCACACTCTCTAAAAGCTTCTTTACCTCTGGATCATTCTCCTCCCGTACCAACTGCTCTAACGACTTACCAGAAAGCTTTAATTTTAAAAGCTTATTTAAAGTTACCCCTGAAGCAGGCAATTCAAGTTTTACATCTTTATTATTTGGTTCGGACGCCGTAGTAACACGCACCGCCATTCCATTACTCGTAAAATAATCAACGTGGGCGCCCTGATATTTAGCATCTAACTCAAGAAAGCTGGTATCCTGGATATCCTGAATCAACCATTGTTGAATATCATTAATCATCCGCCGGGCAATCTCATAATTTCTTCTCTGGCGCCAATTATACCAATGGGTCAAGCGCTCTAATTCATCTATAACCTTAAAAGCCTTATCCGTAACTTCACGCACCATACCTTCAGCATTAGGAACCCTAACCTTAAGCACCTTCTTATGAACACCGTCTACAACATTGCCCCGGGTATCCCGGTTTCTCACTGTCACGGCATATACTGTAACAATAGAGCCACCGCCCAACAACTCATCAATAGAAACTAAATCTTCATCTATAAATTTTTTAACTGCTGGATTATGCTCGGCAACTTTAGTTAACGTCTCAAAAACGGTAAATTTATCTTGGCCTTCCATGGCATCATAGACATCGCGGAAACGCGCTTGATATTCCGGGCTAAGCGGCAGATATTGTCCGGCAACCTGCAGAAACCTAACTCCCATAGGCCCTAAATTCTGACAGGCCTGAATCATTACATCTATCGATTCCAAATGCCTGGCCCTAGGCAAGTCCATCTCGGACTGCCTGGAATACGTGGATGAAATACCTAAATTCCTCTCTACTTCAGAAATAAATGGTTCAGCTAAGGCTTCAACTCTATTTAGCAATACGGTAGATTTTGGATTTTTCTGATATCTCTTAAGAAAATCCATGTAAGCTCTTTTAGGCAATTTAATATCGGAATCCCCAAGATAATTATACACAAAAGAATCGTAAGGAATCTTCTCTTTTAATTTCCTTACTAACAGTTCTAAACTTACCGGCTTTGTTGATGTACTAGGTGCTTGCAAAAACATAGGTAATAACGACTCTACTAAGCTCAAAAATAACCTTTCTGCGTCTACTGCTGAAACCGAAGCCTTAAGAATATCTGCCAATAATCCTGACAATTTATCTTCCTGCGGCAGCTGCCGCTCGACAATCTGCACAAACGCCTTCCTACCTTGATCAGTACGTAACAGACCTTGCGGGCTCAAAAGTAGTTTTTCCATGATTGTTAGCTTTAAAAAAGTAGGAGCATCATAAAGCTGCCGCATAAATTCGCCAAAAGGAACAAAATTACTCTGGCCCGGACCTTGAATCTCTAATTCTCTATTTTTATACTTAAACTTATATCCTACAACTTCACCATAGACACGAGAACCCATAAGCCAAGGATAAATTAATCGTTCCTGTAAATCCTGATCAGATTCCCCTGAAGCCATCATCGCGTTAAATAATCCTATTTGCTCACTAATATCCAAAGCTTTATCTAAAACATACTCTATGAGAATTGCCCCGCTAAGCTTACGGCTGCCAGCTGTTGCCATCTTTTTCATATAGGCATCTCGGGCATCTTTAAAATAATTATATTTTGATTGAGTAGTAATTCTTTTTTGCGTAAAATATCTATAGCGCTCTTTACTTAACCTGCCTGATTCTGCTAATCGCAACATAAAATCCTTAAGTTCTTCATCAGGCAATTTATCAATTAACTTATGGGCATAAGCGTCTAGAATATTCTCTCTTCTTTCCCCGGCTAATAAAATTGCCTCCAGAGAGAAATAATAGTTGACCGCTTCTTGGCCCGTTGATAGCGGGCTCGAGGCAAATTTAGCCGCACCTTTTAAATGTTGAAAATATGCCTTATTCACCGGCTCTAGCCATAAATTATGGTATTCTGACGAACCCGCTATATATGGTTTCTGTTCATCCGCCATATATGGTCTCTGTTTATATAGGACACTAGAACATTCAAGAATATACCAATAAATATCGTAGGCCAGCTTTACATCCGAGCTACCCAAAGATGTAAGCTTTGCCACTAACCTATCCCTAAATATGCGATAAACAGAATATTTTAAAACTTGATCTCCATCATTACCATGCCTTACAAAGAACTTTTCTAGTTCTTTAATAACAATATTCAAATATGCTGGGGGTAACAGCCCTAAAAACGCTACTGCCGCCGGAGATTCTAAATAAAAATCAAACATTTCGATCCCATCTTCTCTTCCAACAATAGTAAATAAATTCTTAGTAATTTCTAATCCATATATAAAATTCATTAATTTATCGTTATCGGACGAAGTAATCGTTTCTGGCTGTAGGTCCCACTCCAACATATTATCTTTAGGCTCTATAGTATGGCTTTGTGAAGCGAAGGATCCCTGGTCCCAATTTTCTCGGATTATACCCGCCACCCACATTGATAAAGCCCGGTCTTTCGTCAATAAATCTTTAATATTACTATCGTATTCGAAGTATTTAAGAAATTCTTGCGGGTGTTGAGATAGGCATTTAACAAAGGCCTCTTCATTTCTTTCCTGCAGCGCCTGTATAAATTGCCTGGCAACTTGATTCTCTAAGTGGAAAATTTGCATCAGCTCGTCATAACTAATACCTGAATTACCGCATACTCTCTGATAAACAGTTTCTTTATACTTAGCTTTAAAAGATTCTTGATAAGATTTTTGTAAATCTAATTCTAGATCTCCGCTGGTCTCATAATAAACATACGCTGGCTTTAGCTGATTAATAAGTACCATGGCATCCTTTCTATCAGCGGCTTTGAGCCAAACTTCACCTAGAATAATCGTTGCTAGCTCCCTCAATAAACCATCTTTCCTCTCCCAAAAATAAGAAGCGTACTGCCCAGTAACTTTCATCAACCACAATCTTAACCAAGCTTCTCCTAGTTCCTTATTATCCATATTTTTACTTAAGGCTAAAAGGGAGGGCCAAGGAGCAAGAAGATATGCTGTATCTTTAAAACTACAGGGTCTTCCCGTTATACTAGTAAGAAAATCATCATCATAAACAAGCCTATTAGCAACAAAATTCATTGCCGTATTCATATCGCTTTGCGGAAAAGCCTCTCTTATTAATCTACTGTCGGTAACAGATCTTAAAAAATTTGGATCGTTGCAGCCCTTTAGCACCGACATAGCTAATTCTCGTAACATCTTCGCTAGCTGCCCCTTTGGATCTTTATCATAATGGTAAGTTAACCAAAGAATTTCTGGAATAATATTTAAGAGGATACCTAGGACAGCTGCATTCTTTTGATCTTGTGTTAAACCCTCTTTCTCTGCTTGGGTATTTATATAACGAACATAATGATTAACCAAATAAAACATTTTTTTCCTATCTGCATTTTCATTTGGAAACACATAGAACATTATCGTTTGAGAAATCATTTCTGGACTAGCTTGGGCCACGGCCTCTTCAAAGTCATGGCTATATCCTTTAGCTCGCAGTCTTTCATTAAGACTAGGAATAATTTTCTTCTTTCTCCAAGCATCTGGTATGGAAATATCTTGTTCTCCCGGGCTGGCCCTAGACTCAAAATCTTCTACTTTATGCTGAACTAAGCCACCAAGAATTCTTATAGAAACATCTCCGTGTATTAAATCTGATCGTGATTGTTCGTTGCTTAGTAGTTTACGTAGAGCATCACCTTGCGCATACGTATTCAATCCTATCTTCGCCAGCTTACCCGGGACAACATAATCACCACCGTATTCCTGAAGCCTGCCTCCGGAGATTGCGGCACAAACATCATATTGCAAAACTAACATTTCACTATAATCTATCCTACTGCCAAACTCACAATGTCCTTGTTCATGCGCAAGTACAGCCATAACTTCATCTACGGTATCAAGCTTATTGATTAAACTAAGGTTAATTACTGCCGTCTGCCCTATAGATATTGCTTGTGGACGTATACCGTTTACCGCCACTAACAGGCGAGTAGGGACAACTGTAGGATCTGCCATACGGTCTAAATACCCCTGTAAAGTAATCACAAGCGGATGATCTAAGGCAAGTAATTTGCTAGAATCCTGAATCTTCTGCAGCTCTTTTTCTTCGGCCGGCAGAATATCCCTTAAATAGTGAACTGCTCTTTGATAGGCTTCTTTAATTTCTTCTTTTGTCTTACTGTCCTCTTCTAAACTTATTCCTCTAGCTAAAAATTTATTGGCTATCTCCTTATAAACCTTATCAGTTATCAAGTATACATCGCGATCAGGAGCTACTAGGGCCATCCTGACAATTTCTTCTCTTATCTCTTGCTCTATCTTTTTGTCTGCAATTGAACTGATGGGCTGCATATGCCGTGCCAACAATGTCTTTTGAGTTATTTTATCTTGCATGATATCCCTTAAAGGATCAATTTCTAATGTCATAGCCGCTGTTGCCTGTTTAGTTCCCAGAGGAGAAGAAACATGCGCGTTACTTAAATTAACCGGCGCTTGTGTCGCCGCCGGAGAATCAACCTTTACTGAATCTGGTTGGAGAACAACGAGCGGGGATTCTTTATCCAAAATACTCGCTATTTTATTTTGACTATCCACTTGCACGCTACTGCCTACTATTATTGCAGGATCAACCGCTGGGCTGCTGCCTACACCAGCAAACTCTCTTTGAGCCTGGTCGATATTTCCAAAGGTCAATCCCCCCGAAAAATAACTCCTCACTACCTTCCCCTGCATGGTATACACCGGCTCTTGGAAATTATATTCACCTCTGGCAAAGGAATCTTTATATTGATTAAAATAGGTTTCTTTGGAGTAGGGTTTAGTAGTAGTGAGATTGGTAAGATTGTGAGTGTCAATCAAGCTAGCTATGGGGACAGCGCCCTGCAATGAAGGGCGCTGTCCCCTATACTGCGCTTTGAACCATTGAGCAAGGATTAGAGAATAATATACCTGTCTAAGCTCTGCGTATTTCTTAGAGGTGTTAATGGATAAAGTTAATTTGGGAATGATGAGTTCTTTGATGAGTTGAGTTGAGTATTTGTTTAGTTCTTTTAACCTAGGATCCTTAAACTCGTAGCCCTGACTACTACCTACTACATACTGACTACTGCTTTTAAGATAATCTTCTTCCAGCATTACTTTTAGAGTAGCTTTATAGATGTAGGCGGAATCTTGGGATTCGCGGACAATAACTTCATCTGGGACAATCCAAGGACGAGTTAGTGTGGGGATAGTGATGTTTTCACTACCAAAGAGCTCACCGGCTTTCTTATAGAGCTTATCCCAGTAGATGCGTCCTTCTTTAGTGTCTGGGGAAGTAGCAGAAGCAGTGTCTTTTTTGAGTTCAAGATCTGCTTCTAACATAATTCTACCAATATCTGTTTTAGCTAAAGAGTCATCGATGATGTTATCTGGGGAGTCTGGACGTAGATTAACCCAGAAGCTTTCGTTGGGTAGGGTTAAGCCGATAAGGAAGTATTTGAAGAGGGTTTTAGAGGTGGATTCAAGTTTATCCTGGGGGACGGTTCTCTGGGAATCTTTGTTAATCTCTTGAGAACCGTCCCCCACAGAAATAGTTCCTTTATCAATTAAAAGTTTAAAGCTATTGTCTTGAGGAAGATATTCTAAGTATCTTAAGTGAAGCGGCCTAAACTTATCGGTAGTTATGCTCTGATGGAAACGAGCTAGGTGCCCAGCAATGTCTATTTGACCAGCCACTTGGGCAAAGCCTGTTTGCTGTAAGAGAAATAAAAATGATAAAAGAATAGCTATTGTTTTAGTTATTTTACGTGACATTTTATTTTATATTTGATTAAATATTTATCAGCCAATCTTAGATAAAGTATGCATTATATATAGGTAGGATTCAATACTAAAACAGCTAAAAAAGAAAGCGGTTGCTTTATGGTTTTTCATAAAAATAGATGTGATAATTTAACTCTTCTTACGTCTATTAGTATAGAAAGGAAAATATAACTATGGATAAAAACATTGCAGTAGAAGTGGTTGCTACGAAGATTTTGTTGATCCGGGGTAAAAAAGTAATGGTAGGCATGGATTTAGCGCGACTTTATGGGACATCAACTAAAGTTTTAAATCAGGCGGTTAAGAGGAATATTAAACGCTTCCCAGAGGATTTTTGTTTTAAGTTAAATGAGGTAGAGAAGAATGAACTGGTCACAAATTGTGACCAGTTCAAAACAATGAAACATTCTTCGACCTTACCCTATGTTTTCACAGAACAAGGTGTAGCTATGCTTTCTACGGTGTTAAATAGCGAACGAGCTATTCAGGTTAATATCATGATTATGCGCGCATTCGTTAAATTAAAAGAAATCTTATTAACACATAAAGAATTAACGATAAAACTAGAATCACTAGACAACAAATACTCGGATCACGATAAAAAAATAAAAGCTATATTTGAAGCAATAAGACAGTTATTAGAGCCGCCGAAGGTAAAAGAGAAAAGAATAATCGGATTCGGGAAATAATAGTCTTAGCAAATTCTTGGTAAGGGGTCGGCGGTGAGCATGTCGATGATGCGCTGGGTGCCGAAATTAGTCTGAAGAATAACGCGGGATTTAAATTTATTGGTAATCGCGCCGATCGTGCGCGCGTTTTTACCTAATGGATTTTTTCTTAATAAATTTAAAACCTTCTTTTCATTTTGCGGGCTTACTACCAATAAAGCAACTCCTTCATTGGCGATATAAAGCGGATCGATCCCTAATAATTCCGAGGCTGCGCGCACTTTGGCAGACACAGGAATATCTTTTTCATTAATTACCACGCCTAAATTTATACTCTCCGCGACTTCATTTAAAGTTGTGGCAACTCCACCACGAGTCGGATCCCTCATGAATCGGATTCCATTAGTCGCGGCTAAAAGAGGCAACAACAAATTATTTAAAGCCGCGCAGTCGCTTTTAATGTTAAATTTCCAATCTAGATCTTTTCTTTTGGCTAAAACCGCTAAGCCATGCTGGCCGATATTTCCAGTAAGAATAATTTTATCCCCTGCCCTTATATTTTTTACGGAAAGTTTTTTATTTTTTAGAATGCGCCCCACTCCGGAAGTATTAATAAATATTTTATCTACCGCGCCCTTCTCTACCACCTTAAAATCACCGGTTACAATTTTTACCTTAGCTTGCTTTGTGGCTTCGGAAATAGAATTAGTGATTTCATCTAAAATTTTATACTCTAACCCCTCTTCAATGATAAAAGCCAGCGACAGATATTCTGGCCGGGCCCCCAGCATCACCAAATCATTTACTGTCCCGCAGACTGCCAACTTACCGATATCTCCGCCCGGAAACTTTAGCGGATTAACTACAAAAGAATCCGTAGAAAAAGCGAGCTTTTCTTTATAATCTAACCGCGCGCTATCCGCAAGCTCACATAATAAAGGATTCCCTAGCTTTTTAAGCAGTAAATCCTTAATCAGATTATGCATCAACCTGCCGCCTGAACCGTACCCAAGTAAAATTTTATCCATAAATAATTAGTTTAATACGGTAGGATTAATATTAATACCGATACTCTTAAGATCCTGACTTAGCTTTTCCGCACCCGTAAAAACAAAAGATTTAATTCCTAGCTCGCGTGCTTTTTCGATTAATTCCGGGCGGTCGTCAGTATAAAAGGCTTTTTCTGGACTCACCCCTAAAGCCCCCAATGCCTTTTGATAAATTTCGGGGTCGGGTTTTTTAGCTTTCATTTCAAACGAAGTAAAGACATTGTCAAAATTATTAAAAACTGAAAAATTATTCTTTATATATCTATAGTGCAGCGCGTTAATATTAGATAAAACTGCAAGTTTATAATCTTTTTTTAATAAACTCGCAATATAGTTTACCGTACGGTTTTTTTCACTTAAAGTGAATATCTCATTCCAAATCGGCACAAACCCGTCGTAATCCAAATCAAGCTGTAATTTTTCTTTGACCTGATTATAGAAATTTAACGGACTGATTTTTCCTTCTTCAAAATTACCGGTTAACTCGGAATCAAAAAAAAGATTATATATCGCATCCGGGGCCAAGTCCGTAAATTTAGAAATGCGCGCGGCGGCAATCTTATGGTTAAAATCAAGTAGAACATTACCCAAATCAAATATAATTGCCTCGATATTTGCCTTACCCATTAATTACTCTTATCCTTTGGCTTACGAAACAAATCTAAAAACTTATCTTCGTAATCTTTATAAACACTCCACTTATCTAACTCTAACTTTAATTCACTAGCCTTTAAAATATCAGTTTTCGCCTGTTCAAAAAGTTTCTCAATTTTTTCTTTCACCGATACCGGTAATTTAGTCAGCTGGCCTAAAGAATGACGGATTCTTTCGATCTCTTCTTCGCCAATCGGAGCGTCTACCTGCTGGGTCCCGGTTTTAAGAAACTCGAGTAACTTATTTATCTCTTCATCCATAATATGTATCTGATCGATAATCCCGGTATAATCTATTTTTACATCGAGGATTTTACTTAATACCTTTAAAACGGCATGCGCCGCCTTAGGATTATCTACCTGAAGGGTATAAAGCGGAATCTCGCCTAATAAACATATTCCTTCGAGGCCTTCTTTTTTTGCCATCCCTAATAAAAGGCCATTCATCCCGCTAACTTGGCCCTGCGTTAAAAGATTTAAATCGTATTTTTTATAGACGCTATTTAATTCCGCCGAGGTGGTGGTAAACCAAACCCGTGCTTCTTGCGTATGTTCGATAGGTGCCGGCATAGCGGCGCAACCAATTACCGTTTTTACCCCGAAACTTTTAGCTACTTGAATGATTTTTTTCGAATACTCCTCGGCCTTAATCAAATCCGGCTGGGCGTTGCTTAAAAATATAATTAGATCCCGCCTTTGGCTTTTAGGATTATTTTTATCAATGGGCTTTTTCCAAAAATAAAATTTACTGTGCGGCAATTCTGGTAAATTTAAAATCCCCTCTTGCACCGCAACCCCGGTAAAATAGAAAAAATCCGCCGAAGAAATTTCCGCGAATTCCTCTGCCTTTAATTTTTCGACCAAATAACTTGCCGCCTTAAAAGCCACTTCTCCCATGCCGGGCCAAGCCACCAGCATATAGGGATTTTTTAATTTCGGACGTTTGATAATTTTTATTCCTTCCATTCTAACTCCTTAAAAATTATAGTTTTTTAGAAATTCTTCTAAAACCAATGCGCCCTTATAGACGCTATCTACTTTAACATACTCATCAGCAATATGCGCGCCGCCGCCAAAACCGCAGCCGGTAGCGATTGCCGGAATACCTTTGGCTTGAAAAAAAGTTATCACTGTTGCCCCTTCCGAGCCTTTTATTATAGACTTAATCTTAAATTTTTCCATTGTCTTTTTTAAAATGCGCACCAAATTATGCCCCCGATCAATTTCATAGGGCGCCTGAATTCCTTCAATCTCTATTTTGTACTTCTTAGTATATTTGGCAATAATCTTTCGTACGTCTTTTAAAATATTTTGCGCGGACATCCCGGGTAAAAATCTGAAATCTAGTTCAAATTCACACCAATCCGCCACGACATTAACCTTGTCCCCACCATTAATTGTTCCGGTATTTATCGTCGGCGGCTTTAAATATTCATTTTTCTTATATTCAAAGCGTAATGCCTTTATTTCTTTAATTATATCTATTGCCTGATCAATGGCATTCGTCCCTCGTTGGGGATATGCCCCATGCGCCTTCTTGCCTTTAATCTTTATCTTAATATGCATCAACCCTTTTTGCGCGACCACAATATCAAAATCATCCGCATCCAGCACCACAGCAACATCGGGCTTTAATATTTTCTTATCTAATAAAGGAATTAACCCTAAATCCGAACCCGATTCCTCATCCGCGGTAGCCGCGAATATAAGATCGTACGGCAATTCCTGATTATCTTCAATCAAACTGTTGATTACCTCAAGGCTAATCGCGACATTACATTTACAATCGGTTGAGCCAAGGCCGTAAATCTTGCCATTTTTAATCTCACCGGCAAAAGGCAATTCTATCCAGCTCCTGCCGGCAGGAACAGTGTCTAGATGCGGAGTAATTAATAGCGAATTCCTACTTTTGCCTTTTAAAACCGCAATAATATTTGAGCGGTTCTTTTTAAATTCATAAACCTTAACCTTAATCCCTAAATTTTCCAGATATTTCTTAACAAGCTTGCCAATTTCAAGCTCATCACCCGGAGGATTTTCAGAATTAATTCGTACTAAATCTTGCGTTAACCTAATAAGGCGTTTTTTATTTATCATTTTTGACTCGCTACCGCGGCAACAATCGCTGCACCCTTACCTGAACCATCTTTAGTTAAAATTATCTTTATCTGCTCGGACTTTTGGCCAAACAGTTCCTTTAATGTATTCTTAATATCCGCAGCAAACAACGGATGTTTCTCATAAAGCGTGCCATCCATAGCTACAACATGCTTTTTAGAAAGCCCAGGGTCGATTTTCGTGATAACCGCAGCTAGGACTGCTGCGCTTATGCGCGCGCCACGGGCCGTAACCACGCGACAGATTTTTTTTACGACTTTTCGGTCTTCTAAATCTAGCTTGCCTGCGCCTAGATCTTTTAACAGCCGCCCTACATAATTTAAAGATTGCGAATGATCGCTTTCTATCCGAGAAATATGCTCGGCTGTAAAATTATTCAGTTTTATTTTTAGTAAATCCTCAATTATCAAACTAGCAATCTTACCCAAATACATTCCGGAAACTTCTTTTTCTAAAATCTGCTCGCCTTTATTTACTGACGCCTCATCTAATTCTAAGTCATAAGGCGTGCGTGGCAGCTTATTAAAATTACCCCACTCAATATTAATTATCATCTGCCCTCGCTTAACTTTTTCACGATAGCAGGCATTAGTCCCGGTGCCTAAAATCACTCCTACATCACAGTCTTTATCGGTATAACTACGACAGGCCAATGTCCCCACGGTATCATTAACTAAAGCCGCGATCTTAATTCCAGAGATGCCTTTTCTTTTTAGGGCCTGCTTCAGTAATTCTACAACATTTTTTCCCTCAACTCCGGAAGCCGTAAACTCTTTGGTCCATTTTATCAAAAATCCAGAATTAATCGCCGCCTGCTTAACCGGAAACGAAAAAGTAAAACCCAAATCTATTTTTTGATCTAAGGGAATGTCATTTTCAATTAAAAAATCTCTAACGCATAAAGCTAAAAAATCAAAAAGCGCCTGGGCATTAGTATTCATTTGTTTGGGCCCCAAAACAAACTTCTTTTCTTTACCCTTCATAATCTTGCCCTTGCCTTTAAGCTCTAGGCTCAAAACCCGTAAGTTTGTCCCGCCTAAATCCAAAGCCAAAAACTCACCCTTTTCAAGGCCGCGAGGCTTATCTACATAAGTATACAGCATTTTGAGAGAGCTTTTTTGCCTGCGCAAGCCTCTTTCCATCTCTAAATGAAAATCACGGATAATATTTTTTAACAAATCTTGAGAGATCTCAAAGTTTTTTTCAAACCAATTAGGCATGGACACCCTCCAGAGGACAAAGATCACATTTTGGTTTAGACTTCACACAAAAATCTTTGGCTAATTTTACAATTAATGCGTGATACTCATTAAATAATTTAACTTCGTGTTTTAGATTATCCATAAATAATTTCTGCACTTCTTCATAAACCGCTTTTTCAGAAATAAATCCGTGCCGCGAGAATATTCTTTTGGTATAGCTGTCGACGACAAATATCGGTTTATTTAAGGCATAAAGTAAAATAGAATCCGCAGTTTCCTGGCCTATACCTTTTACTTTAAGTAGCTCCTGACGCAATTTTGCCAAATCTAGCCGCGACATCTTCTTTAAATTCACGTCATGTTTTTTAATCAGGAAACTCAAAAATTCTTTTAATCGCCTCGCCTTAATATTGTAGTAACCTGCGCTACGGATAAGTTGGGCGCGTTTTTGATGCGATAGATTATGCAATTTGCGCGCATTTAGTAATTTATTTTTTTTAAGATTCGCGATGGCTTTTTCTACATTCAACCAGCTAGTACTTTGAGTTAATACTGCCCCGACCATCACTTCAAACGGCGTTTCACCCGGCCACCAGTATTGCGGCCCAAATTTAGCATATAATCTTTTATAAACTCCAGTTAATTTTTTCTTCAATCTCTAAACTCTAACGGATTATACCCATAATAAGCAAAAATCGTATAAGCTGTGCCGGCAACCGAACCAGTAGATTTACCTTTGGGAGTCATCCAGCCATGCCCGGTATCTACATCATCCTGTGTGGCATAAGGCAGACAACCCTCGCCTTGCCCGGAAGCAGACGCGCTAGAAATAATCATCTTACTTAATTGGGTTAAATATTCATCTGCCTTAAAACCATAGGCGCGCGCCTTAGCAATCATTTCTTTTTTATAATAAAATTCGCTCATAATTTTAAGCGACAAAATCATTTGCGCGGTCCATTCCGAAGAAACCACCCCGCCGCGCGGCAGATGCTGCTGGGGAGCAAAATCGAAACCCTTAATTTTAACGATCTGGCCATCTGGCCGATTATAGCTAACTTCGACGCTGCAATTATCTTCGGCAAAATTAATAATTTTATCTGGATTCATCCCTACCTCTTCTAATTTAGCTGGGCCAACCGCGGCAATCGACCAGGCATAAGTATCAGTAGCAATAGTCGCATCACCCTTACCTCTTTTAATTGGAATACCAGTTTTATCATAAGTATGGTTTACCAGCCATTTTAGAACTTTGTCGCGCGCCTCTAGATACTGCTTTTTATTCGTCAACTTATAAAGCATATTAAAAAAGGCGTAGGCATCCAAATTATGTTCAGTGGAAAACCAAGCCACCTCCGGACCGCCGCGGATACCACCCTCGCTATCCTGCGTCTGTAACTGCATCTCTACCTTTGCAATATCTTCCGCTAACCCTAGAAAGCTTCGATCCTTAGACTTATACGTGTATTGGGCTACGGCAATACCTAACCAAATATTCGGCCCGCTATGCACAATATATTCCACCGGGCTACCCTCACTAAAACAATAAGCATTAAAAAATAAACCATTCGATCTCTTGGCTTGGGTATTAAAAAAATCCAAAATCCTGCGCGCGCGCGCAAAATCCGCGAAATCTGAATAAGCGATAATTGTCAACGCCTGATCGTAAGTAAAGGCCCATCCGGCGATATCCCGATCACCTTCAAAACTCATCACTAAACCCGTACGCGCGTTTTGATGTATTTTTATCCATTTATACATATTATCGATGTTGGATTTTTGCAGCGTAGCCTTCTTTTTATCTAAATGTAATAATTCCTCGGTAATCGCATTCTCTTTATGCTGCAAGACAATTAGCTCTTCCTGAAGCAAGGCCTTTTCTTTAGTTAATTGCTCGGCGATAAAATTTAATTCGTTGGTCTTCTTAGATTTTTTTATTTCCTCGGATTTAATTTTATCTTTAAATTTAGCTTTTTCTTCTTCGATAGCCTTCATCTGAAGCAACAAAGTCTGCATTTTTATATCCAAGTCTTCTTTTTCTTTATCAATCTTTTTTATTTTCTGCTTGGCAATGCTAGACTCTTGGACAATATTTATAAGTTGCGCGACTAAAGCTTTATTACCTTTAATAAGTTTAATGTTTAAATAGCTTCCCGCGGCCAAGCCTAAACTTAAAATTATAACTAAGGTTAAACTGACAGGGAAAAATAATCTTCTAAACCAAGCATAACGCATCAAACTACTATTTTGGCGCGCATCAATATGTTCATAGCTTAAACCGATAATATAGCGGTTGGGTTGCGAAGCATCTTCCCTGATCCAAGCAATATGGGCAGTCGCGGGAATAGTCTTTCCCGTGACGGGAATCTCTATTTCTAAAGATAACTTGACCTCTTTGCGCTGTATTTTTTGCGCTAGCTCAAGGCTAAGATTATTTACGACTAAACAAATCCCACCCTTACCTATGTTATTAGTAAAACCCTGTAGCCAGCTAGATTGCGGCGCTAGGTTTCCCGACTCTAACAGACGATACTCAACCGGAAATACCGTATCCAAACGTAGATATTTGCGCCGCTCTTTGCCTAAATCTTGATTGGCCATAATTATTTTACTTTCTCTAAAATAATTCTTTGTTTAACTTTTTTCGCTAGGGACTCGAATAACTTTTTAAACTCGCTATACTCGGATTGCGCAACGCTATTCTTCTTTAATTGCGTCTCTTGTTTAAAATATATTTTTCGATCGATAACTTTATACTCGACATTAAATTTTAGCCAAGGGCTGTCTTGAGCAACATCCCCAGGGAGATATTTTACACCAAAACCATCCGGGATGATAAACTCTAAAAGTATTGCCTTGCTGTCTAAAATAGAAAAATCAATTGGATATTTACGCTTTGCCCTGGCTACCAATGAAACATCCACCGCGCACAACTGCGGCATAATTCTTAAAAATCCAGCTTGGGTAAAATATTCCGGACCGAGAAAACTATAGCTTAAAACTACCGGTTTATTTAAATCATTCAAATTTTGAATATCATAATTAACTAACTTTGCCCCAATAGAAACATCCTGTATCTTCTCATTAAGCGCGGCTTGGATTAACTCCGGAGGTGTATATAATAACCAATAGCGCTGCGCCTGGTCATAAGTGCCAAAACTAAAGTTATCTTTTTTAGCCAAAATCGTTTCATCATTATTAACTTTTATATAAAGCTTTTGTTCGATGCGATTGTGCCACGCCGGATAAAGCGGCGTATCTTGTATTTCATACTTATCATTTTTAAACAGTAAAACTTTACGCGCCTGATCACCAGACGGCAAATCTCCAAAAGAACAAGTTTGCGCAGTAGGATCCATAAAAATTAACTTATCCTTAAATTTAACCGCGGCAATACAATGATTAAATAATCCAGCGGGGAAATCTTCCTTCAAATTATAATGCTCCTTGGTCCCGATTAATACCGGATAAGCCTCTAGGCCAGCTAATCTCAACATAGTTACTAAAAGTATAGCCTGATCTTTACAATCTCCGTATTTATTTTTAAATATGTCCGCTGCCTGATGCGGCTCATATCCTGCCTGTCCATACTCAACAGCGACGTAACGGATATCCTGGGCGCAGAAATTATAGATTGCCTTTAACTTATCTTCTTCGGATTTCAATTTTTTAGTTAATTCGTTAACTTTATCCTCGATTGCTTTATCCGGCTTAATTTTATCTTGTGCTAAATTCCACCACCAGCGATAAAAATCATCCCAATTATTAAATGTAGAAATAATTACAGTGGGATTAATCTCTACTTCGGGAGCCATATTATTCTCGGGGATAATTTGAGGAATATCCTTAAAAGACCAATTATAAATTACGCGGCCGCTGTTTTTTTCTATTTTTGGCTCAAGATTAGCGCCAAAATCATTATATTGCTCATTTAATATTTTCGTATGTAGCTGCCGGCTCTCGGGTAAACTGATATTAAAATTAGCAGTAATAATCGGCTCTGATGACTGCACAGGATAGCTCATAAAAATATCTTTTTTATTCACTAATTCACTGTTATAAATTTTAAGCTTATACTCAATAACCGCGCCATCGGCAATCTCCGGAAAAGAAATAATAAATGCCCGGGCATTACTATATAAAGGAAAATTCATATATTTAGAAACATC
>ORJL010552161.1_pt1 | contig 34737 bp, 20 predicted proteins | sample 1779941 | NCBI WGS metagenome assembly ORJL01 (sample SAMEA104232317, study PRJEB22302) | groundwater metagenome | biome: forest; feature: aquifer; material: groundwater | place: USA | collected 2011-08-07 | depth 5.8 m | reverse complement strand
CGCTCAATCCTCGATGCCGATCTGCTCGTGCTCGACGACCTGTTCCTCTCGAAAAGCATTCCTGACGGCGCCGGCGAGTTGCTGCAGTCGATCATCCATCAGCGCTACAAGTTGCGCCGCAGCGTGATCGTGACCTCAAACCGCATCGTCGAGGACTGGGCCGCCTACCTCGGCGACACCATCATGGCCACTACCATCCTGGACCGCCTCATGCATCGCAACCACGAGCTGGAATTCGAAGGCAAGAGCTATCGATTGAAGGAAGCTGCGGAGAAACTTGCGCGCAAACCGAAATCACGTTAACAATACCGACCGTCCTGTCCGCCTGGGGGAGTTTGACCCGGCCACAGGTGGGGGAGTTTCAAGTGGCCACCGGGGAAGGTGACAGGCAACCATTGCCAGACGCTGTAGATGACCGCTGGATGGCCAGTGAACAAGGGCCTCTCAGTCTCGGCCTCTTTTGCGGCCGAATAGGCGGCCAGATCGGAATTGCAGAACCGGCACTTAATCGCCGCCGCCTTAATGCTTTCCCCGCATACCGGACACGCTTTCGTTTCTTCAATCATTTGCTCTTCCCCATTCTCTGGTGAGGGTTGTCAGTGGCCAGTAAACAGGTGACAATTGCAATTTGCCAGACGCTAGAATACAACTTGCCCAACGCCGCTAGTAACTAAGTCATAGCCCATTATTACTACGCCGTTTGCATAAGTTACGCCTTAAAAGGTAGGTCCGCAATTGAACACGAATAGCGGAAGGATGAATGAGTAAAGGCAGAATCCTGGGAGGTTCTCTATGCGCTTGTCGAGGTCGGCGGAAAGCCCTTGGCGGAAATTTTGGTCACTGAAGGCTTGGTCTGCACCAAGGCCATTTGCGCGCTGTGAAAATTTGCGCATTACAGAGTGATGAAAAATCCGATCTCGCTGATCTCGCTGCTTATCACAGTCGGCGCATTATGGTTCGTATTTATCGGCGTCGATTGGAGTCAAGTCACCGTGTCGGACTGGCCGTTTCTAAAGACACTTTTTGACTACAACAAAGGTGGACTTCAGCTTCTCGCTGGAACGCTGCTGATTATGGCAAGTGGTTTCAGCATCATGGCACGGCAATTTAAGCCTGCAGTGGTTCTTTTTTTGCTTGGTGCCTTCTTTGCAGCCATCTCCGGTACTACACCGTTCCGGCCCTGTGGCAATCTGGACCCAAATGTTAGTTGTGAACAGCTAGTGACCGATGCGAATAGAAAATGAACGGCCGTACCAAATACGGAATAGACCCAATAGTGCTCGAACAGAGCAAGCACTTTGGTGGCACGCTCGATGAGGCATTGCGTGCGGGCGACAAGGCCAAAATTCGGGTACGTGAGATTTTGCAAGGACCATTCTCAGTGCACACGCGCGAGGCGACTGCGGGCGGCGGTGGTAAGGAACCGCGCTACTATGCTCTTGTCGAGGTCGGCGGAAAGCCATTGGTGGAGATTTTAGTCGCTGAAGGCTCGGCTCGCACCAAGGGCATTTTTCCGAATTTGCCCAATGGCGAGAAGGGGAAAGCTTACAAGGCGAGGCTAGGGGCGCTGGAGGATGAAGCACACCAAAAGCGTCTAGGCGTTTGGGCTAATTCGACAAAAGCGGAAGCACAGAAATAGCTCATGCATACTCACAGTAGGTATAAAGCGCTTGGGTGCTGGTCTTCAGGTCCGTGCGCTTGCTACCTTCATCGATCTACGATGATTCTGGGGGGCTCGACAACACGGGGTCCGGAGACGCTTTCGTGCCGCGTCGACACGATCACGTTGAAAAAGATGACGAGGAAAAATACCTCCAGAATGTTTGCAATCGACACGAGGAACTTGGCAACATCGCTCACAGGCATAATGTCACCATACCCCGTCGTCGTAATGGTATAGATCGTGAAGTATATGTAGTCAAGCAGAGCCGGGGTTGCACCGCGATCGCGCATCGCCGCGATTTCTCGTGTGCGTACGTGATTTGGGAGTCCCTCCACGCCGATTTCAACGCTGAGCCCTTTATTCGGCAGACTCTTTGCGTCTTTTGGAGCCGTTGTTCCCAACGCAATTAACTCATTCGACACAGGCGTCAACTGCCACTCGATGTTCTCGGATGGCTCGTGAGACGCAGAGCTACCGTCTGGTCGGGTCCCCCAAATCTTACGCGCGGACTGCCGGTTGACTTCGAGGATATCGCTCAAGAGTCGATAGACCTCACGACCCCGAACTCCTGAAAGTTCCAAATTTGACAGATACAGGCTGCCGTATTTCAGCTTCGTCTCGCTCGCGTGTCCCATGATCGAGATTCGGATTCGCTCGGCAATGTTGATTGAATTAGACAAAACGGCATCGACGATCTTTTGGATTTCCGCGTTGTTGTCGTTTTGTAGTGGTGTATTTTGGCGAACATTCCGATATGGGCCATCGGGACTGTACTTGACCACAGCCTTGCCTTCTTCGAAGGAGATGACAAATACTTCCTTCGCGTTACTTGTCGAATTGGTGGATACGCCTCCATCGGTGACAGTGCCAGCGGCCAACCTGGGCACAATGTGGAGTCCTTCAAGGTATCGATCTTTCGGCTGTACTTTTACAGCGCCCGCCGCGTCGCGGCGCCAATTCTGATCGTCAAACGCGAACGAGAAGGTGAGCAGATAGGTCACGCAGAGAAAGACCCCAAAAAAGAACGCCGCCGAAGACAGTCGGTGACGGGAAGCGTCTTGCGTGAGCTGCCGACGCAGCGACTTGCCCTTCTCCTGGGGTTGCGCGATGACCCATGTTATCCACACAGCGACGAAGACGAGGCAAAGCGCAAGACACAAGCAAATCCACCATGGGGCGATGATCGGCGAATCGAACGACGTATACATGCACCAGAAGAAAAAATAAGGTGCGATACCTCCGAATGTGGTAACGCTGTAGAGGACGCCAAGACGGGGCGCCTCGTTTTTTCTTGTCAAATGCCGAAGGACGGCAAATTGCAGAACCAGCGGCACAACGAATAGCAGAGCGATATATATCGATGACTGTGATGACAGTGATGACCGTCGCTCCCAATCCCACCAGACTTTGCCGATGAAGCCCAGCCCAAGTAAAACCCCAAAGATAGTCGTTGAGGCAATTTGTGATCCCCCCCAAACTGAATCTGAGTCGTCACCAGACTTCGATAACGTGCTAGCAGGTTGCTGGTCTTGGGCCATAATTTGTCAGTAACTAATTGATTATATGAGTATTACTTAGAATTACATAAACGGTTGTCAATCATTAATGTAATTCTCAGTAATTTGAAGTGAGCCATAGTAATTCTACTACTGCTCATAAGCATCCACCGCGATTTGCACGATCATATCGTCATCCGGCAAGTGCGGATTGACGCGCCATTGATTGAGCTTCGCGAAATCGCCGCCAGCTCCAATGGTCGAGAACGTGTCCGGGCGGGGACTGAGCCGCCAGACAAAGTTGGCCGCCGCGCTCGCCAGGGAATTCTCCACGCCGGTGGTCAGCGAAGCGCCCGTTTCGAGTAACGTCCATTGCTCTTTGCCCGCCTGATCCGGTCCTCGCGCGATCTGGCCCGCCCTGTAGGCGCGCGCAAACGATCGGAATCCTTCGCCATTGGCCAGCGCGATTCGCAACTGCGGCGGGAAGAGCGGCACGTCGATCGAATGCTTGCGCTCCGCGCGCAGGCGCACGATCTCAGCAGCGCGCTCGGCGGCTTCGATAAAAGGTAACGGAGAGCTCTGCGCGGAGGGCTCCACAATCTTCAACTCGACCAACTCCACTCGCCGGATCGCCGAATGATCATCACCGGTCTGCGACTTGCGCTCCCCGTGCGAGGGCGGCTGCGGGATTTCCCGCAGTAGGTCTTCCAACCCACGCCTCTCGGCCTCGCTCCCCGTGGGTTTGGGCGAAATGACCAGCACGTGGCGCGGCGTGGTCTGCGAATCGACCAAGCTCAGGGCGGTCCTCTGGCGCGACTCGTCTTTGAGGTTGGCGAGCGCCCCTTCGATGCGAGCCGTCGGAACCAGCAAGGCCAATGAACGGGCGAGTTCCGCGACCGTCTTCGCCGTCTCTTCCGCGCCCGTGAAGACCTGTGGATCGGCGATGCACGACCGCACCACGACCTGATTGGGCGAGACTTCAAGAAACAGCCGCTGCCGGATCGCCGCGACATTGTCGGCGGTCCCAAGCCAGTCATCGAGGCATTGCTTTGCCCATCGATCGATCTGCTCCGCGCTGGGTTCCAGGTCGAGGTAGGTGCGATCGCGCAGCCGAGCCAGATTGTTGCGCAGGTGGCCGATATTCGTGTGCTGCCGGGCCGCGTGCTCGCAAATTCGGCAGAGATCGCGCACCCATTTTTCCAGCCCATCCGCCGCCGTGCGGGCCAGCACCATGACCTGATCGACGGCTTCGTAGGTCGCCACGTCGGCCCCTTTTGCTTTGAGATCCGGTTTCGTGTTCTGCTCCAACCGCCCGGCCAGCAATCGTAGCACGGCGATGGCCTCGCTCGGCATCAAATCCCGACGCCAACTGCCACCGGTTTCGCCCTGCCCGTGCAGCCGCCGATTAAGCGACGCGATGAAGGCGTTGCCGAGCCATTCGCCCAACGCCGACGACGTCTCCCGCACCTTGCCGATGAAACCGGCCGAGAGCGTCGAATCGATCGCCGCCGAAAGTAGCAACTGCAACGGCTCGCCGCGCGTCTCCGCTTCCGCCCATCGCTCCAACTGCATCACCGCCGCATCGGCGCTGACGGCTCCGGGTGCATAGCTGCCCTGCTCGTTCGCGACGATGTCGAGCAGGATGTCGGGGCCGAGCAATCGTAGGAACAGATCCAGGCGAACGCTGTCATTGATCTGCGTCGGCAGGACATGCGCGGCGTGCGTCGCGACTGAAACGATTTGCCCCTGTAGCAACAACGCCTGGCTGAAAAAGGACGAGCGCGGATGGCGTTCGACCAGTACGGCCGCTAGGTCCGAGCACTGCGCGGCGGCAGAGGCAGTATCGAACGACGAGGCCGCGAAGACGCAACTGAAGGGATTTTCGCGATCGACTTGATCGAGCAACGGTACGCCCGGCGCGTAGGTGTTGCGATGCGGATAAGCCCGGCTCATCAACGCCGATTCGATCTCCAGCATCAGCGCCTGTAGGTTTCCGGGCCGCGAGGCGTTCTTCTGATTGCACAGGACGCCGATCACTTCGGGAATGAAATCAGCGTTCTGCTCTTTGATCTGCCGCGCGATGCGACTGATCAAGCGCCCGAAATCCACGAACCATCCGCTGCCCACGCCGCCATCCGCTGAACCGAGGATGACGACCTGGCGCACGCCGTCCGGCGAAGGGAACCGCTCCAGCGTCTTGCAATGCGCGACCAATTGCGGCAACAGACCGTCCTGTCGCGACAGCCACTGGAAGAGCGACAGCCGCGCCAGCGCCCGATCTCCGCGTGCGCCTTCCGAAAGATTCAGGGTCTCGCGCGGGACGTGGGAATAATCAGACGACGGAAACCATTTCAGATGATCGGCGGGATTCCAGGCGTCGGGCAGATAGGTGTCGGCTTGGCGCACGCCGCTGGGCGCGATCGAGGACTCGATCGGATAGCCGGCCCAGTCGTCGAAGGGGATTTCGCGCACTTCCTCCTTGGTGTCCAGATCGACCCACAGGAATTTGTAAGGCTGCCCGGCGCGTCCGAGATGGGCCTGCTTCAAATCGCCGCGGATGGCGGCCAGCGCGCGCCGCCCGTTTCCGCCTAAGCCGATGAAAAGCGTGGGAATCGGCATTTCGCGCGTCTCGACTACGCTCGGCAGCGCGGGCAAACGATTCGGCAGGGAAGGCGTGACGAGGTCGGGCAACGGCGGCTCCACAACCGCTTGCCTTTTCCTGGGGCTGAAATCGAGATGCGCGAGCGTCCAGAGCAGGGCAGGAAGGAGCATCAGAAGGAGCGTGAACCATGTCACCTTCAACAGCCACGGGCGGATTTCGGCTCTGATCTGCTGCAATTTTCCATCGTGTTCCGCAAAGGTCAGGACGGGCGGTTCGACGCCGACATTCCACAACCCGGCGGAGAGCGGAACCAGCGGATGCGCGTATTGGGTCTGCTGCTCCGGCACCTTACCGATCAGCAGACCCAGCGTTCCTCCGCGCTCGACCGTCCAGTTGGTTCCATTGAGCGGAGCAGAAAAATGCCTGCCGTCGATGCGGTGTGTGATTTGCGCGCCGCGGGTGAATCCGGCGACCGCGTCCTGGGCGAGCTGCAGGAATTGACGCGCCAAGTCCCGGGCATCTGATGGATTGTAGATTCGGTCGGTCTTTCCTGTGATTTCGACCATGAACGGATCGGCCCCGGCCCCCGGAACGCCGACGCAATAGATATCGACGCCAAGTTTGCGCAATGCCTCTGCATCGATCTTCTGACGGGTGCGGTCTCCTCCCCATTGGCCGTCCGTGAAAAGGACGATCACCTTGGAAGCACCGGAGCGCGATTGTTTGATCAAGCCATCGATGCTCTTGAACGTGTCGCCCACGCTCGTCCCGGAACCGCCGCTGCGATCCATTTTGTCCAAGCCTTCGTGGAACTCCGACGGCTTGGCGGTCCATTGCGTGAGGACCCGGGAGTTGTCGCCGAACTGCATCAAGGCAAAGCGGATCTGTCCCGGTTTCTGGGCTTCCAGTTGACGCGCCAGATCGTGCGCGATGTCGGAAACGTACTTCAGTAGAGGCGCCATCGAGCCGGACACATCCATCACGAAGAGCATCTCCACCGGCTTGTTTTGCACCGGTTGCACCTGACTCTTCTGCCCGGTGAACGTGATGTTGTAAGCGGATTGTCCCCAGGGCATGACCACCGACGGCCAGACATCGGTCTTCAACGCCGCGGACTGCGGCAGTCTGTTGGCGACAACGACGAAGAGGGCGAGCGCCAGCAGCACCAGCACCGGCGCCAAAAGCAGCAGAATCAACCCTCGAATGAATCGTTGCCTGTCGAAGCCCCGGTCGTCCATCGACATTGCCCTCCGGGTTACAAATCCATGCGGAATTGGATCTCCGTTACAGTGTCAGGGTCGGCGTAAAAGTCCAGCACCATCTGCATCCCCTGTCTCTCGTCCCGTTTCCGTTTCTGGTCGATCGGATTGTCATTGACCTCATCGGGCACCAGGTGGTCTCTGACCCATTGGTCCAGATCTCTGCGAAATTCCCCCAGCATCTGGGCTTTGGTCTTTTCTTTCTTTTTCGCGGAATCGAGCGCGCTCCTCATCGCACCATCGAGTGTGATGCGAAACTGACCTCCTCGGCGGCCTTCGCGCTGCAGTAGCACGAATTGAACGCCGGCCTGGACGACATCGGCGCGAGGCGCTTCGACTAGCAGCATTTCGCGATTGTTCTGTGTGTCGCGCCAGACCCAGACCGATCTGCCATCCTCTTCCCGTGCTTTTCTCTCGACGGCCCCCGTCGCCAGGCAATGGACAAAAGCCTGCATCATCGCTGGCTCGTCCAGCAATCGAACCACGCGCGGCGGAATCTGATAATCCTCCGCCGACTTGGCGTGTTTCGTGCAGTATTTTCGTTCGATATACCAAGCCTCTAGCTCCGCTCGCAACGGGTGATAAACCTGCGCGCGATAGACCTCCGTATCCGTGAAAGTATTGCCGCTAAGCGGTTCCGTCACCTTATCAAGGTAATCCTTCTTGCAGCGATTCAGATCCTGTATCTGATCGGGGTCTGGTTTTATCATCTTGAGCAGGGTAATCGAATTCTTATCGGAGTGGTTTTTCTCCGAGTCCCTGACGCTCAACCCGGAGGAACCGCCCAGTGCATCCTTGATCGCCGCAGCGAGGTTGACCTTGGCTGGATCGCGCGGGTCTTTATAAATCAGCCGGCATTCTTCTTCGCCCCGCGCATTGAGCAGAATATCCGCGGATTCATTGAGAATTCCGGCGATTTCAGGCGCCGTTAGACCTTGAACGCGCTGCGCGTAAAGGAGGTAATCAAAAATGTCCTTGTTATCCAATACGCCCGCCATCCGCATGCGAAACTGTTCGTGCAGGATTAGATGGAGTCGAACCAGGTTATCGATTCCGTAGGCACTGGCTCGGCCCTCGCTGCTGATGGCCAAATTCAGACGAGGCGTTCCGTCTTCTTCGACGCCGGCTTCCCATCGCGACGTCGTCAACGCTTCGTCGGCCAGCGTCTCATCCGGGCGAACGTAGACGCATTTTTTCAGCTCGTCACGGTACCCCTGCATATTCAGATCTGGTTCACGGGAATTGTACGGCGCGCAACTGATCCGGGCGCTCGCGTTCTTGCCCAGACGGTCGAGACGACCGTAGAGTTCTTTTTTGAGCACCCTCTCCTTGACGGTGAAGAGCGATGAATCCGGCTCTCGCAGGGCCAAATTACCGAACACCTGACCGATCAGCCGGGCCCATTGATCGAAGCGTGCGATCACGTCCCGGCTCAATTCCTGCATATCCTTGAGCAACTCACGTTTTTGATACCATCGGATGTACTCGAAGAAATGATCGCGGGCCTGCGACTGATAGTCCTCCACCCACACGCCGAACGAAAGAAGCCCGCCCGATTTGCTCTGTTTCAATTGGTTCAACGCCTCGACGGGTTGCTGGCTGCGCGCCGACTCTTCTTCGTTTAGCGTTCCGATGAATTGCCCGATCGTCGCTTCAATCTTCTTCAACGGGCCGTCGTCCGCAAGCGCATATTCCAGTTCGGCCCAGAGCCGCGTCAGCACGGTTCCTTCCTGGATGTTTCTGGCATCCGCGGTGAACGTCACGCTCTGCCGCAACTCCGCCAGAACCTGTTCATCGATCTTCTTTCGCAGGTTGGCTTTGATGATCTCGCGGACCTGCCGGCGGCCTTTTTCCAGGGAGCGCTCGCCGGCATTGGGATCGAGATAACGTTTCGTGATGGCATTCAACTGTTCGGCAAAGCGGTTGCGTGAATCGTCCTGACTCTCTTTCGCTCCTTTGGCCTTTTCGTTCTCCTTGTAAGTTTTGGTCTCGCGGTCCGCGGGAAGGACCTTCGTCTCGTCGGTTTCGAGATGCGAGATGTAAGGATTGATGTATGTCAGCATCACGGTCGACCGCTGTGCCTGGCCGACTTCGATGCCCGCGATCGCACCTGCGCCGAACCGGTACCATTCCGTGATGATCTTTTCGGACGTTACGGTGTTTTTGACGTAGGCGCGTTTCTGATCCTCGCGGTCTTCGGCGCGAGCGAGCAGTTCGCTGAACAGAGGCAGGATGTTTCGCACTTTTCGCGTCGCACTTTCCTGCCGGTCGCTGGGCGAGCCGTGATGCACGTAGCCTTTGTCATCGGGCGCAGTCAATCCCCGCAGGTATTTCTCGACCTCTTCCCAGGCGAAGATGTCGGCGTAAGTCTCTTCGGGCACGTACAGGCGCGATGCGCCGAACGACAGCGCCGGCGCGGTCTTATTCACGGCCTCTTGAATGAGCACCGGCCCAGAGAATTCGTCCAGATACGGATCAATGGCGTTGGCCACGGAAGTGAAGAAAGCTTCGCGGTCTTTCTCCTGATTGCAGGCGCGCCCGACATAGAAAAGATCGTCGAAAATTCCTTTCGGAACAGCAGAGACAATTTGTTTCTTCGAATCGTAATAGACGCGGGAGGTGAATTCCATCTGCGCCTCGGCGCTTCCTTTCTCGATGCCCAATCCCTGCAACCGTTCGAGTTCGCGGAACAGGCTGTAGGCGCGCGCGCGGCTGATACCCGGTTTATCGGCGTAAACATCGGGCATCGCGATCACGCCCGTCACTGTGATGTTGACGCCTTCGGCGGCCTTACGCGTTAGATACGCGGCGTCGAGCAGACAACCGGCGCCAGTGCCGCCCGCCGCCGAACCGACCACCCATACGTTGACGGCGGAGTCGCGGGCGTGGCGCGCCAACTCGTCGATCATCTGCTTGACTTTGCCGATGATTCGGTCGGCGTTCTGAAAGATGGCGAAGCGCCCGATCTGCCTCTGCTGCGCCGCACCCTCGACGATATTCAAGCTGGCGCCTCTGACGTGCACCTTCAGCCATGGCGCGTGCAGCCAGCCTTTCAAATGCGGAAGTCTTTCGGGCGTGCCGGCGGTCGAGAGCAGATCGAAAACGTGCGTTTTCAAATCGGGATCGTGGTCGCGCAGGTAAAAATACTCCGTCGCCGGATCGAGAGAGGTCTTCTCTTCGCCACCTTCGGCCACGACCTCTTCCGCCGTGCCGCCCAGAATCTGTACGGTCTTGCCGGGCCGCCAATCAGCAATGGTGTCGAACAACAAAAACTTGATACTGTCGGGTTTAGAGCCGTGTTTGAGTACCGTCAGTTCCTTCAGCCAGGTCAGGACATGCGCCCCCGTCCCGCCGAATCCCATTACCAACGCCTGCATCGCCATGGTATTTTTCTCCTTGTATGAAACACTCCCTCACGGTCGGGCTACTGAGACATTCGCTATTGCTTCACGTCCAATCCCGCCAGGTACCCGCCGAGATACGCCTCGCCCGCCAATCCCTTCAGCCGTTCGGCCTTCGTCCGGGAAACGATCGTTCGGTGCAGCTTCTTCGCGCGATCATTTTGCCACGAATACTCCAGGACCACTCGGGCATCGGTAGAGAAGTGGCGTTTGATGCGGAATCGTTCGGCCACCACGGTGTCGCCGTTGACCAGCAGGCTGACCTGGCGGTCATATTTGAATTGGTGCCAACGGCCTGCCTGCAACTTCTTCGCGCCCTCTCCCGCCGGGTCGATATCGCCGTCGTAAAGCTTCAACATCACCGTTCGATTTCGGGAAGCGTCGGCCCACCAAATCCACAGGCCGGGAAACACCCCGCGCGCCGCAAACCACGCCAGCGCGCCCAGCGCGCCCAGCGCCAGCAGCAACAGCGGCGCCAGCAGCCATCTGGAATAGCGAACCATGAGCGGGCCGGCGGTCATCGGATCGCCGCCGATTCGTTGCGATTCGGCTTCGGGCGGCAGTTGGATCGAATCGAGATAATTTTCCGGGGTCGCTGGAATCAGCCGGTTCGGCTGCGCCAGGACTCTGAAATTCATCTGCCCAGGTTTCCACCAGCCTTCGCCCTTCGTCCAATCGAGGTTGATCGGCACGGAGGCCTCGAACGAACTGTCTGATCCGGGCTTGAGCGGAATCGCCGGCGCCGCGAGTCGCGCGCCCGATTTGTCGATCAGTTGCAGCGACAGCCAGGTCGCCGGATCGTTGACCGCCGCCGGGTTGGCCACCGGCGCGTTCTTCGCATCCACAAGCTTGAACGAGACCCTCGCCGTCGCCCCCGGTATGACGCGGAAACCACCCGCCGGGTCGGGATCGTCCAGCCGCAGCAGATACGGGTTCAAATTGTTGACTTCGAGCTTGTCGTTATATGATTTTGCGTTGGAGCCGAAGACGTCGTATGGCGTGTTGTTCGGCAGTGTGACGAGTCCTTCGATCCGCACGGTGTAAATTCCCACGCCGGGTGGTTTCCATTTCGCCTCCCATTTGCCGCCGCCGATGAAATTAGCCGGGGTCTTTGCCGGGGCTCCGTTTGGCGGCGTGATGACGATCGAAGCGTTGATCGGCCAGGCCGAGAGCAACGCGATCGGCGCGCCCTGACTGGTGTTGGCCTGAAAGACGATTCGCGCCTCCAGCGCCTGGCTGGTGGCTCTGGCGGGTGAAAGCCGCTTGATGTCCGCTGAATACTCCTCGACGCTGACCGTGTAACTACGCGAGGGGTCTTTCATCAGTTGGTAAGCCCCAGGCTTTGGGTCGTCAACGATGAATCGCGCGAAGGTATTCGGATTGGTCGTTGGTCCGCCGGAGCCGAGCGCGATGTCTTTGCCGTCCGTGTCAGTGATCCTGATCGTGGAGCCGGGCGTTGTGAAATTGACGTTGAACGCGATCCGGCGCAGATACGGCGGGCACTGATATTCGTTGCCGGTGACCAGCTTGCTGTGCGATCCTAGCCATCCATCCACGATATTCTGAATGACCGTGAAAATCTTGGACGACGCGGTCTCGGCCAGCAGAGCGTGGTTTTTCCCGGCGACGCTTTCCCAAAATTTGCCGTCGCCATCATTCCAGTAGTTGCTCGCATCGTTCAATCCGACGACCCAGATGCCCTCGCCCGGCCCTTTCAGATTCAAAGTAGTGGCCCGCTGGCGCGCGGCGTCCTGCAACGAATCGTGGGTTGCAGGCGGATTGTTGGGACTGCCGTCGGTAACGATCAGCATCACGCGCTGGCGGCCCGTGGAGGGCTGCGACGCGGCCATCTTTCGGTATTCGCCCTGCGCTAGTTCCATCGCGCGTGGCGTGTTGGTGTTGATGCCATTGACGCCGTCCTTGTGCGTGACGACACGTTCGACCACGGTTCGGGTATCGCGCAAGGCTTTGCCGGGATTGTTCGGATCGAATCGGATCTCGTGATTGGAGAGCGCAACGCTGGCGTCGCTGCCGAAATCGATGACTGACGCGCGATGGACGAACGGTGTGTCTTCGACGTGTTCGGCCAGACGATAGATCAGGTTCTTCGTCTGACCGATGCGGTGATTGTATAGATCGTTGCGGGTGGCGCAGCGTCGTTGCCCGCACATCTGTCCTGGCGCGCCCCACATGCTGCCTGACTGATCGATCAAGATCACCACATCGAGACCGGTAAATGACCCGCCGGCCCCAGCGGCAGGCCCGGTAGCAGGTGAAGACGGCAGAGTGCTGGCGGCTTGGAGAAAGGCTGCGCCCGCTAAAGCAAAGAACAGGAGCAACACAGAAACTGGGGTTGGTTTGAGCATCAGGGCAATCCCTCCTCCAAGTACTTGCGCACCCAAGCAGGCAGATAGGCGCGGCTTTGCTTCAAGATCGTTTGCATCGGTCCGCCCATCGCGAACCGGTCGAAACGCCGGTAGACTTTGCGCGATCCCGGCGGCTGTTTTGGAAGGCGTTCCAGGTAATCCGGGTGGCGTTGCGGATCGAAATTGCCGTGCGCGGGGACATTGGGTCTCTGCTCGGTCAACTCTTCGATCTTGCGCTTGAATTCCGGTTCTTCCTTCATCAACCGATCCACGCATTTGGCCAGTTCGTGCAGGTCGGGCGGCTGTATTTTCGGCGTCAGTATTCCGGCTTTCTTATACACCAATTCACAATATTCTGCCGAGGCGATTTCCCACATCCGCCACGAATCGGCGCCGGTTTGCGTCAGAACCCCAATCAACTCGCCGATCCATCGCTTCAGATCGGCGAAATGCCGCTCCTCGTAAATCTCGATCGGCGAATCACTGTCGCACAATTCCGCCGCTTCGGTCATACGCGACTCCAGAAACCGCAGCCTCGTCAGCGGGTCCCAATGTTCGATCCGGGCCAGGATTTTTTGTTGCATTGCGAATCCACCGAATTCGCTCATCATCGTACGCCTGACAGCGTCGAGGGTTTCGAGCGTTTCATCCCGACGCCAGTCCGCGTCGCGCAAGCCATCCAGATCCTCGAGCGTCTTCAATAAGCTCTCGCTCAAGCGCTGAACGCCCGTGAATTCCGTCGACGGTTCGCGGTGATGCTCTTCGTAATGCAGCAGGTCCAGGTAATGGTTCAGTTCGTTCCATTTGCCCTGGTGCCCCCGCAATGCCACAGTCAGTTTTTCAACATCTGCCCGCAATCGTCGCGTGCCATCCGGGTTCCCGGCATCCTCGACGGAATCGACTCCTGCGCCCATGGATCGAATCGCATCGAGACTGCGCTTTGCGACCTGCGCTCCCTCCGCGATCAGATCCTCGACCGGATCGCGCGGCGAGGGCAGAATTGAAGGGTCAAACCGATTGAACGCCTGATAGGCCCAAGCCAGCATCACGGTATTGCCGCTGGTCTGCCAGTGACGCGCCAGCCGTTCCAGCCGCTGTTTGTATCCCGACCGATCGTTCGATTCGGCGCGCCGCAGGTAATCGGCCATCTGATTGACGCTCTGGAGCGATTGCCCGGAGCGAATCGCCTGTTCGACCTTGAGCCATTCGGCCCATTCGCGCAATTGACCGGCCCGTGCGGAATCCGATCCGCCAGTTGTAAAGAATGCGACGGCGCGATCGAGCACCATCCTCAGATTCTTGAGCGACTCAGTCTCTTCCTTCTCCCAGGCTCGCTGGACGGTGTCGAGCAGAATCTGATCAGCGTTCGGCAAATACCGCGCGACATTATGCCATTCGCGAAAGAGCACATTAGCCGTCTCGCTGACCGATCGCGTCCTGGCCTCTTCGACATTCAACCGCGTGCGCAGCCGTAGCGTCTCTTCGTGATATTCGTCCAGCGCCGCAATCTCAGCGGCGGCTTTCTCGAATTGTTTGTTGTCGATGTACCGGTCCGCGCGGCCCGTGGCGGCCTTGCGCATCAGCGTCCGGTAATACCCCTGCAAGCTCAGGGATTGCAATTCGTGTCCGAGCGATTCCGCCGCCTGCTGCGCCTCTTCGGGAGACAAATCGGCGCCGATCAGGATTGCCAGTGCGCCGTACCATTGATCGCGGCGGCGCGCTTCCTGTTGGCGGACGGCCAGTCTGAGCGAATCGGGCCAATCGGATTCGGGCTGCGGCAATTGTTTCTTCCTCTCTCGCCAGCCCTTCCACCAATCTGCTGCGTCGAGCCAACCCTGAATCTCGACCTGTCCGGCCAACTTCGCCAACTCTCTCAACGCGGCGGGATTCAGGGCCAGATCGCGATAGACCCCTTCGGCCTCATCGACCCGCGTCCGCGTCAGGAACTCTTCGATCCTCCAGCCACGCAATGCCTCATCCAACCGCCAGCAGAGAATTCCGCGCTCCGCCTCGCGTTGGAGCTTGATTGCGCTGCTGTGATTTCCGACACGAGCCAGGACCAATTTCGCAACCCGAACGCCTTCTCGATAATCCGCTTCGGTCGGTGCCGCATCGCTCTCAATCGCGCCTAGCGCCTGATTGATCCGGTCAAGATGTGCGCGATAGTCCGGTGCAGCCTTGACAAAACGATCGGGAGCGGGCAATCCGCTCGTTCCTGTCGCCGAAGCGTCGAACTCTTCGCCGGAAATCATCGCTAGCCAATTTGCCGTCACGACCCTGATCTCATCGGCCAGTTTCCGCATACGATCCGCGACTAGCGGCGGCAATCCATCCGATCGCTCGGTCAGTTTCCGCGAGATGGCCTTGAGTTGATCCGGCGTAGCGGCATCCGCGACCTCCGCCTGCGCATCCTTGACGATGGAGTCCAGGCTGTTGCGGAACCAATCTTCATTCGGCGCGAGGCCGTCGCCGATTTCCGCAAGCTCCAATTCGCGGTACTGCGCCCAAAACTCCCGTAAGCCCCTGGAATCGACGGCGAGTAAGGTCTGCTTTTCCAAAAACGTGCGAGCCGCGAGCATCCCCCGATCGATGGCTTCTTCCACCTGCTGTCGCCAATCGGAGGGCAGCCGGTTCTGCGCCAGATAGCCGCTGGAATTGCGAAGCGAATTGGCCAGCATACGCAAATCTAACCATGTCGCCGGCCAAGTCGCTTGCGCTTTCCGCGACATCTGGGCGAGCGATTCTTCCACCGACTGTCGAAACCGCTCGACCTTGTAAATGCGTTCCTGAAGCTGCAACACCTCGGTTTTGAACTCTACCGGCGTCGGCGTCAGTTGCGCGTGCAATCGCCACGCGTCCTCCATCGCCCAGCGATCGAGCGCTTCGTCGATCCGTTGCCTGAGTTCTCGATATTGAAGCAGAAACAGTGACCTGCGCAGTGGGACGATTTCGTCCACGCGGTACGCGTCGATTTTAGACACTTCGGTGACGAACTCATTCAACGTATGGACTTCCCGCGGCGGCAACCCTTCGGTAATTTTGGGCAGAACCAACTCGATCCATTTTTTTATGTCCCTGACCACGGTCGAGCGCAGGCGAACCGCAACGCCGGTTTGTTCTTTCAACTCTCGGAGCAAGCGAACGATGTTCGGATCGGTCAGCCCCTGCACCCCGCTCCAGCGCCTGGAATACCCCTCCAGCACGGGATCACGTTCTTCCTCGCGGCGGGGACGTTCGGATTTTTCCAGGATTTCCCGCGCCTTTTGGGCGATCGCCGTCCCATCGGCTTCTGACACGATCCCCCGAATGATTTCCAGAGCTTTCTCGCGCTGCCCGCGATCGGCTCCTTGCAGCATGATCTCGGCCTCGCGGAGTCGCTGTTTCGGTTTTTTCATCGTCTCTTTGTGTCAGTAGCCCGACCGTGAGGGAGAGCCTCTTTCTGACGCGCGGGCTACTGGGACTGCATCCGGTAGCTATTTCACTTCAATCTGCGGCCCGTCACTTATCGAATACCTGCCGGCTCTGGGAAAATGAAATCGAAGCTTGTACACGCCCGGTCCAATATCCACCTTGCCGTTGCCGATCTGGTAATCCTTGCCCGTGGTGGTCCCTTCATTCGGCATCAAAAAATCATATCCCGACGGTTGCTGCCCACCCGCGAAGGGCTTGATTGTAAGGTTCAGCGTATCGCCGGTCGCAACCTGCGCGGGCAGGGGCTGATCGAGGAACCCGCGGGTGACCGTGAACACCTGCGTCGCCCGAACCTCTTTGTCCTTCACCGATATTCCGATACCGATATGCGTGTATTCGGGCTTCAGAATGTTTTCCCGATGTCCCGAACTCGCCATCAATTTGCTCTTGATCAACTCGGCGAGCTTTTTCGGATCGGCGGCATCAATCCCCGATCCGCTCCATATGTTCTCTCCAGCGTCGCCGATCAATTGCCGGTGCGCGACGGCAACGCGATCCCCAGGCGCCTGCCCGTCGGGGTTGACGTGCTCGAAAAAGCCCCGCGCCAGCATATCGTTGCTATGGCCGCGCGCAATCTGTTGCAGCGTGGGTTCGGCTGTCAGATCGCGCGCCTGCACTTTCGTCCGCTCCGCATTGACCAGATCGAGGATCATTCGCTCGACCGGATCGAGATTCGCAATGCCCATCTTCGCCGCATCGGCGGGCGAAGGCTTGGTCGTCGAAGCTACGACCACCGGCTTCGGCGCCGGCAAGCTCCCAAACGGCGCCAACCACGTCGCCCCATCCGGCACGAACGGCTCCGCCCGCCCCGTAATGTCTGGCACCGTCGCCCCCCCAATCCCACCGATGACGGGACGGAATAGCATGAAGAGCGCGAACACAGTTGCCGACACGACAGCCAATGAAACGATGGATCTCACTTGCAGCCTCTCTTTCCGTGGTCTATTTCTGCAACCAGTTACTCGGATTCATGATGACGACCTTCCCGACATTTTTACGCTGATTGTCTATGCTGAAAGGGAAACTCTCCACATCGATGACGAACCCGGGATGGTCGCTCTTTTTTCTCTCTTTGAATTTCCGCACGATCATTTCTTCGATTTCCGGGAATGGACGCAGCAGCGGGTCGGAATCGCGCTCGATATTCACCCCGTCCGGCGCCGGTTCGAACAATTTGATCCGGGCGACTTTGCATCCATATTTGAACAAGGCAGCCCGTACCGCCGTGCTCGCCTGGAAAATCGCATCCCGCAACAGGAAATTAGCGTCACTCTCGGCAAAGTAGCCATTCATCAACAACTCCGCCCTGAGCAAGTCGTGCAGCCATCCCCTGCTGAATCCAATATTCAAGCCTAGAATTTCATCGCGACTAATAATATCCTGCATCTCATCGGGCAATGCTTCCAATTTCGGCAGCCATTCATTGATCCGAAGCGCCTTGATCATGTTCTCATTTTCCGATTGCTGCTTCGCCTTCTCGAATGCGATCCGGACGGCCAGCAATCTGAATCTCAACTCTCGACCTTCGGGAGATTCGGATTCGATCGTTTGCAGTATAGTCTTGGCTGCCTGTCCCAAGGAGAAAACCCTCTCACGCTTCAGACCAATATATTGCACAATCTTTTCTGACAGCTTCTTGCCGGCTTCGATTTCAGGCTCGAGGGAGGCAATCGTATCTCTGAACGTGTTTCTCTCCCGTTCGAGAGCGTCAGCTTGCCCTGCTTTGATTCTTGCGCGCCGCAACTCTTCCATTGCTAGATTGACAAGTTGATCTATCGTGCCACTGGCGGTGGGAACCTGTTGGGTGATTGCGCCTGACGCCAGGGACAAGCTATCCGCGATCACCTTTATTTTGTCCACGACGCTGACTGAATTCTTAGGCCTGTAGGCGGGGAGTAGGCTAAGCGATGTGCGTTGCTCCGATATCATCCGCTCGACCCAGCCAAGCAAATTTTCTCCTTGGATCAGAAGTGAATTCCCGCCTATAGCTCTATCTTGCCTTTTTATCGCATCCGTCAGCAATTTGTAATTCTGCAACTCCGCATTCTGGTTCACCAAATCAGCACGAATTTCTTGCGCCAAGTTCGCCACGCTCCGTTTGACCTCCTCCATCCAGGCATTATCGGACGGTCCCGGGGATGGATGTTTTAGCCAAAACTTTGATATCTTTTCATTGAGGCTCGAATACAAGACCGCGTACTGGCTTATCGCATAGCTACTATGCTCGACAAGAATTGAGTGTTCGTGGAAAAATTGATTCAGGGCACCGATCAGCTTTTCGTTTCGTTCAATCATCTGCCTTTTCGTTGAAAATATGTGCGGAGGTTCCAGAAGGCTTCCGACGTATTTGCGTTTTTTATCTAGATTGTCTTGTATTTCTTTTTCACGCACACCAAGTCTTTCCTCTAGTTGCGCAAGAACGCGAGAAAAACTGCTAACTTCGTCTTTCAACGGGCTAATTGGGTTTGGATGCCGATCGTTACTGCGCAAGTAACGAATCAGGTCATCGTAGATACCTTCCCGAATTCGATCCTTATTTAGGTCAGCATTCTTCGGCGTTACAGGGGTAGTCTCCTGAAAGTTCTTGACTTTAGAAAAAAAACGGCGCAAGTAAAAAATCAATATAGCTCCTAGAATGGCCGCCCCTAGTGCCCAAAACCACAAATAGCTTACAAGATATTCTTTTAGAGCGTGTTTTTCTACCGGCTTATCCCGCAAATCATTTATCAACTTATTGTTAGCTGTTCTCAATTCATCAATAACCTTTCGTAGATTTTCTATTTCGGCAGCCTCCTTACCCGCCACGTTTCCCGCCGCGCCTCCTGTGCCGGCAGTGTCTGGCGTAACTGGCGCGCTTACGTTTTTAAAATACGCATGTACGGCTCGAGGGAAGTCCTCTATGCTTTGGACAGCATTGAATGAGCCAAAATATTTAACATCTATAGGAGTCGACTTGGGATTGACGATTCTAATTAGTCCCTTGGCGTCTACAACGCCCTTCTGTAGAACATTATTCATTTCACCAATTAAGTTTTCTGATGCTTGCCCTACAGTACAATTAGACGTCTTCTTGACAAATTCATTCAGCTTATCCTTGAAACTCCCATCCAAGTTACGGTGCTCTGCGGCGCCAGTAGAGTTATCTCTGGTTATCTTTCGGTCGATTCTGTAAGCACAAAACGTCTTCTCCTTCTTCGATTCACCCGTTGAGGGTTTCAGAATCAAGCACAGCGAAGCACCATCTCGACCACTGACTGGGGTAAAGAGCGAGGCAAAAACGATCTCAAAGGGCTTGTGATCGTTTCCTTCTTTACATGTTATCGGTACCCCGGTTCCGTATGCCTCACTTTGGCCGTAACCGTTTCCAGTCAGCCCGACCATCAGTCCCAGGCAAATGGTCACCGTTATTGCCCAACGACTCTTCGCGTTACTGATCCGCATTATCGTTCCCTCTTTTTTCTGGCTCAGTCGTTCGGATCCAACAGGAAATTGCCCACCGGCCAGGGTGGTGTGGTAACGGCTTCCACCGCGCGTGCTTGCGTGAAGATCGGCACGCTGACCGTCTTATCCCGGTCTTCCAGATAGATGCCGAGCTTGCCGCCCGACATCTCTTTACGAATCCAGAGCTCGCGGGTTCGCGCCCAGACGCCTTCGCGCCGGAAAATCTGGTCTGCGAGGTCGATGTAAAAATGTTTGCGAAGCGATTTGGCGTCTTCGCGCGGGTTCGGGTTTCGCAGACTGACCTGCACAACGCGGAAGGTCGGGCTTCGGGTCAGGTCGATCGGTTTGTCCCAATCGTCTTCGGTGATCAAATCTGTATCATGGTTGATCAGCACACCCAGTTTCGGCTGCCAGCGGGTTTCGTAGCCGGCGTCGTCCAGCGTCAGCAACAAATCCTGCCGCGCGATGGCGCCGCGAACGACGGAATCTTTCATGACACCGGCTTCTTCCCAATCGGAATCGTCCTCCCAGCCTGGTTTGTACGCATTCGGGAAACGGTTGCGCACCTGTTCGCGCAATCCGGGCCACAGCGCGCCGCGCCCCGACACGATGATCGTATCGACCGATTCCGGAACCACATTGGCGGCAGATAACAGCTCGTCGATCACGGTCACCGTGACGAACTGGATGAATTCCGCCATGCGGACGTCATTGTGAATATCGGAAGCCGGAATCGACAGGCAAATCTCGCTGCCCTCAGCCCACAAACCGGCGTTGTGACCGGGTGGTTCCTTGGGCAGTTTTTCGTGCTCGGCTTGGCCAAGGATTCCTTCGGCGCTGCCCGTAGATCCGGCCTTGATCTTCATCGCGGACTGCCCATCCCACTGATGTTTGGCTTCCCGGATCGCTCCCCACAACGCGACGATCGCGCTTCGATGCTTCCTCTTTTTCTCCTGATCGGGGGAAGGGGAATCAGCCACGATCTGAAATTGGTATTCAACGGCGTTGGCGCCGGAAATGGATTTGTCGCGGATCAGCCGGTCAACGATTCGCGCCAACACTTCATCGATGTAATTGCCCGCGACCGGCACGCCAATGCGGCCTTCGACATCCCACCGGACAGGATAAGTGACAGTTCCCGATTTCCACTCAATGTTGATCAGCGACAAATCCAGCGTGCCCGCACCGAAATCGTATACCAGGATGCGCTCGGTCGCCTGGCGCGGACGCCGTCGCATCTGCTGGGTGCAATAGTAATAAGCCACCGCGTCGGATTCGCTGATCAACTGAATTCGCTCCGGCAGTGAAATGCCAAACCGTTCGGGTTTACCGAACGCGCTCATGGCGATGTCGTGCAGTAAATCCTTGTGCCGCTGGGTAAAGGTGTTCGGATGAGTCAACACGATCTGATCGGCGTGGTAGGCCGAATCGAACAGATACGCGTCGGTTAGCGCGGACAGCCCCGATTCGACGACTTTATCGAGCGGTAGTGTTTCGCTTATGACCAAAGCGCCAGTTTCATCGCGATATTTGATCGGCGCCTGCAATTTTATGTTGCGGGAAGCGTTCCCCAACCAGGATTTCAGGGAGTAAATGACTCGCTCCGGACTCTCTGCCAATTGCCTGCCGAGCGCGGGCAGGCCGATAAAATCGGCTTCGCCCGGTGTCAGCGAAAGCTGCTTCTTTTCATCGAAGTATCCGGGAAACCCTGGATTGGCCTTTACCTGAGAGCTTGTTCGCAGATCGGCGTCGCAGAAAACCCAACTCGGCAGCAGGTTTGGATTGCCATGTTCAGGGTTGCTCAAATCATAATCTCCCAGACTGATGCCGCCATCGACTTTGATTTCCTGGAGCGGGATCGGCATGATCTTGTCGCCGGTTCCCAGTGCCACCGCAATCGCCGACGTGCCGAAATCGATGGCCAGCCAGTTGAGTCCAGGCAGTTGTTCCAGCCCGAGCGGAATCCGGAGCTTCAATTCGCGGCGAAACCCATCGCCCTGATCCGTTCGCACGTGAATCTTGAGGCCGATCTCGACGCCGAAAAACTCGGACGCGATGCGAGCGCCCGTGATTCGCTCAATCAATCCGGGGTCGAACCGCACGTCGCGCGTTTGCGGCGCTTCGCCTTCGTTGACGCGGATGTTTGCTCGCTTTTCGTCCAGTTCATAGATTCCGATCAGATCGTCGATGCGACGGTTGCTCGCCATGACGACGCTGTTTTTCGCGGCATCCCCGCTCGTGATCCGCGTGTCGATATCAACCGCAACAAAGCCTTTGCCGGCGTTGGCGGAATTGCCGACCTTGATCGAAATCAGATTCCGCGGCCGCGCGGTTTGCGGATCGAATTCGACGGACAGTTCGTCGAAGCGAAGGAGGTTGGCGTCGATCTCGCGCTCCTCGGCGCCCGATCCGTCTGGTAGCAACAGTCGCTGTTTGGCACCACCTTCAGGCGTCCAAAAAATTTCGTGCACCGCGCCTCTGTGATTGACCGTCAGTTCGATCTCCGCGCGTGTCGTATCGCGGTAGAGCATGGTCGAATGCGGGCCGGGCGACGATTCGGCGTCGAAATCGCCGATCAGTTTGAAGGTGTAAAACGCATTCGCCGGATCGGGATTCAGGATCGTTTCGCCGTCACAAGAGATCCGCAAGGGGACATCAACCTGTTCCCCGGGCAGAACCGTCACGCGAGAATTGTCCAATTTGATTGGCTCTCCGCCCAAGGGCCGGTTGTCTTTGTAGGTCTGCACCGTGTAATCGCCCCAGACAAACGGTTGGGCGAACCGGTGTATGGCCTGGCTTCCGAAAATGAAGCGTCCGATCTCGATCTTTTCCCCCTTGTTGAAATGGAGCTTTTCGTCGCGCGGGATGTACACGACGCACGGTTTACGAGGCTCTTCGGGCTTGACGATCAATTGGGATTTCACGTCGAGCTTGGCGCTGTCCGATGTTTCGACCGCCAGCCTCGATCGAACCTGGTGCATCACGCGATCGATCATCGCCGTCCATTGCCCCCCTTCACTGCCAGGTGCCGTCCAGGCCATTTCGGTTTTCAGATCGACGGGAACTTTGGTTTCGCGCTGCCCGGTGCGCGCGCTTCGGAAATCGTGGATCGCGTCGGCCGCCAGAAAGACGTGAATCTGTTTGCCGTCCGAAACGCCCTCCTTGATCGTCCGTTCCAGGCCGTTCGGCGGCACGTCCCGGCCGTTACTCAATACCTCACTAGCCAGAACGAATCCGATGGGATTGTTGCTGGTAATCTCGAGTCCGCTCGTCTGGAATGAATTGTAATTGAGCGAAATTTCGGCCTGTCGCGTCGGTTGCTCTTCGTTTTTCAGCAGCCGTCCGAACCACGGCACGGGTTGATCGTTGACGACCTTCAGTGTGCCGACCAGCAATCGGCTGGCCGTCGGTCGGTTGAAATCGACGACCACTTCGGGCGATGGCAGCCATTTCAGATTTGGGTGGAAGCGGCGGTGATACGCCGTCAGGAAAAAGAAGAGCGCGGTCAGTAGCGTCGCGATCATCAGCGCAATCGCCGACCCCACCCAGATCCGGTTGTAGGTAGCCTGAAGCCGGTTGCGCGCCTCTTCTGGCGTGGTGATGCCATCCTCGTCGTTTCGATACTCCGCGACCAGATCCTTCTTGGTAAGCTGTTTGGCCGGCAGAAAGAAGAAGAAGTTCGGAAGCGTGGTCGGACTTACAAGCTCCGTGGCAATCACCTGTTCGCCGGTTTCGACGTAGAGGTGATCGTAAAACTCGGTGCGATAGTTGAATCCGACGCGGAATTTGATCCTGCCCGGATCGGGGTCGGCATCGCCGGGAGAAAACAGCACTCTGGCTCCGCCGACATCGAACAGCGACATGCCTAATACGCCGTCCTTTTCACGGCATTGCGGCGGCTGGCAATTTTGCAGAGAGAGTTTCGCTTCGCCGGGCAACCGCTGGGTGCCGATACGCCACGGCTGGCCGGCGACATCCTGGAACCCCGCGCGCAGCCACAGCGGCTTGAATTCGTAATCGGCGGCCGATCGTTTGGGCAAAACCTGAATATCGCCTACCGACTGGCTGCGAAGCGCGTAACGAAGCTGGCTGCCGGAAACAGCCTGCGGTTCGAGTGGCGCGTTGCTCAGATATTGAATGGACGATTCCGCCAGATGGCGCGGCCTCACTTCGGCAAAGAGGAAAAAGAGTCCGCCCCGCCGGATCAGCCAATTGGGCGGCGTGTTCAAATCAAAGAGTCTGTCCAGACGGCCCAGCAACGGCTGGGCCGTTTTGATGTCCACCTTTTCCCTGAAGAACGTAATTAATTCGTTGCTCGGAGACGACGCATTGTATTCTCCATCGCTGGCCAGGATCAGAATCGTCTGCGAGTGTAATTCGCCGGCGGGTAGCGACTTTTGCAAAAAAGGCAACACCAGAAGCTGTGAAGTGGCGATAGGAGAGTATTGACCGCCTGCTCGACATCCCAGACTCAATTGCCCGTTGAGTTTGGAGGCGAAATCATCCCTGCCGCGGATATTGCCCAAATTCGTCAGCTCAAACATATCTTCCGGATTGGCCGACATTGCCCTTCGGCCTCCGCTGCATCCACCGGGGCTTTTGAGAATGGTGAAGAAGAGCATCGAGACTTTGTCGCGCGCCGGGTCGAATCCGGCAAGCTTCTGACCGTCCGAACTGATGCCCCTAAACAGAAGTTCCGGCAAATACCCGCCGACGGCCTGCATCCTACCCCCCCGTCCCATGCTCCCGGAATCATCGATCAGCAAGATGAAATGCCGCCCGTCAGGAATCGACAGCTGGGCGCTACTGGGCTGCGCCCACGCTGTTGACGCCAGAATACAACAGACAATCAGTGCGAGGATGGAACGAAACGGTCCGCGGAAAAGTGACTCGCGGTTGTGTGCGCTGTTTGCCAGTTCTGATCGCTGAAGGCTGAGCTTGGACATGCACTGCTACCTCTCCATGGCGAATTCCATAATTATAGTACGAACGGACCGCACCGTGCGGTCTTGCGTCGCGTGACAAACAACCACGGGCCACGTCTGCAAGATATGAGGCACGCATTTGCGACCAATACGCTCGTACGCTGGTATAGGTCCGGTCAAGATCCAGACCGTCGCCTGCCTATCTTGTCTGCCTATCTCGGCCATGTCCAATGCGGGGGATCGGAAAATAAGACACCCCTTCTCGCTAAGTGAGAGCATCACCGGGCCACTTAGGGGTCATTCGCGTGACGTCCGCGGTCAAGACTTGGGGCTTTGCGCGGATGGTTCGAGCCATGCACAGGTTCGTAGCGAGCAGATTTCGAGACCGTTTTGCCTATCGTGCGAGTGTAGACCGAGCGGCATCATCCCCTCAGGGCGTGAACTTTCGCAGAAATCGGACGATGCGCGAGACGCTGCTTGCGAACGTCCAGATGCGGAACCGAAAGAGCGGCTCAGTTTTACCGAGCCCAGACGCACCTAGGAATGAAGAGTGTATTGTTAAATAAGAAGAATATTTGCAGACCGCGCCCTTATGGTCTTCTATTGCTTGCCAAAGAAGGAATCTCAAGAATGACAAGCGTTGATTGGTTATTTATTACAAAAGGGTTGTTTACCTTACCTGATACATCCACTCGCTCCCCCGGTCGCGGATACGTACGCGATGGGACAATTAGAATTTCTCCTGTCGGGTCCTTTAGGCGAAAATAGCCAAAGTTCAGGATCGACAGCGCTTCGGTAACTTCGCCCTGGACGGATACTTGCTTGCCGTTGTACGCGGCGGGGGCAGCGACGATCGAACCGATTTGGTCATTTTGCGGAACCACCGGCTGGCAACCTTCGAGCAAAAATATCAGGAGGCAGCAAAGCGCCAATGTGATTCCGACGGGATATTTCCAGCAATAGTACATCCGACAACCGCGCCGCGGTGGCGCACAGATTGGGGGTGCGGATCGAACTGCTGTTTGATCTCTGATTCATGACGCCTCCCGTAAATGAAATTACCCCCGCGGGCTGCCGCGCTGCGTGTCGGGATCGAGCCCGGCCAGGCGCAGCAGCCAAACCAGCACGAAGCCGGCCACCAGCGGCCACCAATGCGTCAGCACGATCGCCACCACCGCCGATGCACCATACGTGAGCCCCATCAGGAATACGCCGTAATGCCGGGTGCGCTTATAGGTGATCATCAGCGCCAGTGCCATGAAAACAAACGACGCGGCGAAAAAATAGATGATAATTTCCATTAGGGTGTCCCCTCGATGTACGGATTTTACACTGCCCTGATATGATTGCCTTCTATTAGAAGAACGGAGGAGCCGTGCCGCCGACATTGCCGAAACACACGCTTGCGACCTGCTGCGCGGCGCACACGGTGCACGACGGCTTGTCCGATATCAGCTACGTGCTGCTGCCGATACTGGCGCAGGCATTCAATCTGTCGCTGGCGCAGGTCGGCATGATCCGCGCCGCGCATCGTGGCGCGATGGCGCTGTTCCAGACGCCCGCGGGCCTGATCGCCGAGCGGCTAGGCGCGCGCAATCTGCTCGCGTTTGGCACCGCGTGCGCCGGGCTCGCTTTCATCGCGCTTGGCCAGACTGCGGGTTTCGCCGCGATTCTGCTCGCGCTGTTCTGCGCCGGCTTCGGCTCCGCGTTCCAGCATCCGCTGTGTTCGACGCTCATCTCGCACGACTATCCGGGGGAAGGGCGGCGCGCCGCGCTCGGCACTTACAACTTCTTCGGCGATGTCGGCAAGTTCGCGTTTGGCGGCGGCGTAAGTCTGCTGTTCGTCGCCGGCGTGCCGTGGCAGATACCGGTCACGGTCTACGGCAGCCTCGCGCTGGCGGTCGCTCTGACGATATTGCTATTGCTGCACGAGACCGCCGGCCGCGCCCGGCACGTAGCCGCCCCATCGGTCGGCGCACCCAAACGCACCGGCTGGGGCATCCGCCACCGCCGGGGCTTCATCGCGCTGTGCCTGATTGAAATCATCGACAGCAGCACGCGCACCGGTTTTCTGACGTTCATCGCGTTCCTGATGATCGCGAAGAACCTGCCCGCCGGCTGGGCGACGCTGTCGGTGCCGCTGATAATGATCGGCGGCATGGCGGGCAAACTCGCGTGCGGGTTCCTCGCCGAGCGCATCGGCATCATCCGCACGGTGGTGATCACCGAGATTGCGACCGGGGCCGGGGTGCTGCTGATGTTGGTGCTGCCGGATATTGCCGCGTATCTGCTGCTGCCCGTGATTGGCGTCGCGCTGAACGGCACCTCGTCGGTGCTGTACGCGACGATCGGCGATCTGGTCGATCCGGACCGCCTGCCGCGCGCGTTCGGCTTGTTCTACACGATCGGTTCGATCTGCGGACTGGTGGCGCCGCTTGCGTACGGCGTGATCGGGGATGCGCTCGGCGTCAGCACGTCGATCGCGCTGGTCGGACTGCTGGTATTCGCGACGCTGCCGCTGTGCCTGATGCTCAGGCCCGCGCTGCGCACCGCCCGCGCCTGACCGGCACTACGCCGCCGCTTTGACCTTGCTCTTGGAGCCCGCGACCAGCGCCGGCACGCGCGAAGCGCGCACGTACACGTAGCCGTCGAACAGGCGGCGATGGGTACGATAGAACCCGCCCTGCTCGGCGTGCCACGCGCCGTTGACTTTTTTCACCGATGCCGCGACTACCAGCACGCCCGACGGCATCGCGATCCTGATTTCAGCGTCCGGATCGGAATTCAAACGCGCAACCTGGTTCACGACGCTGCCCTCGATACGCGCCGCGACCGCCATGCACAACGTCACCGTGAGCGGCAGCGCGCGGTGCGGCTGGCCGTTGGAGATCGCGCGCCCGGTCAGATCGACGCTATCGGCCTTGATCGCCGCGCCCGAGAGCGACTGCGCATCCTGCGGCCGCGACACGAAACTCACGAACGGCACGGTCCGGTTGCGCGCCGCCGCCGCGGCGTCTTTGGATATGCCCATTGCGATCGACGCCGCGATGCGGATTTTCGAGAGTTTCTCGAGCAGCTCGGTTGACGCGTCGAGCGCCTCCGGCATTTCGATGCCGGTCAGTCCGAGATCAGCCGCATTGATAAAACAGGTCGCATTGGCAGCGTCGATCAACGAGGCGCGGATCTTGCCGACGCCGGGCACATCCAGCGTGTCGACCACGTTACCAGTCGGCAGCAACTTGCCGGTGGTCGCGCCGCCCGGGTCGCGAAACTCGAGCCTTACCGGCGCGCCGGTTCCGGCGACACCGGGAATCACGAGATCGCCGTCGACCGCCGCCTTGCCGTCGTCGAGCGCAAAGCGCGCGTGAATGATTTTCCGGGTATTGGTGTTGTGGATGCGCACCAGCGCTTCCTTGCCGGAGACCTTGAAAAGGCCCTCGTCCACCGCGAACGGCCCCATCGCCGAGGACATGTTGCCGCAGTTGCCGCTGTAATCGACTTTCGCATCCTTCACCTGCACCTGCGCGAAGGTGTAATCGATGTCGGCGTCGGGCCGCGTTGACGGGCCTGCCACGCACACCTTCGACAACGACGAGACGCCGCCGCCCATGCCGTCGAGCTGGCGCCCGTACGGATCGGGGCTGCCGATCGCCGCCAGGAAAATCTCATCCCATTGCGCGCGATCGGCGGGTAAATCGCCGGCGTGAAATATGATGGCGTTGCTGGTGCCGCCGCGCATGAACACCGCCGGAATCCTGATTTGTTTCATGGTTCAATCTCCCTGTTTATCCGGACGCCACAGATAATCCGCGTTGAGTTCGCCAATCGACGGGCAGCCGAGCAGCGCCAGCACGCGATTGACTTCGGCGCTCAGGATGCCGATCGCATGCTGCGCGCCCGCCTCGCCGCCCGCCGCGATGCCGTAGAGCGGCGCGCGCCCGACGAACGTCATGTCGGCCCCCAGCGCGAGCGCTTTGACGATATCACTACCGCGGCGGATCCCGCTGTCAAGCATCAGCACCAGGCGGTTGCCCACCGCGGCGCGAATGTGCGGCAGCGCTTCGAGCGGCGCCAGCGCGCCGTCGAGCGCGCGCCCGCCGTGATTGGAGATGAAAATGCCGTCCGCGCCGTGCTGCGCCGCGGTGAGCGCGTCGTCGGCGCGCAGCACGCCTTTCAGGAACAGCTTGCGCGGCCACAGCTCGCGCAGCCAGCGGAAATCCTCCCAGTTCAGCGCTTCGCGCCGCGCGCGGAACTCGTTCATCGGTTTGGCAATGATCCTGCCACCGACATCGGTGTCGAGGTTCTGGAAGCGCGGAACGCCCGAATCGAGCAGCGTGCGCAGGAACACGCCGGCGAGCCAGCGCGGATGCAGCGCCCCATCGATCATATTGGCGAGGTTGAGCCGGAACGGAATCGTGAAGCCGTTGCGCTGGTTGTATTCACGGTTCGGTTGCACCGGCAAATCGGTGGTGACGACCAGCGCCTCGTAGCCGGCGTTGAGCGCGCGCGTCACCAGCGTGCGCGCGGCTTCGCGGTCTTTCGACATGTAGAGCTGAAACCACAGTGTGCCTCCCGCGGCTTCGCGGGCGACTTTTTCGAGCGGCTCGAACGACGCGGTGGAGAGTACAAATGGCACCCCGGCTTCCCGTGCCGCGCGGGCCAGCGCGATGTCGGCGGCAAATCCATACAATCCCGCCGCGCCGGTGGGCGCGACGCCAAATGGCGCGTTGAAGGTCTTGCCGAACACGCTCACCTGCTGCGAGCGGCCGGAGACGTCGACCAGCGTGTGCGGCCGCAGGCGGATGCGCTCGAACGCGGCGCGATTATTGGCGAGCGATACGTCGTCTTCGACGCCGCCGGCCAGAAAGTCGTAGGCAACCCGCGGCAGGCGCTTTTCCGCCATGCGGCGCAGGTCTTCGATGTTCAGCGCGTCTCGATAGCTCATGGCAAGCGGGGACCGGAAAAAAAATTACATCGCAGTATAGCAAACGACGGCGCGCCGGCGGCGGATTCGCCATTGTCGTGCTTGCGGCGCCGCGCGGTTCGCAGGTACATTCGAGACCTGCCGCCAACCGCGCAAGGCGCCCCACGCATGTACCTGATGGTTTTCCTCAACGTGATCATCCACGGCTGTCTCATGGGCAGCCGCGTGGTCGTGGCGCTGTACGCGATCGAGCTCGGCGCGAACGTATTCGAGATCGGCGTGATGGTTGCGCTCTACTCGGCGCTGCCGCTCGCGCTCGGGGTCTACTCAGGGCGCCTGTCGGACCGCTACGGCGTGCGCCTGCCGATGTTATGGGGCGCCATCCTGTGCGGCCTCGGGCTGCTGCTGCCATTTCTGTGGCGCCATATCGCGGCGCTTTATTGTTCCGGCGCCACTATCGGCGCCGCCTTCATGCTCTACAACGTCTCGGTCCAGAATCTTGCCGGCGCGTGGGGCCCGCGCGAGGACCGCGCCAAAAACTTCAGCCCCCTCTCGCTCGGCTATTCGATTTCGAGTCTCATCGGGCCGCTGGTGGCCGGCTATGCGATCGAATACCTGAGCCACGCCGCGGCGTATCTGATCTTCAGCATCAGTACGCTCGCGCCAATCGCCGTGATAGCGTTGCACCCGAAGCTGAGAAAATTCGAGATACCCAAATCCTCCGGCGGCAAGCACAGCGCCTTCGACCTGCTGCGCCTGCCCGAGCTGCGCAAAGTCATGGTCATCGGCGCGATGATAGTCACCGGCTGGGACCTCTACATGTTTTACCTGCCGATTTACGCGCACTCGATCGAGATACCGGCCTCGACCATCGGCCTCGTGCTCGGCGCGTTTGCGGCGGCAACCTTCATCGTGCGCTTCAGCCTGCCGTTTCTGACCCGGCGCTACAATGCGCGGCGCGTGCTGTCGGTATCGATGTTCTGCGCCGCGGTGATGTTTGTGCTGTTTCCGTTCGTGACGGGCGTCTGGCTGCTCGGCGCGCTGTCGTTCTCGATCGGGCTCGCGCTCGGCTGCAGCCAGCCGGTGACGTTGCTGCTGTCCTATAACCGTGCGCCGGAAGGACGCACGGGCGAGGCGACCGGCATCCGCTTTGCGCTCAACCATCTCGCCCACTCCACGGTGCCTATCGCCGCCGGCGCACTGGGCTCAGCGTTTGGCCTCGCGCCGGTGTTCATAATGGTCGCAGCGGTACTGGCGACCAGCGGGTTTCTCGGCAGCACGGTAAAAAGCAGCGCCGAACCCACTCCGCCACCCGCCTGACATCCGGCCGGAGTCGATCTAAAATATGCGCATACGCCGCTCGCGTTTGGCCCCAACTTCTCCGAAAGGAAATTCATCATGAATTTCGACCGCCGCGCCATCGCCGCACCGACCCGCGAACTCGCCAACTGGATCACGCATTTGCGTTACGAGGACTTGCCACAGCGCACGCGCGAAGTGGTGCGCATCGCAATTCTCGATACCGTCGGCGCCGGCGTCCACGGCTACAGCACGCCGTGGGCGCAGCTGCTCCTCACCTGGGCAAAACGCGGTACCTCCGGCGCCGGTGTCGCGCATGTCTGGGGCGAAGCAAAACCGACGCTGCGCTGCTCGGATGCGGCGCTCGTCAATGGCACTGCGTCTCACGCGTTCGAGCTTGACGACTACCACAACGCCAAGCTGCATCCGGGCGCGGTGGTGGTACCCGCCGCGATCGCGGTCGCGGAAAAGATCAATGCCAGCGGCGCCGATCTGGTCACCGCGATCGCGGCCGGCTACGAAGTGATGATCCGCTCGAGTCTTGCGTTGAATCCCTCCGCCACGCGGCTGCGCGGCTGGCATCTGACCGGCGTCTGCGGTCCGTTCGGCGCCGCGACCGCGTGCGCCTCGCTGCTCAAGCTCAACGCCGAGCAATCTGCGTGGGCGCTCGGACTGGCGGGCACTCAGGGCGCAGGCCTCTGGGCCTTCAATGCCGACGGCACCATGAGCAAGCGGCTGCACGCCGGCAAGGCCGCGCATTCGGGCGTGCTGGCCGCCGAACTCGCGCAACTGGGCTTCACCGGGCCAACGCAGATTTACGAAACCGAAGATGGCGGCGTGCTGAGGGCGTTCTCGGACGCGTCCGACGCAGCCCCGCTCACCCAGGACCTCGGCGCGTTGTATCACCTCGACAAGACCTCGATCAAGCCCTACTCGTGCTGCGGCAGTACCCACTCCTACATCGACGCCGCGCTGGCGCTGCGCAAAAAGTTCGGCGCGCCGTGGGATGCGAAGCGGCGCGTGCGCGTCGGCACCTGCAAGGTGGTCGACGTGCAATGCGGCTTCGATTACGCGCCAAGCAGTGTGCTCAACGCGCAAATGAGTTTGCGTTATACGGTTGCGGCGGCGTTGCTCGACGGCCAGGTGCTGCCGGCGCAGTTTACCGACGCCAAGCTCGCCGATCCCGCTCTGACGGCGCTGGCGGGCAAAATCGAGCTGGTACCCGATCCCGAGCTCGACAAGCTGTATCCGAAGGATTTTGCCGCCTGGGTGTCCGCCGAGCACAACGGCAAATGGGAACGGGTCGACATCATGAATCCGACCGGCTCTATCCATGTGCCGATCGACGCCCGCGGCGCCACCGAAAAATTCCGTGGCATCAATCCGCAACTCGATACCGATGCGATTGCCGCCATGGCGCTATCCATCGAAAAACATTCCGTACGCGAGTTTGTCGAGCTGCTCGGCGACCCGGCAGCGAAACGCGCTGCCGCTTGACTGCTTCGACAGTGCAATACGATGTAGTCGTCATCGGCGGCGGGCTCGCGGGGCTGACCGCGGCAGCGCGCGCGGCGCAGCTCGGTCTCAAGGTGCTGGTGCTGGAACGCGGCGCGGACGAGCGCTATCCCTGCAACTCGCGCTACTCCGGCGGCGTGCTGCATCTGGCGTTTCACAACGTGACCGAGCCGGCGGATGACCTGCTCAAGGTAATCAATGAAGCGACGCACGGCTATGCGAAGCCGTATCTGGCGCGCGCATTCGCCGGCAATTGTGCGCGTGCCGTGGGCTGGTTGCGCGACGAGGGCGCGAAGTTCATTCGCGTCGGCAACGTTGCCTACCAGCAGCACGTGCTCGCGCCGCCGCGGCCGCTAACGCCGGGGCTGGACTGGCGCGGGCGCGGTCCCGACGTGACGCTGCGCACGCTGGTTGCCAATCTCGAAAAACGCGGCGGGAGCGTTGTGCGCGGAACTGCAGTGGATGCGCTGATCATCGAAGCTCGACGCGTGTGCGGAGTCGAGGCAACGCGCGACGGCAAAAGCGCGCGTTACGCGGCACGGGCGGTGGTGATCGCCGACGGGGGGTTTCAGGCGAATCTCGAAATGTTGCGCGAAAACCTCACGCGGGAACCGGAAAAACTCATGCAGCGCGGCGCGGCCACCGGCATCGGCGACGGGCTACGCATGGCGCGCGCGGCCGGCGCTGCGATCAGCGAACTGAAATACTTTTATGGCCACCTGTTGTCGCGCGACTCCTTTACCAACGACCGGGTCTGGCCGTACCCGCAGCTCGACGAACTCGGCAGCGCCGGAATCCTCGTCAACGCCAACGGCGAACGTTTTGTCGACGAAGGCAAGGGCGGCGTATTCTGCGCGAATGCGATCGCGAAGCTCGACGATCCTCTGTCCACGCATGCCGTGTTCGACCAGAGCATCTGGGACGGGCCCGGGCGCAATGCGCGCATCCCCGCCAATCCGAACCTCGAAAAAGTCGGCGCCACGCTGCACAAGGCCGACTCGCTGACGGCGCTGGCGCGCGCGATCGGCGCTTCCGCCGAGAAGCTCGAGCACACGGTGCATGCATATAACGAGGCTTTGCGCTCAGGACGCGCAGGCGAGCTCAATCCGCCGCGTTCCACCAAGCCGATTACGGCGAACCTGCCGATCGTCGCCATGCCGGTTGCGGCGCCGCCGTTTTACGCAGCCCCGCTGTGCGCAGGGATCACCTACACACTGGGCGGCGTTGCGATTGACGAACACGCGCGGGTGCTGCGCGAAGATGGCGCGCCGGTGGCGGGCCTGTATGCGGCTGGTGCAGCCACCGGCGGTATCGAAGGCGGCGACGATGTCGGCTACGTTGGCGGACTGATCAAGGCAGCGGTGTTCGGCCTGCTCGCCGCCGAGCACATCGCCTCGCCAGCCGGCTAACTAACTACCGCAACTGCCAGCTCTCTCCCCGCTGCTCCACCCTGCCTTCGCGTTCGAGCTTGAGCAAATGCGCATGCAGCGAACGGCGCGCAACCGGATGCAGCCGCACGTGGGTATCGGAGTAAACAATCGGCAGCAGTTCGTCGAGTGTCGCCGGGTTGTTCGCGGCGAACGCGGCGACCACTTTCTGCTCGCGCCCGAGACGGTGCGCGATCAGGCGCCGCGCTTCCTCGTGCGGCGTGTCTATCGGGTGACCATGTCCGGGCGCGGCGCGTGCGAGGTCGAGTGAGAGCAACGCCTCGAGCGATTTGAGATACACCAGCATGTCGCCGTCCGGCGGATTGATGACCACGGTCGAACCCTGCATCATGTGATCGCCCGTGAAGAGCAGTTTCTCCGGCTCGAGCAGATAGCACAGGTGGTTCGACGCATGGCCCGGCGTGTGCACCGCGCGCAGCGTGAATGCACCGCAGTCGACCACGTCGCCGTGGGCGAGCACACGGTCCGGAGCAAACGTGGCATCCTGGTTGCCGTGCGGCGGCGCCGGCATGCCGAACAGTTCGGCGCCGGTCGCTGCTTTAAGCGCGCGCGCTCCCGGCGAGTGGTCGAGATGGGTATGAGTGCACAGTATCCAGCGCAGGCGGTCGCCGACCGCCGCCAGCATCGCCGCGAGGTGCGCCGGGCTCTCGGGACCGGGGTCGATCAGCGCGAGCCGCTCGCCGCCGATGAGGTAGGCATTGGTGCCCGGACCCGTCATCATGCCGGGGTTCGGCGCGGTGATGCGCGCCACCAGCGGACTCACTTGCACGCGTTCACCTGGAACTATCACTGCCATTTGACCCGCCCTCTCATGCCGGCCGCTTCCTCGTAGCCGGCGTCTCCGGGCAGCAGGCGCCGCCCATCCCGGCTGATGCGCGGCTGGATCACCGGCACGCTCTTCTGCGCGCGCATCGCCTGGATCAGCGG
>ORJL010120453.1_pt1 | contig 34797 bp, 42 predicted proteins | sample 1779941 | NCBI WGS metagenome assembly ORJL01 (sample SAMEA104232317, study PRJEB22302) | groundwater metagenome | biome: forest; feature: aquifer; material: groundwater | place: USA | collected 2011-08-07 | depth 5.8 m | reverse complement strand
CCCCTCAGAGGCTTTCTTCCAAAAGCAAACTTTAAATATTCTGGTTTTAAAACAATCAAAAGGGATTGTTATGCGTAAAAAAATCGATGTTATTTCGTTATCGTATAGATTTTAAGCTGGCAAATGATAAACCACAAAATAGTCGAATACATACAGCAAAACCTTGATGAAGGGTATGATGTAACGGCTATCAGGAAGAGATTAATTGATCATGGATACTCACAAAATGATATAGACGATACAATCAATCATGTCCATCAACAATCCACAGATAGTCAGGAAACAACAAATGATAGCAACTCGAAATTTGCCAGATTTCGGGCAAAATTCTCAACAGGTTTTGCGCTGGCCATGCTAATTTTAGCTGCTGTGGCCATAGGACTGTCATTTTGGATAGCAAGCAATAATTCAAATAATTTAGCAGCATCCCAAAATATAGATGGGCAAATGCTTACAGGGAAGTCTGCAGCAGACATTTACGAAGATGGTAATTTTACCGCAGAAAAATTGGACGTAGATGGGCAAATACGACAGGACAATGGAGTAGTATCGAATGAAAGTGAAGAAGTGTTGGAAGCATCAAATGAAACTTTAGACGTTGCTGAGGCTGGAGAAAACTTAAGCGAGCAGCAGCCTGAAACAGCAATAAATGAAACTCCGATTATTGAACAGCCAAAAGAAGCTGAAGAATTCAAGTTCAGCCCGGGAAGCATAGTGAGCACTCAAAACAACATATCGCTCTCGCTTGATGATATAAGGCACGAAATCAAAAGCGAATACTGGGGCAAGATAATTGAGGTAACCTCTACTGTGCTAAACAATGGGTACACGCCTTTCAAGCCAAAGCTGCTTGTCTTGCTTTACGACGAAAAAGATTTCAAGGAAGAATGGCTCAAGCCAAAGGCAGAGATACAGTTCGATATTGAGCCGCTAAAAGCAGGAGAGCATACAACAAGACAGGCGATTGTAAGCATATCATTTGACGATATAACATTAACCAAGAACTTTAAGCTGATACTGGTTGATGCTGCAGATTCTGGAAACAAGCCGCTGGTGGTTGCCGAAACAAATTTTAATCCTGTTGGTTAAGAAGGCATTACATCTGCGTCTGTAACCGCATTGACGGATATTTGCTCAAACTTGTAAGTTTTGCCACCAGACTCGACTTTTAAAGGAATCCCATAAAAAGTATCCACCCACAAAATGCCATTGTTTGTTTCAATCTTCCACGTGCTTCTTGAATCAATAACCTCTTCTCCAACCTTATTGGCTTTAGTCAGCCCGTCAATCCAGTCAAATACCGTTGGCAAATAGGCATTTGCATAGCTTAAGTCTAATTTTTTCCCTTTGTATGCGCAATATGCGGCAGTGCAATAAGACTGAGCTGTCTCGGCTGTTTTGTCTATAAAAATTGAATCATAGGAGTCTGGCCTGTCTAGGGATTTTATCTCAAGATGAGGTTTGTATTTTATTTTATCGCCCTTGACATAGAACTCATGGAAATTGCTGCCTGTTTCAGGCCCCCTGTACTTATAATAAATGCTTCTTATCTTTGTATTTGACTTGTTAAGTAATTCCTTGACCTCGGCTGAAATCTCCTGCTTTGCTGTGACTGGCTCATGGACAGGCTGATAGACATCATCTTTGGGCTGCTGTGCTGGTGCCTGTGGCTGCTGCTGCGCAGGCGCACAAGCGCTTAAAGCCAATAGCAGAATAAAACACATGGGCACTACATATTTCTTCATGCTGCATTAATAAACTCCTGTCTTTTAAAAATTTTTCTATCGCTTGGCTTTTGTCTTATTATAGTAAAGGACACAAATTACTTAAAAATCATTGATTTTTAAGTTCCCAAAAATCTATAAGATTTTTTAGGATTTAGACATAAATATGTCCTTTACTTGTCGAAAATCAGTCGAATGGTGAGCGAGTTTCGTTTCGCGAACCTCGCATGTCACTGATTTTCGAGCACTCGAAAACCGTAAGGTTTTCTTTGTAGAGCAAATCAAAGTCTCAAAAATCAAAGATTTTTGATGACCATCGAAAATTGTGATACAATTTATCGAGGATTTGCGAATGCTCGAAAATTCTATGTAGAATTTTCGACATATTACGAACAGACAACTATTGTATAATTATTTTTGTCCGTGAGTATAGAAAACTTTTTATATAACCAAAACAATAAAAATTTCCGATGGCGAGAATAGAGAAGATAATGCTGAAGGAAGTGCCGACATTAAAAAAAGAGGCAAAAATCGAGGAAGCAGCCAGACTGCTGGCAAAACAGGAAAGCGGCTGCGTTGTTATAGTGGAAAATAACAAGCCAATCGGCATTATAACGGAGCTTGATTTTGTGAGAAATGCGGTTTCCAAAGGAAATATCCTGAAGGAGCCTGTAAGCAAAATAATGAAGTCTCCGGTGACATCTATGACGCCGGCAATGAAGCTGGACGAAGCCTTGAAAGTGATAGACACAAAAAGATTCAGGCGCTATCCTGTCATTGAAAATGAGGAATTGATTGGGTTAGTCACTAAGAAAGACATTGTAAATGCAATAAGCGATAACTTAAGGCTGCACAGGAATATACAAAATGTTGTGCTTGTGCTTTTTGTCCTGTTTGAGTTTTTTATTTTTGTGGTTTACAAGTACGTGCAGCAATACATACCTTTTGGAGCTTAAAATGATAAGAGCAAGGAGCATAATGACAAAGGAGGTTGTCACGATAAATCCCAGTTCGAGTGTAATGGAATCAGCAAGGCTTATGGCAAACAAATCAGTCAGCAGCCTCGTGGTTGTCGAGAAAGAAAAGCCGATTGCAATAATAAGCGAGAATGATGTTATCAAAGGAGTTATCTCCAAAAAGGCAAAGGTTAAGGACGTGATGAGCAAAAATTTTATTGTTATCTCTCCAACAACAAAGTTTTCTGAAATAAGCAAATTATTGCGGGAGAAAAAAATAAAGAGGTTTCCTGTCGTTGAAAATGAAAAATTGATTGGCTTGATAACGGAAACTGACATAGTGCAGGCCACCAGGGATTTCACAAGGTTTCACCAGGTAGTGCAGGAAGTGGTGCTGACAATTTTTGGGCTCGCAACAGCGTTTTTTTTATTTTACTTCAGTCCATTGAAGATATCTATTTTTGGATAGTGATTAGAAAAATATAAATATTGCACTTTAAATCAAAGCCAAGGGCCTGTAGTCTAGCGGTTAAACAACATAGTTCCGCAAATGATGTCGCCTCGACACAACAGCTTATATGTTTTGAATTGGCGAAGGTCACCAGTTCGAATCTGGTCAGGCCCATTTTATAAAATGTCAAGAACCACCAGTCAGAGACTGGTGGAATGAAGCGTCAGCTTACATTTCCCGTGATAGACAGGTGGTTCTTGAGCATGCTCAGAAATTTTCCAATATGCACGAGCACATTTGGCTTTCAGCCATCAGTCATATACTGATGGAAAATTTCTGACATTTTACAAAAAAAGGTGAGAACATCAAATCAAAGCTATACCCCAGAATATTTTTTTCTATATTGTTTCTGGCAATTTTGGTGCTTGCCTTTTACATAACAAAGCCCTTTTTACCTGCGTTATTTACAGGGGCGATAATAGCCTACTTGGCATATCCACTGTACAATAAAGTATTGAACTATGTGAAAAACAAAAACTTGGCTGCTTTCCTTATTGCAATTCTTATAGTCTTGCTGTTTACAGTGCCTTCCGTTATCGTGCTTGGCTTAGTCTCAAAAGAAGCTTATCTTACATATACCTCATTGAGCCAGCAAAACCTTGGAACGAATTTTTTGAGAGTGGTATGCGGGGAAGAAAGCTGGGCATCATGCAAAACCGTGAAGTCCCTTGTAGGCTTTCTGCCGGAGAAGGACGTTGATTATTATCTTCAGACCACAATAGAGAAAATCACCCTCTTTATCATACAGAACGTTGCGGATTTTCTCGCTTCCGTACCGGCATTTCTATTGAGTTTCTTTGTTGTGATGTTTGTTGTATATTACTTGCTCAAGGACAGCCATATAATAATATCGAGAATAAAAAATGTGCTTCCTTTGAAAGCGTCTCACAAGGAGCGCGTGATTCAAAGATTCCATGAAATTACTTATGCGGTATTCTACGGTAACATCTCAGTGGCGATAATCCAGGGCGTTGCTGGGACAATTGGCTTTCTGGTGCTGGGAATACATTCACCTATCCTATGGGGTTTTGTCATGATGCTGTTTGCATTAATCCCTTACTTTGGCACGGCAATAGTATGGTTGCCTGCAGCATTAAACCTTATATTTATTGGTTATCTCCAGAGCGATAACTCGTCAACTGTCAGAGGAATAGTGCTTATTGTTTATGGCATATTTGTAATAAGCAGCATAGATAACTTCCTGAAGCCGAAGATTATAGGCATGAAAGCGAATGTGCATCCTGTTTTGGTGCTGCTTGGTGTTTTGGGAGGTTTGAACTTGTTTGGCTTTATAGGCTTGATTTTGGGTCCTGTGATGCTTGCTTTGCTTATGACTTTTATTGACATATACGAAGAAGAGAAATCTGAGCTGGAGAAATATTTTTAACATAAAATGAAACTCAAAGTCAAGGACATTGACATTTCCAGCGGCGGCCCTTTGGTTGCTGTCGTGAACTACAAGGACGCGGCCCTGCTTGATTTGCACGTTATGGACAGGATAAAGCTGAAGAAAGGAAGCAAGATTGAGACGGTGGTTGTGGACATAGCGCAAAGTAGCAAGGTTGTGCCAAGGGGCAGGATTGGGGTTTTTGAGGAGGTTATTGACTCTTTAAAACTGAAGAACAACGACACAGTTGACATTTCAGTCGCAAGAAAGCCGTTGTCAATCGATTACATCAAAAAGAAACTCGACGGGCAGAAATTAAGCAAAAACGAGATTGACCAGATAGTATGGGATATTGTGCACAACAAGTTGAGCGCAGTCGAGCTTGCTTATTTTGTTGCCGCATGCTACACAAATGTCATGAGCACCGAAGAAACTATCCTGCTGACGAAGGCAATGGTTAAGCACGGCGACGTGCTGGATCTGAACAAGTACCCAGTCATTGACAAGCACTCCATTGGTGGCATTCCCGGCAACAGGACAACACTTGTAATTGTGCCGATAATCGCTGCAGCAGGCTACTTCATTCCAAAAACAAGCTCGCGCTCAATAACAAGCGCAGCCGGCACTGCAGATACAATGGAAGTTCTTGCTAATGTAACTTTCCCGATAAATAAAATGAAGGAGATTGTGCTGAAGACTAAGGGCTGCATAGTCTGGGGAGGCTCTTTGAACTTGGCGCCTGCAGATGACAAGATAATAGCGGTCGAAAGGCCTCTGGAAATAGACGCTGAAAGCCAATTGCTTGCTTCAATTATGGCAAAAAAGCACTCTGTATCAAGCACGCATATTGTTATTGACGTGCCTGTCGGCAGGGACTCCAAAGTAAAAAACAGGGTCGAGGCTTTAAGGCTTAAAAAAGAGTTCGAGAAAATCGGAAAAAGGCTGAAGAAGCATGTCAGGGTGCTTTTGACAGACGGTTCACAGCCAATCGGCAACGGCATAGGCCCTTCTTTGGAAGCAAGAGATGTTTTATGGCTGCTCAAAAGGGATCCGAGAAGGCCTCTTGACCTTGAGAAGAAATGCCTGATGATGTGCGCCAATCTTTTCAGCATGGTGGGCATTAAAAACGGCTACAAAAAAGCATTAGGGATTTTGGATTCGGGAAAAGCATACCAGAAAATGATTGAAATTATCAAGGCCCAGAATGGGAAAGAAATTGCGGCAGAAGACATAAAGATTGGCAGATATTGCCATGATGTCCTGTCAACAAAGAGCGGCAGGGTTGCGGGCATAAACAATATGTTAATTTCAAGAATCGCAAGGATTGCAGGCGCTCCACACGACAAGGGAGCGGGTATTTATCTTTACAAGCATGTTGGAGATGAAGTGAAAAAAGGAGAGAAATTATTCACTATTTATGCAGATAGCAGGCACGAGTTTGGGTATGCGAAGGATGTGGCGAAGAGTGCTAAGGTGTTTGTGATTAAATAAACATTATAAAACTTATTAAGATTCTTACATTACTAAATAAATTCCATTCGGATGCAAAAATCCGATATAACGGTTTGGATAGAATACAACTCCAGACCAGTCTTGGTGGTATCTCCTACTGATTTCTGCCATAACCGGTTGACTTAAAGTAACTTCATCTTTTAAAGGATACAAAACATGGCCTTCTGATGTGAAGTTACTTGCCAAATATACATCAATTCTTCTTTCTAATCCTAGAACACTCCTAAGTTCTTCAGTGGTCAAACGCCCCTCAGTTGTAGGCATTGCGGTAATCGGTTTTATTGCCATTGCTTATAAAATTATAAGTATATCTAATATTTAAACATTTTTATATAAAAATACGCCGATGCCCTATACCACAGCAACAGGACTTTGTCTAGAACTTAAAGACGGAACTGTCAAAATTGCCTCTTTTTCTATATTTTTAGGCATTTTTAACACTATAGTCAAAAAGAGAACGTTCCTTTGCTGAGCTACCCTAATATCGCCAGCAAATGCTTTTGAAAGCATTTCTTTAGTTATGTCAAAGTTTTTTAAAAGTTCAGAAGCGTTCATAATCTCTATGCCCACAACCTCTTTGTCTTTAGAAAAATCTATAACTATATCCCCTCCCATAACTTCTACGCTGCCCTTTGTTTTAATATCCTTACGATGTATAAAAAGGATATCGTTCTCTTTGTCATAATCCAGCAGGTTTTCTTTCATATTTACTCACTATTCCTTGCCATCTTCTATTTATTTTAATTACTGTAATTACATATAAACTTTTCTCTTTCAAGACGACTGGAAGCCTATAGGCTTTTGTATTGCTAAGAACAAAATAGAGGTCGTATTTTCTCTCATTTGGATATTTAGACTCTTGTTCACCAACATAAACCAGCTTATCTGATTTTAAGAGATTTTGAATTACTTCCTCTTTTGTTATATCTCTTAATAAGCATCTTTGGGTTACATGTGGTTCATTAAAAATTATTTGCTCTTTTGAATACTTACTTAATTCCTCTTTTACTTTGGTGATATCTGCTTTACCTTTTGGTTCTGACATGGAGATTGTGCCCAAAAAATTATTAAAATCAAAAAACGCCGCGACTCGGATTTGAACCGAGAAACCCTTTCGGGAACCAGCTTTCGCATTGCGGGGAATCCTCCAGAATTCCAGCTCAAGGCTAGCGCAGTGCCAGATTGTGCCATCGCGGCATAAGAAAAAGTTTTACTGGTTAATTTAAATTTATTGATAATTACTCCAATGATTTCCTCTCTTTTGGCGGCAGCAGCTCAGGAATTCCTTCCTTAATGGGATACTCCTCACCACATTTTGAGCATAAAAGGCCTTTTTTGTCTTTAGTGTATTCCAAGTCAGCTTTGCAAAGCGGACATGCTAGGATGTCAAATAAGTCCTTTGGGATAGGTTCTTCAATCCTTTTTTCTGGTTTTTTTGACATTTTAAAACCGAAAGATTTATATAGTACTACTTATTACTCCTTTATAAATCTTATCATATTTATCGACTTATATCAAGTTTGGGGGTAAAAGGGGGTTAATAAATCTTACCAATATATACAATGCTATGCAGGTGAAACTAAAATGCCAGAACTAGTAAAAAAATGCCCGGAATGCGGCGGAATAAATCTTTCTTGGAACAGGGAAAGGGGCGAGATTATTTGCAGGGACTGCGGATTAGTTATAGAAGAGAAAATGGTGGACTTCTCGCAGGAATGGAGGGAATTTGACAGCGAGGAAGGCGAGAAGAGAAGGCGTTCAGGCGCTCCAATGACCTACACCCAGTATGATCAGGGATTGGGTACAGAAGTCGGACAAAAAGCGGATTTGTTAAGGCTTGGCGGAAAAGACAGAAACAAGTTTTTCAGATTAAGAAAGTGGCAATACAGGATAAGCACAGCTATTGAAAGAAATTTGAAGCTCGCACTTGCTGAATTGAAGAGAGTTAGTTCTTACTTAAAATTGCCTAAGTCAGTTGAAGAGGAAAGCGCTAGAATTTACACTTTGGCTGTTCAGAGAGGGCTTGTCAGGGGAAGAAGCATGGAAAGCGTTGTGGCAGGAGCCTTATACGCTGCCTGCAGAAGGCATGATGTGCCAAGGACTTTAGATGAGTTAAGTGAAGCTTCTGGCATTGACAAGAAGGAAGTAGGAAGAACCTACAGGTTTGTCACAAGAGAACTAGGAATTACAATTTTACCGTCAAATCCTGCTGATTACATAGCAAGATTTGCATCAGCTCTTAAGTTGAGCGCAGAAACCCAAAGCAAGAGCATAGAAATTCTTGAGCAGGCTCAAAAAGCTGAATTAACAAGCGGCAGGGGTCCAACAGGAATTGCAGCTGCTGCATTATATGTAAGTGCATTGATACATGGCGAAAAGAGAACTCAAAGAGAAGTTGCAGATGTAGCAGGCGTCACAGAAGTCACAATCAGGAACAGGTATAAGGAATTGCTTGAAGAGCTTGACTTGGAAAACGAGATAAAGAAGACAAAGAAAAAGAAGAAGAGATAAGATTTTTATTTTTATTTAGATTTTTTCTGGAAAAAAGTTGGTGGTTCGCCTGATTCTAAAAGTCAGGAATTTTTAACAGCAATGGAAACCATAGATTCAAATAGACAACTTGAGGAAATAGTTCAAAAGCAATCTGGACAGCTAGCAAAATTAGCGCAGCGCTTTAATCTTCCTCAAAAAGTCGTGAGTGGCGTTGAAAGCCTTGAACAGCGCATAGCAGAAACTTTTCCCGGGCTCACTAAAGAGCACGTGAAAGGTCTTGGTATTCTCGCAGGCTCTCTTACAGCAGTTTTTATGCTTCGCAATGATCTGCCGCAGTACATGGCTTATTTCCAGCAAAAACTACCGTGGCTTTCCAATGACAATTTTGTTCTTGCCATGGATGTTGTTTCAAACACAATACTTGCCCCTGTGGGGTTTGTGATATACTCTTATGCTAACAGCAAAAAAATTAATTGGAAAGAGCTTCTTGGGCAGACCGCATTTGCAGCAGCATGGGGGGCAGTACGGCATGTTGTTTATATACACGGGCTTAACCAATTTGACAATCCAGTCACGTTTGAGAACGTAGCCAAAAAAACATTATGGTTCATGCCTTACACATGGTTTTACGCCTATTTCTATACGGCCTATTCCGCGGTTCTTTCTAAGGTTGCACATGGCAGCTCCTTTTTTGACCCTAAGACATATACGGATGCATTGAAAGGCAAATTTTCATTTAATTTGATAAAAGATGGTAGCTTATGGGCAAATATAGGACTCCATCTCTCGAATTTGTACCTAAATCCTGCTCCTAATACAAAAGCTGCAGTGGGCGGAGCATTACTTGTTTTGTACAATTCACGAGTTTTGAGATATTCCCACGAGATGAAGCAAGGTTTTTTGGATTATATCAAAAGCATATTTAAAGCAGAACCCCAAAATTCTAGTTATATAGCGCCAACCAAAAGTTGATTAATTGGAATTTTATAATGCTTTCTCTTCACTTTTTTCCCGTTGAAATCAACAACAAACACAATCTTTAACTCATATCACTTAAATTTGAACAACATCTTCTCAAAATCAACAACCTTATTATTTTTTATCTTAATTCCTTCCTTTCTCAATAACTCAGCCTTCTTTTTCAATCCATGCGCATAACCATGCAAATGACCTTTGCTGTCAACAACTCGATGGCATGGAACAATTGGTGCATATGGATTTTTGTTCATTGCATTGCCCACTGCCCTGTAAGCTTTTGTGCCGAGCTTTTCTGCAAGAATCTTGTAAGTTGTAACTTTGCCTTTAGGAATCTGCTTCAATAAAAAATAAATTTTTTGATTAAATGATTGTGGCATTTTTAATGAAATGTAAATAATCCGCCTGACTTTTTCTTTTCCAAATACTTTTGGTGATATTCTTCAGCCTTGTAAAACTCATTTACAGGCACTATCTCTGTTGTAATCGGCTTGTTAAACTTTCCTGACTTTTCAAGCTTCTCTTTTGATGCTATTGCAGCTTTTTTCTGCTTTTCATTGTGGTAGAAGATTGCAGACCTGTATTGAGAGCCAATGTCAGGTCCCTGCCTGTTTAATTGTGTCGGGTCGTGAATGCTCCAGAAAACATCAAGCAGCTGCTGCTCATAAGTTACCTGCTTCGGGTTATATTCAACATGCACGGCTTCTGCGTGCCCTGTAGCGTCTGAGCAGACATTTTTATAAGTCGGATTTTCTGCATGCCCGCCTGTGTAGCCAACAGATGTAGTTATAACACCTTTTACTTTGCGAAACTCTTCTTCAACCTGCCAGAAGCAGCCTGCTGCAAATGTTGCAAATTCCGTTTTTTGTTTTGGCATTACAAAAATGATATTGTTTTTATATTTATAGTTTTGCCCAAATTAAGCCAGAAATAAAAAAATGCTCCCGCCGAGTAAGAAGCCATTTTGTCTGATTTTAAGGGATAAAGTAGATTATATTTTTTATTCTTTTTGTGCAGGTATTTTTGTTTTTAAATTTAGTGGTTTTTTTTGTAATTACTGCAATGTCGTAAAAACAGAAATATTTATAAAGGAAGACATCTTATAATATAAAAGTATGGGCAAGCAAATTTTTTCAATGGCTTATGTATTAATTACATTAGTTCTATTGGTTTCTGTATTTGTGCTAGCGAAACCAGACATGGTTCCAGCTACTAATAATAAAGCAAAAGGGCCTGTTTCAGTCATAATACCTGCACATGCAGTAGAGTTAGCAGATGGTGTTTTCAGCTTAGGTGAAGCAAGAGATGTAGATGGAAGCGTAGTAGAAGGCTTAATGTTTATTGATTATAAGAAAGGAAATGCAAAGCCACCATGGGCTGGTGGAGGAGGAGGCACTACAACAACAACTTGTTTTGCATTTCTGGCAAAAGGAGCAAAATGGAAAAATGTGGAACCATGGGATGTTAATCCTGCGAATACTGAAGGATTAAGCGATGCTTTTGTTTTTAGTAATATTGCTGCAGATATTCAAAAATGGGAAGATGCTTCCTCAACAAATATACTGGGCAACGGCGACATAAATACATCTGTTTTAGTTGCTGACGAATCAAGCCCTGACGGTATTAATGAAGTATACTTTGGAAATGTTGATAGCACAGGAGCAATTGCAGTCACGATTGTCTGGGGCATATTTTCAGGGCCACTAAGCCAAAGAAAATTGGTTGAATGGGACCAAATATATGATGAAGTTGATTTTAATTGGAGTTCTAATGGAGAAGCAAATAAAATGGATTTTGAGAATATAGCAACACATGAAATTGGGCATTCTGTTGGAATGGGTCATCCGCCAGATGGATGCGTCAATGAGACAATGTACAGGTTTGCAACAGAAGGCGAAACAAAGAAAAGAGACCTTAATAGTGGGGATACAGCAGGAATAAACGATTTATACTAAATTTTCTTACTGTTGCGTTCAATATTTGTCGTCTATAAAAAGAAAAAAGTGCTCCCGCCGGGACTTTCAGCAGCAATGGCGGTTTTCTATTTTTGATTGAATTTTTTTGCCATTGTTGTTTTGAACCCAGGTCTTCGGATCGAAAATCCGAAATGATTGGTTATCCCCAAAGAACAACCACATATTGTAGATTTTCTTCAGACCGGACTACACCACGGGAGCAATGGGCCCAAAGGGCTTTGAACCCTCGACCTACGGCTCACTTAAGATGCTTAGAGCAATGCCATATAAGACCGTCGCTCTAATTGCCCAGAAGCCAATTTTATAATTGACAACTGCCAGGCTGAGCTATGGGCCCAACAGAATTAAAAGATTTCATGTTGATTTAAATGTTTTTCTAAGTTTATTTACTCAAATTTCCCTTCCCTTGACAAGCCCTCAACCGCTAACCTAAGCTTTTCAATATGCCTCTCCAAGTCCTGCTTCAGCTCTTTGCATTCCTCAGCGCACAATGGATGGCTGTCTTTTTCAGCGTCCCTGATTGCATGCTTTTCAATAAATGCGGCAAGCGCCGAAAGCTTGTAAAGAAGCTTGATTTTGTTGTAATTGCAATTGCATACCATGCTACCACCTCATTTTTGCAATACACTGGTTCTGGTTTATATAAATGTTTCTTTTGGAGGAAATTTCTAATTTTTCCACAACCTATTTATATAAGCATTACAAGGAAACAATAAAAGAGTATGGTTAAAATAAACAGAAACATATTGTTTTTCTTCCTTGTAGCTGCAATAGTCGTGATAAGCGGCTGCGCCAAAGCAGAGTGCAAGACAAACGCGGACTGCCAGTCAAGGCTCTGCACAATATCAAAGTGCGAGGAGAAGAAATGCGTCTATGATCTGCAGCGCAGTTGCTGCGGCAACGGGATTAATGAAAGCATAGAGAACGGAAAGCCAGGCAACCAATGCACCTGCCCGCAGGACTATGGAAAATGCGATGGAAAGGCCAAAGTAAAAATCGGCGTAAGACTCGAAGATGCCGCTTATGCGCACTATTACTGCAGTGCCGACAACAGGTGCGTTCTAGGCGTGGAAAAAAATGATATAATTCCGCAGAATTTCTTGGACTTCATAAACCCAGGCACTTTCCAGGCAAGTTCTGTTATCAAGTACAACAAGCCGTTTGACGTCTCCAAGGAGAATTTTGAATTTAAAATAGCGCTTGATAATGTTGGAAAGGAGACTGTGCTGCCTATAAGGCTTACAAAGATAAAGCTGCTGTTCAGCGGGGAATCCGCGAGAATAGAGCAGCTGATTGCCGAGCATGACTTGGATTATGCGCTTAATGGCGTCGGGGATGAGGTTAAGATAAATGCGCCATTGAACTTAAATTACAGGCCAAAGGAAGTTGAGGAGACCGGCAGTCTGAGGTACATAGTTGATTATACTCATAAAAAGCAGGTTTTAAGCGGCAAGGTTAACGGCACAGATATATTCTCTAATGAGACACTAAGGGCTGTATTCACCGCCCCTGCAAAACCAGTCTTCTTTGTGAGAAGTGGATAAAATGCTTGGTAAAAAAGCAGCAATAGAACTGTCGCTTAATTTCATTGTTGTTCTGGTGCTCTCAATAATAATATTCGGCTTTGGCGTGACTTTCATATCACGGCTTTCTTCGCAGGCAATCGACATCAAGGATATGACAATGGGTGAGCTTGACGGCAGAATAGGCAAATTAGTATGCGAAGGCTCTGACAGGGTTTGCATAGGCATTGACAGGAAAACAATCCAAAGGACAGAATTTGGGGTTTTTGGGCTGAACATAGTAAATATATTGGATCCGCCTCAAGGAGAAACTCAAGTGATTTTTGAGATTAAGGTTTCGCCGTCAAGCCCAATGGGGTACAAAAAGGACAAGCAACTGATTCAGCCGAGCGGCTCTTTCAAGGGCTTGGTTGTAAATCCTGTTGCAAGGGAGATTGTCATGGAAAAGAACGAGGAAAGGACAATAAGCATAGGCATTCAAGCGCCTTCAAATGCCATTTTAGGAACATACATCTTTAATGTCGAGATAAAGACAGCAGACGGCAAGCCTTACTCGAATGTCCAGAAGCTTTATGTTGATGTGCCTTGATTACTTCGAGTACTTTGCTATCTCAGCAAAACTTTTCGCATTTAACGAAGCGTTTCCAACTAATCCACCGTCAATGTTCGGCATTTGCAGCAATTCTTTTGCGTTTTCCGGCTTCATTGAACCCCCATAAAGTATCCTTGTATTTTTTGCAGTTTTTTCGTCTAGGATTTCTGCAAGCACGTTCCTTATAAACAAATGGATTTCCTCCGCATCAGCTTTTGTCGCTGCTTTCTGGTTGGGGTTGCCTTTGCTTATCGCCCAAACAGGCTCGTAGGCAACAACAAGCCCTTTTGTATTTTCAATTCCTTTGAGACCTTTTAACAATTGGTCCTCAAGCACGTCCTCGGTTTTACCATGACGCCTCTGCTCAAAGGTTTCGCCTATGCAAAGTATCGGCTTCAATCCATGCTTCAAGGCTGCAATAACCTTCTTGTTTATCAAATCATCATTCTCATTAAAAAATTCCCTTCTTTCAGAATGCCCCAGAATTACGTACTCGCAGCCAGCACCTTTCAGCATCAAAGGGGAAACCTCGCCGGTATAAGCGCCCGCATCTTCAAAATGCATGTTCTGAGCGCCGAGCTTTATTTGGCTGCCCTTTAATTCCTTGACAACTGCCTGAAGAGAAGTAAAAGGCGGGCATATTGCAATCTCAATATTTTTGTTTATTTTGATTTTTTTGAATTCATTTATAAATGATATTGCTTCCTTAACACTTTTATTCATCTTCCAGTTTGCCGCGATTAATTGTTGCATTTTATTTCAATATCGATTTTTAATGTTTTTATTTAATGTATAGGAAAAGACATTAATTTTCGTAATTTATTTTTTTAGATTGTAATGCCCTTTCCTAATAAGCAAATGACTTTTTTGAGTCAAAAGTTACGATTATTAAAGTCATTTGCTATAAAATGAATGTTTAGGGTGATTTGTTTTTATCTCTCACAACGCATTATTATTAACAATAACATAAAATTTTCATCTGTTTTTATTCTTTTTGCTTTTAGACTTAAATAGTAAAATTGCCCCGAATAATACCGAGGTTATGGATGTAAAAATCACTCCCTTGGAAATCCTTATTCCCAATTCCATGAACAGCTGTTCTGGGTAGATATTCACAATAATCTCCTTTGCAGGGTCGAAAGTGTAAGTGCCTTCCTTAAAAAAAAGCCCGTGGAAGGATTCAAAGGCCAACGGGAAATCAGAGCTTATAATAAAAAGCAAAATTGCCGCAAGGGCCAAGGTTAAAAATCCTCCAAAGAAAAGAATTTTTCCTATAAAATTTACAACATAGTTGTTGACTTTCAGGATAAATGTAGAAATAACCAATAATAAAATAAACCCAATTATCAGAATATAAAGAATTATTGTAAAAAAACTTACTGCATTCTTAACGTCGAATAAATGCTGCTTTTCCTTTTCATTGAATCCGGCAGGCAACTCCTTGGCTTTTCCAGTTATGAAATTAATGACTTCTTTGTGCAGTGACATCGCTTCTGGAACATTCTGCTGAACACCATATTCCAAAAATTTTTCTTTGTAGAAAATATCGTCGAATCCGTAAAAATTCAGCATAAGAAGGAAAATCAGAAAAGGCACGGCAACAATAAGCAGAAACTTCGATATTGTCAAAAACCAGTGAGTTGTGAGCGAGTGAAACGAGTTCACTCGCATTCGACGGTTTTTGATCGACATGGAATTCCATCGGAATTCCAATGTTTTCAGAAATTTCATCTCAATCCATTATGATAACTTTTTTCTCCTCTTCAATGGCTTTTTTGATCGCATCCTCTATTGTTTTTATGTCCTTTTTATTTTCCGTTTTTTTGGAGTCAAGCCTTGTTTCTTCAAATACCTGTTTTGCAGCCTTGACAGAAATTTCCTCTTCTTTTATGCCCTGCTCTTTCTTTTCATCTTCTAAGTCAAAAACGTCATTGTTTTTTTCTTTCTTTTCTCCCCCCTCTTCCTTTTTTATGTAATCGGAAGATGAATCTTTTTCTTTTTGCCCGTATTTCTGCTCATGGTATGCTATATCTTTTTTATCTTCCGGTGGTGAGTTGCCGTACTTTGAAGAGCCGTAGCTGCTTGAATGAATGTTCCACTTGTCCTCGTCCCACAATTTTGCCTTGTACATTCTTATAAGGATGTTCTTTATTATTTTTTAATTTTGATTTTATTTTTTATTGTATTCATTGTTGGTATGGGCTTTTTTTATTGACATTTTATAACGTATTGAATTAAGATGCAATTAACCCGTTCCAGACGCATTTTTTAATTTTGTAGCCTTTTTTAATCAGCAAGTCCGCTTCCCTGTTGTTCTTCTCCAGCACCCGAGCCTCAAACTCAAAGTCAGGGGCAATGCCCTCTATGTCAAATAACGGATTTAACTGCCTCATTTTTGCACCTCTTGCCCTTTTTAAATCTTTCGATTTTAACCACTATGGAGTGGTTATACTTAAGCCTTTGCGAGTATCAAATCTATTTTTCTCCTCAGTTCAGCTTCGGGATAGGCTCCTATAATCCTGTCAATTTCCCTGCCGCTCTTGAAGATAATCATGCAAGGTATGCCTCGGACATCATATCGAACTGCAATTTCCTGGTTGTCATCAGCATTCAGCTTTGCAAACTTCAGCTTGTTTGCGTACTCGCTTGAAATCTTTTCAAGCACTGGGCCCACAACCCTGCAGGGGCCGCACCACGGCGCCCAAAAATCAACCAAAACTGGCATTTTATTTTTCAGAACTTCTTTCTCAAAAGTATCTTTTGTGAGATCGAGCATTTTCAGAACGCAAAAGATGGATTTATTATTTAAATGTTTAGGTTTTGTCTATCTAAAAATCAAATACCTTCTCTTGTCCAAATCCATATCTGTAAACAAGTCGCATTCCTGCTTTAGAATAGCAGAGCTTGACTTTCCGAATGCTATAACCTCTATTCTGCAGCCAAGCGCATGTCTTAAGTGATGTATCAAAGGAACATAATCACCGTCGCCGCTGACAATCACAATCGCATCAAGTTTTGGCGCCAGTTCAATTGTGTCCATCGCCAAGCCAATATCCCAGTCGCCCTTTTTTGCTCCGCCTGCAAATATCTGCAAATCCTTTGCCTTTACCTCAAATCCTATCTTTTCCAGGGCATCAAAAAAATTCTGCTCTTCTTTCACGTCTGCTTTTATGACGTAAGTAATAGCCCTTATCAGGCTCCTGTTGCCGACAGCCGCTTTCAATATCTGCGCAAAATTCACCTTGGCATTGTAAAGGTTTTTTGCAGAATAGTACATGTTCTGCACATCAACAAATACACCTATTCTTTGATCGCGAAAACTTACATTCATTTGCTTACCTTATCGTTGGAATTTTTTCTTCATAGCCGCAGTTCGAGCAGCATATTTTGTTTTCTTTGAATGACAAGCTTAACTGCCTGCACCTTGGGCATTCCTGAACAACAGAGAATTTTTGCAGTTTTTTCCCGAACTTAGGCTCGTCATGGTCCATGAATATTTCAAAACTATTTTGCAATATATAAAGTTTGTGAAAATGTATTTAAAGCATTAAAATAATCAAAATAGAATTCAAAAATAATTCCAATAATTAAACAATAGCATTAAAAATTCAATTGAAAATCTAAATCAAGAATTATATTGCGCAAATAAAAAACTCACCTTACAATCTCGTACTCCTTGATGATTATCCATGTAAAAATGAAAAGTATCACGGCGCCAGCGACCATCCACGACAAGCCAATCTGTATAGTGTCTTTAAACATCAAATACAGCCCATAAGCCATTATCCCAAATCCAAGCCACAGGAACTTATCCAAAACCATCTTCATTATTTCAAATTCCTGCTGCTCGCTTAACCTTCTTTTCATTTTTATCCAATTACAACCATAAAAAAGTCCTTTTGCGCATAAAAAGTAGCAGGGTCGCCTGGAATTGACATGGGAGTTAATACATTAAATGTGAAAAAATAAGAAGCCTGCTCCACATTTTTTGGTATATTTATCCTTATCTGCCTCACATCAAATTCGGCAGGCGGCAAAACATACTCGCCCCTTGAGTGCTGGAACCAATTTACGGTTTCAGCAAGTTTGGTGTCCCCTACAGGCGGGGCAGAACTGATAGGCGTAAAACTCATCCTATATACCAATTCAGCGTTTTCTTTATTCCTTATGCCAACATCCACAACTACAGAGTCTCCTCTCTTGATTGTAATCTCGCTTCGGGGAAAAGCAACCTTTTCTTGTGTATCGATTAATTGTCTTCCAATCTTAGCCCTTACATCCTCTGTTATTTGCTCCTGAACGCCTGTTATTCCTTTGAACATGCCTCTTATAAAGCCCAATCCCAAGCCAAGGAGCGTCATTGCAAGCACAACAATTACAATTGCCTGTATTGACATTTCTAAAGAAGCCTTTTTATTGAATAACATCCATTCACCTCTTTTTTCAGCAATTAAGTAATAATAAATTCATTATACCGCTTATTTATAAAACTTTCGAAAATCGAAGGTTTTCGAGAGCCCGAAAATTCAAAAAATTTTCGATGCTGTCAAAAACCACCTTTCATAGAAGGGTGGCATGCTGCTAACGCAAATGTTATTCAGTGGTTTTTGAGCACAGTCGGAATTCCACGATAAGATTTGTGGTTGAGTTTACGAAACCACCACTCATAGAGGTGGTGGAATTCCGATGTTTCGAAATTGACAGTTTCGAACAGACTGAAAATCATGAAAAAGGTTAAACCTTTTCAACGGCTTTCTAATTTTGACAATAAACCCCAACAACAACATTTAAAAACAACAAAAAAATTCCAAGTCATATGGCAAGATTAAGAAAATTTGTGGCTTACAGAAGGCTTGAAAGGCCCTACACAAGGACATCGAAGTTCAAGGCAAAAGCCTACATCAGAATGTCGCCGAATGTAAAAGTTGTAAGGTTTGACACGGGCGATGCAAGCAAAACTTTTGGATGGACGCTTAATCTCTTGTCAAAGTCAGCTTTGCAAATCAGGGACAATGCACTGGAGAGCGCAAGGCAAACCTCAAATAAACTTCTTGAATCTCATCTTGGCTTGAACGGCTTCCACCTCAAAGTAAAAGTTTACCCCCATCATGTGTTGAGGGAGCATGCGCTTGCATCAGGCGCAGGCGCTGACAGGTTTAGCTCGGGCATGGCGCATTCCTTCGGCAAGCCTATGGGTGTTGCCGCAAGAGTAAGGGAAGGGCAGGTGCTGTTCCAGGTAAATGTTGACAAGCAGAACCTAGAAATTGCACGACAAGCCTTGGAGAGAGCCTCGAAAAAACTTCCATGCTCATGCACAATACAGATTGTAGAAAGGAAATAATTATTTAAGAGTTAATCAAAAACTATAAATAGTCCTTTTAATCCACATTCTTATGGTTCTTGAACTGCTTAACCAAATAACGACCAACAAGTACTTCCATTCTATTATAATACTTGCAGTATTCTATGCGCTGTCACAGCTTGTTGTTCTTGTATCACAAAAAATAATACTCAGAATAACAAAAAGGACAAAAACAAAGATAGACGATTTGATAGTTGCAAAGATAAACAAGCCCATATCGCTGATACTGATTTTTATTGGCTTGAGGCTTGCAATAATCCCGCATAAGATAGGGGAAGACATGCTTGGCATAGTCGAACATATTATTTCTACCATGGTAATAGCTGTTGTAACCTACATTGTGATTGAAATATTTGACATTTTGATAATCAACTGGGGCAGGAAATTTGCTGCAAAAACAGAGTCGAAAGTTGATGACGAGGTCGTGCTGCTTTTTCAGAAATTTTCAAGGATAGTAGTGAGCTTTATGGGATTGATTTTCGTGCTGAATGCCTGGGGCATTGAAGTCGGTCCTTTGCTTGCTTCGCTTGGAATAGCTGGAATTGCTGTAGCTTTTGCATTGCAAAGCACTCTCGGCAATATCTTTGGAGGGGTTTCCCTAATTGTCGACAGAAGCATAACCGTTGATGATTTCATAAGGCTTGACGATGGAACAGAGGGCTTTGTCACGGACATCGGGCTAAGAAGCACTAAAATAAAGAGCAGGGACGGCGACCTTATAATACTGCCAAACGGCAAGTTAGCAGATTCAAAGATATACAACTACCACAAGCCATTGCCGACAACAAGGGTTACTGTCGACTTTGGCGTCAAATACGGCACAGATGTTGGGAAAGTCAAAAGGATAGTTCTAAAAGAATTAAACGTATTGAAAAGCGCTCTAAAAGAGCCGGCGCCGCAGGTTATTTTCTTTGAAATGGGAGATTATTCGCTTAAATTCAAGGCTTTCTTCTGGGTCAGCTCTATTGATAAAAAGATAGAGGCAAAAGAATCCGCTACAACTGTAATATACAATTCACTCAACAGGAATAAGATAAACATACCCTTCCCGACAAGAATGGTTTATTTGAAGAAATAGAAAAAGTTAAACTCAATAAATTTGAAGTCCTAAACGAGAATAGGGCAGTTTTCCGTCCTAAACGATTTCATAGCTGTATTCGATAATTATTTATACTTCAAGTCAAATTGAAGTTATAAACACATATTTAAATAGATTTTATTTTCCATAAAAGGGTGAATTAAGATAAAAGCAAAAATATTGGTTATTCTTCTTATCTTAGTCTTATCGAGTTCATTAACATTTGCAACACCTCCTAAGCCTTCTCCTGATATGCTAATACCTCGCACCACTATTTACGGTGAAGTCATAAGCACTGATAATAATTTGATAAAAATAAACAAAATAGTGGCAGACTGTAAAAAAGATAGTGGAGTTGTCGAGATTGAAGCATCAAATAATCAATATGCTAATGGCGATAAGGTAGTAATAATAGCAAAGAAACAAAATAATAAACTCATTTATGACCAAACACTAGATGTTACATATCATAAAAATCAATGTTCTAGTCAGATTGGTTCTCGATTATTTACTGAGATTGTAAAGGAGGAAATTTCTGGCGGAACTGCAAGTGAAGGCTATGTGTCTTCAGACGGTAAATATACAGAAACAAATGTAGGGCAAGCTGTCCAAATTAAAGAGTTCTTGTTAGAACAAGGCGTAAATACGAAAGTGCCATTTAAAATAAAAAATAATAATGACCAAGCTATTAAATACAAATTCAAAGATTTTATTACTTATGATTTGATTAAAATGAATCCAAGTGGATTTTCAGAAAAACCAATTTCTGAAAGAAAAGATAATGCAAAGGTAGATTTTTGTACCGTCAGTTTTCCAAGAGATGAAGGTGTAATAAATGCTGGAGTAGAAAAAATCTTTGAGATTGCAATAAACTGCAAAGATGTTTCTTGTGTAAAACCATCAATATATAATGACAGATGCGAATTTACAAGTATTCCTACAGTTGAGTTTGTTACACCATTTGATGAATGGGCTGAAACATCGCAAGATAGCTATTGGAATCATAATTACTATGTAAAAAATGAAAAAGAAGGAGAATCTGCAAGTAATTTAGGCAGTAAGTGTAGCACATCTGCTGACTGCTTAAACGGTTTATGCCTCTTTTGTCCTTCTGATACTGAATTTCAAATTCAAGCTGATGTTGATCCTTTTGCCATTAGTAACTGCAAATATTTAAAAGACAAATATGGTGATAAAGCTCAATGTCAATCTGAACCAAATTTATTAAAAATAAGTGGTGGTAATCAAGGTTATTGTGGCTATGGTCATACAGCTACTTGTAATGGCAATTGGAATGGAGACAAATATTACATTAATTTCTTTTCCCTAAAAGAAAAACAATGTGCAGGTCCATGTGTAGAAACAGACGAAATTCTACCATTGGTTAAATTTTTAACGCAGGATGTTTTAGATGTTTGGAAAGGCGAAGTATTAAAGATGATTTCTAAAGGATATTTTGAGTCCAATTTTGATGTTGAATATTTAGAAGGTCAAGTAAATATCAAAGAAGACGGAAATCATCAATTTTTTGTAAGGATTAACTATAACTTTAATTTTGACTGGGCAAAAAATGAGCGTGCTGGAAGTGGAAGCACTTGGGAAAGTATAAAAGTTGCTGAAAAAAGAAATGGCAAATGGGAAAAGGTTTCCAAAGAAGAAATGATTTCAAGCTATAAAGCAGAATTAGAAAGATGGCATAATCTTGGAAAAATAAGACCAACAGAGTATGAAATAAGTTCTATTATCCCTAAGGCAGAAGCAATGAAAAAACTTAAAGAATGCCATTCAAGTATGGAAATAAATAACATTCTTCTAGATTCTGCAGAGCAAAAACTTACTTTCTTTGCCAGTGGAAAGGTTGATTTGGATACTCAGAACTGTGAAAATGATCCATATAATCAATATACAACTATTATCGGCATGGTTAACTTACAAAATGGCGAAGTCAAGTGTGAAACTCATAAAAGTGCTTGTGCAGTTTTTGCTCCAGAAAGTGATACTGCTAAAGCAGAATCTAAGCAACCTAAAAGTGTTGATGTAGCATCCCAAAAAAATAAAGTCGGATTTTTTAAAAGAATTGCAAATTGGTTCGGGAGATTATTTTCTTAATTTTATTTTGATTTAATATTTTGACTAATACTTAAACCTCCTCTCATACTCTTTATGGTTAAACCACTCAAGAATAGCAGAAATCAGTTCAACTTCATTTTCGCTTGTTACTGTATACAAGAGTCGCCATCCTTTTGGCATATCATATTTCCATAAATTATTTATCCCCCATTTGCGGATGTATTCTTTTGGGATTAATCTTTTTGGAACATGAATGCCCATAAATGCATTTTGTTTCAAGTCTTTAATTGCTCTGATTATGGATTTTTTAACAAAATCGTCTTCAGGTAAAGAGTTAAAATTATCTTCTAACTCATCAGAAATAAAAACAACTTTAGAAGGCTTTATCATACTTTAATCTCAGCTCTTTGCCTTAGTCTTTTTGCCAGTTCTGGATTCCAAATGTATCCAATATTCCCTTTTCTGTCAATTGCTATTTTGTTTATATCTTGCAGATAGTCTAATACAACAAGATAAGTTTGCCACATAACTTTTTTTGGCAACTTTCTCCATAATTCTGTCCTGTTGTAGTCGCCACTATATTTATCAATAAGTTTCTCTACCATTAGCACTGTATCTAGTGTTGGCGACCTTACAAATGGATTTTTTAATAGTTGCTTTTGCATAATAATGCTAATATATCAATTGATATATAAAACTTTCGCTTTATAACGGAAAACTGCCCTTTGATTATTGTTCTTGATGCATCGCTTCGCTCAATTTATAGAACGAGGACTTCAAATTTACTTTTCGGAACGAAATTTTACCACACTTACATATGGGAAAAGGGTTTAATAGCGCGAATACATCATTCACTCAGTATTTCTGTTACTATTTTATAAGTCTCAGAATATTTCTCTATATTCAGGATTTCCGTATGGAGGGTGCTTCCGAACAATGGGCAAGTCCCATTTACAAAGTGGAGCTCAGCATTTTCCAGTTTTGCATTTTCTGACAAGACTATGCCGTCGCCATTACCCAGTTTCATTTCACATCCTTGCCCTATTATCGAGTAAAGCCTGACTTTTTTAGGCTGCTTTAAAGGATCATTCAATTTGTTAATAAACAGGCTGTTTTCTTGCATATCTTGACACTCTCTGTTTTCGCCAATCAATCCGCAATAATCGCTAACTGAACCAGAAATGCCTTTATTTGGAGTTGCTATCATGATCATTTTGTCAATGTCATCCTCGCCAAAGATTTGAATGTACCTCCTTGCTACCAAACCCCCCATTGAATGCGCTATTATATTCACCTTCGGCTTGCCGGTTCTTTCCTTCACTATGCCTATCAAGTCCTTAAGCCTTAATGAGTATGTGTCTATGTTTTCACTTTTTGTCGGCACCATAATATACTTGTCGTCCTTCCTGAAAGCATCGTAATAATAGCTGGCTTTTACTGTTACGGGCTTTCCTGACAAGCCCCAAATGCCATGCGGTAACTGATCATTTTTGGAGTAAAGCGACACTATGCCTGCATTAAGATAGCCGTCATCCTGAAGTTTTGCCTGCAGCTTGTTGAAAGAGTCCAAAGAGAATTCAGGAGAGTTGTCTTTTGCAAAGGAATGCCCGTGCAGGAATATCACAGGAAAGGTTTTTGGTTCATTTCTGCAGGAAGCATCGTTGCAGCAGGGATTGCATTCCTTGAAAATGCAGCAAATCGGCGGATTTTCGCTCAAGTTTATGTCAATCTTTGAAATTATATTGTATGTGGTGTTTGCGCTTACAGGCTCAAAATTAAAGCTGATTCTTTCTATTGGCTCAAGTTTTTGGCATTTATCCAGTATTCTTAAGGCATATTCGGAAAGGTTTATTTTTGATAATAAATATAATGAGAGGTTTATTGATTCGTTTTGGATTGATGGCTTGGCGTCTGTTTTGTTTTTTGGCAGAACAGGTTCTGCAATTTTGATGACCTCCGGATTTGTTTTATTCCCTGACTTTATTTTTTCAAATGAATAATAGTAAGAATTGTTGATTTCTCTTATTATGTTATCATTGAAATTAGCCGCTAATTCCTGAAGTTTGTCATTCGATGGAAAACTTATATTGCTGCTTTCAATTAGTGTTAATGTTTCATTTCTTACATTTGGGTATTTTTGATTTAATTCCTCCAATGAATCGCAATTTTGCTTTAAGTATGCTGAATTTGGATACTTCTCAGCGAAATTTTCGGCATTTTCTATTATTACGCTTGCAGAAATATTTTCCTTGCAGTCCTGCTTTAGGCTGCATAACAAGTCACTTTCAAATTTTAAAGAATATTCCGACTTAAAAAATAACTCTGCTGCAGGAATCCTTGATTTTTCGATTATTGCGCTTTGCTGCTCTGTTAAGTTGTTGATTCCGCCACTGATTGCCTCATAATTGTCAAATGTGTTATTTGTTATTGAATAAGAAATTTTATTGAACCAATTTATATTTATGATAAATTTATTTAATGCTTCATTGTCTTCCAAGACACTCATGAAACTATTCAATTCGTTTAAATTATTTGATAAAATTTTTAATTTTAATAATAAACCATTATGCAATTCCACAGTTTCATCTATCCCTTTATCCAGATTTTCAATTGAATTTTTAATATCTCTTATAGTTCCAAAAAAACTCCCGTTGAACAGCTGGCTTAATTCAATATAATTTTCAACCGCCCATACGCTTCTCAGGTTTTCTATTGAAATCCTTGTTTTGTCGTAGGCATCATCAATATTTATCTTGGATTTTGACAGATTATTCAGATTCACCTTGTGGGCCAATTCGAAATATTTCTGGTTCAATTGCTGATGAAGAACATCTGCATCGCTTAAAAGCCCAAGCAGTTCTGTAACATTCTGCTTCAGCACTTTTTTCAGTTCTTTTTCCGTTTCAGTGAGTTCATAGTTCACTGTAATCAGGGAAGTCCTGTACTTTTCAGGGCTTTTTGTAAAGCACAAAAGCGAGCGTATGCTGAGGCATTTCACTTCAAAGCTGTAAATGTCCTGCCCGGAGCCCAGCCTTTTAACGCTTAAATCATAGCTTTTAGTGGAATGCTGCCCTTTTTCAATTTCAAAATCGCCTTTGTCGATAAGCTCGTTCATGCTCCTGTCGCTGAATGCATAGGAGCAGGATGCCCTGCAATATGCAGCATTGTCAATGGACACGTCAAATGCGGCTTTGCTTACTTCTCCATAATGCATATCAAACGATTTTTGCTGCGGGGTTAAATAGATGATTAGCTCATTGCCAAGCAGGAAATTTATTTTTTGGTTGAACACAACGAAGCCATAGATGAGCAGCAAAGTAACTATTGAAATAATCAGAAATTCATATCTCCGGCAAAAATTCTTTAAATTTTTGCGGCCAAGAAAATTTTTAATTTTCTCTGGTTTCCAAAATGATTTCGGCTTTTCTTTTGATGTTTCTTCTGGCACAATGAGTAAATATTAAGCTAGATTAAATATTTTTGGAAAAATTCTAGAATTGGTTATAATTTTATTGATATTTCTTCCCAAGATCATAAGCTTCAAACATTATCCCCCACCCTCCCATTCTCTCTTCAAAACTTTTCTTGGAATTGCGAGTTTTAGTATCAGGCGTGAATGATATAACCTGTCCTGTTGGATTGCCAGGAGATTCAAGCTTTTCCACCAACCCAATGCGGGTTACCTCTGTGAATCTTTTCAGCCAACCTATTTTCATATCAGCTTCTTGAACCCCACTTGTCATCAATAAATAAGTATAATTGGTTTTCATTTTAAACTTCCATCTCGGCTTCTTTAATAAGCTCATCATAGCCTTTTGCTTCTAATTCATGCGCAAGCTCCTTGCCGCCGCTTTTTACTATCCTGCCTTTTACCATTATGTGTATCCTGTCAGGAGTTATATAGTTTAAAATCCTCTGGTAATGGGTAATTATCAAAACTCCCAAGTTTGGGTTAAGCATTGTATTAACTCCATGCGCAACTGTTTTCAAAGAATCAATGTCTAATCCTGAATCTGTTTCATCAAGTATAGCCATTTCTGGCTCTAGCACTGCCAACTGCAATATCTCAGTTCTTTTTTTCTCTCCTCCAGAAAAGCCTTCATTTAAATAACGCCTGCTGAATGCTTCGTCTATCTTTAGCAATTTCATCTTTTCTTTTAGCTTTTTCACAAAATCAGGCACGGCGATTTGCTGTGGCTTTACTGCATTGTATGCTGTCCTCAAAAAGTTTGAGACAGAAACTCCAGGAATTTCCTGCGGGTACTGGAACGACAAGAACAATCCAAGCTTTGCTCTTTCATCTGGCTTTAGCTCTAAAATATTCTTCCCTTTGTACCACGCTTCGCCCTTGTCAACAGTGTATTTTGGATGCCCCATCAAAGTGTAAGCCAAAGTTGACTTGCCAGAGCCATTTGGACCCATTAATGCGCAAACTTCGCCTTTTCTGACTACCAAATTCACTCCGTTCAATATTCTTTGCCCCTCAACGCTTACATGCAAATCTTTTATTATTAGTTCGTCTGTCATTTTAAGTTTACCTATTTGCTTACATACTTCTCAAATATCAATATGCTGTTTTTTAATGTATCTAATGAAAGCAATGCGCACTTCAGCCTTACAGGGCTTAGGGGAATGCCGAGCAGTTCTAAAATGTTTTCTTTTGTCAGCTTTTTCAACTCTTCAATACTCTTGCCTTTAATCTCCTCGCTCAGCAATGAAGCGCTTGCCTGCGAAATTGCGCAGCCTTTGCCTTGGAACTTGACGTCAGCAACTTTTTTGTTTTCATCAATAACTAAAAATAACTCAATTTCATCGCCGCAAAGCGGATTGTATTCATGATGATGAACGCTTGCATTCTCTATTTTGCCAAAATTCCTTGGGCTTTTGTAATGGTCCAAAATGTTTTCTTGGTACATTCCTTCTATCGTGTCCATTTTATTGTAAAGTTTTAATTAATTTTAACTTTTATATTCAATCCGTTCGCTTCGCTCACAACAATTTGTGCTCGCCTTCGCTGTTTTGCCACACGCTCAGGCTCGCCTATAAATTCACTATTTCATTGATACGCGGGGCACCCATTATAGTTCATGGAAGCAAATGGGTCGCTATTTTTTATTTTTATAATTGAAATATTTTATTGTAATCTATTTTATTGATTTTAAACTCCAAACACTTTCTTAACTTTATGAATTGCATTAATAAAAGCATCAATCTCCTGCTCTGTGTTGTACAAATAAAAGCTTGCTCTTGCAGTTGCTGCAACTCCTAAAACACCCATTAACGGCATGCAGCAGTGATGCCCTGCCCTTATTGCAATGCCTTCGCTGTCAAGCACTTGAGCAACGTCATGCGCATGAATGTTGTCAACGTTAAATGAAATAACAGCTCGTCTTTCTTTTGGACCATAAATTGCAATTCCATCAATATCTTTTAGTTTTTTCATTGCATAGTCGGTAAGCTCTTTGCCCCTTTCCTGTATTTGCTCCATACCGATTTTATTGAGATAATCAATTGCAGCGCTTAATCCAATTCCTTCTGCAATGTTCATTGTTCCTGCTTCAAACTTCCACGGCAGTTCATTAAATTGAGTGTCATCAAATCTTACTTCTTTTATCATCTCTCCACCGTACAAAAATGGCTGCATTTCCTCAAGCAATTCCTTTTTGCCGTACAAAACTCCAATTCCGGTTGGCCCAAGCATTTTATGCCCGGAAAATGCATAAAAGTCAGCATCGAGCTTTTTGACATCAACTGGCATATGGGGGGCTGATTGAGCGCCATCAACAACCATTAAAGCATTATTTTCATGAGCAATTTTTGCAATCTCTTCAATAGGATTTATTGCGCCTAAAACATTTGAAACATGGGTTAATGAAACAATTTTTGTTTTGTTTGTAATATTTTTCTTGATGCTTTCTTCGCCAAGTTCTCCTTCATTATTTATTTCTATAAATTTTAATTTCAATCCTCTTTGCTTTGTCAATTGCTGCCAAGGAACAAAATTGCTGTGGTGCTCCATCTGCGAGATTGCAATTTCATCATCTTTTTTCAAGCCAGCAGTCAATGAGTAAGCAGCGAGGTTTAATGATTCAGTCGTGTTTTTTGTGAAAACGATGTTTTGGTAGGAATCAGCATTTATGAAATCAGCAGCTTTTTGGTGCGCCTCTTCATATTTTGCAGTTGCTTCCTCACCCAATTGGTGAATGCTTCTGTGGATGTTCGCATTGTAGTTTTTGTAATAGAAATCAATTGCCTCAATCACTTGCCTTGGCTTTTGGGAAGTTGAAGCATTGTCTAAATAAACCAATGGTTTGTTATGCACTTTCCTCTGCAAAATAGGGAAATCTTTTCGGATTGATTCAATGTCCAGGATTGTTTTGGTGCGGAGCATTTTTTATAATATATTTATTCTAGGTAACTCAATGCAGGCTCGCTCAAACACTTTATAAGTATCTTGTCCACATTTATGACCATAATTTTTTAATCTAAGTGGTTCTTTTCTTTCTTCTAGACTTTTAAATAAATTAATTACTTCACTGATAGATGGCACCTTGCCAAAGTGAGCGCTTAATGCATTAATTGAGCGAGTTCCTGTATAGGCGTTAGTCCATAAGAGGACATCAATTGGCATTTCGGGAGAATACTCATTTTTTTCAAATATAATTAATCTTCTTAATCTAAGATAAGCCTCTTTTTCTAAATGCCGTACCATCTCTCTTCCTACTTCTAATTTGCTTCCTACATTTTCCAATGTTTGGCGCTCCTTACCAGCAAAAGGAATCCTATATTCAAGTACAGTACGCAACTTTTCGTCTATCATTCGTTTAGTTAAGGCTTGGTTTGCTATTCTTTCAATTTCTGATGCAGGCTCATTACTATAACCACGCACTAAATCATGCAATTCCCCTAGAAATCCCGTGGGCCTTTCAGATACTCCCAAGTTATCCACTATCCCTCACCATCCCTCTTATCTTCTCCCTCAGCTCCTCCAATGGAATTTTCTGTATCACAGGCTCAAAAAATCCTTCAACAATTAATCTTTCTGCTTCTTCTCTTGAAAGACCGCGAGCCATCAGATAAAACAAATGCTCTTCATTAATCTGGCCGACTGTTGCGCCATGCGATGCCTTGACGTCGTTAGCATCAATTTTCAAACTTGGAATGCTGTTTGCCAATGTTTTGTCTCCGAGCTTCAGAATATGGTTTGCAAGGTAAGAATTTGTTTTTTGGGCTTGTTTTTCTATCTTGATTAATCCTCTATAGACCGAGCTTGATTCATCTTTTAAAATACCATCAACTAAAATGTCATTTGTTGTATTTTCAGTGTTATGGTAAACATTTGTTGTGAAATCAATATGCTCTTTGCCTCTGCCTATAAAAATGCCCAAGTTATTGCAGCTTGAGCCCTGCCCGTTAAAGTTTGTGTCAATCCTCAGCCTGTTTAATTTTCCACCAAAACAGCCTGAAATCCAGTTAATATTTGCATTTTTATCCAAAGTCCCAACTATGTTTGTAAAATTATATGCATTTTTTGTCCAATAATTCAAGTGATAAAAATTTATTTTTGAATCTTGATTTGCAAAAACTTCCGTAATACAGCAATTCAGCTGCTCTTCATCAATTTCCTTATTGGAGTATTCCTCAATAAAATCAATCTTGCTGTTAGGCTCAATTGCAATTACATTATGCAGAATGCTATTTTTGCCATCAAAATTAAAATTAACTCTTATCGGCTCATCTAACTCAATGTTTTTTGGCACATACAAAAAAATTCCATTATCAAAATAAGCAGCGTTCAATGCAACAAACTTGTCCTTATCAATTTTGGTGTTCTTAAAAAAATATTTTCGAGCTTCATGAAATTTTTTCAATGCAGTGTTTATATCAGTTAAAATAATCCCTTTTTCAATCAGATCTTCCGATAGTGATGTTACGCTAATCTTTACTTTTGACTCAAATGGCTCAAAATTTTCAAGCTTCAATTTTTCTATTTCAGTGTAGCGCCAATCCTCTTCCTTTTCCTTTGGCATTGGCATAGATTTGAATTTATCCAAAGCCTCTTTCTTTTTGTTAGCTGCAAAGCTGCTTTGAACCTGATTTAGCATTCCCATAGCATTTTTCGTAACAAGATTTTGCTTTGACATAAAAACCCCAAATTTTATCCTACAGAACCTTCCATGTTCATTGCTATCAATCTGTTTAATTCGATTGCATACTCAAGAGGCAGCTCCTTTGTGAAAGGCGCCATAAACCCGGATACTATCATAGTCATAGCCTGGTCTTGAGATAATCCCCTGCTCATTAAATAAAATAATTGCTCATCACCTATCTTACCTACAGTAGCTTCGTGCTCAATCGTGACATTTTTTTCATTTATTTCCATGTAAGGCACTGTGTCTGATGCGGATTTCTCATCCAGGATTAAAGCATCGCAGGTTACATGGCTCTTGACATTTTTGCAGCCCTCTGCAACATGAATCAATCCCCTATAGGTTGTTCTTCCTCCATCCTTGCTTACTGACTTTGAGGTTATCCTTGAAGTAGTATTTGGCGCGTAATGCAGTATTTTGCCGCCTGCATCCTGATGCTGTCCTTTGCCTGCAAAAGCCACGCTTAATATTTCTGCTTTTGCCCCCTCTCCAAGCAGATAAACGCTTGGATATTTCATCGTAATTTTGCTTCCAAGGTTGCCATCCACCCAAAAGACTGTTGCATCTTTATATGCAAAAGCCCTTTTAGTAACTAAATTATATACGTTATTACTCCAGTTCTGGATTGTTGTATATTGAATCCTTGAGCCTTCCATTGCAATTAATTCGACAACTGCGCTGTGCAGCGAATCTGAAGAATATGTTGGGGCGGTACAATTGTGTACAATTATGCCGTGGCTTACATAAGATTCATCTTCAGCAACACTGAAGTTGTAAACTTCCAAATCTGTAACATTTTCTTTTTTTATTTCGGTAATTGGCACAAATACATAATTATCAATTACATGAGAATAACTTGTTTCCTGCTTCATCAAAATACTTGCACTACCTTCATTCTGGTAATTTTCAGTTAAATCGCCTGCTTCCAAATAGTCTTCATTCAGAAGCGCAACATAATCATTCATTTCCAAGTCCTTTGCCTCTATCCATCTATATTTCCATTCTTCGTGATTAGCTTCTGTATTTTTTACTGCTAGGACAGGATGTCCGCCCGTGATTTTAATTTTATGATGAGGATTCCCAAGATAATTTATTGTACACAATACACCATTATGCTTTCTTTTCTGTGTTTTGTAAACCTCCTTATAAGAGCCTGTGTGGGTTAATACTATGTCTCCTTCTTTAATGTCCTCAATCTTTTTTGTTCCTTCAATAGTTTTTATTGGCGCGCCTTTTTCAAAACAACCCTCAATATAATGTACAGAACTTCCCGGTTCTGCAATTATTAGGGTCCTTTCGAATTGTCCCATGTTCTTGGCATTAATTCTAAAGTAAGCTTGCAAAGGCAAATCAACTTTCACGCCAGCAGGAATATAAACAAATGAGCCACCAGACCAGACTGCGCTGTTTAATGCAGCAATCTTGTTGTCATTGTATGGTATTACTGTGTTGAAGTATTTCTTCACAATCTCAGGATATTCCCTTAAGCCGCCGTCCATGTCAAGGAAAACAACTCCTTGTTTTGCCAAATCATCTCGTATTTTATGATAGACAACTTCGCTTTCATATTGAGCTCCAACTCCTCCAAGAAATTTCTGCTCAGCTTCGGGAATTCCCAGCTTATTGAATGTGTTCTTAATGTACTCGGGAACATCTTCCCATGAGTCGCTTTGCTTGTCAGTAGGCCTTAGGTAATAATAAATGTCATCAAAATTGATTATGTTAAGATTTGCTCCCCACTGCGGCATAGGCCTTCTATAGAATTCTTCCAAAGACTTTAGCCTGAATTTCAGCATCCATTCCGGCTCGTTCTTTATCTTTGATATTTGCTCGACTACTTCTTTTGACAGCCCTTTCTCTGTCTTGAACACGTACTCTTCCTTGTCATGGAATCCATATTTGCTGTAATCCTTTTCAAATACCTGTTCTGTTACTGGCGCCATTTTAATCGTTTGTTTTTATTTTTCATTAAATTATTTTTATTTGTTGTTTTTAATGTGAAATAAATGTTTTTGTTAATGTAATTTTTGCTTACCTAACGCATTACTTATGAAATATTTAAACATCGGAATTCCACTATTCTTTGAATAATGGTTTAGTGGACTAAACCAAATATCCTAAAAAATGCTTTGCATTTTTGGGACGCCAAAAATCTATGATTTTTTAGCGCATTGCTGGAATTCCGTTGACATGAGTGAGCGAGAGCGAACTCTCGCATGTCACTGCTCAAAAACCACTAGTCTATGAGCAAAATAATGAAACTTATTTTCATGCCATCAGTCTCTGACTGGCGGTTTTTGACAAATAAAATCTAATCTGCTTTAATTGTCAATAATTCTTCGTCAAAGCACACATTGCAGCTTTCCAAATCCTTTGACTGGGCTCTGTGAATGTCGCATAGAATCTGCCTTACTGTCGTAAGGTTGCTTATCCTGTACATTTCTGCAATAAGCCTTTGCTTGCTTTTTTCAGCCAAAATCCTCTCTGCGGATTTTCTTATTTCATCTGTGACAGCATCGCTGAAAACAACTTCCTTTGCCCTTTTTGAGTGCTGGTACTGGCTTATAGCTGCTTCTGTCAAGCCAAGTATCTTGGCTGTTTCCTTCTGGCTGAACTTATGCTCTTCTATGAAGATTCTGGCCAACTCTCTCCTTATAGCAGGCAGAATATACCTAACTTCTATCTCCTGAGGCATAGTCTCTCGCATACACTTAACAATTGTTAACTTATATTTAAAGTTTGTGGTGGAAAACTTGAGAATACACTGATGGATATTTCAATCCCATTACAATATGCCAGCAACAATAAAATATACTATTGCTCCAAGAATTACGCCTGCTGAAACATCGCTAAAGTCATGTTTTTTCAGGTAAATTCGCGAGTATACAATTATTATTGCCAAAATAACCAACAAAACAGAAAACAGCAATTCCTCGAGGTAATTCATTAAAACCATGCTTAAAAATGCAATTCTCGCCGAATGCAGGCTTGGGAAAGAAGAGGCATCAAGTTTCTCAATATACGATGAATGAGGATACTTAGTGGGCCTTTCCTTGAAGTAAAATGATCTTATTGCTATTGTTAATGCATATATCAAAACCAGACCAATCAATAGTTTATTGGCAATTGCCTTATTTTCAAAAATCATAAAAAACAAAACTACAATCAGATAAAACCAGATGTTTCCAAGCGAACTAAAGTCGCGAAAAAAGTCATACACATGCCTTTTTTTAAATTCCGACTCCATAAGCTAAGTTTATGCTGGTAATATAAAAATATTATTAAAAAAAGGTCTAAACCTTTATAATATCACTAAAATTAACCCCTTCAATGCGCTACATCCGCCAGGAAATTTTCAGGGAAATAGGCAAAAAAGGACAACAGCAGTTGAGAAAAAGCACTGTTGCAATAATTGGCTTGGGAGCTTTAGGCAGCAATTCTGCCGAACTTTTGGCAAGAGCAGGAATTGGCAGATTATTGTTAATTGACAGGGACATTGTTGAATTATCAAATCTTCAAAGGCAAAGCTTGTTTGAAGAAAATGACATCGGAAAGCCAAAAGCATCGCAGGCAAAAGAACATCTAAAAAAAATTAATTCAGATATAAAAATTGATTTTTTTGTTGACGATTTGGATTTTGAGAATATTGGAACAATTTTAAATGAAAAAATTAAAATTGATTTAATCCTGGATTGCACTGACAACCTGGAAACAAGGTTTTTGATTAATGATTTTTGTGTAAAAAATAAAATTTCATTTATTTATTCCTCTGCAGTCGGAAGCAAAGGCTATATTTTCAATGTAATCCAGAAAAAAACTGCCTGCTTAAGATGCTTTTTAAAAGAAGCAGCACAATTAGATACCTGCGAAACTGCTGGCGTATTGAATACAATTACAAATTTAATATCCTCACTCCAAGCAAATGAGGCAATAAAAATAATTTTGGGCAAGAATTTTGAAAAAAAACTTTTATTTTTTGATGTTTGGATTAATGAATTGTTAAAAATTAAAGTCAACAAAAACAAAGGTTGTGCCTGTTGTGTTAAAAATAATTTCGAATATTTGAGCGGGAAAAAATCCTCCAAAATGATAAAGTTGTGCGGTGACAGCATTTACCAGATAAAAGCAAAAACAATTGATAAAGCTCAATTCAACGATTTAAAAAATAAATTTAAAAAAATTGGAAAAGTTATTGATTTTGGCTATTGCATTAATTTTGGCAATAATTTGACAATTTTCAGCGATGGAAGAGCATTAATAAAAGCTAAAGACGAGAAAGAAGCTAAATCATTGTACTCAAAGTTTGTCGGAAATTGAAGATTTCCGAGCACTCGAAAACCTGCAAGGTTTTCTTTGTGTCAAAAATAAAAGATTTTTGAGCACTAGAAAATCTAAAAGATTTTCTTTGTGTCAAAAATAAAAGATTTTTGAGCACTAGAAAATCTAAAAGATTTTCTTTGTGTCAAAAATAAAAGATTTTTGAGCACT
>ORJL010319597.1_pt1 | contig 34839 bp, 34 predicted proteins | sample 1779941 | NCBI WGS metagenome assembly ORJL01 (sample SAMEA104232317, study PRJEB22302) | groundwater metagenome | biome: forest; feature: aquifer; material: groundwater | place: USA | collected 2011-08-07 | depth 5.8 m | reverse complement strand
TGCTCAACCCGCAGCTAAAATACGATCCGATCAAGGACCTGACCTACATCCTGCAGATCACCGGCTTCGTCATGGGCGTGGTGGTGCGCACCGAGGCGCCGTGGAAGACGCTGCCCGAGTTGCTCGCCTACGCCAAGGCCAACCCCGGCAAGCTGAACTGGGGCACGCTTGGCGCCGGCTCGACCCAGCACCTCGCCATGGAGCGGCTCGGCATGGCGCAGGGCCTTTCCTGGACGCACGCGCCCTATCGCGGCACGGCCGATACGCTGCGCGCCCTGTTGGGCGGCGAGATCGACTTCGCCTCCGAATCCTCGGGCTGGGCGCCGATGGTGATGGCGGGCAAGCTCCGGCTGCTCGCGGTCTTCACCGCGGAGCGCGCCAAGCGTTTCCCCGACGTGCCGACCGTGCGCGAACTCGGCCTGGAGGTCGCCGTCGACAGCCCGGGCGGCCTGGTCGGCCCCAAGGGCATGGATCCCGCCGTGGTGAAAATCCTGGCCGACGCCTTCCGCGCCGCGGCGCAGGAGCCCAAGCACGTGGCCTTCCTCGACAACATGGACCAGCCGCTGCTGCTGCTCGACGGCCCCGCCTATCGCGCGGAGATGGTCACGACGATGGAGCGCGAGCGCGGGTTGCTGCGCAAGCTCAACCTGCTGCCGCCGGCTTGATCGGCGACTGAGCTTCCGGATGGCGAAGAGCGATCCGACGAAGACGATCGCCGAGCGGCTGGCGGCGCTCCCGGGGAGCGGCCGGTGGGACCCCCCGCGCGAGGGGGTCCCGCCGGGCCCGCCTTCTGCATACGCTCGGCGTACTGACCGCGCAGCGCCTCGAGGCAGGACTCGTCGACGGTCGCGAGCAGCGCCCGCAGGTCCTGCAGGATCTCCTCGCGCCGCGGGTTCCATCGGACGGTTCCCCGGAGCGCCGCCAGCCGCTCGGTAATCGTCTTCGTCGGATCGCTCTTCGCCATCCGAAAGCTCAGTCGCCGATCAGGCCGGCGGCAGCAGGTTGAGCTTGCGCAGGAGCTCGCGCTCGCGCTCCATCGTCTTGGCCATCTCGTCGCGATAGGCGGGGCCGTCGAGCAGCAGCAGCGGCTGGTCCATGTTGTCGAGGAAGGCCGCGTGCTTGGGCTCCTGCGCCGCGGCGCGGAAGGCATCGGCCAGGATTTTCACCACGGCGGGATTCATGCCCTTGGGGCCGACCAGGCCGCCCGGACTGTCGACGGCGACTTCCAGGCCGAGTTCGCGCACGGTCGGCACGTCGGGGAAACGCTTGGCGCGCTCCGCGGTGAAGACCGCGAGCAGCCGGAGCTTGCCCGCCATCACCATCGGCGCCCAGCCCGAGGATTCAGAGGCGAAGTCGATCTCGCCGCCCATCAGGGCGCGCAGCGTGTCGGCCGTGCCGCGATAGGGCGCGTGCGTCCAGGAGAGGCCCTGCGCCATGCCGAGCCGCTCCATGGCGAGGTGCTGGGTCGAGCCGGCGCCGAGCGTGCCCCAGTTCAGCTTGCCGGGGTTGGCCTTGGCGTAGGCGAGCAGCTCGGGCAGCGTCTTCCAAGGCGCCTCGGTTCGCACCACGACGCCCATGACGAAGCCGGTGATCTGCAGGATGTAGGTCAGGTCCTTGATCGGATCGTATTTTAGCTGCGGGTTGAGCAGCGGCTGGCGCAGCATGCCCATGTGCATCTGGCAGATCGTGTAGCCGTCGGGCTTGGCATCCTGAAGGGCGAGCGCGCCCAGCACGCCCGCGGCGCCGCCCTTGTTCTCGACCACGACCGGCTGGCCGAGCTTCTTCGAGACCGACTCCGCCAGGATGCGGAACCCGGCATCGGCCGGACCGCCCGCGGCCCACGGGATGATCAGCTTGATCGGCCGGTCGGGAAACTCTCCGGCCGGAATTCCCTGGGCGCGCGCGGCGCCGGCGGCGAGCGGCAGCGCGGATGCCCCGATCAGGGCGGCTCGTCGTGTGATGCGATTCAGGCTCATCGAATTCCTCGTTTACCGGACTTTGGCCATGGCAGACGGGTTGAGCAAGCGCCGCGCCATATCATCTTCTCCCGGTCGAGAGAAACATGAGATAGGGATATCCTCGCCGCTCTTCCTGGCGATGCTTTTCGTCGCAGCGGGCCTGTGGGCCACGACGACCGTGTCGGCCGGCTATGCCTTCGGCTACGTGTCCGAGAAGACGATGAGCGACGCCTCCTCGGGCCTGGGCCTCGGCCTGCTGGTGGCCTTCCTCGGCCTGCCTTGGTTCCTAAGCCGCCGGCTCGAGCGGGCGCTGGAGCGGGGCTAGACCGGCAACCATGGCGTCTTCGCTGCGTTGACGTCCGTTGCTTTTTTCCCCGCATCAGGAGGACGCCATGCAGCGTGACCTAACACCCGTCGAGGCGCGCGGCGCCGTCATAAGCGGCCGCGTCATTACGGTCCTCGCCATCTCCGTCGTCGGCGCGGTGATCACCATGGCCGGCGCCTGAGCCATGTTAGGCGTGCCCAACTAACTCCGCCTCGGAACATTCACACCGGACTTTCCGTTTACATCCCGCCGGATCGCGAAAACGGTGGCAAACGACAGTTGGAGACTCCCCATGGACGAGATCGACAAGGACAAGGCAATGACCAACCCCGCCGCTGTCTTCGACCAGCCTGCGGACGTTGCGGCCAGCAAGGAGCTGCAGCCTGGCGAGAAGGTCAAAATCCTCCAGGAGTGGGAGCTCGATGCCCGCCTGCAGGACGTTGCCGCCGAGGAAGGCATGACCCGCAAGGCAGTCGAGCCGGGCGAGAAGAAAGGTGGCGTGAAGAGCCTGTTGCCCGAGATCAAAGAAGCGCAGCGCGACCTCGGCGCCAAGCCGATCCCGGACGAGGGCGCGCCGACGAAATTCACGCCGTAACCCCATTCTCACCTCGGCCCGGCAGCCTCACGAAGGCCTGATTGGCCGGTCGCGGTCCGGCGCGGTAAGCCTGCGTTCATTCGCAGGAGACGAAGATGCGCCGTGCCCGCAGGATTGTCGTCGCCCTTTTCGCCGCCGTCGTGCTGCCGGCGCTCGCCGTCGCGGCCACGATCGGCGGCGCCTATTACGCACCGCAGTACGACTATCGCGAGTTCTGGGCCGCCACCGACAACAAGCCGTTCCAGGTCGTGCTGGCGGGCAATCCCTTCCCCGGCACCGACCCGGCCACGGTCGCGCGCGACCTGCTGCCGGCGATGCAGTCGGCCAAGCCGCGGCCGGCCCTCACCTTCACCTATGAGCGGCCGTCGCCGCCGCCCAGTCCCGACTACCGCCTGGTGCTGGTGTTCGATCCGGCGCTCAACCTCAACGCCGATCCGGTCTGCGCCGGCGAGCCCGCACGCTTCCGCGCCAACAGGCCGGGCGTGTTCTACGTCTATGCGATCTATTGCCGGAACGACCGCATGCTGTCCTACACCACGGCCTGGACCGACGCTTCGGGCCCGGCCGATCCCCGCATCGAGCGGCTGTTCCGTGAGCTGTTCCTGGTCGTGTTCAAGGAAGGCCCGGCGCGCTGGGCCGAGCTCGACGAGCGCTTGCTCTAGCAACGGGGCGCCCGCCCCGGCTTGATGGCGCCGACCACCACGAACGCGGCACCGAACGTCGTGCGTCGCCCCAGCGAGCGATCCATCGGCGCCATCAGGCGCGCAACAGCAGCGAGCTGCGGATAGAAGACCGCGCCGTCGACCGACACGACCGAAAGCCCGGCGGCGGCAATCGAGCGGCGCAGTTGCGCGGCTGTCCGGAAACGGGCACTGCGCCAGGTGCGGCTTCCCGCCAGCCCCTTGGCCCAGCGGAGCGCGGCCCACGAACTCCAGCGATTGAGCTCACCCAGGACCAGACGTCCGCCCGGACGCAGCACACGCGCCATCTCGCGGATCGCCGCATCGGCATCCGCCACGAAGCACAGCACGGCGACCGTGAACACGAGGTCGAAGCTACTGTCGGCGAACGGCAGCCGTTCGGCGCGGCCGTCGCCCAGGTGAAGATCGACGCCCGCCGCGCGGGCCCGGGCGGCCGCGGCGGCAAGCATGGCAGGATCGGGATCGACGCCGGTCACGAGGGCGCCGCGCCGTGCAGCTTCCACGGCGAACGCTCCGTCTCCCGAACCCACCTCGAGTACCCGCAGGCCGTCAAGCCGGCCAGCGGCCTCGAAGAGCAGCCCGTGTTCCAGCCGCTCGGTGAGGGCGCCGAGCGGCGTCCGGCGCCAGGCGTCATAGGCCGCAGGGCCGATCCGCGTCGGCGCCGGAGGGCTGGCCTGCGTCATTCAGAAAACGGGCCCTTCGCGAACCGCGACAGCGCCGCCGCGCAGCGCCAAGTCGAGGGAAACGATCGATCCGGAACCGCTCATGGCTGGGGACATGCTTAGCACCCCGCTGCCGCCGCGCCACCATGATGATGATGAGAGAGCGGGCGGTCGCCGCTTGACCCGGCCTCCCCTTCGATCTCCAGTCCCGAAGCACCTCGTTGCCGAGACCAGGAGGCACCCGTCACGCCCGCTCCCGATGCTGCCGCCGCCTCGTCGAAGCAGATGCCCCGCGCCATCTGGACGCTCGGCCTCGTCAGCCTGTTCATGGACATCTCGTCCGAGCTGATACACGCCCTCCTGCCCGTCTTCCTGGTGACGACGCTGGGCGTCTCGGTGCTGACGGTCGGCATCATCGAAGGCTTTGCCGAAGCGACGGCCTCGATCACCAAGATCTTCTCCGGCGCCATCAGCGACTGGATCAGCAAGGGGATCCGGGGCGCCCCGCGCGATGCCCTGGTCGCCGACATCGCGCCGCCGGCCCTGAGGGGTGCCGCCTTCGGACTTCGCCAGGCGCTCGACACCGTCGGCGGACTGCTCGGGCCGTTGCTGGCCATCCTCCTGATGCTGTTGTTCGCGGACGACATCCGCACGGTCCTGTGGTTCGCCGTGTTGCCCGCCTTCCTCGCTTTTGCGCTGCTGGCGTTCGGCGTGTCCGAGCCGGCGCGCCGGGACACGGCCGCGCGTGCCCCCTTCCCGATCAGCCGCACCGAGCTCGGCAAGCTCGGCCGCGCCTACTGGTGGGTCGTGGTCGTCGGCACGATCTTCAACCTGGCGCGATTCAGCGAGGCCTTCCTCATCCTGCGCGCCCAGGAGTTCGGCCTCTCCATCGCCTGGGTTCCGGTCGTCATGGTGGTGATGAGTGCCGCCTACGCGGCGTCGGCCTATCCGGCCGGATGCCTCTCGGACCGCGTGGACCGCCGCCGCGTCCTGATCGTCGGCCTCGCGTTGCTCATAGCGGCCGACCTGCTGCTGGCCGGCGAGGTCGGCCTGTGGGGGATGATGGCGGGCGTGGCGCTCTGGGGGCTGCATATGGGCTTCACCCAGGGATTGCTGGCCACGCTGGTTGCCGACGCCGCCCCGGCCGCGTTGCGCGGCACGGCCTTCGGGATGTTCAATCTCGTGTGCGGCCTTGCGATGCTGGTCGCCAGCGCCCTGGCCGGCCTGCTGTGGAGCGAGCTGGGGTCCGCCGCCACCTTTCTGGCCGGCGCCCTGTTCGCCGCCGTGGCGCTGGCCGGCCTGCTCCTGACACGGCGCAAGCCGCCGGTTGCCTCCGAGGCCTAGCGATCCTCGGTTCTATTTCACGGGAGCGAAGGCCTTCTCTCCCAACGTGTCGATGTGCTGGCGCAGCGCCGCGATCAGGGCGGCGCTGTTGGGCAGGTGTTCTTCCTCGGCATCGAGGATGGTGGTGAAGCCGCGCTTCTTCCAGGCAAGCGCGGCGGCGCGGCGCTTGTCCCCGGCAGCGATGCCCGCCGAATCGCAGACGATGTCGACCAGCCGGTCGAACGCGTGCAGGCGCCCGAGCAGGTAGTCGTTCTCGCGATAGGCGCGGGAGAAGAAGGCGGCGAAATGGCCGAAGCCGACGCCGCGCAGACTGGCCGAGCCGCTGAACCTGCCGAGGCTGAGAGCGTCCTGCGGGCTCAGGCGATCGACCAGGATGCGGTTGAACTCGCCGGCCCCCTGGCCGCTCATCACGGAAAAGGTGAGCACGTCCCAGAAGGGAAAGCCCAGATAGCCGACGATGACCTCGCGGCGCTCCTGCGGATGCCAGCGACGGACCGCGTTGTCGGCCAGCAGGGTATCGATCTCGCCGGCACCCGCCTCGAGATCCATGACTGCCGCCAGGCGGGCCATCAGCGCGTCGACCTCGCCGCGGTGGCGCTCGACGAACTGGCGGGCAAAGCGGCGGCTTTCCTCTCGTCCCGCGACCGGCGGGGCGGCTCGGAAGAGGCCTTCGGCCAGGTCGCGGCTCAGGGAATCGTCGAACGGCGCCTGTTCGCGACGCTGCAGGGCGGCGAGCCGGTCGTAGAAGGCGCGCTTCAACGCATCGACGGCGGCCGGGTCGAGGCCTTCGAACGGCGGCCGGTCGATCACCTGGTAGAGACGGTTCTGGCCCTCGATCATGAAGTGAAGGCGTCGTTTGGCGTAGTCGATGTCGAAGGCGCGCAGGAAGGCGATCCAGCGCGGCACGGCATCATCGGCGGCGGGATCCCGGGGCATGACCGGCGCCCCGTCGTAGACATTGCCCGCCGCTTCCGCCCAGGCATCGACGGCCTCGGCAATGGCGTAGGCCAGCGGCGAACGCGGCGGTGCACCGCGCAGCCTGGCGATGAGGCGGGCCAGGAAGGTGCGCACCGAGGCGAGCTTCAGCCGGACATATCCCTCGTAGGCGAAGCCCGCGTCGCGCGCCGCCACGAGGTTGGCCTGGGCCCGCCACGTCCGCACTTCGCCCGACGCCAGCGGGCCATCGAACGCCGACGCGACGATGGATGCGACGAGGCCGCTTATGCGCGGCCGGGCATTGTCGACGATCTCGCGCAGCCGTTCGACGCGGTCGTTGAACTCGTCGACCCAGTTGAGCTCGTCGGTCACCGGCTGGGTGCTGGGCAGGTCCGACAGCGCGCTCCACAGCATGGTGAAGAACCCGGGTTCGCTGTGATGGACGGGTGCGCCCGGCGGCGCCGGATCGGGATCGATGTAGAGCAGCCGGCGGTCGACCTGGCGATAGGCCGGGCGGCTGCTGATGGCGCCGATGGCCTGGCGGAACGGCCGGTTGTCGAGCACGCTGCCGTCGACGAACCAGGCCGACGCCGGATCGACGTTCTGCCGCATATAGGGGGCGAAGTTGCGCTCGAGGAAGCGCGCGCGACCCGGCCAGGGCAGGCCCCTCTCCGCCAGCAGCTGGTCGATCTCGGCGATCCGGGCCGGCGGGAACATGCCGGGGAACGACGAGGTCGCGCGCGCGGCGAAGGCAAGCGCCGGCACGCCCTCGAGGTCGAAATCGCTGTCGACCGTGCCACTGAGCCGCCGCCTGTAGCGGAAGCGCAGGATGTGGCGGTGTTCGTGTTCGTGGATCAGCGGCGGCTGGTGGATGCGGATGGGCTGGCGGTAGCCGTAGTGGTCGGTCAGCGTCACGAACAGGTCGAGCTTCTGGCCGGAGGGCAGCAGCGAGGCCTGGCGGTCGCGCGGTGCTCCCATGGTGACCATGGCGTCGTGCAGGAACCCGGCCATGCGGGCGCCGCTAAGCGGCGGCTTGAACCAGCGCGAGCGCACGAACAGCGAGAGCTTGCGGCGGACCTCGGGGGCGTCGATCGGCTGGGACGGCCTGACGGCCCGTAGCGCCCAGATGAGCGGATCGAGGAACCACTTGCTCCAGGCGCCGGCCCGCGCCTCGGGCGCGAGCAGCTGGTCGATGTCGGCGCGATCGAGCCAGAGGTCGCGGAGCGGCCCCATCGGCAGATCATGGCTGAGGGCACGCGCCAGCATGGTGGCGTTGATGCCGCCGGCAGACGCGCCGGCGATGACGTCGACAATGACCCGCAGGTCGAGCGTGCGGCCGACCTCGCGCAGGAGATCGAAATAGACCGCCTCGGTGTCGTACTCCGGATTGGCGCGGTCGTTAGCGTCGAAGAACGAAGCCGTGCTGCGTCCCGGGCCGCGGACGGCATGCAGCGCACCCGAGGCGCGGACGAGCTTCAGGATCTCCTTGGTGACGCCATGCATGTAGACGGCCAGCGAGACGCCGCCGAAGCACACCAGGGCGAGGCGGAGTTCTTTTTCCTGCACTAGGAACGTTCAGCCGGAGTCATCGACACAAGGAGCTTTCGCTTTCATCATACTACAAGGTCGACCACGATGTTACCTACCGGCCGGGCGCGCCGACCGGGCTGATCTGAATCAAACAGGCCTTCCTCCACTGGGTGAATAGTCGGCATCGACCGATTTGCACCGAAGGAACCCCCAATGACCGCATCGTCCGGCACCGTCGTCTGGTTCGAGGAACTGGAGCGCACGGACGTTCCCCGGGTCGGCGGCAAGAATGCCTCGCTGGGCGAGATGGTGCGCCACCTCGGCGCGCGCGGCGTGGTGGTGCCGCCGGGCTTCGCCACGACGGCAGACGCCTATTGGCGCTTCGTCGATGCCAACGGACTGCGCGACACGATCGCCGCCACATTGCGCGACCTGGCGGACGGCAAGGCGACGCTGGCCGAGACCGGACAGATCCTGCGCCGCGCCTTCCTGCGCGGCGACTGGCCGGAGGAGCTGGCCCTCGACATCGGCCGCGCCTATCGCGGCCTCTGCGATCGCATCGGCCGCACCGATGCCGATGTGGCGGTGCGGTCGAGCGCCACCGCCGAGGACCTGCCCGACGCGAGCTTCGCCGGACAGCAGGAGACCTTCCTCAACGTCCGCGGCGAGACGGCCCTGCTCGACGCCTGCCGCCGCTGCTACGCTTCGCTCTTCACCGATCGCGCCATCAGCTACCGCCAGACCAAGGGCTTCGACCATCTCAAGGTCGCCCTGTCGATCGGCGTGCAGGCCATGGTGCGCTCGGACCTCGGCGCCGCCGGCGTGATGTTCACGATCGACACCGAGACCGGCTTCGATCGTGTCGCCGTCATCGATGCCGCCTGGGGTCTGGGCGAGACCGTGGTGCAGGGCGCGGTCGATCCCGACGAATACCAGGTGTTCAAGCCGCTGCTGTCCGACCCCTCGCTGCGGCCGATCATCGAGAAGCGGCGGGGCGGCAAGGCTCAGAAGATGATCTACGCGGGCGACGGCGACCGGCCGACGCGGACCGTGCCGACCTCGCGGGCGGAGCGCGAGGCCTACGTCCTGCCGGACGACGACATCCTCACGCTCGGGCGCTGGGCCTCGGCGATCGAAGACCACTACGGCTGCCCGATGGACATCGAGTGGGCCAAGGATGGCCAGAGCGGCCGGCTCTTCATCGTGCAGGCCCGCCCCGAGACAGTGCAGTCCCGCCGTCGCACCGGCGAATACCGGACCTACCGGATCAAGTCGAAGGGCCGGACGCTGGCGACCGGCCTCAGCATCGGCGAGGCGGTGGTGACGGGACGCGTCTGCCTGATCGAAAGCGCCCGCGACATCGACCGCTTCGTCGACGGCGCCGTCCTGGTGACGCACACCACCGATCCCGACTGGGTACCGATCATGAAACGCGCGGCGGCGATCGTGACCGACCGCGGCGGGCGGACATCGCACGCCGCCATCGTCAGCCGCGAGCTGGGCCTGCCCGCCGTCGTCGGCACCGGCAATGCCACCCACCTGCTCCACGGCGAACAGGAAGTGACCGTGTCCTGCGCCGAAGGCGACCAGGGCTTCGTCTACGAGGGCGCGGCCGACGTCGAGACCGAGCTGCTCGACCTGCACGACGTCCCCGCCACGAAAACCAAGATCATGCTCAATCTCGCCAACCCCGCCGCCGCCTTCCGCTGGTGGCGGATCTCGGCCGACGGCGTGGGCCTCGCGCGCATGGAATTCGTCGTGGGCAACCACATCAAGGTGCATCCCATGGCGCTGGTCAACTTCGATACGCTGCAGGACGCCGAAGCGAAGCGGCAGATCGAGGAACTCACGGCGGGCTATGAGAAGAAGACCGACTACTTCGTCGACCGCCTGGCACTCGGCCTCGCCCGCCTCGCGGCCTCGCAGTATCCCAGGCCCGTCATCGTCCGCATGAGCGACTTCAAGACCAACGAATACGCCAACCTGATCGGCGGCGCCGCCTTCGAGCCCAAGGAAGAGAACCCGATGATCGGGTTTCGCGGCGCGTCGCGCTACTACTCGCCGCGCTATCGCGACGGATTCGCGCTCGAATGCCGCGCGATCTCGCGGTTGCGCGAAGAGATGGGCTTCAGGAACGTGATCGTCATGATCCCATTCTGCCGCTCGGTGGGCGAAGCCGACCGCGTCCTGGCCGTCATGGCCGAAAACGGCCTCAGGCGCGGCGAGGCCGGTCTCGAGGTCTATGTGATGTGCGAGATCCCCTCTAACGTCATCCTGGCCAGGGCGTTCGCCGAGCGCTTCGACGGCTTCTCGATCGGCAGCAACGATCTCACCCAGCTGACACTCGGCGTCGATCGCGACTCGGAGGATCTGGCCGAGCTTTTCGACGAACAGGACGATGCCGTGAAGTGGATGATCGAGAACGTCATCCGCGAGGCGCACAAGGCCGGCGCCAAGATCGGCCTGTGCGGCCAGGCGCCGAGCGACCATCCCGAGTTCGCCGGGTTTCTGGTGTCCTGCGGGATCGACTCGATTTCCGTCAGTCCGGACAGCTTCCTCGCCGTGAAGCTGAAAGTGGCGGCGGCGGCGGCAAGGCGGAAACCCGGCGCGTAGAGCCACCCGCCGGTCACGTGCCCGCCCTCCCGCGCTCCCGACACGAGGGTTGAGGTGCGCGGGGCGCTCTTGTAGGGAGAAGGCGCATGCTTCCGACCGACCTCGCGTCCTTCCTCGACACCATTCGCCACCACGGCGATGCGGCCTACAGCGTCATGTTCGGCTACGCGATGCTGCACACGCTGCTGCTCGCGATCTTCGCGGGCTATGCCGCGCAAGCCGGCGCGCTCAGCTTCGTGCCGCTGGTCGCGGTGTGCTGGACCGGCAGCTTCACGGGCGACATCGTGCGTTTCTGGATCGGGCGGCGCTTCGGCACGCGGTGGCTGCGCGGCGTGCCGCGCCTGCAGCGCGCGGTGGAGACCGTGGCGCGGCTGGCCGACCGGCATCACTACTGGATGATCCTGATCCACCGCTATCCCTACGGCATCCGCGGCATCGCCGGCATCGCCTACGGCATGTCGTCGCTGTCGTGGCCCGCATTCCTGGCACTGAACTTCGTGGCGGCGGGCCTGTGGTCGCTGGCGACCGTGTCGACCGGCTATGCCTTCGGATTCGTCGCCGAGAAGACGATAAGCGACGCCGCGTCGGGCCTGGGCGTCGCGATGCTGGTGGCTTTCCTCGCCCTGGCCTGGGTGCTGAGCCGGCGGCTCGAGCGGGTAATCGAGCGCGGCTAGTGCGGGCGATGCTGGTCGACACGCCTGGCCGGCTGTACGGATTCTGACCCGGCGTCTATGGTCGGGCGCGGCATCGAAGGAGAGCGGCGACATGATGAGGCGGCGGAGCGTTATCGCCAGCGGCGGCACGGTACTGGCGGTCGGGGCAGCGCTGACGGCGGCGCCGGCACGGGCCCAGAGCGTGCACGTGCTCGACTCGGCGCCCAAGGCGCACGCCACGATCGACAGCCGCAGCAGCGCGTTCTATGTGCGCTTCGACCGCCCGGTCGACCACAGCGATTCACGGCTCGCCATCCTGCGCGACGGAAAGATCATCGAGATCCTCCATCCCCGGCTCGAATCGGCGCCGGAGGTGCTGTTCGCCCGCGCACCGACCCTGCCGCCGGGGAACTACACGCTGCACTGGCGGGTGGGCGGCGCGCCCCAGATGGAAGGCGAGATCCCGTTCACGGTATCGGGCGGCTGAATGCCGGCGCGCTCCCGGCATAATCCCCGTCGATGAACGCGCCCAGCAGCACCCGCCGCACCGTCGCCGCGGGCACCGTCGGCAACTTCCTCGAATGGTACGATTTCGCCATCTACGGCTACTTCGCAGGCACCATCGGCCGCCCCTTCTTTCCCGCCGAGGACCCCGTGGCGCAGGTGCTGGCGGCGTTCGGCATCTTCGCCGTGGGCTACCTGATGCGGCCGCTGGGCGGCGTGGTTATCGGCACCATCGCCGACCGCTTCGGCCGGCGCATCGCGCTGATCGTCTCGGTGACGGCGATGGCAGTGCCGACCTTCCTGGTCGGGCTGCTGCCCGGCTACCACACGCTGGGCATGGCGGCGGCGGTGCTGCTCACGCTCCTGCGCATGATCCAGGGGCTGTCGGTTGGCGGCGAGGGCACGACCTCCATGGTCTTCCTGGTCGAGCATGCGCCGGCAGGCCAGCGCGGCGCGATCGGCGCGCTGGCCTCGGTCGCCGCCACCGGCGGCCTGCTGCTGGGTTCGGCAACCGGCGCGGCCTTCGCCGCGATTCTTTCTCCTGAAGCCCTGGCGGCGTGGGGCTGGCGCATCCCCTTCCTGCTCGGCCTGCTGGTCGGCATCGCGGGCTGGTGGCTGCGCCGCGACGTCACCGAGAAGGCCTTCGTGACAATCGCGGACGGGCACGCGCCGCCGCCCTCGCCCCTCGTCGAGACGGTCCGCCACCACGGCCCGCTGGTACTGCAACTGGCGGGCCTCGTGGCGTTCAACGCGGTCGGCCTCTATCTCATGTTCCTCTACATCGTGAGCTGGCTGCAGACCGTCGACGGCGTGGCCCCGGCGCGGGCGCTGGAGATCAACACCGCCAGCATGCTGGCGCTGCTGCCGGTGATGCTGGGCATGGGCTGGCTCTCCGACCGCATCGGCCGCAGGAGGCTGCTGATCGGCGCCACGACCCTGGGGTTCGTGAGCGCGCTGCCGCTGTTCTGGCTGATGCACCATTCCCATCCGGCGCTGATCCTCGCCGGTCAGATGGGCTTCGTGCTGACGGTCGGAACCTGCCTCGGCATCATGCCCTCGATCATGGTCGAAGCGACGCCGCAGGCGGTGCGCTGCACGGCGATCGCGCTCGGCTACAACATCCCCTTCGGCATCCTGGGCGGGCTGACGCCGCTCGCCGCCGCCTGGCTGATCGACCGCACCGGGATGGACCTCAGCCCCGCCTTGATGATCATGGCGGCGTCGTTGATATCGTTCACGAGCGTGCTGGCATTCCACGAGAGCGATCCGACGGCGCCTCTTCGCTGATCCGGTCGGCGCCTGCCTCTTTGACCTATCCTCTCCAGGGGGATAGGATTTCGAATGACAGCAAAGCAGCTCCACAGCACCCATCCCGCCATCGTCAGGCGCCTGAAGCGCGTCGAAGGGCATCTGCGCAGCGTGATCGACATGGTCGAGAGTGGCCGATCCTGCCTCGACCTTGCGCAGCAGCTTCATGCCGTCGAGAGGGCGATCGGGCAGGCCAAGAAGACGCTGATCCAGGATCATCTCGACCACTGTCTCGACGACGTCGTCGGACCGCTGCCGCGCGGGCGCCGGCGCACGGTCGACGAGTTCAAGGCCATCGCCAAGTACCTCTGACGCGTACCCCCAGGCGGCCATGACGTCCTTCTCCGAGCTGATCCAGCAGAGCGCAGCGCATGCCTGGCTCTTCGTCCCGAGCGCCATCCTGCTGGGCGCCTTGCACGGGCTGGAGCCCGGTCACTCGAAAACCATGATGGCGGCCTTCATCGTGGCGATCCGCGGCACCGTGGGACAGGCCGTCCTGCTGGGGCTCGCGGCAACGGTTTCGCACACCTTCGTCGTATGGGCGATCGCCCTCGGCGGGATGTACCTGTGGCGGGGCATCGACGCCGAAAGGGCGGAGCCCTACCTCCAGATCGCATCGGCTGCGATCATGATCGGCATCGCGCTCTGGATGTTCCTGCGCACCTGGCGGCATCGGGTATCTGCGGCCGACACCGGCCATCGCCACGACCATGCCGATCACGGCCACGATCATGGGCATGGGCATGGGCATGGCCACGATGCCATGGATGACCACGAACGCGCGCATGCCGTCGACATCCGTCGACGCTTCAGCGGCCGCCCGGCAACGAACGGGCAGATCCTCCTGTTCGGCCTGACCGGCGGCCTTGTTCCCTGTCCGGCAGCGATCACCGTTCTGCTGCTCTGCCTCCAGCTCAAGGAAATCCCCCTGGGCGCGGTGCTGGTGCTCTGCTTCTCGATCGGCCTCGCCCTGACGCTGGTGGCGGTCGGCGCCATTGCCGCCATCGGCGCCGGCCATGTGTCGACGCGCCTTCCGTGGCTCGCGGCCCTCGCCGGCCGTGCGCCCTATGCCTCCAGCCTGCTGATCGTCGCCGTCGGCCTTTATGTCGGCATCGGCGGCTGGGTCGGGCTTGCCGCGCTATCCGCGCGCGCCGGCGGTTGAGGCCGCCATCCCGATACGGCGGGCGCGCGCCCTAGAATCCACAGAACCTAGATCGCCCCGCCCTCGACGGCGCGGCCCTCGGCGCGCCAGCGCAGCATGCCGCCGGGGAGATTGGCGACATCGGCGAGGCCGGCCTTCTGCAGGATCGCGGTGGCATGCGCCGAACGGCTGCCGGCCCGGCAGACCGCGACGATCGGCTTGTCCTTCGGCAACTCGCCGGCGCGCTGGGCGAGTTCGCCCAGCGGCACCAAAGTCGCCCCCCTTATGTGGCCGAGCGGCCCCGCAAACTCCGCCGGCTCGCGCACGTCGAGCACGCGCACCTTGGCGAGATTCTCCTCCAGCCAATGCGGTTCGACTTCCCAGACGCCTCCGAAGGTGAAGCGCAGCGGCGCCCAATGAGGTTCCGGCGGCACCGCCGTCTCGTTGCCCGGCTGGCCGCAGCGCAGGTTGGCCGGCACCGCCTCGTCGATCTTCTTGGGATGCGGCAGGTCAAGGTTCTTCATGTAGCCGACATAGTCGCCCTCGCCGACCTCGCCACCCAGCCGGGGATTGAATTTCTTCTCCTCGGCCACGCTGGTGACCGTCAGACCGCGGTAGTCGTGCGCTGGATAGAGCAGGCAGGGCTCGGGCAGCGCGAAGATGCGCGCCCGCACAGAGCGGTAGAGCGCGCGGGCGTCGCCCTGCTGGAAATCGGTGCGGCCCGAGCCGCGGATCAGCAGGCAGTCGCCGGTGAAGGCCATGGTCTCGTCGTCGAGCACGTAGGTGAGGCAGCCCGAGGTGTGGCCGGGCGTCGCCCGCACTTCCAGCGAGCGCTTGCCGAAGTCGACGCGATCGCCGTCGTGCAGCGGGCGGTCGGCGCCGGCGGCACCCGAGGCCGCCGCCAGGCCGATCCGGCTGCCCAGCCGGTTCTTCAAGAGCCACGCTCCGGTCACGTGGTCGGCATGGACGTGGGTGTCGAGCGTCCACAGCAGCCTGAGCCCGAGCTCGCCGATCAGGGCGGCGTCGCGCCGGACCTGCTCGAACACCGGATCGATCAGCACCGCCTCGCCCGACGCGCTGCAGCCCAGGAGATAGGTGTAGGTCGACGAGGTCGGATCGAAGAGCTGGCGAAAGACGAGCATGTCCGGCGCTTTCGTCAGGCCGGTGCGCTGGCCGCGTCGATCGCCGCCACCGAGTCGGCGTCGAGCTTGACGCTGGGCGCGGCGATCAGGTCCTTCAGTTGCTCGAGACTGGTGGCGCTCACGATCGGCGCGGTGATCGACTTGCGCTGCAGGAGCCAGGCCAGCGCCACTTGCGTCGGATTTGAGCCGGTCTTCCTGGCCGCGTCGTCCAGCGCCTTCAACACCGCCATGCCCTTGGGATTGATATACTTCTTCACCCCGCCGCCGCGCTTGGCGTCGCCGACATCGGCCTCGGAGCGGTATTTGCCGCTCAGGAAGCCGCTCGCCAGGGAATAGTACGGGATCACGCCGATCCCCTCCTTCAGGCATTCGTTCTCGAGCTCGCCCTCGAACAGGCCGCGCTCCATCAGATTGTAATGCGGCTGCAGGCTCTCGTAACGCGGCAGGCCCTTGGCCCGGGAGATCGCCGCGGCCTCGGCCAGCCGCTTGGCATCGAAGTTCGATGCGCCTATCGCGCCGATCTTGCCCGCCTTCACCAGCTCGCCGTAGGTCGAAAGCGTCTCCTCCTGCGGTGTCGCCTGGTCGTCCTTGTGCGACTGGAAGAGGTCGATGCGATCGGTGTTGAGCCGCTGCAGCGATTCATCGACCGACTTCACGATGTGGGCGCGCGACAGGGCGCCGGAAGGCGGGATCATGCCGCACTTGGTGGCGATCTGGACCTTCCTGCGCCTGGCCGGATCCTTCCTGAGCCAGTTGCCGATCACCGTCTCGGACTCGCCGCCCTTGTTGCCCGGCGCCCAGCGCGAATAGACGTCGGCGGTGTCGACGAACGAAAAGCCGGCATCGACGAAGGCATCGAGCAGCCGGTGCGAGGTCGCCTCGTCGGCGGTCCAGCCGAAGACGTTGCCGCCGAAAGCGATCGGGGCGAATTCGATGCCCGACTTGCCGAGCCTGCGCTTCTCCATTTCGTCTCTCCAGGATGTGGTGGGTGATCTGCTACTCGGCGGCCTTGGCCGCCGGCGCGGCCGGCGTCGCCGGGATGGGAAACTGGTAGGTCGGCTGGGAGAACTGGATGCCGAGCCCGGGGAACGCGTCGTACATGCGGCGGATCGCCATGCGCTGGACCAGGCTGGGGTTCTTGGGCCGCGCCATGAACTTGAAGCGGACGATCAGCGCGTTGTCCTTGATGTCGACGACGCCCTGCATCTTGAGCGGCTGGATCAGGATCGGCTTGAAGGCAGCCTCCTCCATCATGTCGAGGCCGATCTTTTTCACCGTCTTGCGCAGGAGCTCGACGTCGGTGCCGTGGGCGAAGGCGAGGCTGAACTTCACCACCGTCCAGTCGCGGCTGAAGTTGGTGATGTGGCCGACCTGGCCGAACGGCACGATGTGGAGCTGGCCGTTCTGGTGCCGGAGCTTCAGCGACCGCACGCTGAAGCTCTCGACCGTGCCCTTGACCTTGCTGCAGTCGACATACTCGCCGATGCGGAACGAATCCTCGGCGAGGAAGAAGATGCCCGAGACCACGTCGCGCACCAGCGACTGGCTGCCGAACGACACCGCAAGGCCCAGCACCGAGGCGCCGGCGATCAGCGGCGTGATGTTGATGCCGAGTTCGGACAGCACCAGCAGCGTACCGACCACGGCGATGGTCACGCCGGCGATGGCGCGCAGCAACGGCATCAGCGTGCGCAGCCGCGACGCGGCCACCCGCACGTCCTCCTCGTTGTCGCCCTCGGTATCGGCCGACGGCAGCGGATTGGCGGCGATGTAGGAATCCATGCGGTAGCGCATGAAGCGCCACAGGGCATAGATCGCCACCGCGCTCAGCGCCGCGATCTTGGCGCCGCGGTCGTGGGCCGCCCATTCCGCCGCGGTCGACGCCGCCAGGACCCGCACCATGAGGGAATCGGCGATCAGAATCGCTGCATAGAGCCGGACGATCAGGCGCAGGCAGTCGGCCACGACGTCGCCCGCCAGCGGCAGCTCGGTCGCGATGTGCCGCGTCACCCGGTGCATCAGGGTCTCGAACAGAAGGAGCGCGACCAGCGTCGTCTCGATCATGTCGAGGCCGCGCGCGGCGCCGTCGTTGTTGGTCAAGGCCGCGTGGATCTCGGCCACGGCCGTCAGGCCGTAGAAGGCGAGGCCGCCCATCCACCAGGTGCGCGCGGCGTCGAGCTTCAGCTTGCGGGCCAGACCGCGCTCCGAAACCATCGCCGACAGCCAGGCCGCCATGTCGCGCCGCCAGTGCCAGACGATGACGAGCAGGCCGGCGGAGACCACCGGCACGTAGATGATGACGGCCACCGTCATCACCTCGCGGCCGGCACCGGTGATGACCAGGGCACGCCCGAAGTGTTCGGCGATCAGCGGCAGCAGGACCATGAGGTTGAGGCCGAGCAGCAGGCGGCGCGCCGTCGGGTCGTCGACCGGCACCAGGCGGAGCGCCGGCGTGCCGGGCCGCAGCCAGGCACGGAACACGATGTTGAACGTCTGCCAGTAGATCAGCGCCAGCAGGACCAGATGGCCCAGTTTGCCGCCGACGCTGTCGGCCGGGCCAACCTGGGCGACGACCATGCGGCCGACGATCCAGAGCGCCACCAATGCGATCAGGTCGAGCACCACGGCGCGACCGAAGGCGCGCACCGGGGCGTCGCCGCCGAAGCGGGTGAGCGGGCCCAGCAGCGCGAGCCCCAGGAGCCGCCGCACGGCGTATTCGGCCACCAGGCCCGCGACGACGATGGCGACCAGCAACAGCGCCGTCCGGCCGCCCACCATCTCCGGCAGGCGCGCCAGATGCGCCACCAGTGCCGGCAGGTGCGAAATCGCGAGTTCCAGCTTGGCCGCCATGATACGCAGGATCGATCCCGAGGCGGCTTCGCTGGCCGGCGCCATCTGCGCCACGGCCGGGCACGCCCAGACCGCGGCCAGCCCGCCCGCCATCGCCGCCCCGCTCCATCTTGACCGCATCGTTGATTCTCCCCCAAAGGATGGCGGTACGAAACCTAGGCCAAATACCTCGACCTCGCCAGACGACCCTTGTCAACGCCCGCTTCCAGACGACTTGGAGAACGCCGCCGATGTTCGGCCTCATGCAGGACCGCCCGTTGCTGATCCAGCAGCTCATCGATCACGCTGCCCTCAATCACGGCGACACCGAGATCGTGTCGCGCACGCTCGAGGGCGGCATCCACCGCTATACCTACCGTGATGCCCGGGTGCGCGCGAAGAAGGTGGCGGAGGCGCTCACGGCGCTCGGCATCAAGCCGGGCGACCGCATCGGCACGCTGGCGTGGAACGGCTACCGTCACTTCGAGCTCTACTACGGCATCTCCGGCATGGGCGCGGTCTGCCACACCATCAACCCGCGGCTGTTCCCAGAGCAGATCGTCTACATCGTCAATCACGCCGACGATCAACTCCTCTTCGTCGACCTCAACCTCCTGCCGGCGGTCGAGAAGCTGCTGCCCGAGCTCAAGGGCGTGCGCCACATCGTGGCCATGACCGACCGGGCACACCTGCCGAAGGGCCTCAGCATCCCCAACCTGCTGGTTTATGAGGAGCTGATCGCGGACAAGCCGGGTACCTTCGAATGGCCGGAGTTCGACGAGCGCACCGCCTCGTCGCTCTGCTACACCTCGGGCACCACGGGCAACCCCAAGGGCGTGCTCTATCACCACCGCTCGACCATCCTGCATGCCTACGGCGCCGCGCTCCCCGACACGCTCGGCCTGTCGGCGCGCTCGGTGGTGTTGCCGGTGGTGCCGATGTTCCACGTCAACGCCTGGGGACTGCCCTACTCGGCAGCAATGGTGGGCGCCAAGCTGGTGTTCCCCGGCATCGCGCTCGACGGCGCCAGCCTGCACGAGCTGTTCGAGACCGAGGGCGTCACCTTCACCGCCGGCGTGCCGACGGTGTGGCTGGCGCTGCTGCAGCACCTGCAGGCCAACAAGCTGAAGCTCTCGACGGTGAAATATGCCGTGATCGGCGGCTCGGCCGCCCCACCGGCGATGATCGAGACCTTCGCCAGGGACTACGGCGTGGAAGTGCTGCATGCCTGGGGCATGAGCGAGATGAGCCCGCTCGGCACCGTGAACCATCCCAAGGAAAAGCACCTCAAGCTCCCGGCCGCCGACCTGCTCGCGCTGCGCCTGAAGCAGGGCCGCCCGCCGTTCGGCGTCGACATGATGATCGTCGACGACGCCGGCAAGGAACTGCCGCGCGACGGCAAGGCCTTCGGCGACCTGCTGGTGCGCGGCCCCTGGATCACCTCGGGCTACTTCAAGGGCGAAGGCGGCGAGGTGCTGCGCGAAGGCGGCTGGTTCGCGACCGGCGATGTCGCCACGATCGATCCCGACGGCTACATGACGATCACCGACCGCTCCAAGGACGTGATCAAGTCGGGTGGCGAGTGGATCAGCTCGATCGACCTGGAAAACGCCGCCATGGCCCATCCCGGCGTCGCCGAGGCGGCTGTGATCGGCGTCGCCCATCCCAAGTGGGACGAACGACCGCTGCTGATCGTGCACAGGAAGCCCGATGCCGCCGTGACCCAGCAGGAATTGATCGAGTTCCTGGGCACCAGGGTCGCCAAATGGTGGCTGCCCGACGACGTGCAGTTCGTCGAGGCGATCCCGCACACCGCCACCGGCAAGATCCTGAAGACGAAGCTGCGCGAGGACTTCAGGAACTACAAGCTGCCGACGGCTTAGGCCGGCGCGGGGACACCGAAGACCAAAGGGTTGTCCCGACGCGCGGCGGTCTATTCGAGCTTGATGCCGGCCGCCTTGACGATCGGTGCCCAGCGCGCCGTTTCGGCGCCAACGAAGGCGACGGTCGAGGCGGGAGTCGAGTCCGTGACCGGCACGATGCCCTGTTCGGCGAGCGCCTTGAGCAATGCAGGATCGTTCATCGTCTCGCGTGTCGCGGCGGCAAGGCGCGCCACCACCTCGGGCGGAAGGCCCGCCGGTCCGGCGAGGCAATGCCACAACACGGCCTCGAACGGCACGCCGCTCAGCGTTTCCGACACCGTCGGGACCTGCGGCGCCAGCGCGGTCCGTTGGGCGGTGGCGACCGCGAGAAGCCGCGCCTTGCCCGATTTGTGGAACGGCAGCGCGCTGCCGAGCGTGGTCGTCACCATCGCGATCTGACCGCTCAGCAGGTCGTTCATCGCCGGCCCGCTGCCGCGATAGGGCACGTGAGTGATGGGCACGCCGCCGGCCGCTGCCTTCAGCCGCTCCGTCGTCAGGTGCAGGAGCGTTCCCGTGCCTGGCGAGCCGTAGCTCAGCGCGCCGGGCTTGGCGCGCGCGGCGTCGAGCAGGCCCTTGAGCGTGTCGGGCTGGGCCAGATTGCCGACGAATGCCGCTGGTCCGCCGCCGATATGGGCGACGTATGTGAAGTCCTTCAGGACGTCGTACTCAGGCTTGGCCGCCATCGAGGCATAGAGCGCCTGGGTGGAGCCGGTGCCGAACACCAGCGTATAGCCGTCGGGTTTCGCACGGACGACGCCCAGGGTGCCGATCACGCCGGCTGCGCCGGCCTTGTTCTCGATCACCACCGGCTGGCCGAGCGCGCGACCGAGACGCTCGCCGAACAGGCGGCCATAGACGTCGGTCGGTCCGCCCGGCGGAAAGGCGACGACCATGCGGATCGGCTGCGCCGGCCAGGTCTGGGCGCGGGCGATCGAGGGGGCGGCGAGTGACATGCCGGCAAAGGCAAGAAGGGTACGACGATGCATGATGGTTCCTCTGCGTGGCATTCAGAGTCCGGCCGAACGCCAGTTCTCGGCGGGCTCGTCGGGATGGGAAGCGAGCCCGGCTGCACGCACGCCCATGATGGCGGCGTACTCGTCGCGATCCGAGGCGTCGCCGCTGATGCCGATCGCGCCGATGACATTGCGCTTGCCCTCAAGCGCCAGAACGCCGCCCGGCACCGGCACGAAGCGACCGCCGGATGCCGCCGCGAGAGCACCCTGGAAGGCCGGCCGGTTGCCCAGCCGGTCGCGGACGGTGCGGCTGGAAATGCCCATGCCCAGCGCTCCCCACGCCTTGCCGAAAGCAATGTCGAAACGCAGCACGCCACAGCCGTCCTCGCGCTTGAAGGCCACGAGATGACCGCCGGAATCGAGCACCGCCACGGTGAGCGGCAACAGTTCCGCAGCGCGCGCGGCGCGCAACGCACCGTCGATCATCCGCTCGGCGTGCGCCAGCGTCAGGCTCGATTGGACATGCAAGACATAGTGATCGCTCATGCTCCGGATGGCTCCCTCTGGCGTGCCTGCTCGGCTGGACCGCGCGCCTCGCGCGGCAGTATCGTCCATCCGGGCACCAATGGGGAGGGCCTGGATGATCGCGGGACGCAGGTCGGTGATGATGGGCGTTGGCGCGCTGGCGTTGGGCGCGACCTCGGTGGAAGCGCAGGATGATTTCCCCGGCAAGCCGATCACTTTGATCTGCCCGTGGCCGGCCGGCGGCGGTGCCGACCAGCACATGCGGGTTCTCGCCCAGGCGGCCAGCAAGCATCTCAAGCAGCCGATCCACGTCGACAATCGTGCCGGCGGCGCGGGCGTCTCGGCGCCGGCGCAGATGGCAGCCACCGCCAAGCCCGACGGCTACACGATCGGCCAGATCGTGCTCACCGTGTTCCGCGCGCCCTACACCACCAAGGTCACCTACGATCCGCTGAAGGACTTCACCTACATCGCCCTGGTCGGCGGCTTCCTGATCGGCGCCTTCGTGAAGAACGACAGCGCGATCAGGTCGCTGCCCGAGTTCCTGGCCTTCGCCCGGCACAATCCCGGCAAGGCAACCTACGGCACGCCGGGCGTCGGCACCACCAACCACCTGTCGCTCGAGCAGGTGGCGCTGAAGGCGGGCGTGCGACTGACGCACGTCCCGTTTCGCGGCGAGGCGGGAATGTACGCAGCGGTCGTGGGCAGCCATGTCATGGCCGGCGGCGGCGCGGGTGCGCTGGTCGATGCTGGTGAACTGCGCTGGATCAACACCTTCGGCACCGGGCGCCCGGAACGCTGGCCGGGCGTTCCGACGGCGCGCGAACTGGGCTTCGACGTGGTCGCCCAGTCACCCTACGGCATTGCCGGGCCGAAGGGCATGGATCCGAGGGTCGTGAGGATCCTGAACGACGCCATCGCCACGGGCCTGCGGGAACCCGAGCACATCGCATTCCTCAAGCGCAACGCCCAGCCCGAACTCTACCTCGACAGCGCCGCCTACACCAGGGAAGCGGCGGAAACGTTCAGACGCGAAGGCGAGATCCTGAAGTCCCTGGGACTTGCCAGGAAGGAGTGAGGCATGACGACCGAAACCATTCCCGTCATCGATCTCGGTCCCTATCTCGCGGGCGAGCCGGGTGCGCTCGACCGCGCCGCCGGCGAATTGCGCCACGCGCTGACCGAGATCGGCTTCTACTTCATCGTCAATCACGGCGTGCCACGCGAACAGATCCGCGACGTCTTCGAGCAGGTCAGGCGCTTCCATGCCCAGCCGCTGGAACGGAAGCTGGCGCTCAAGCTCGACAAGCACAACACCGGCTACATGCCGATGCGCGGCAACACGCTGCGCACCTCGACGGTGCAGGCCAACACCAAGCCGAACCTCAACGAGGCGTTTTTCGTCAAGCGCGACCTGCCGCCCGATCATCCCGACGTGCTGGCCGACCGGCGATTCCGCGGCGCCACCCGCTGGCCCGACGGGCTGCCGGGATTCCGCGAGGCTATCATCGGCTATTGCGACACGCTGGAGCGGCTGGTGCAGAAGATGGTGCGCATCTACGCCCGCGCCCTCGGCCTGCCGGCCGAATATTTCGACGGTCCGTTCAAGGGTTTTCAATACACGCTGCGCATGACGCACTATCCGCACCAGGACGGGCCGATCGAGGACGAGTTCGGGCTGGCGCCGCACACCGACACCAGCTTCCTGACGCTGCTCGCGCCGAATGACGTGCCCGGCCTCTCGATCAAGACGCAAAGCGGCAAGTGGATCGAAGCACCGGCGATCCCCGACGCCTATGTCGTGAACGGTGGGCAGATGCTGCAACGCTGGACCAACGACTTCTTCCTCGCCACGCCGCACTGCGCCATCAACCGGAGCGGCAAGGAGCGCTACGCCATCCCGTTCTTCTGCGACAGCAACATCGACTGGCCGGTCGCCGCCGTGCCGACCACCGTCGGCCCCGACAAGCCGCCGAAGTATCCGATGACGGACTACACCGACTACATGACCTGGTACCAGAAGCGGAACTACGACGTGCTGAACGACGCCGACTAGCAGGCCGCCGAGTGACCGCCACCCTCGCCCGCGTCGAAGCACGCGTCTTTCGCGCCCCGGTCAAGGAGCCGGTCCGCACATCGTTCGGCACCATGACCGAACGCGTGGCGGTGTTCGTGCGCGTGGAGGATTCGGACGGGGCCTGCGGCTGGGGCGAGATCTGGTGCAACTTCCCCGCCGCCAGCGCCGAGCATCGCGCACTGCTGTTCGCCGACATCGTGGCGCCGCACGCGCTGGGCAAGTCGCTCGACGATCCCGTGACGCTGTGGGCGGAGATCGACCGGGCACTCCACGTGCTGCGTGTGCAGAGCGGCGATGCCGGCGCGCTCTCGGCTGCAGCGGCCGGGCTCGACCTTGCGATCCACGATCTCGGCGCCCGCAAGCGCGGGCAGTCACTATGGCGGGCGCTCGGCGGCCTCGACGGGTCACCGGTGCCGGCCTATGCCTCGGGCCTCAACCCCGGCCGCGCCGCCTACGACACCGTCGGGCGCATGCGGGCCGCGGGCTACCGAGCCTTCAAGATCAAGGTCGGCTTCGGCGAGGAGACCGACCTCGGTTCACTGCGGCCGGTGGCCAGGGAATTGAAGGCCGGCGAGCGGCTGATGGTCGACGTCAACCAGGGCTGGGATCTGCGCACAGCCTGTGCAGTGGCACCCAAGTTCGCCGAATTCGGCCTGCACTGGATCGAGGAGCCGCTGCTGGCCGACCGGCCGTCGGCCGAATGGATGCAGGTCGCCGCAGCCGCGCCGACCCAGCTTGCGGGCGGCGAGAACCTGCGCGGCGCCGGAGCTTTCCAGGACATGGTCGACGGCGGCTTGTTCGGCGTCATCCAGCCCGACGCCGCCAAGTGGGGCGGCCATTCCGGCTGCCTGCCGGTAGCCCGGGCGGCACTGGCTGCCGGCCGGATCTACTGCCCGCACTTCCTGGGCGGCGCCATCGGCCTCGTCCATTCGCTGCATTTGCTGGCCGCGGCGCGCGGTCCCGGCCTGCTGGAAGTCGATGCCAACCCCAATCCCCTGCGCGAGGGCCTGCTGGGCGACGTTTTGACCGTCCGCGACGGCCGCGTATCGCTTCCCGGCGGGCCGGGTCTCGGTCTAGAACCAGACATCAAATCGCTCGCGCCGCTGCAGACCCTTCACCTGGAGCGACGCACCTAAGAAACGAAGAGGAAACGCCATGCTCGGCCTGATGCAAGACCGTCCGCTGCTGATCTCGCAGATCATCGACTATGCCGCCGCCTATCATTCCGATGTCGAGATCGTTTCGCGCACGATCGAGGGGCCGATCCACCGCTACGGCTACAGGGACGCGCACAAACGCGCCAAGAAGCTGGCCGAGGCGCTGCAGGGGCTGGGCATCAAGCTCGGCGATCGCGTCGGCACCATCGCCTGGAACACCTACCGCCATTTCGAACTCTACTTCGGCATCTCCGGCATCGGCGCGGTGCTGCACACGCTGAACCCGCGCCTGGCGCCCGAGCACGTGGCCTACATCGCCAACCACGCCGAGGACCAGATCATCTTCGTCGACCTCAACCTGCTGCCGATCGTCGAAGGCGTGTGGGAGCACCTCAAGACCGTCAAGCACGTCGTGGTCATGACCGACCGCGCCCACATGCCGGCCTCGTCCAAGATTCCCAAGCTCCTGTGTTACGAGGAACTGCTCGCCGACAAGCCGGGTACGCTGACATGGCCTGATTTCGACGAACGCACCGCCTCCTCGCTCTGCTACACCTCGGGCACCACCGGCAACCCGAAGGGCGTGCTCTACTCGCACCGTTCGACGATCATCCACACGATGATGTCGTCCAACGGCTCGGTGATCCCGATGGACCCCGACACCACGCTGCTGCCGGTGGTGCCGATGTTCCACGCCAATGCCTGGGGCCTCGTCTACGCCGCGCCGATCTGCGGCGCCAAGATGGTGTTTCCCGGCGCCAAGCTCGACGGCGCCAGCGTCTACGAGCTGCTCGACAAGGAACAGGTGACGCTGAGCGCCGGCGTGCCCACGGTCTGGCTCGCCCTGCTCGATTACTGCGCCCAGAACAAGTTCAGGATGTCGTCGGTCAAGCGCACGCTGATCGGCGGCTCGGCGGTGCCGGTCACCATGATCGCGCGCTTCTGGAACGAACATGGCGCCGAGGTCATCCAGGGCTGGGGCATGACCGAGATGAGCCCGCTGGGCACGACGACGCGCTTCAACCGCGGCGAGCGCCAGTTGCCTGACGCCGAGCGCTTCGCCATCACCGCCAAGCAGGGCAGGCCGGTGTTCGGCTGCGAAATGAAGATCGTCGACGATGCCGGCAACGACCTGCCGCAGGACGGCAGCGTCTCGGGCAACATGGTGGTGCGCGGGCCGTGGATCGTCTCGGGCTACATGAAGGGCGAAGGCAAAAGCCAGTTCGGGCCGGGTGGCTGGTTCCAGACCGGCGACGTGTGCAAGATCGAGTCCGACGGCTCCGTCGTCATCACCGACCGCTCCAAGGATGTGATCAAGTCGGGCGGCGAGTGGATCAGCTCGATCGACCTCGAGAACGCCGCCATGGGCTGCCCCGGCGTCGCCGAGGCGGCGGTGATCGGCGTCGCCCATCCCAAGTGGGACGAGCGGCCGCTGCTGATCGTCGTGCGCCGGCCCGAGGCCGAGGTGAACAAGGGCGACGTGCTCAAGTTCCTCGAAGGCAAGATCGCCAAGTGGTGGATGCCCGACGACGTGCAGTTCATCGACGCCATCCCGCACGGCGCCACCGGCAAGATACTGAAGACGGCGCTGCGCAAGCAGTTCGCCGACTACAAGCTGCCGGCGGCCTGAGGCTCCCGCAGCTCACCAAGGGCGTGGCGCGCAACCTGGAATGCGCCCGTCAAAGCGAGGCCCGACATGATCGCGGCCACAACATAGTCGGGCCAGCCGGTGCCCGAGCCGAACACGCCCACGGCCGCCACCAGGACCGCGAGATTGCCGATCGCGTCGTTGCGCGTGCAGAGCCACACCGAACGCATGTTGCTGTCGCCGTCGCGCCAGCGGTAGAGCAGGGCCGCCACGCCGAGGTTGGCGGCGAAGGCGATCGTGCCGACGACGCCCATGACAGGTGCCGCGGGCACGGTGCCGGCCAGCGCATGCTGGATGGTCGTGACGGCGACCCACAGGCCGAACGCCGCCATGCTGGCGGCCTTCAGGAGCGACGCCCGGGCGCGCCACTGGAGTGCCATGCCCAACACGAACAGGCTGATGCCGTAGTTGGCGCTATCGCCCAGGAAGTCGAGCGAATCGGCCAACAGCGAGACCGACTGCGCCGCGAGACCGGCGCCGATCTCGACCGCGAACATGGCGAAGTTGATGCCGAACGCCACCCACAGCACGCGGCGATAGGCAGGGGAGGCCGCAGCCGAGCTGGCATGTTCATGTCCGTGATCGCAGCAATGGGCGCTCATCTCAATGCTCCCTGACATGGGTGACCATGTCCTCGACCATGCGGCGCACATGGGCATCGTCGGCGCCATAAAAGACCTGTTTTCCCTGCCGATCGGCCCGCACCAACCGCGCACCCTTCAGGAGCCGCAGATGGTGGCTGACCAGCGACACCGAAAGCCCGAGCTTCTCGGCGATGTCGGAAACGGCAAGCGGCGTGCGCAGGCAGGAAACGACGATGCGCAGCCGGCTGGGATCGCCCAGCAGGCGGAACAGGTCGGCCAGCGTGGTAGCGTCGTCGTCGGAAAAAGCGGGCTTCCTGAGTTTGGACATTTGAACAACTGTTTAACTATCCATCCCTGGACACTGGCCTGTCAAGGGCACACTTTTATTACGTTATATGTTCCTTGCGACGCGGCACCACGACGTCGCAGATCACCGCCGCCAGCACGATCGCCCCGCCGGCAAGCGTGGCAACGGCCGTCGCCTCACCGAAGGCCAGCCACACCCAGAGCACGCCAAGCGGCGTCTGCAAGGTGCCGATCAGCGCGCCGCGCGTCGCCGAAACCAGCGGCGTGCCGAACGACAGCAGGAGCAGGCCGAGCCCGAATTGGGTCATGCCGAAAAGGGCGAGCTGCAGCAGTTCGCCGCCGCTCACCGACAGAGGCCGCGCCCAGGGCAGCACGATCAGCGCACACAGCAGGGCCGAGAGGCCGACCGCCGGCAGCATGCTGACCCTGGGATTGCGCCGGATCAGCACCAGCACCGTCGCCATCAGGACGGCCATGGCCAAGGCGAGCAGGTCGCCCCGCCAACGGCCGCCAGCGACCGCAGGCCCCGCCATGACCGTGACACCGGCCAGTGCCGCCAGCGTGGCCAGGAGAGTGATCCTGTCCTCGCGCTCTCCGATCACCAGCCAGGCGATGCCGGCCGTCATGAAGGGGATCGTGGCGTCGATCACCAGTACATCGGCCACGCTCGAGAGCCGCAGCGCGTTCAGGAAGCAGACGGTGGCGACGGCCGAGCCGACGGCGATCAGCAAGCCGTCCTGGCCGATACCGCGCACCGCCTGGACGATGCGCCCGTGCTCGCGCCACGCCATCACGCCGAACAGGAACAGGCCGCCGAACAGGCCGCGCCAGAACAGCATCGTCCAGGCATCGGTCTCGATCAGCCGCGTATAGAAACCGCCGCTCGAATAGGCGACGGCGGACGCGGCCAGCAGCGCCGTGCCGAACCACGCGGTCCTATTTTGCAAGGGCCACGCAGTCGATCTCGAGGTCGAAGGGACCGAACCATGCCGCCGTGCAGCGGAAGGTACGCGCGGGTTTGTGCGTGCCGAAGTACTCGGCATGGACCTCGTTGACGATCGCGAAGTGGGCCGGGTTCGAGCAACAGACCGTGCATTTCACCACCCGGTCGAGCGCCGAGCCCGCCGCCTCGAGGCAGCCCTTCAGATGCCCGAGCACACGCCCGGCCTGGGTGTCGATCGGCAGGACGCCATAGGCGCCGGTCTCGGGATTAGCCGGCGGCATGCCCGAGACATAGATCCAGTCGCCGACCCGAACGACGGGCGAGATCGGGACATTGTTGCGCTCGGCGAACTTGGCCAGCGCAGGCACGTGAGGCCTGGAAATCTCGATAGGCTTGGAAATCTCGATCACGAGGTACTCCTGAAGGGGACGGCGCCCACCCTAGGGACCCTCTACTGACAACGTTATGTCAGGAGTGATAAATTGTTGAAAAGGCAGGGATGAATGCGCCGCGCCGACCGTCTGTTCGACATCATCCAGATCCTGCGCGGCAGCCCCGGAGCCGTGACCGCGGCGATGCTGGCAGCCCGGCTCGAAGTGACGCCACGCACCGTCTATCGCGACGTCGCCACCCTGCAGGCCCGCCGCGTGCCGATCGATGGCGAAGCCGGCGTCGGCTACGTGCTGCGCAAGGGCTTTGACCTGCCACCATTGATGTTCAGCATCGACGAAGTGGAGGCGATCGCCGTCGGCGCCCGGATGGTCCGCCGGCTGCGCGATCCCAAGCTGCAGGAGGCGGCCGAAACCGTACTCGCCAAGGTGACGACGGTGCTGCCCGAGGCACTGCGCGCCTCGCTGGTCTCCTCGGCGATCTTCGTCTCCGAAGGTGACGCCGTCACGGCCGAAGCCGTCGACATGGCCGAGCTTCGGGCAGCCATCCGCGATTCCCGAAAATTCCACATCGCCTATGCCGATAGCGAGGGCCGGCGGACCAATCGCACCATCTGGCCGATCGCCATGGCCTACTATGTCGACGTCACGCTGGTCGGTGCCTGGTGCGAGCTCAGAGCCGACTACCGGAATTTCCGCGTCGAGCGCATCCAGTCGTCCAAGGTGCTGGACGAGCATTTCGACCAGGACAACGGTCGCCTGTTCCGCGAATGGTCGGCGCTCCCCAAGGAGCGCCCGGCAGGCTAGACTGCCGCCATGACCATCGACATCAGACCTATCGATCCGGTCTCTCGCTCCTTCTTCGCAGGCGAAGTCTCCGGCATCGACCTCGCCCGCCGCCTCTCCGATACGGAAGTGGCTGCCATCCATGCCGGCATGGACCGCTTCGGCGTGCTGGTGTTCCACGACCAGCACCTCACCGACGACCAGCAACTTGCCTTCAGCCGCCAGCTGGGCCCGCTCGAGACGGCGACCGGCGACATCGCCGCCCCCGAGGAGCGCCGTCTCAGCATGGACGTCAACGACATCTCCAACCTCGACAAGCACGGCAAGGTGGTCGCCCGCGACGATCGCCGCCGCCTGTTCGGCCTGGGCAACCAGCTCTGGCACTCCGACAGCTCCTTCAAGGCGGTGCCGGCCAAATACTCTCTGCTGTCGGCGCGGCAGATCCCGGCGGCCGGCGGCAACACCGAGTTCGCCGACATGCGTGCGGCCTACGACGCCCTGGACGAGGCGGCGAAGCGCGAGGTCCACGACCTCGTCTGCCTGCACAGCCAGATCTATTCCCGCGGCATGCTGGGCTTCGAGGATTTCACCGACGCCGAGCGCCAGAAATGGGCACCGGTGCGCCAGCGCCTGGTCCGCCGCCATCCGACGACCGGCCGACTGTCGCTCTATCTCGCCAGCCATGCCGGCGCCATCGAGGGCTGGCCCGTTCCGGAGGCCCGAGCTTTCCTGCGTGACCTCACCGAGCACGCCACGCAGCGGCAGTTCGTCTATGCCCATGTCTGGAAGCCGTTCGACCTCGTGATGTGGGACAACCGGGTGACCATGCACCGCGCGCGCCGCTTCGATCCCCGGGAAGTCCGCGACATGCGCCGCACGACCCTCACCAACGAAGTGTCGAGCCTGGAACAGGCGCCGTAGCAAACCGATGCGCCTGCAATTCCTCGGCTCCGGCGATGCCTTCGGCAGCGGCGGCCGCTTCAACACCTGCTTCCACCTCGAACGCCGACAGCACGGCAACGTGCTGATCGACTGCGGCGCCTCCTCGATGGTGGCGATCCGCAAATGGGGCGTCGAACCCAACGCCGTCTCGACCGTGCTGGTGAGCCACCTGCACGGCGATCATTTCGGCGGCCTTCCCTTCTTTCTGCTCGACGCCCAGCTCGTGAGCCGCCGCATCGCACCGCTGCTGCTTGCAGGGCCACCGGGCTTCCGAGAACGGCTGATGATCGTCATGGAGGCGATGTTCGCCGGCTCGACCAAGGTGGAACGCAAATTCACGCTCGAGATCCGCGAACTCGAGCTGCACCAACGGGCCGAACTCGACGGGCTCGCCGTCACGCCCTTCCTGATGAAGCATTTCAGCGGCGCACCGTCCTATGCGCTCAGGATCGAGACCGAGGACAAGACCCTCACCTACTCGGGCGACACCGAATGGGTCGACGAGCTGATCCCGGCCGGCCGCGACGCCGATCTCTTCATCTGCGAGGCCTATTTCTTCGACAAGGTGATGAAGTACCATGTCGACTACACCACCCTCATGAAGCGCCTGCCCGACATCGGCGCCAAACGCACCATCGTCACCCACATGAGCGCCGAGCTGCTGGGCCGCCGCCACGAGATCGCCTGCGAGGCGGCGCATGATGGGCTGATCGTCGATTTCTGACGGCGGCGACTAGGACTTCGGGCCCCACTCCTCGAGCACGGTGCCGGTCTCGGGATCGAGCACGCGAGAACTGCGCAAGATCATGCCGTGCTTCGCAAGCACGTCCTCCGGTGTCGTGCCATTGCCGACGCCGGGGAACACCGGCCGGCCGCGCGGCACGCTCGCCTGGGCGCGGGTGAGGAAGAAGGCGTCGTACCCCAGGTTGAGAAAGAGCCCGAACACATCGGTGCCGCCCACCACCGCCAGCATACCGTCGTCGACGCCCAGCCGCTGCCACGCCTCGTCGAACGGCGCGGTCGCCGGATTCCACAGGATGGCCTCGGGGTTGCGCGGATCGGGCATGATCCGCTGCACCCGCCGGGTCAGCACGATCCGCCGCCGTGCCGCCTCCTTGGGACCGCCTTCGGCCGAATGGCGGCCATTGGCGACCGCCGAGGCCCGGTCGAGCGAGGCCTGGTAGAATTCCTGGTCGGCCGGAATCTTGAGGACCTCGGGGAACGAGCTGTCGGAACCCGCGATCATCCCTTCGCGGGAGACGATGGCGAAGCCTTCGATCCGGGGACGCTTCGTTGACATGCCGCTGCCTTTCAAACGCCCATCTCAGACACCGACGGCGCCGATGATGGCGCCCTGGATGACGAGCACGCCCAGCCAATGGATTCCGTCGATGACAGTCAACATCGGCTTGCGACCGCCGAAGGCGTTGTTGACGGCCAGAGTCGTGGCGACGAAACCCAGCCAGATGAACAGGCTGGAGATGACGCCGTTCCTCAGTGTCACCTGGCCGGGTCCGAGATGGCCGATCGTGCCAGCCAGCACCCACGCCATCACAAGGAGCGCCACGATCGATACGATGAACGGCCCCGACTTGGGCCTGCCCGACGGCATCAACTGTTCCCTTGTCTTGTCGACCGCCTTCAGCCACGGCCCGGACAGCGCCATGTAATAGATCGATCCGAAGGCGAAGCCCGCCACCGCGGCGATCACGATGGCCAGGATGTTCATGCCAGCGAATGTCATGGCGCTTCCTCCCGCATCCGCACCAGCCTAGCGCGGTTGTGGGTGGTCGTCGCCCCCACAGGGCGGCCTCGGCCGGCCTACACCGGCTTGATGCCCAGCGCCACGATGCGCGGGATCACGGTGGCCTTCAGGACCTCGTAGTCCTTCATGACCGCCTCGTGCGGCATCGGCTTCTCGGTGAGGTCGAAGCTGTCCATCATCTTGCGGCCGGGCTCGGAATCGGCGGCCGCGACCCAGAGGTCGGACATCCTCTTCACGATCTCCTTGGGCGTCGCCGCCGGTGCCGCCAGCGCCAACCAGCCGCGCACGGTGAAGACGTCGTCGGTGAAACCCTGCTCGCGCGAGGTCGGCAGGTCGGGAAGCCGCTTGGCACGCACGGCCGAAGGGGCGGCGATGCCGCGGATGTCACCCTTCACCAGGAGCGCGTTCATCGCCTGCACGCTGCCCATGGCGGCCTGCAGCGAGCCCGCCCCCATGTCCTGCCACATCGGGGTTTCGCCCTTGTAGGTCACGACCTCGATCTCGAGTCCGTACTTCTCGTTCAGCGCCTGGGCGAAGATGTGGGCCGAGGAGCCGAGCGCCCACGAGCCGAAGTTGACCTTGTTCTTCCTGGCGTACTCGATGAATTCCTTGAGGTTCGTCGCCGGCACCGACTTGTGCACGACCACCGGCAGCACGCCCGAGGATGTGCCCGAGATGATGGTGAGGTCCTTGTCCGGGTCGAAGCCCAGCGTCTTGAACATCACCCGGTTCTGCACCAGCGTGCTCGAAACCGAATGCAGGAGGGTGTAGCCGTCGGCCGGCGCCCGCGAGACCAAGGCGGCGCCGATGTTTCCGCTGGCACCGGGCTTGTTGTCGATGATCACCTGCTGACCGGTCGCCTGCTGGACATGCTGGCCGAAGGCGCGCGCGATGCCGTCGGTGAGGCCACCGGCGGGAAAATTCACCACGATGGTGATCGGCTTGGCGGGCCACGCGGGTTGGGCGCGTACGATCGAGGGCGCCGCGAGGGCGAGGCCGGCGGTGGCGCGCAGCAGGGTACGTCGGGTCGTCGTCATGCTCGGGAATCCTCCGGCTTTTGCGGCCGGGATGCATAGCGAGGGAGGCGGGCTCCCACCAGCCGAACCGATGCTGCAGCCTCCGCACGGCGGAACCGAAGTCCCGCTGGGCGACTCCGGTCAGGGTTGCTAAGACTGGCCAACGCCAACAGCTTTCACAGGGAAAGATACGTCCATGTCCGACGCAGTCATCCGCTCCACCGAGGGGCGCATCGGCATCCTCACCGTCAATAATCCGCCGGTGAATGCGCTGGCGGCCGCCGTGCGCGACGGCATCAAGGAAGGCGTCGAAGCCTTCGCCAAGGATCCCAATGTCGACGCCATCGTGCTGATCGGCGGCGGGCGTACCTTCATCGCCGGCGCCGACATCCGCGAGTTCGGCAAGCCGCCCTCGGGCGCCAACCTGAACGACGTCATCGCCACCATGGAGAACTCGCCCAAGCTGATCGTGGCTGCCTTGCACGGAACGCCCCTGGGCGGCGGTCTGGAGACGGCGCTGGGCGCCCACTACCGCGTGTCGCTGCCGACCACGCGCCTCGGCCTGCCGGAAGTCCATCTCGGCCTGCTGCCGGGCGCCGGCGGCACCCAGCGCCTGCCGCGCCTGACCGGCGCCAAGTACGCGCTCGACGCCATCCTCGCCGGCCGCCACATCCCGGCGCCGGAGGCCAAGAGCCGCGGCATCGTCGATGCCATCGTCGAGGGCGACCTCCTGAAGGGCGCCATCGCCCACACAGAGATGCTGCTGGCGCAGAAGGCGCCGCTGCGCCGCGTCCGCGACCTCACGGCGACGCTTGAATCGCCCGACCTGTTCCAGGAGACCGAGAAGGCGATCGCTCGCAAGGCGCGCGGCTTCAAGGCACCATGGAACATCATCAAGTGCGTGCAGGCCGCCGTCGAGCTGCCGTTCGACGAGGGCATGAAGCGCGAGCGCGAGCTGTTCGTCGAGCTGCTGACCTCCTCCGAATCGGCGGCGCAGCGCTACTATTTCTTCGCCGAGCGCGAGGCCGCCAAGGTGAAGGACGTGCCGTCCGACACGCCGCAGCGCGAGATCAAGACGGGTGGCATCATCGGCGCCGGCACCATGGGTGGCGGCATCGCCATGAATTTCGCCAACGCGGGTGTTCCAGTCACCATGCTGGAGACCAGCCAGGAAGCGCTCGACCGTGGTCTCAAGACCATCCGCACCAACTACGAGAACACCGCCAAGCGCGGCGGCATGAAGGCCGAGGATGTCGAGAAGCGCATGGCGCTGATCAAGCCGACACTCGACTACAACGACCTGAAGGACGTCGACCTGGTGATCGAAGCCGTGTTCGAGACCATGGAAGTGAAGGAAGCGGTCTTCAAGAAGCTCGACGAGGTGGCCAAGCCCGGCGCGATCCTGGCCACCAACACCTCCGGCCTCGACGTCAACCAGATCGCCACCTACACCAAGCGTCCGGGCGATGTGATCGGCATGCACTTCTTCTCGCCGGCCAACGTCATGAAGCTCTTGGAGAACGTGCGCGGCAAGGCGACTGAAAAGGACGTTATCGCCACCGTCATGTCGTTCTCCAAGAAGATC
>ORJL011377041.1_pt1 | contig 34862 bp, 44 predicted proteins | sample 1779941 | NCBI WGS metagenome assembly ORJL01 (sample SAMEA104232317, study PRJEB22302) | groundwater metagenome | biome: forest; feature: aquifer; material: groundwater | place: USA | collected 2011-08-07 | depth 5.8 m | reverse complement strand
CTTTGGATTTGCTTTTATTTCTCTAGTTTTATTTGGTGTTTTTGTATTAGCTGATAATTTCAATGTTCACTATAGAGTTTATGCTGATGAAGGTTGGAACTTGTTGCAGGGTTTTGGAGCTTATTCTTTGGTTTCTAACTTTGTTTCTGGTGATGTTACAAATGCTGATGTTATGGCAATTTATGGCTATTTACCAAGTGAAAATAGATATGTAAGGGTTTATCCAAATCCTGAAACAAAAGTTGATGATGGTGAATTGTTAAATAGTGCTTTTTGGGTTTATCTTAAGAAAGGTGGTTGGATAGAGTATAGCGTCGAAGATGCATGGGCTCATGCAAATAATAGAAAGTTGAACATGGGATGGAATTTTGTTGGAGTAACTTCTGATATTTTTAGATTAAAAGTTAAAGATTGGAAGGGCGATTGTAATGTTGAGAAAATTGCAGGTTATCAAAGAGGTTGGGGAGTTATTGACACTAATGTTGATGAAAGAACACTTGCAGACCAAGAACAAGATTTAGGAAGAGGGATGATTATTAAAGTTTCAAATGATTGTACACTTAAAGTGAATAGCAATATTACTCCTCCACAAATACCTTATTAAAATGATAAAACAAAAAAGAGGTTCAGCTTGGATTTGGATTTTAATAGTTATAGTCCTAATTGTAGTAGGGTTTGGAGTCTATTTTTGGCTTTCTGGTGATGGAAGTTCAATAATCTCTAGTGGTAGTTCAATACCACAACCTCCAGCATTACCTAACTAACGATAATCTTAATTGACTTTTTAAACAGAGACTACTTATTAAACAAAGCCGTGAGGAAGATTTATATAAATTAGATATTTATCTTTAAAATATGGGCAGCATTAAACAAGTAATTATTATTAAGGCTTCTCCAAAGGAAGTTTACGATGCTTTTATGGACAGCAAAAAGTATTCTTTATTTACAGGAGATAAAGCTATAATTAGCAAGAAAATTGGCGGAAAGTTCAGTGCTTTTGGCGGATGGGCAAGCGGGGAAAATTTAGAATTAATTGAAGGCAAGAAAATTGTGCAGAGCTGGAGAGCTAGCGATTGGAAAGAAGGACATTATTCTAGGATTATAATTAATTTGGAAAAGGTTGATAACGGAACCAAGATTATATTTGAGCATGAAGGTGTGCCTGATAAATGGAGAGAAGATATTGAAAAAGGATGGAATGAATATTATTGGAAGCCTTTGAAAAAGATGCTTGAGAAAGATTAATTATTTCTTTTTTAAGGAAGAAGTCATTTTTTCCAGGTCTTTCTTTATTTCAGATATTACATCAGAAAGAGCTTTTTTTACTGTTTTGCCTGAACTTTGTATTCTGAAAATTAGGGGTTTTGTTGGGTGCTCGCGCCTCCAAGCAGCAAACTCAATGTCTTGCTTGTATAAATATACTCTCAATAATTCTACTATTGTTGGATTGTCTATTTTTAGCTCGATTTCGTTTTTTTCTTGCTTTATTATTTCTATTTGCATGTGAAGAAAGGATTTTTTTGGTTTATAAAGCTTTCTTATTCATATTCTTTTGACTTAAAATATTATAAATTTACATAAAGTTAATAAATAGAAATGTTTTATATCTTGTATGTCTGGCTTGGATAAATTAGGTGAATATATAGAAAATGGTTATTCTATGTTGAGATGGGTTAGGAAAAGTATAGCAAATAATCAAGCTTATGTAATTGGGTTGGGAGACAACGAAGGTAATGTTATTAATTTTGAATATAATCCTCTTGATGATTCTTTATCTGAAGGGAGAATGTATAAAAATGAAGGAGCAGGCAAGGAGCTTATAGAGATGGCTGAAAGAGGAAAGGTATTTCTTGCTACAAGAAGCAAATTTGATGATTGGAAGGGTCTCCGTGAATTTGGTGCATGGTTTAGAGAAGGTCTTAATGAAGTTAGATAATAATTTCCTTATTCATCTATGAGCTGGATTTCGCTGTCTGAAGGCTTGCTCTCTTCATTTTCTACCAAAGGGCGGACAGGCTGGGCAAAATCTTTTTTGTCTTTTCTTAGATTAATATTTAATCTTTCTTGAAGCTTATTTATTATTTTAAAATCATCTTTTGGCAGAATTCCATTTTCAACTAGTTTTTTTGTATTTTCTGATTCATTAATTGATGAAGCTAGCTGCTTTCTTGACAAGCCTATTTGCCTTCTTTTTTTTGATATTTCCCAATGGAAATTTTCAGTAAGCTCTGAAAAGACCTGGCTTTTTCTCCAGTTTAATGGCTTTCTTAAATCATCAAAGGAAATGCGCTTTTCTTCTTCTTGTTTTTTTGGATGAGAAAATACTTTTGTAGAAGGCCTTCTCAATATTGGGAGGCCTTCTCTTTTAGCATATCTTTCAGAAACTTTCACTATCTTGCCTTCTTCTATTGCTTCTACATTATCTTCTGATTCAAAGTAATCCATAATTTTAGATAATTACTAGGTTTTTATTTATTGTTGTTGGAAAATATACCCTTTATAGTGCAAGATAGGGCTCTAAGTTTTCTATTGTTGTTAATTCTGTCACTTTATTTTTTTGATTTATGAAAATAACAGGGAATTTATCTAAGCTAAATTCTTCCCTGAATAAAGAAAGAGACTTTACATTTGTATCATAGGCTATTGGAATAAGTATAATTTTATCGCCGTGTTTTTTCTTTAGGTCAAGCAAAACCTTGCTTAAGGCAATTTGTTTTGCTTGAGTGTTTATGCTTGGATTGACGTATTCATATAAATAAACAACTACGTTTACTTTTTTAGGGCATTTTTCTTGAAGCATTATAGTATTTCTCCATAAAATTGTCCTTAACAAATCATATCTTTTATGAAGATTTATCATATCTTCTGTTATTTTATTTGAGGCATCATATTTTTCCAGGGTTTTTGCTTCTTCATATATTCTATCTGCAAAGCTTATTGATTCATACAATGCGAAATTACAGTCAAAATTATATGCGTTTAGAATATCCGATGCTAGCTGAATGTCTAGGATATCTGTTTCAGATTGCTTATAGAATTCTTCTATTTTGTTTATTCTTGAATTTTCAAACAACACACCTAATATTATGCCTGTCCAGAAGATTATTAATGCCATTACTAAAGCTTGCCAGAATGCATGCTTGTTGTTTTTAAATAAGCTCATTTTATAAGGGAGATTTGGATGTTTATAGAGTTTTTGCTAAAAACAATTTTATAAGAATATATTTAAAAGTTTATTTTTATTATATTGCATGAATAAAATTGTTTATTTGATTTATAAGAATAGATTGAACATTATTTTGCTGTTATTTTCTGTTATTTTAGCTTTTCTTTTTGTAGAAACTGCGAATTATTTATTTTATAACGATGAGTCTTATTATGTTTGGCCTCCTTATTTAAATGAAGTTTTTTTGCCTAATTCAAGTGTCATGAATGGCATTACAGGGGCATCTATTTTTACAATAAATGCATTAGGCTACAGAGGACCACTTATTAAAGATAAGGAGCAGGAATATAGAATTCTTACTGTAGGAGGAAGCACTACAGAAGAATTGTACTTAGATGATAATGAAACCTGGCCTTATTTGCTTATGAAAAATTTGAATATGACAAATGATGGGAGGCAGATCATTGCTATGAATATTGGCAAGAGCGGGCATAATACAAGAGACCATGTCATGCAGCTTAAATCTTTAATTCCTTTGTATAAGCCTGATTTAGTAATTTTGATGGTTGGAGCTAATGATATGCTGTTAAAATTAAGCAAGAGATGGGTTTGGAAGCCTTTTGATGAAAGCACTTATGATTATACTAAATCTTTTTCTTATGTTTCTAATTATGGCTTTAAGTCAACTATTAGCTATAAAATATATACGATTTTAAGCTGGGAATTGAGCTCTCAATTTAAGGAGCAAGATATGGTTGGCGAGGCTCTTATAGAGAGCAGGCTTGAAAGGAGAAATTCAAAGAGCATTATTAATGAAATGCCTGACTTGGCTTTAGTGTTAGATGATTATGAAAGAAACTTAGAGCGTTTAATTGAAATAGCTAAAGAAAACAATGTTAGCCTTGTTTTTGCAACACAGCCTTTTCTTTGGAAAGAAAATATTTCTGAAGAGGAAGATTTTTCTTTATGGATGACTACTGATTTTAACGGCAATTTTTATCCTGTTAAAACAATGGCCTCTTCCATGGATATGTTTAATACAAAATTATTGGATAGTTGCGCAAAAAATAAAGAAGTTTTATGCTTTGATTTGGAAAAGAAAGTTCCAAAATCTTTAGATTATTTTTATGATGATATGCATTTTAATGAAAATGGGGCTGAATTTGTGGCTGAACAGTTTGCTGATTATTTAAAGGATAATTTTGATCAGTTTAATTAAATTCTTTTGGATAATTTATTTTACATTCTGAAAATGAATCAACTTTTATTTGCGATTCTTTAGCACATTTCAAGACATCTTTAAAATCGCTTATTGAAGTGTCCCAAAGTTTTGGGTTTTCTATAATATCGTGCAGAATGAAAATGAGCCAGGTTCCTTCTTTTTTGGCTTTGTTAATTTCATCACATGCTAGCTTTATATTGTTCTCTCTTTTTAATGCAAAAATATCCATTAAGAGATATTGTTTTTCATTTTTTGCTATTCTTATGTTTTTATAATATTTTTCTGCAATTGTTAAGATTCTTTTATTATAATGAGTATAAGGAAAAGCAAAGGAATTTATTTTTATATTGTATAGATTTTCTAATAGTTCTTTTGAGAGTTTTATTTCTCTTTCTACTTGTTCTTCATTTAATTCTGTTAGTGAAGAATGAGTTAAAGTATGGCTTCCTATTTCAAAATTATTTTCAATAAGTTCTTTTACTTGGGCTTTGTTCATAAAACTTCTATTCAGGTCGTCAAGGTCTTTTGTTATATTTGCTATAATAAAGAAAGTAGCACTAAAATTATTTTCTTTGAGAAGGGGGTATGCTGTTATGTATTGTGAAGCTAGGCCATCATCTAGAGTAAATGTTAGGCAGCCTTGATTTTGCTTATAGTTATCTTTGAGTATTGCCAATGTGCCTGTAGTTAATAACATAATTAAAGAAATTTCTATAAAAAATAAATAGTTTTTCATTTTTATCACTCTTTATATATTTACATAAAACTAAACAAGTTTATAGAGTTTTTGATTTTACCATTTATAGTCTTTTTTTAGAAATCTATAGATAGAGGCGAGCCATATAGTTGGATATATTGTCAGATACACTAAAATATAGAAAAACATTATAAATATTTTTTTAACGCTGATAGTTTCATACTTTGTAACCTTCAGTATGTATGTAGAGTAACTGACTGAAAGAGTGAAAAGCACTATGAAAAAGAATATTATTACAGAGGGATATAAATTTACTTCTTGCAGAGATATTAAAGAAGATTCTGTTGCTATTGAGTAACCTGTTATAAGGGAGCGAGTCAGGAAACTTTTGAATAAAAGATAAAAAGTGAAGAAGAATGTTGCCAGACTAAGAATTATGCTGAATGAAACGTAAGGCATTATAAATGAGCCGAACATTCCTTTTTTGAAGAACATTGTTTTATATTTTTGCAATGCTTGGAGCCCGCCAAGGCCCCAGCGTGTTCTTTGCCTAAACCAAGGCTTTAATTTTTCTGGAGTTATTGTTGTTACATGGGCATCCAGGCACATGCCTGTTTTGTAGCCGTGGTTAAGCATATTCCATGTAATGTCAATATCTTCTGTTACTGAATTATGGTCAAAGCCCCCTATTTTTACCATGAATTCTTTTCTATACATGCTTAATGGGCCGTTTGTTACATAAACTGAATCTACGAAATCCAGGAGCTTGCGATTCCAGCCCATAAATAAATATTCTAATGACTGCAATTTTGGGAATAATCCTTTATCTTTATTTCTGACTTTTACGAAAGAAGTGACTGCTCCCATTTGAGGATTGCTGAAAAAACCTGTTAGTTTCTTTAAAGAGTCTGGATGAGGAAAACTGTCTGAATCAATCACAGCTACTAATTCTCCTGTTGCTTGCTCTATTCCTATATTCAATGAATTTGCTTTTCCTGAATTTTTTTTATCTATTATTTTTAATATCGGATATTTTAATTTTAGGTTTTTTAATATATTCAAAGTATTGTCTGTTGAGCCATCGTTAATTGCTATTACTTCTAATTTGTCTTTAGGATAGTCTAGAGACATTATATGCTCTATTGTAGCTGTTATGCTATCTTCTTCATTATGGGCTGGAGTTAAAATTGTTATTTTGTAATTTAGATTTGGCTCTGGATAAGAAAATAGCTCTTTCCTGTTTTTTACTGTGAGAATTATAAAAAAAGAGAACATGTAGATTCCTACAAACATGAATATTAAATACACTAAAGTTATGAATTCTACCATTTTTTTGCTCGTTTTTAGCTATAACGCAGAACATAAATACTTTTACTTTTCTATTATGTTCCGCGAATATACTAACAGATTAGATACTTAAAAATATCTGTTAGTATAAAATAAGTTGTTTTAGAAGGTTTATATTTCTTGTTAATCAGGAGATTAGTCTTTTGGCTGATTGGAGCATAAGATAAGATTCTTGTTGTTTTAAAAAGTCTTTTATACTTTCTTCAGGATCTTTTAATTTATAATAAGTCTCAGATATTCCTGCTGATTCTGGTTTTACATTTCTTGGATATAAATCCATTATTTTTTCTTCTTCTATTAAATACTTTAAGGCTTTTGAGACATCTTCTGAACTTATCTCTTCATATTTTACTATTTGCCTTGTAAGAATTTCTACTCTTGTTACAACTCTGTCTTTTTTTATTTGTTCAAATATTTCTTTTTGAAGCAATTTTTCATCAATTGACATTTATATTGATATTAAAGGGCATTTATAAAATTAGTTGTAATTGAGATTATTATTGAGCTTCTAGGCTTTCTAAGGAATCTGGCTGGCTTGAATGGAAATATTCATGGAAGTTTTCTGTAAGAGAAAGCTCTGAAGTATGGCCCATTTTCTTTTTATTTATCAGACCGAGGGAAACGAATTTTCTTATATGGTCATAAGCTTTATTGCCTCTTATTTTTATTAAAATGGATTGTTTTATTGGAGCTTTATAAGCGATTATTGCCAGTGTTTCTTGCTCTGCATTTGTGAATTCTGACGAGCCTGTTACAAGCTTGTTTATTATATGGACATAATCCTGTGCTACATCCATTTTCCATAAATTTTCACGTCTTATAATTTCTATTCCTGAATTCTTGTATTTTTCCTGCAAGTCAGAAAGAATTTTTTTTAGAAAGATAGGATTTACATCTGTTATAGTTATAAGCTCTTGTAGTGAAAGGAATCTTCCTGATACGAATAAAGCTGCTTCTACTTTTCTTTTATTTTCTTCTTCTTTTGATGAGTCTATTTCATCCAGTGTTTCTTTTGTTAAATCCATTTTTAGACTAGGTTATATATATTTTAAAAGTTATTCATAGCAGAGTTATTAGTAGGGTTTCTATTATAGCCGCTATTATTAATAAAGGAATTACTACAAAGAAGAATATTTTTATTGAATTTATTATGTTTGTTTTAAATGTGTTTAGCTGTATTTTTCTTAATTTTTTGTTTGCGAGCATTGTTGTCGCTATTAAAATTAGAATTGTTAACGAAAGATAAAATACTAGGGAAATAATTGATATTGCTATAGGCATGATATTTTTAGGCAAATTAACATTATTTGATATTTGTGAAGAAGGCATTGTTAATAAGGCTATTATTGATAGAGGGATTGCAATTACAAAAGGAAGGACGACTAAAACTTTGTTATTTTTTATATAATACTTGAAATAGTTTAGTAATGGCTGAAAACCTAGTTTTAATCCCAGGGCTAGAGAAAGAAAGACTGCTGGCAATTCAAATATGCCATGAGGAAGTATTCTCCATAATTGGGCAAATCCTAGCACGCCAGCTGTTCTTTCCATGACAAAACCTAGAACAATGCCGTTGGTGATTGTAGTTATTATTGGAAAAATGCCTAGGAGAATGCCTGCTGCTAGAGCTGTCAAGGATGTAAGCGCATTATTAAGAAAAATAAAGATAAATAAATCAATGCCTTGGAGATTTTCTGTTCTTTTTACTAAGTCTTCTAAAAGAGGAATTATATAAGAGGCTAATTGATTGGCTCCTAGAATGCCTACCAATATACAAAAGAAGAAGAGAGCTACTATGAAAATTATATAATTTTTTGATTCTTTCAAATAATTTATTATTGAACTTTTATTTTTTTTCATCTGAACATCTTTTGGAGCATCTTTACTTTTCTTTTATATTTTGTTTTTAAGTATAGCCCATATAATAAACCTACTAAGAAGCCTCCTAGATGAGCTACATTTCCAATTGGGAAATTTGCTGCTATTGTTGCAAGCCATGTGACAAGCAAAACAAGAGGAACCATTATATATGCAGGGAGAGAAAAGAATGGAAGAAAGATTATCATGAATCTTAGCTTTGGAAGAAGCACTACGAACAAGCCTGCTATTGCGAAGATTGCTCCTGAAGCTCCAACCATGTAAATATCAGGGGAGCCAAAGATTCTTGCTCCCAGAGGCGTATTGCCGTAAAACCCTGCTAGTATTGCAGACAAGATGCCTGCGAACAAGCCTGATAAGATATAAAACCACAAGAATCTTTTCCTGCCTATTATTTTTTCACTTAATGAGCCTAGTGAAAAAAGAACGAACATATTAATGAACAGATGGAATATTCCTCCATGAACGAATATATGCGTTATGAGCGTCCATAAATATTTTCCTTGAAGAATTGAAGCTGGCTTTAGGGCTAAATAATCTATTCCTTGAGGTATTGCAAAAGCTATAAATCCTATAATAGACATCAACGAAGTAACTATAATGAGCCAGATAACTATTGAAAACCTATACAAACCTGCCCTATTTTTATTTTGAAGATAATTATGTCGCATTATTTCTTTTTTTTAGAAGATGGATTCTTTCGAGTTGTTCTTTTTTTAATGGGCTTGGATTTTAAATTTTTCTTTTTTTCTTTCTTCCTATCTTTTTTTCTTTGCTTGTCTCTTTTTTTCCTTTCAACTTCTTTCTTCTTGGCTACAACGCGCAGTTTTCTTTCTCTTTCTTTTCCTCTCTTTTTATTAAGATCTTCAGATTCTTTATTTACATCTTCCACTAAAATTTTCAGCTTTGATATTTCAATGTCCAGGCGTGTTATGTCGTCTTTATTGTCTTTTAATTGAAGGACTTCTCCTGTTTCTGGACAGATAAAATTAAGCTCTAATGCTTCTTCTTCCGTATATTCTATGCCTGTGCTTTTTCCATAGTAAAATCTTTCATTGTTTCTTTTTTGCAAATCTTCTTCTAACTTTTTTATTTTTGCGTAAATTTGCTCTTTCATTAATTCTATTGTTCGATGTATGCTTAAAGTCCAAAAATAGGTGTACCAGCCGCCTTTTTTATTGTCTTTTTTCCTAATGAAGTGCACTATTCCTCTATCTGATAATTTATAAAGCAAATTTCTTGTTTGATTTATCGTGAGATTTAGCTTTTTAGATATTAAAAATTCATTAACATTCTTTTTTTTATATAATATATCTACTATTTGCTCGCCAATTTTTCCTATTGCTCCAGAAACTGTTTCTTTTATCAGATTTATTTGCATGTTATTAATATTTGAAAGTGATGTATTAAAAGCTTCGCCTTTTTTTGTTACTATTACGTAATTGACATAAATTTATATAAATGAATTTTTTTATTAATAAGTATGTTATGGGGAAAAAAAGAGGATAAAGGCATGCTTCCTGACTTGCCGCCACAATATGGTGCAGGATTTATAGTTAAGCAAGGGGATAGAGCAGAATATATGCCTTCTAATGATGAAGATGAAAAGGAAGAGCTAGATGAAGAACATATGCCTAGACAGGATCTGCCTTCTTTTCCTGATTCTATGAGTAATAAAGGATTCTCACAAGCAGCTATCAAGGATGCTGTTGGAGGGCCTGTTTGTCAGGAAGAAGTTCATGTACAATATGCTCCAAATCCACTAAAGAACTTTAAATCTATGGAGATGGAGGAATGGAGCCCTTCTGTAAAGAAAACGACTGAAGAGCCTATTGAGGAAAAGCAAGAGAGCTTTAGGCTAGGAATGCCTCCTAGCTCTAGTACGATTAATGAGTTTCCTAAGAAAATGCGCAACAGCGATGTTTTTGTAAAGCTTGATAAATTCTATGCTGCAAGAAAAGCACTTTCTGATGCAGAGCAGAAATTAGAAGATATTAATGAAGTGCTTAGGAAAATAAGAGAGACAAAGCTAAGGGAAGAGCAGGAATTGGATTCATGGGAAAGAGAATTAATGAATATTAAAGCAAGGATGAATGAGCTTAATTCTAATTTGTTTGAGAAGGTTGATTAGAAAAAGATACAATATCTTCTGTTCTAAAAATTTTTATTCTTTTTTGCTGTTGAAAATGCTTATCATCACTCCAAATTGGACATTCGTTATTGGCTAAGGAAGCTGCTATAATTAGAACATCATCTTTATCTATTAATCCAATAATTGATTCAGCTTGTTTTTGGAAAGCAATTATTTCTTCACTTTTAATGATTAGAAGATATTTACTTATTTTTGAAATTAATAAATCGAATTCTTTTTCTGAAAAGCCTGATTTATTTAATAATTCTTTTTTATGATTTTCTATTTCTTGAAATGTAACTTCTGGAATAAAAAGCTCATTTTTTGAATTTACGATAAGCCCTCTTATTTTACTATCTTTTAATAATGCGGCTATGAGAATATTAGTGTCTACTATTATTTTCATACAATTTTTTTGCTGCAGAAGTTTTTATACTTTTACTTATTTCTTCAACATCTTTCTGTGTAAGCTTGCTTTTTGATGCTATTTTATTCATAATTTCAAGGTCTTGGACTCTTTTTTCAATTGCTTGCCTTGCTATTTCACTCCATCTGATTTCTGGAAACAATTTCATTTTTCTTGCAAGGTCATCTGGAATTGATAAAGTCATATTCGTCATACTTATTTATGTGTTAACACATATTTAAATCTTTTTATTTTTATCAATAGTTTTATAAATAAAATACTGCTAATGATTTAGGATAAAGATGGTTGAATACGTTAAATTTTCTGGAAGTGAATCGCTATATGGGCAGAAGCGCTTTTTGCATAGCGAGCTTGATATTCTTAGCTTGTTAAAGAGGATTAAGAATTTTAAAAGTTTGAGAAAGCAAGAGCTTGCTTTAAGGATTGCGTTGAAAAACAAAGTAGGAGAAGCTTTTGAAGGCCTTCAAATTTTGGAAAAATTATTGCCACATGCAAGACTGCCAAAGAGCGAGAGCCAGAGAGATTCCAGGGAAAATGCTGAAGAGAAAAGCAAGATACTTACTTTAGACCAGGAAGTTGAAATGATTAGAAGAAAGCTAGAGGGCTTGGAAAGGAATAGCTGGTGATTGTTTTCTATTAATTGATAGTGAAAATATTACTATAACATTTAAATATTGTTAATTTATAGTTGGTTCATGGCAAATGGAAGATTTGAAAGATTCAGTTTTTCAAGAGCAAGTTTAGCTCAAGGCGAAGATGCAAAACCTTTGTATGATGCCTTCATGCAAGATGTTGAACAAAATTACGGAAATAATTCAAATTTAAGAGCCATTAGCTATGATGAAGAAACAACAGAGTTAGTAGGCTCAAATATTTTTGTTGTTTCAAGATTATCTGAAAATTTAAAAAGCTCAAATCTAAGAACAGCAATTCCTTCTGACGATAGATATGGAGATATCTTCAGATTAATAAAAGGTAAATTCTATGTTGATTTGAACGCTGCTATATTAAGAACAGCAGGAGACAGTTACAAGCCCAATGATAAAATTGCTAAAGATTTAGCAGAAAAAATAGAGGAAAAAGAAAGAAAACTAAAGCTTCCAGTAATGGTTGTCAGCCCTGTTGTAAGATATTTGCCTGAAGACAAAAATTACGCCCTGACATTTAGCTTATCTGAAGATAGTTTAATTATTCAAGATGAAAGGCTTGATGGAAAGAAATATCTATACATGAAATTTAACGAAGTTGATGACCTTGGCTTGCCTATATTTGATAAAGAAGGAACAAGAACATGGCATGCAAGAGAAGATGGTCTTTCGAGGTTGATCTTTTACGGGGACTCTGGCTTGAACTCGAACAACGAGCTTCTTGCGATTTCATACGATAATGGTAGGGTGGTTTTGGTTCGTGGCGAAGCCACGCAAAATTTAAATAAAGAACAAATAGAAAAGTCTTATACAATGGAAGATATAATTAAGGCATTAATGATTTGAGTTATTTAAGAGAACAGCTTATTAAAGAAATTGGGAAAAGAAATTAGTCTTTTTGCTTTTGAACTTTGATACCTAGATTTTCAAGCTCTTTCATATGTGCTTGCATGAGTTCTTCAGTTAATTTGGCTATTCTTATTAATTCATTTCTTTCTGCTAAAAGAGTGTTAATTGCTCCTTTATGATAGCCTACTTGCTCTTCTTTTGACATTTTTTGCTCTGTCATATTTTTTATAGTCTATAAGATATTATAAATGTGTTGGTTAACCATAGTTTTATAAAATTGCAATTTCTTGTGAAGTCATGAAAGACAGGATAAGGACAAGACAGGAGCTGATAAAGAAATATATTGACTTTTTTAAGAGCAAGAGCCATAGAGAAATTCCTTCTGCTTCTCTTATTCCTGAAAATGATCCAACTGTTCTTTTTACTACAGCTGGAATGCATCCACTCGTTCCATACTTGCTTGGACAGAAGCATCCGCTTGGAAAGAGGCTTGTAAACGTGCAAAAATGCCTTCGCACTGGAGATATTGACGAGGTTGGGGATGAAGTACATCATACTTTTTTTGAGATGCTTGGAAATTGGAGCCTTGGAGATTATTTCAAGAAAGAAGCAATAAGTTTTAGCTTTGAATTCTTAACTAAAGCTCTTGGATTTGAGAAGAAAAAATTAGCTGTGAGTGTTTTTGGAGGGGATAGGGCGAATGAAATTCCTAAAGATGAAGAAGCTGCTAAGATATGGCAAGAGCTAGGAATACCTAAAGAGAGAATTGCTTTTCTTGGAAGAGAAGATAACTGGTGGGGGCCTGCTGGAGAAACAGGACCTTGCGGGCCTGATACTGAAATGTTTTATTATGCAGGAAAGAAAGTTCCTAAAAAATTTAATCCTGATGATGAAAACTGGATTGAAATTTGGAATGATGTATTCATGCAATATAATAAAAATAATAATGGGAAATATAATAGCCTTAAAAATAAGAATGTAGATACTGGAATGGGTGTTGAGAGGACACTGGCTATTTTAACCGGAGAAGATGATAATTATCAGAGTTCTATTTTTATGCCAATTATTCATGAAATTGAGAGAATATCTGGAAAGAAATACGAAAAGGAAAATAAAAGAGCAATGAGAATTATTGCTGACCATATAAGGGCTGCTGTTTTTATATTAGGAGATGAAAGAGGAATCAAGCCTAGCAATATAGGGCAAGGATATGTTTTGAGAAGATTAATAAGAAGAGCTGTTAGATACGGAAGGATTTTAGGGATGAACACTAATTTTAGCGTTCATGTTGCAAAGGCTGTCCTACCTATTTATCCTGATTACCAGGAATTGCAGAGAAACCATAAATTTATTTTTCAAGAATTTGAATTAGAGGAAAACAGATTCAGGGAAGTTTTAGAAAAAGGATTAAAGAAGTTCAGTGAAATTGCCAATGATAAAATTATTAGCGGAAAAGAAGCTTTCTTGCTTTTCCAGAGCTATGGTTTTCCTATTGAAATGACTCAAGAGCTTGCAGATGAAAAAGGAGTTAAGGTTGATTTGGAAGAATATAATGAAGAATTTAAGAGGCATCAGGATTTGAGCAGGACTGCTTCTGGAGGGCAGTTTAAATCAGGGCTTGCTGATGATTCTGAAACTGTTAGGAAATTGCATACAGCCACTCACTTGCTTAATGAAGCTTTGAGAGAAGTTTTGGGAAAGGAAATAAAACAGAAAGGAAGCAATATTACTGCTGAAAGATTAAGATTTGATTTTAATTTTCCTAGAAAGTTAACTGAAGATGAAATTGGGGAGATTGAAAATTTAGTTAATGCTAAGATAAAAGAAGGGCTTGAAGTAAGGAGAGAAGAAATTCCTTTGAGCGATGCTATTGGGGGAGGAGCGCAGGCTGAATTTGGGGCAAAATACCCTGAAATGGTTTCTGTTTATACTATTGTTGAGAAAAATAAAAAAGGATGGTTTAGCAAGGAAATTTGCACAGGACCTCATGTTTCAAATACACTAGAGATTGGGCATTTTAGGATTGTTAAAGAAGAATCAAGCGCTGCCGGAATTAGAAGGATAAAGGCAGTTGTTGAGTAAAGTGACTTGTATTTAGTCTTAAATAAAAGATAAAATGGTCCCGACGGGATTTGAACCCGCGACACCTGGGTTAAAAGCCCAGTGCTCTATCCAGGCTGAGCTACGAGACCATATAAATTTTTAGCAAAAATTGTTATTTAAATCTTTAGCTTTGAAGAAGCTAAGATTTTTAAAACCTCAATTTATATAAAAATATGAAAGATGATCATGTATTTACAATAGTAACAGATAGAAGCATAACTTTAAGAGATTATTTAGAAATAATATTGTCTTTAAACGAAGCTTATAAATCACAAGGACATAAATTATATTTAAGTAGAAAATTTAACTTCGAAGTAACTTTTTCTGAATACGAAGAAGAAATGCATAAAACTCCATTTTCTATTTATTTACCTAAAGCAGAAGTTTACAATGTAATTAGTGATTATGTGAAACCAGGAAAAAAAGAAGAAATAAGGCAAGAACTTGATAGACTTTTTCCAGTTGAACGAGAATGGATAGATAGCTTTCCTAGAGAAGGAGTTTTATCATTTTTTATTAATTACCATATAGATGATTTTCTGTCTCCAAGATAATATTTTTAATTTTTTTCAAGAGCTTTCTCAATTTTTTCAATTAACTCTTCTTTAGGAGCGGCTCCAACAATTCTGTCGAATTGTTCGCCGTCTTTAAATATTATTAATGTAGGAATGCTCATTACATAGTACTGCTGTGCTATATTTCCTTCTTTATCAACATCCGTCTTGCCAAATTTAACTGCTTTAATTTCTCTGGATAATTGATCAACAATTGGGCTAATTATTTTACAGGGCGCGCACCAATCAGCATAAAAGTCTACTAAAGCAACTCCTTTGTTTATGAATTCTTCAAATTCCTTAGATGTTAAATTTTTTACTGTCATGTTAAAAAGTGAAAATCTAATTTTATAAATATTTCGGAATATTTAATAGAATTATTCTCCACACCCACTTCTCTGCGTTTGCTTGCAGCTTGTGCACATTATTTGGCAGTTGCCAATTCTTTTTGCAGGACCTCCGCAAAAAGAGCATATTAATCCTTCATTGCCAAAATTAGTAAGTTCAACTTGAGATTCTTTTAAAGCATCACTATCTATTTCTAGTTCTTTCATGCTTACTTTTATTCCACCAGAGCTCTCGCCAAAATTATTAATCATGAATTGCGAAACATAATCTACTATTGATGAAGCTGTTTTTATCTTGGCAATTTTGCCATCAATCTCTCCACCTTCCTCGTTTTTTACAAATCCAGCAGGCTCAAATTTTTGATGCCTGAACTTTCCAAAAAGATCACTAACAGGCGCTCCATATTGCATATTCAACGACATTGATCTTGCCCATGCATCCATCAAGCCCCTGATTGTAGAGCCTTCTTTAGCCATAGTTACGAAGATTTCTCCTGGCTTGCCATCATCATATAATCCGACAGATAAGTAGCCCGTATGTGCTGCAATCTCAAATTTATGTGTTATAGATTTTCTAGTTTGAGGCATTTGTTTTCTCTTTCCAATTATTATTGTCTTTACTTCAACATCTTTTTTTACTCTTTCTCCTTCTGTTTTTTTAGTATTCAATGGCTGGCTTCTCTTGCTATTCTCTCTGTAAATAGCAATTGCTTTCAAGCCTTTTTCCCAGGCATAAACATAAGAATTTGCAATTTCTTCTACACTAGATGATTCAGGCATGTTAATTGTTTTGCTTATAGCTCCTGATAAAAATGGCTGGGTAACTGCCATCATGTTTATATGCCCTTTATAGCGAATAGATCTCTTTCCGTTTGCAGCTTTAAATGCGCAATCAAAAACAGCTAAATCTTTATCTTTAATATGCGGAGCTCCCTCTATAGTATCTTCTTTATCAATAAAATCAATTATATCTTTGATTTCCCTTTCATTATAGCCTAATTTTTCCAAAGCAAGCCCAACAGACATATTTACAATCTTTAGCATTCCTCCCCCAGCCAGCACTTTATATTTTACAAGAGCTATATCAGGCTCAATGCCTGTAGTGTCACAATCCATAAAAAATCCTATAGTTCCCGTCGGAGCGAGTAACGTAGCCTGTGAATTTCTATATCCATACTTCTCACCAAGTTCAAGCGCATCAGTCCAGCAATCCCAAGCAACATTAACTAAATCTCTTAAATAAGCTGGAATAGCTTCAACGTCTATCTTCTTAACATTATTCCTATGCATTTTGATAACATCTAGCATGCAATCTCTGTTTTCTGCAAATTTCTTGAAAGGTCCAATAATTCCAGCTAATTCAGCAGATACTTTATAAGCTTCTCCTCCTAATATTGCTGTTATTGCAGCTGCAACAGCTCTTCCTTGTTCAGAATCATATGGCAAGCCTAAAGACATTAACAATGCACCAAGATTAGCATACCCTAATCCCAATGGCCTGAAAAGGTGCGAGTTTTCAGCAATTTTCATTGTTGGATAGCTAGCACCATCAACAATTATATCCATCGATATCATGAAATATTTTATTACTTTCTTAAAACCTTCAACATCAAAACCTCCTTCAGGAGTCCTAAATTTCATTAAATTTATCGACGCTAAATTGCAAGCAGTATCATCAAGGAAGGAATATTCTGAGCATGGATTAGTAGCATTCTGCCTTCCAGAATTTTTGCATGTATGATATTTATTAATAATTGTGTCACATTGAACGCCTGGATCACCACATACCCATGTTCCTTCAGCAATTTTATTTAGCATTTCTCTGGCTTTTAGAGTCTCGCATACTTCTCCTGTCTTTACAAAGCGAGTTTGCCAGTTGCCATTCTTTTTAACAGCTTCCATGAATTCATCAGTAACTCTTGTAGACATGTTGCAATTCTGAAAGCATACAGTTCTATAAGCTTCTCCGTTTAATCCCCCATCATAACCTTGCTCAATTAATGCCCAGGCTTTCTTCTCTTCGTTTTGCTTAGCATTGATAAATTCCATTATATCAGGATGGTCCACATTTAATATTTCCATTTTTGCAGCTCTTCTAGTTTTTCCTCCTGATTTGATAACTCCGGCATAAGCATCATATCCCCTCATATAACTTACAGGCCCTGATGCAAGCCCCCCGCCAGTCAGTCTTTCTTTAGAGCTTCTTAACGGAGACCTATTTGTTCCTGTCCCGCTTCCAGCCTTAAATAAATTAGCTTCAGCAACCTGCACTTCCATGATTGATTCCATATTATCACTAATGCTTTGTATAAAACAAGCAGAACATTGTGGCCTATCCATGGTTTTTTCAGAATGAACAACTTTATCCTGGCTAAACTCCCAAATATATGGAGCAACTCCTCCAGCAGTTTTATTATACTCTTGAATGCCTACATTAAACCATACAGGAGAATTAAACACGCATAACTGGTTCAAGCAAATAGATGCAATTTCATCTCTTAAAATATTGCTTTGAGTTTCATCAAAATAACCTTGTTTCAGTGCTTGTCGCCCTAAAAATCTAGAGACACGGCCTATTAATTTTTCAGAGCTATCTTCTCTTTCTTTTTTTTGCTGGTCTCCCCAGAAATATTTGCTCGCAACAACTTTTATAGCTAATGGACTCCAAAAATCAGGTCTTTTAATATTATTTTGAGTAAATACAACTTTTCCCATATCATCATTAAAATTTACATCTTCACTTATCCAATTAATAGGCTTACCTTTTGTATCATACAAGAATGGATTTTTTCCTTCTTTAGTGAAAAATCTTCCCAAGATGTGGGGGGAGCTTATTTTTTCTGTTTCAATCATTCTATTATGCTTTTTATCTGTTCCCTCTCTAGAACCATTCTCATACACTTTTAAGCCATTCAAATCTTCTTCTTTCATATTAATTTTTTATAAGCCCCCTTATTTCTTTTTTAAAGTCATCTAATTCACTAAAATCTTTATACACCGAAGCAAACCTTATATATGCAATTTTATCTACTTTCTTTAATTCACTTGATACAACTTCTCCAATAATATTTGTCTTGACATCTTTTCCCTTCCTTCTTAGTTTTTCTTCAATTTTCATAATCATTTTTTCTATTTGCTCACTGCTAATAGGCCTCTTTTCGCAGGCCCTTATTATTCCTCTTTTTATTTTTTCCCTATCAAAATCTTCTCTTCTGCCATCTTTTTTTATCACTCGTAGCTCAACACGCTCTACTCTTTCATGAGTGTTATATCTCTTTCCGCATTTCAAGCACTCTCTTCTTCTTCTCGTGAATCCTTCTATATCTCTTTTATCTACTACTTTACTTTCCTCATTAAAACAATACGGGCATAGCATCCCTTGTTATTTATAACACAATATCTTGTGTTTTCCCCCAATTTTTTACAACTCATTGTGTTACAATTTATTTCTTTATAAATATTTCTATATAAAAAATTTTGTCGTCGGTATCACACTTCAAAAATTTCTAACATAATTTCAAAGTGACGAACTGAAATTTGCTGCTAAATATTTATAAACTATGTTAACTTAATTAAAACATGATTGAAAGTATTTCTCAACAATTAGGCATATCTCCTTTCTTATTGATTATTCTAATTATCTGGACAATTTTATGGAAAGCTCTTGCCTTGTGGAAGTCAGCAAGGCTAAACCAGCTAATTTGGTTTGTATTATTGTTATTAATAAATACTTTAGGCTTATTAGAGATACTTTATCTCTTCTTGTTTTCTAAACACGCTATAAAGCCAACACCTAGATTGCCTAGTAAAAAGCGCAAGAAATAAAAAAGAGCGTGCGCTTTATTCTATATGCAAACGAAATTCAAAAGGCATCAAAAAGTCAAGCTGCTAGTAGACCCAAATCCAGAATATATAGAATATTCTGAAGAATACGAGAAATCCCCAATAAAAAAAGGCATGACTGGAGAAATAAATATCCTTCTTCCAAATGGCCAATATCATGTTAAAATACTGGATAAAAAGGGAAATGTAATTGCTTATGCCCCCTTAGCTGAAGAAGAGCTAGAAGCTATTGATAATTGAAGATTTTTTAAAATGCTAAAAATTTATTTATATCTCACAATGGTATTTTGGCAATCTTATACCTTCAAGAGCCCCACATCCAGAACCAATACAAGGTTCTTTCAATAATTCATTAGAAGAACATCCACCTTTCCATCCACCAGAAGCACCAGGTCCTTCATATGTCGTGCAATTTCCTATAATATTCTCGCGCGAGTCATAAAATGTTTCTATATTTAAACCTCCTACGTTAAACAATATAATTTCCTTTGTGCATTTTTTTGCCTTTATAGCTCCAGTCTCCTCACTTCCTAATTTAACATAATATTTTCCTTCTTTTATAGAAATTTCAGTTTCTCGTTGTGGAGTTTCTGTTTTATTTAAACTCCAGATAAGTAAAATTCCAAATATTAATATTCCTAGAATAATAAAAACTATTAAATTTCTGCGCATATTATTTAATTATTACTTAAATTAGGATTAATTGGATGAGGTTTTGGAGGATAATAAGAATAACCAGTATTATTTTCTGTTTGATTAACCACAACATCAACTTTGCACTCTCCTTCATAATCTCCATGAGCTAAATGAGCATCAAGAGCAGATTCTCCAATTTTAATACTATTTGAAGCACTTTCATTTCCGCCAGGAATATGGCAAACAGTCACTTTCTTTTCATCTTCAATTTCAGTTTCTTCTTCATCTTTTTCCTTTGCTAAAAAAGCCCACCAAGGCTTTTTTAGATATATAATATCTCCTGTTTCAGCGTCAACAACAGCCCTTACTTTTATTTTTTTGCTAAATATTAACAACAATTTAGAATCTTTTTCAGTCTCTACTTCATAGCCAGCAATGCTTTTATTTCCAACTTTAAACTCCTTCAATTCAACAGTGCAATTTCTTTCAATACATTTGGCTTTCAATCTTTCCACAGCTTTAGCAGCAGCCCTGTCAGGCATTATCTTAATTCTAGCATAAGCGCCATTTGACAAATATGCTCGCAAAATCTGCCCGACTTTTCCATCTTCAATATCTTCAGCAGTTAAATTCAATCCTGTTTTTGCATTTATTTTTCCAGCAATAATTTCTTTTCTTTCATCACTCATCTCTTTAATATTAATATCTCTTCCGTCTAGATTGAACCTGCCATCATGCTTCTTAATTCTTTCTCTAAAATCTTCAACTCTTTTTTTTAACTCTTCTGTTTTAACTTCAGCAATTGCTTTTCTTGCTTCTATCTTCACATTATCCACTTCATTTCTAATTTCATCTTTTATTCTATTTTTTATTGCTTCATTGTCATAGTCAGCAACAGCAAATACCGCAAAAGTAGCACTAAGAACAAGAAAACAAACTATTAAACCAAACACTTTCTTCATTATATCTTAAAATAAAAATACTATTTAAATCTTTCCAGCCATTTTAGAATATTACTCACTAATTTCTTCATTTGATATTTGTAATGCATTAAAATCATCTACTTCTAAATCAGGATTCTCCCCCACATTCAATGAATTTAAATCACCAACTTCTGTTCCCTTTGTTATTTTTTCTTCAGGCGATAAATTTTTAAATACAAAAAATAAGACTATAAGTGCAATTATAATTATCACAACACCTAATAAAGATTTTCTTTTCTTATTTATACTGCTCATTTTATTCTCCTTTTCCAGCCAACTTTTTATTTAATTCTTTAAGCATCTGGGCACTATCTCTTATCACTTTCCATACAGCTTCAAAATCATTAGGTCCGTATATTTTTCCTTCAACAGCCAATGTACTAACACTATTAATCTTTCCTTTTATTACATTAATCTCGGTTTGATATTTATTATCAATCGCATCATCTTCAATAGATTTTAAATAACTATTTAATCGCGCTATCTCAAATCTTGCCCACAAATAAAGATGTAGGTTTCTTGCTGTCCCCATTACATTCTTTCTATTTCCAGTTGCACCCTTTATAGCTTCTATCGCAGGAAGCAATTTTGTTTGAGCATTAGAAACAACGCTTTCCATCTCAGAAGTGTCATATCCATTTTCTTTCATCTTTGCAATTATATTGCTCCACCTATTAATCCAAGAGTTCAAGTAACCTGCTCGTGCATCTGAAACCTCTTTATCAGCTTTATTGATACAATCAGAATATTCAGAAATAGATTCTTTATGGCCATCCTTCAAAGTGCTTTTTTCATCTTTTGTTAAGTTGCTCTTTCTAAAGTCTTTCTTAGCTTGATTGATTTCCATAGCTGCATTTTTAAGGTTATTCTTAAATGTCGTTGTAAAATAATTATTGAACTCTTTATGGTTTAATGTACTAGCAAATTCTTGTAATTTCTTATAATCGCTGTCTAAATTATCTTTATAAGAGCTTAAATTATTATTTATCTTTGTCAAAAGGTCTATTTGCTTTTCAGTTAATTGTATCTTGCAATTAATATGAGAAAGCCTCGCATTAAAATCATTTCTCTTGCTGTCGCTTATCTTCTCGTCTTCAGCAATAACAATTGCCGAGGCAACTATACTAAAAATAAAGAAACTTGCTGTCAGCATAAAGTATTTTTGTTTCATCAAATCATTCCTCTTTTCTTAAAGTAAAGAGAAAGAATTACTATATAAACATTACTTTTTCATGCCTTTTCCTTTGCTCAATTTCAATAATCTTCTCTTCCTTCTTGATTTTCTTATTGTTTTTCTCATAATAATATTAACTTCTAAGAGTTTTTAATCTTTTGCTTAAGCAATCTTACTTTGCTTGAAGATTTTTTATAAATCTTCTTTTAAAACTTATTAATTTTTTGATTTCCTTTAATAACATATCAGCATCTTTTTTTTCAATATCCTTCCCAATTCCTATTCTGATTGAGCTCATTATCTCGTCTTTATTCAATCCAATTTCTCTTAGCACTTTGCTTTCTTTTTTCTTCTTGCTATCGCAAGCGCTTCCAATTGAAACAAAAATTCCTTTAGAAGATAATAATAAAACTAGCTCTTCTCCATCAATTCCAGGAAAAGACACATTTACATTATCATAAATTCTCTGTTCTTTAGAGCCGTTAATCTTCCCTATTTTTTCAAGCTCATTAATCAAATAATCTCTGATTTTTTCAATCTTTTCTTTATCTATTTTTTTAGCAATTTGCAAGGCTTTAGCAATGCCAACAATTCCAGGAACATTTTCTGTTCCTCCTCTAAGTCCTTTTTCTTGAGAGCCGTATATTAAAGGCGCTATTTCAATTCCCTCTCGCAAATATAGTATTCCAATTCCTTTAGGCCCGCTTATTTTATGTGCTCCAGCGCTCAATAAATCAATATTCATATCTTTTACATTAATATTTAATTTGCCAAAACTTTGGGCACAGTCGCTATGGAATAAAACTTTCTTTTCCCCGCATATCTTTCCAATTTTTTCAATATCTTGTATAATGCCAATCTCGTTATTTACATGCATAATGGAAACTAGCAATGTTTTATCATCTATTTTATTTTTCAATTCCTCAAAATTAATTAACCCATTATTATCAACACCAATTTCAACAATATCAAATCCTTCTTTTTTTAAAGCATCACAAAGCTCAAAAATGCTAGAATGCTCAATTGCACTCACAATAATCTTCTTTTTTCTTTCTCCTAGCTTGCTTCTAGCCAGCCCAAAAAAAGAAAGGTTATTGCTTTCAGTAGTTCCAGATGTAAAAATAATCTCCCAGCTCTTGCATCCCAGTTCTTGTGCAATTTCAGCTCTAGCTTTATCAATAGCTTCTCTAGCTTTCTCGCCCATTTCATGCATTGAGCTAGGATTTCCATATTCTTCCAAGTAGAATTTATTCATTTCATCAACAACTTGCTTGTCTACTTTTGTTGTTGCGTTGTTGTCTAGGTATATTTTATTCATACTTTAATACTGCAAATATCCATTAAAAAACCTTACCCAAAGCCTTAAAAACTAATCTAATATTGAATAATTATCGTAATACTACGCCTTGCATCCTATTTTCTAGAGATGCGAGCCATACCGTAGGAGATACAATGGAAATCAAGAAAGCAATAGAAGAATTGAGAAAAAGCGAAAAGCGCAAATTTAGCCAGTCAGTAGACGCAATAGTTAATCTAAAAGGATTGGATTTGCGCAGGGAAAATATAAGCTTAGTCTTGAATGTGCCGCATAAAATAAAAGAGAAAAGAGTATGCGCATTTTTAAATAATAAGTCAAGCATAATAACAACTATTACAAAAATAGATTTTCCAAAATATAAAGATAAGAAATCAGTAAGAAATCTGGTTAAGAAATATGACTTTTTTATTGCATCTGCGCCTTTAATGCCTTCAGTAGCAACAACATTCGGTAAAGTTCTTGGGCCAACAGGAAAAATGCCTTCGCCACAATTAGGAGTAATAGCAGCAGAAAGCGACGACTCCATTAAAAGAGAATTAGAGAAAATATCAAGCTCAATGAAAATAAGAGTAAAAGAATTGAGCATAAAAGCTTCTATTGGCAATGAAAAAATGAAAGATGAGGAAATAATAGAAAACTTCCAGGCATTTTACAATGCAGTTGTCAATGCTCTTCCAAAGAAAAAGGAAAATGTGAGAAATGTAATGCTCAAATTAACAATGAATAAGCCAATAAAACTAGGAGTAATTTAAATGTCGCAATTAGTCTCTCCAATGATTGAACAAAAGAAGAAATTAGTTTCTTTATTGGCAGATAAAATGAAAAATAGCAAAACAACTCTCATAGCATCAACTAAAAATCTTCCGAGCTCGCAATTTCATTCAATCAAGAAGAATTTAAGAGGAATAGCAGAAATAATGGTGACAAAGAAGTCTATATTATTAAGAGCAATTGCAGCAACAGAAAAGGGCTCATTGCAAAAATTAAAAGACCATATAGGCGCAGATATAGCTTTATTCTTCTCAAAAGAAGATGCATTTGAATTGTCAAGAATTCTTGCAGAAGCTCAATCTCCAACAAAAGCAAAGGCTGGCGACATAGCTCCAGAAGATATAACAATTGAGCCAGGTCCAACAGACTTAATACCAGGCCCGGCAATTTCAGAATTATCCGGCGTAGGCTTAAAAGTGGCTGTAGAAGGAGGAAAAATAGCAATAAAACAAGGCGCGACAGTAGCAAAAAAAGGAGAAGCTATAAAAGATAATGTAGCAGCTGTAATTGGGAAATTAAATATAACTCCTATGAAGGTTGGCTTCACACCTTTAGTTGCCTATGACTCTGTTTCAGATGCAATTTATATACATATAAAAGTAGACCCAAAAGCAGCTTTAGAAGAATTAAGATATCTTATTTCAAAGTCTTTTGCATTTGCAGTGCATCTAGAATACATTGCTAAAGAAACAATTTCATTTATTATTAAAAAAGCAGCTTTAGAAGAGCATGCGTTATTAAGGTTAGTAAATAATCACAGCAATAAGGAGGAAGCAAAATAATGGAATACATATATGCAGGCCTGTTGTTGCATAAGCTAGGCAAGCCAGTTGATGAAGAGCATTTAAAGAAAGTTATAGCTGCAACTGGCGCCCCAGTAGATGAAGCAAAAATAAAGACTTTAGTAGCTTCATTAAAAGGCGTAGATATTGATGCTGAAATGAAGAATGCAACAGCAATAGCATCAGCACCTGTAGCACACGCAGAAGAAAAGAAAGAAGAAAAGAAAGAAGAAAAGCCAATAGAAAGTGCAGCTGGTTTGTCCTCACTCTTCGGCTAAATTTATATTTTTACTCAACCGAAGAGTTTTCTTTAGTAAGAACTATTCCAGCTTCTTTCTGAATTATTAAACAGGGCAGCTTTCTAAGCCTCTTTTTTCAAGATATTTCTGATGATAGTCTTCAGCAAGATAAAATGTCTCTGCCTTTGCAATTTTAGTTGCTATTTTCTTCCCTCGTCTCTGTTCTTCTTTATCTTTTGACTTTTCAGCAATTTTCTTTTGCATATCGCTATAATAAAAAATAACACTTCTATATTGCGTTCCAAAATCAGGACCTTGCCTATTCACCTGTGTTGTATCATGAATTTTCCAAAAAACTTCTATTAATTTTTCATAGCTTATTTTAGAAGGATTAAACGTGACTTCTACTACTTCAGCATATCCTGTTTTATCAGTGCAAACTTCTTTGTAACTAGGATTTTTGTATTTATTTTCATCTCCGCCCATATATCCTACTCTAGTTTTAATTACGCCAGGCGTTTTAGAAAAATCCAATTCCACATGCCAGAAGCATCCTCCACCCAAAGTTGCGATTTCTGTCTTTGCCATTATAAATAATGAGTAATTGAATTAATAAATATAATGAAAAATAAAAAAAGAAAAAATAAGCTCTTTATTCTTCTGCTTCTATTTCCCCAATTTTTTCATTAACACCTTGAAGCTCTTTGCTTAGAGATTCCTTGTATTCGGTAAGCATTTCTAATTTTTCTTTCTTAGTCAAAAAGCCTCTATGCACTCCGCTAGATGATTGAACGCACATTCCGTAGCATGTCATTTTATTAGCACCTCCCTTCACTTCTTTCAGACTATTTGTATCGGTCATACGATATTACAATAGTAGAAGTATTTAAATATATCGGTCATCCAATATTACAATAGTAGAAGTATTTAAATATATCGGTCATCCAATATTACTATGACAAACGAGAGAGATACTTATTGTGACATGCGTGGAATGCTCTCTTTTTTAATATTATTTTTGCTGTCAAAAAAAAGAATGAATGGACAGGAAATTACAGAAGAGCTTGAAAAAAGAAAAGGATGCAAGCCAAGCCCTGGAACAGTTTATCCTGCCCTTAAAAAATTGCATGAAGCAGAGTTAATAAAAGAAGAAAAAGACCAGAATAAAATTTTTTACAAGCTTACTCAAAAAGGCGAGCATGAGCTTAAAATATCAAAGATACAATTTTGCAAGATTTTCTCTGATATTTTTTAAAAGCGCCGACGCCAGGAATCGAACCTGGAGATCCGTAAGGAAAGTGGTTCTCAAGACCACCGGGCGACCATTGCCCAACGTCGGCTTAAATATTCCTATTTCTAAGAACTTATAAATCTAATTAAAATGCGCCCGGAAGGATTTGAACCCTCGACCTTTGGGTTAGGACCCCACTGCTCTATCCAAGCTGAGCTACGGACGCATAAATGAATATCTATTTGTCCCCTTTTAATATTATCCTCAAACACCAAAATGCGGGAGAAGGTTTGAACTTAATTTTTCTTAAGATATTGAGTTATCTTATTTAATTTATATGGGTTAGAAGTACCTATCTCATTCAACCATTTTTCCAATTGTTCTTTTCCGCTTAATCTGATTAATTTTCCCTTATCACTATAATTAACTTTGAATCCTTTATCAGCTAGAATTTTGCCAATTTGATTTATTAATATGGGTTCATTCATATGAATATTTAGGATAGGGTAAGACCGAATGCCTTTTTTATTCTTTGCAAGATAAAAAGAGCCATCTGTATCAAAAATTCCTCTAATGACGAATTTAACTTTATTAAATCCCAATGAATAAATGGAGTTATGTATTTTAAGATTTTCTTTTTTACCTATAGGAAAGTGCAATTTCTCATTTAAATATTTTAGAAGAATTTTATGGCTAAACGTTAAATAAACAACATTATTCTTATATCGGTTTGTTATAGTCCCCTTTCTTGAAAATAATTTATTTATCTTAGATTTACAATAATATATAAAATCTCTGTCATGTGATAAATTTCCACATATACCAATCAACCAAATTTTTTTATTTGTTGAAACAAAATTACTGAGCCATCCATCACCCATTAAAACACCATAAAACTCTAAGAAAGAGGGATCATTTATATCGATATGAAAATTGTTTATTTCGCGATCTTCTTTAGTTTTTGCGGCGTTCTTACCTCCTAATCGCTGTCTTCTTTTTATCTCATAAATACCTTCATTCTTTATAACTCGATCATATGCTAATTTTCCGCCCATAATCTGTCCCCAATTGTTTTCTTTTTCGGAAACTATTTCCAATTTACTAAGATGTCTTAAGATAATTTTTTCAGGGATGTATCTTTTTGTAAGATAGAACCAGCCTTGCAGGGTTTTAATAGGAATTCTAATTCTTATAGATAATTCTTTTATAGAATTGCAATAATATTCTCTTTTCAGCAATGAGAATAATTCTTTTTTAGAGGATTTTGTTAACAAATATTTCATTAATAAAAAGAAGGTAAATTAATATTTAAATCTTACCTCTTTAGCTACTAAGGTAATAAATGTCTGGTGTGGGTGCTAGGATTCGAACCTAGGTAGACACTGAGTCGCACGGTCTTGAGCCGTGCCCGTTTGACCGCTCCGGCACACCCACATCCACAAATAAAGAAATCAACCTATTTTAAATATTGCTTTGATGCATTAATTTTCCATTATTCTTGCAATAAGCTCATGCCTTGTTAAAGTTGCAGTGCCTTGTTTCTGGACAACAATCCCAGCAGCATAATTTGCTAATTGCGCAGATTCTACTAATTTAAGCTTATTAATAAAGCCAAGGCCTATGACTGCTATGCAAGTGTCTCCTGCGCCACAAACGTCAATAACTTCTCTGGTTTTTGTAGGAATCTCATTTATTTCTTTGCCATCATAACATATCATGCCGTTTTTTCCACAAGTTACAACAGTATTTTTAATTCTAGTTTTATTGCACAAGTCTCTAAAAACAGCCATTTCATCTGCTTCTTTCATACCTGTAATCTCTCTAGCTTCTTTTATATTAGTCTTTATTAAATCAACATCTTTAAAACACCCTATATTTTCAGGTTTCGGATCAACTATGCAAGGGATATTTCTATTTTCAATTAATAATTTTCCAGCCCCATTACGAAACATTTTTTTATTATAATCAGATAAGATAATAGCTTCTACATTTTTCTCATTCTGCAATCTTGAAGAAAGATAATTTAAGCCATCTTGGCTAATCATTTCCAAGTTAGACTCCCCACTATCAGAGCGCAATAAATAATCTCCAAATTCAGCTTCTATAAATCTTTCTTTTACAATGCTTTCTCTATGATAGAAATGAGTTAAATTAATCTTATTTTTCTCGCATAGCTCTTCTATAATCTTGCCATGATAATCATCTCCAAATAAGCAATATAATGAAACATTTACCTCTAAAGAAGCTAAATTAGCGGCAACATTTCCAGCGCCACCTAACCTATATTCTTCTCTTTCTACTTTTATCAAAGGAGCACTTTTTCTTTCTGGGTTTATTCTCTCAACTTTTCCAAAAGTATATTTATCTAAAATAATATCACCTATCACTATAATTTTTCTATTTTTAAACTCATTTACAGCTTTTATTAATCTATCTTTATTCATCAAGAAATTAAATATTTTTTCTTTTTAAGGATTTATATAAAAATCAAAAAGTCCTTGAGACTTTTGGATGCATGAGAAATCTTCTATGGATTCTTCAAGGATAATCTATCCTTGATAGCCATCAAGAACTAGAAGTTCTTGAGGTCTCTGCACAGAGAATTGCAAAATGTGACAGCAATTCTCTTGTGCTCAAAGTTCCCACGCACTTAAGTGCGTGGTTTTCAGAACTTTGACATAATAAAGAAGACAGCATCTGAGCTTCGCCTCTTGACGGAGACTAACACCCAAGACGTAACTTTCTTAGCTTCTGAGTTCGGAATGGGATCAGGCGTTGCCAAGTTACTATGGCCGTCTTCAAAATTATGGATTAAATTAGAGTATTTAAACTTATTTATAGCACAATAGTAATTGCTATAATTATTGAAAGCAGTAGAGCGTAGAGGCCGAAATATAAGAGGTTTTTTCTTGATGTTAAGATATACTTGTAAAGGACATGGAGAACAATCAAGCCTATAAAGAAAGAGATGAATGTTGCTATAATTAATTCTTTTGGAAGAGTTTGATTGCCTATTGTGAGGATATTTGCTCCAAAAATTATTGGAATTGACATTAAAAAAGAGAATTTTAGCGCGGTTTTTTCTTCTAAATTTAGAAGAATGCCTGTTGAAATAGTTGTGCCTGAACGAGAAATGCCTGGCAATAAAGAAAGTATTTGGGCTAAGCCAATTATAATGGATTTCTTTGCATTTAATCTTTCTTTAGTTTTTTTATAGTCAATTGAGGCTATTATTAGAATTAAGCCTGTTATTCCAAAGCCTAAAGCTGTTATTTTTAAGTCATAGAAAATAAGATCTGCTATTTTTTTTAGGAAAAAACCAGCTATAACAGCAGGAATTGTAGCTATTATTATATATATTCCTAGTTTTCCTTTCTCTGTTTTAAATTTTAATGACAAGAAGTCTTGAATTATTTCTGTAATATCTTTTCCGAAATACACGAAGACAGACATTAGAGTGCCGAAATGCAAAGCTACATCAAAAGTCAATGAGGCTTTATAATTAAGAAGCTTTTCTGCAAGCAGAAGATGGCCTGAGCTTGACACAGGCAGCCATTCTGTTATTCCCTGGACTATTGCTAGAATTATTGAAGAGATTAAATTGTTCATAGAAACAGGCTTTAGAGTATATTAATAAATATTTATATAACGAAATAAAAAGAAGTAAATTTTAGCGTGAATTGCTAGTATTGAGAGCGACATTCCCAGCATAGAGCTGATTTGCTTTTATTTTTCCACATTAGGGCAAGCTCGCTATTGTCAATATCATCTTCTGTATTCACTCTTCTCATATCATATGCCATGTCAAAGAGTTCCCCACATTGACGGCAGGCTGCAGGTATTTTTAGTTTTTCTTGTTGCATATATTGTGAGAGGCATTTTTCTTTAAATAGATGAAGATAATTTATTATATGCTTTTTAGAACGTAAGAATTTATATAGCGAGTAACTTCAGAGAGATACTGAATCACTTTAAAAGAATAAAAGGAAGATTTTTCAATTATATTTAAATTTTATTCTAAATAAATTGCAGGCTTGCCTGGCTTGGCTTTTTGTGCCTTGTTTTCAGGATCGTATTTATTTTTATCATTAACTGCATAAATTATTATTTTTTTATTTAATTTTTTCTCTAAATATTTTAAATTATACACTTCTAAATCTTTTGGTATTGCATAAACATAAACTTTTTCAGGCTCTTTTTTTTGCTTGAGCTTTATTATATTCATGATGTTTTTTATATCTTCAACTAATTTTTTTATTGAGCTTTCTTGTTCTTCTAGCTCTGGAGATATTTTTGCTTTATCTGCCTTTGGCCAGCTTTCCAGAGAAACAAAAGAGTTTTTTCCTAATTTTTCCCATAATTCTTCTGCAATATGGGGCGTGACAGGAGAAATGAGCTTGAGCCAGGTTTCTGATATCATATTATAAAATGCTTTTAGCTCTTCTTTGGAGAGTGTTATTTTTGCTTCCTTTACTAGATTGAACATATCAAAGACAACTAGACTGTTATATTCCCTAAGCTTCATTTGAGAAATCTTTTCTGTTGCTGACTTTATTATATTATTAAATTTTGATTCTAAAAGAGGGGGAACTTTGCCTTTTTTCCTATTTTTTATACTTTCTTCAATTTGAGAGTATAATTTTTCTATTGTTTTTTTTGCATTTTGAGCCTCTTGTTCGCGCCAGTCAAATACTCCTTCTATATTTGATGAAGAAGTCATGTAAAATCTGAAAATGTCTGCGCCATATTTTTGTTTTGCATAGAGAAGTGTAATTTGATTGCCTTTGCTTTTGCTCATTTTTATTCCATTGCTCACGACTAGACCATGAAAACTTATTTTTTTAGGCCAATATTTCTCTGGAAATATTGCTGCGTGGGCAAAGAGCATAAATGATAGGTGATTTGAAAGATGGAGAACAAAAGTATGCCTATGGTCGTTAGGCATCCAATACTCAAAACTTTGCTTTATTTCTTTTATAATATCTTCTTTTACTTTAATTTTTTCTGATAATTCCTTTAAATTTCCATTATTGAGGAAAACATATTCAAAGAATTCATAAGATAAAGCTTCTTTTGGAATGCTGTATTTCTTTATTAAATGACTTATTGTATAAAGAGCCATGTAAATTGTTGAATCTGACAGAGATTCTATGAGCCATTCTTTGTTAAATGGAAGTGGCGTTCCTAGGCCGCGCTTTCTTGTACATGGGCGCTTGTCAAGCCAGGCAAAGTTGTCCTCAAATTGCTTTTTTAAATTAGGCACTAATTCTACCTTGTCTAGAGCATAGAAAGCTTTTTCTTTCCAACCTTTCGCATTAAAATCTAAAAACCATTGGTCATCAAGAACAGCCACTATTATTTTGCCTCCACTTCTAGAAACTGCTTTTCGTGATGTTTCAAACATAGTTGCTGCTTGATTTGAGCTAATTAAATTTGACTTTACCTTTTCTTTTGCTTCACTTACTTTCATGCCAGCATAAATACTGCAATTTTCATTCATTATTCCTGCATGGAATCCTTCCTTGTAAACTTCTTGAGTCAGAGCATCAAGGCGCGAATCAGATGATGAAGTTATTTGTGAGCTTTCTACCGCGTTTACTGCTGCTTTATCACCATATTTTTGAGTTTTTATTATAGGAATTATCTCTATTTCTTCTATTTCCTTTATTTTTTCTAATCTAAAGCCATATTCTTTTTCCAACTCTTTGCTTTCCTGAATCTCTTTTAGAGCGACATAATCATAAGGCGCATCACTAGGGACTGAAGTTACTATTCCTGTTCCTATATCAGGAGATACAAATTTTGATGGGAGAATAATTATTTTTTTGTTAATACCTGGTGCTATTGCATATTCACCTAATAGCTTCTCTTTTGTTTTTCCTAATTTTTTTATGTCTTTTCTTTGATACTCTAATTTTTCTATAGCTTCTTTGCTTAAGAGCCATATTTCATTGCCAACTTCTGCTTCTTCATACTGGACTTCTGGATTGAGCCAGAGATTTGTCTGCCCAAAAATTGTTTCTGGGCGCAAAGTAGCTGCTACTAAAAATTTATCCTTGAATTTAAATTTTAATATAGTTAATTCTTGCTTTTCTACAGGAATAATATCTGCATCAACTATATCATCTTCTCCCATTGCACTTTCATCTTTTGGAGAATAAAGAGTTGGATATTTGCCTTTAATCAGATAGTTTTTCTCTTTATATTTATGAAATTGCCAAGTTACAAGAGCCTGATGCTCAAAGCTTCCTGAAGTAAATGAGCGAGTCCAATCTATACTTAAGCCTAATTGACTATATTCTTCAATCATTTTTGGTATGAAGAAGTCAACAATTTTTTGAGGGTCTTCAAATGACCTGACTATTTTTTTAACTTTTTCTTGATTTTTTTCATATGCAGAAACAAATGAGCCATAAAGCTTTATTTTTTCCTTGTTTTTGTTTTTTATTGCTATGGATATGCTTAGGACAGGAGTGCCTGTTATATGAAAAGACATTGGGAAAAGGACGTTCAAGCCAGACATTCTTTTATACCTGCAATAAATGTCGCTTTCTGTGGCTGCCCTGCCCTGCCCTATATGAAGGCTTCCTGAAATATATGGATAAGGAGTTGTAAAGAAAAATTTTTCTTTATTTGGATTAACAGATGGCTCAAATGCTTTTGATTCTTGCCAGCGTTTTTGCCATTTTTTTTCTATTTTTGAAAAATTTATTTTCTTTAGTTTTTGCATGATAAAAGAGAGATTTGGCTGAATTTAAAGATTTTGCTTTAGGGCTAAAAGTTTTCTTCTAAATTTTCTACTAGCCTGCGTTTTTTGAGCTGATTGGCTGCAGCTTTACTATATTGATAGATTACATCTCCTTTTGTGTCATCAAATTCCCAAGGAGTTATAATTACTAAGTCTCCTGGGCGGAGCCAGAATTTTCTTTTATACCTGCCAGGAACTCTGCAATTCCTTGTTTTTCCGTCAGTTGATTTAATTTCCATTCTATTTCCGCCAAGCCTTTGCACTATTATGCCTATTTTTTCTTTATTTCTTGGCTGCCTTATTCTTATTTGCTCTTGAGCTTCATTTTCTTCTTCTAATTCTTCATTTTCTTCTTCCATTGATATCTTTATGATAAAGAGGGTTTTTAATGGTTTTGTATTCTTTTTTCATGCAGGAAATTTTATGTTAAATATTTAAAAAGACAAAGTATTTATTCCAATAATGAGACAAAAGAGAGAGGATATTATGAAGAGGTTATTATATATAGGCATTGTTTTTGTTTTTATTCTTTTATTATCTTCTTTTGTTTCTGATTTTATTTTGGGCAAGACAGCTGTCTTCTTAAATTTGCAGGAAGCTGTTAAAGAACTTATTTTTGATACATTGAAGAGTTTTGTAGGCGAGAGAACTTTATTCGCACCTCCTTGTTCTAGTGGCTATGCTGATAATATTTCACAGTATAATATTACATGGTTTTTTGATGGATGTTATAGAGTTGGGCAATTTGTGAATGGAGACTGGTGGGTTGTTGGGCCTGTGGGGATTGTGAATATCACTCCGAAGTCGGAAAATATAACAAAAACATGGTGTGACAATACAGGGAATACAACCTTTCCTCATTGCTGGACTGGAAGCAGGACGATTCATGGTTCAATGATCAATCCTTCACCTAAACTTGGCATATTCCAAAGTTATGATAGTGAATTAAACTGTTGGCATAGTTTTTTAGGAAGATACTATTGTACAGATTATGATAATTATGTTAAATATTATAATCAAAGTTTAAATGTGGCATTTGGAATTTCTTCGAGTAATCCTTTGGTCATTTCGGGAAATACTTCGTTAGTTTCTTCAGTAAGTAGACTTGAATATATGGATGGTGTAGATCTTAGGACTGCCGCCATTCTTACTATTCTTGATGCTATTCCACCTGATGGAAGTTTTAGACCTTCTTATACAGGAATAGTGAAAGTTTTATTTAATAAGAATCAGATTGATTATTCTAAGCTCGAAAATTTGAAAATTGTTGATGGTACTCCCCGATTAGTGGAAAGTATATACGATAACCAATCAGATTCTTTGGAGAGGATGTTTCAGAGGCCATGGATTGATCATATTTCAACTACAGTTAGTTCGAGGAATTTGCATCCCTTTGAGAATATGCCTGATTATGGAGCTGAAATTGGAGCTCAAACAGCTTACGCTGCACTTATGTTAAATTTAAATTTTACCAACAAAGAAAAACTTCTTATAAGATACCTTCAACTTGGAATTGATTTATATGGAATATCTCAAGAAGGAATTAAAACTATATGGAAAGCAAATGGCGGACATTCTAGTGGAAGGAAATTACCTATTATTTTTGCTGGTATAATATTTAATCATACTGGGATGAGGAGTGTGAATGTTAGTTTTGGAGAAGATGAACAAACTTATTATTATGATGATAGTAATTTAGGGATTTTTGATAGATATAAATATCCTAAAAAAGATGTGAGAGGCTGGACTGGGGCTACAGCGTTGTGGGG
>ORJL010560477.1_pt1 | contig 35049 bp, 20 predicted proteins | sample 1779941 | NCBI WGS metagenome assembly ORJL01 (sample SAMEA104232317, study PRJEB22302) | groundwater metagenome | biome: forest; feature: aquifer; material: groundwater | place: USA | collected 2011-08-07 | depth 5.8 m | reverse complement strand
CGCGCCTCGCGGCCGCGGCCGGGACGCTCCGCCCGGCTCGGTCCGCAGTTCTCAGACAGAAGCCTGGTCCACTCCCGCCCGTCGCCGGGGACGAGCATTGCCGGTTCCGACGGGGAACCCGCCACGGTCCGCCCCGCAGCCACCGGCCCGCGCACTCGCCCCGCGGCGTCCGCCCGCCCGGCTACTTTCCGGTGGGCTTGATCACGATCGTCCGCGGCTTGCTGTCCTCCCGCTTCGGCAGGGTCACGGTCAGCACGCCCTGATTGAACTCCGCGCCGATCTTCTCGGAGTCGATCGCACCGGGCAGCGTCGCGGTCCGCTGAAACGCGCCCCAATGCCGCTCCGTCCGGTGGACCTTCATCCCGCCGGCCCCCTCGGCCGGCTTCTTCTCCCCACGGACCGTCAGCGCGCCGTCCTGGAACAGAACCTCGACGTCCTTCGGGTCGACGCCGGGCAGCTCCAGCCTCACGAAGTAGCGATCCGCATCCTCGGTGATCTCGAGCGGCGCGTGGAGCGCATTCCCGCATCCGTCCGCCGGATTCGCGACCTCCGCGAACATCCGCTCCAGCTCGCCCCGCAGATCATCCATCTTCGGCCAGTTGTGGTGAATGCGAAAGTACGACATCGTTCGATCTCCTTCCATGCTCCTTGAATCACCTGCTCCGTGTATCAGCAATGAGCGTGCCGTGGCGACCGACGCTCCCCAGGCCCGCGTAACTCTCTTTTTTTCAAGGCCTAAGACCGAGCCGTGCCGCTTTGGCAGCGACCGATTCCGGATGCCAATCTGACAGTCGCTGCCGTACTATCATGCGCATGTCGCGTCTCGTCCTCGTCAGCGCACCCGGCGCGTTGTCGACCTGCCAGGACCCGGTCGGGGGCGGGGTGCGGATCCTGGAGTTGCTCGCCGGCCGGTGGGCCGGGCGCCACGAGGTCGTCGTCCTCACCGCCGGCTCGCGCGACGGCGAGGAGGAGATCGGCGGGGTTCGTCAGGTCCGGCTCGGTCTCCCCTCGCTGGCGGGCGGGCCGGAGCGGAGGCTGCTCGACTTCGGCGCGTTCGCCTACGCCCGGTTCTCGGAGGAATTCGAGAAGCGCGCGACGGCGTGGTTGCTGGAGCGGGCGTCCGGCGTCCCGGTGCTGTGCAACGACATCGCCGAGGGGCCTGACTTCGGGCGGCTGGCGGATGCGGGCTTTCGCATGGTGACGCTCTTTCACGTGGTGGTGGCCGACTTCTTCAGCCGGATCTACCTGCGGGACTGGGTGAAGCCGGCGCAGGTGGGGCGTCTGCTGGACTCGCTGCGCCGGTGGCGGCTGTCGGTGCTCGTGCCGCGGATCCCGCGCCTCGTGTTCCAGAAGGAAGGACGGGCGGTGGCCCGCTCCGCGGCGCTCGTGGTGCCCTCGACCGGGATGGCGGACGCGCTGGCTGGGGCCTTTCCCGCGATCGACCGCTCCCGCCTGCATGTGATCCCCTGGGGGTGGAACGAGGAATCGCCGCCGGAAGCCGAAGTCGCAGGCGCGGAGGCGGAACTGCGCGAGGAGTACCATCTCGACGGCGATGCGCGCGTGGTGATGACCCTGAGCCGTCTCTCCCACGAGAAGGGGATCGAGCTGCTGCTGTCCGCGCTGGAACGGCTGGAGGGCCAGGCGGGGCCGCGGATCACGGCGTTGGTCTGCGGCGCGGGGGCGTACATGGGCGGGGCCGACTACGTGCGCCGGCTGCAGCGGCAAGCCGCGGGCCTGCGACGCGCGCGCGTGATCTTCCCCGGCTACCTGACCGGCGCGCGCAAGGCGGCGCACTTCCGGCTCGCGCACCTCTTCGTGAATTGCTCGCGCTACGAGGCCTACGGTCTGGCGATCGCGGAGGCGCTGCGGGCGGGACTTCCGGTGCTGAGTGCGGACCACTACGGGTCGCGCGACCTGGTGCGCGCGCCCTACGGCGAAATCGTCGCGCGGCGGGATGCGGGCGAATTCGCCGCGCGGCTGGCGGCGCTGCTCGCGGACCCGGCCGCGCTGGCCGGGCGCGGACTCGCGGCGCGGGAAGCCGGGGCCGGGCTGTCCTTCGCCGCCGCCGCGGACCGGATCGAGGGGCTTCTGCTGGGATAGGACCAGGATCCCGGCAGAAGCGGTCGATCGCGTGTCGCGGATCGTGCTCGTGCTCGTTCTCGGGATCGTTATCGTCATCGTGCTCGTGCTCGTACTCGAGGTGAGTTCGAAGAGCCCTGCGCGGCTCGCGCGCGGTCCGTCGAGAACGAGAACGAGTACGAGAACGATAACGAGTACGAGAACGATCACGAGCACGAGGCCACGCGCGTGCGTCGGACAGCATGGGTCCGACGACAGGCCAATCCGGCTGAGGCCCCACTACCCGGTCGGCAGGTCGCGCCCGGTCAGCCGGCGGAACGCCTCGAGGTACTTTTCTCGCGTTCGCGAGATCACCTCGGCGGGAAGCGCGGGCGCCGGCGGGGGCTTGTTCCACTTCTGGGCCTCGAGCCAGTCGCGCACGAACTGCTTGTCGAACGATGGCGGGGTCGATCCGACGCGGTATTCGGCGGCCGGCCAGAAGCGCGAGGAGTCCGGGGTCAGCACCTCGTCGATCACGAGAGTGCGGTCGCGGTGCTGGCCGAACTCGAACTTGGTGTCGGCGAGGATGATCCCGCGCGTCTCGGCGTAGGCCGCGGCGCGGGAGTAGAGCCCGAGGGTGAGCGACTTGAGCCGCTCCATCCGGTCGCGGCCGACGATCTCGGCGGCGCGCTCGATCGGGATGTTCTCGTCGTGTCCCGTGGTCGCCTTGGTCGAAGGGGTGAAGATCGGCTCGGGGAGCCGGCCGGCCTCGCGCAGACCCGGCGGCAGCTTGATCCCGCAGACCGCGCCCGTGCGCTGGTAGTCCTTCCAGCCGGAGCCGGCGAGGTAGCCGCGCACGACGCACTCGACCGGGAAGACGGAGGCCTTGTGGACCAGCATGCTGCGCCCGCGCAGGGCCGCGGCGTGGCGCCGGAGTGCGTCGGTGTGATCGGGGAGGAGCTCGGCCATGCGAACGACGTCGGAGGTGACGAGGTGATTCGGGGCGACGTCCTTGAGCAGGTCGAACCAGAAGATCGACAACTGGGTGAGCACGCGGCCCTTGTCGGGGATTCCGTCCGGGAGGACCACGTCGAAGGCGGAGATCCGGTCGGTAGCCACGATCAGCAGGTAAGCGCCGAGGTCGTAGTTGTCGCGCACCTTGCCGCGGGAGAAGAGGGGAAGGCCGTCGAACTGGGTGGACGTGAGCACGGTCACCGTCGGACCTCCTGGGGCAGCCGCGCGCGATGCGCGTGGCAGATGGCGATGGCGAGGGCGTCCGCCTCGTGATCGGTTGCCGGGACTTCGGGCAGGGTGAGCAGCGCCTTGACCATCTGCATGACCTGGGTCTTGTGGGCCTGGCCGTTGCCGGCGACCGCCTGCTTCACCTCGCTGGGAGAATACTCCACCACGGGAAGGCCTCGCAACGCCGCGCACAGGATCGCCACGGCGCGGCCTTCGCCGATCTTGATCGCCGAGTTCACATTCTTGGCGAAGAATACCTCCTCGACCGCAACGACGTCGGGCCGGCAGCCGTCGAGCACCGCGGCGAGGCCTTCGAAGATCGCGCGGAGCCGCGCCGGAAAGTCCTTCCCGGGGGCATGAAGCGTGCCCGATCCGGCGGCCCGCATCCGGCCCCCGCCGTCGAATTGGACGAACCCGTACCCGACGTGGATGGTGCCCGGATCGATGCCGAGGATCAGCACGCGCGCGCTCCCAAGATACGGCAGCAATCTACCGGCGGATTCGGCGGGCGGACAAGAGAAACCATGGACGCCTGGTTTGGCGGGCATGACCGCCCGGCGCCCGATTCCCGGCCGGGGCACGGCTCGGGCGGGTGGCCGGGAATCCGGAGGAGTGCGGGATTTGCGCCGCCGCAGCCGCCGGAGTATCATCCAGCCTCGTTCCTTCGGGGAAGCCGCATGCCCCTGCGTCGCCGGTTGCCCGTATCGGTCCTCTTCATTCTGGTCCTGCCGATCCTCCGCGCCGAAGACCCGCCTGCGCCCGCGACGACGGTCCACGAGTGTGTGATCCTGACCTCGGTGTTCGCGCCGGACGGGAACCCGCGCTCCGGCCTGCGCGCCGAGAATCCCGACTTGCCCGAATTCGTCGTTCCCCGCAGCACCGCCTGGGGTCCCGTGCGATACGGCGTTCGCGACACCCTGGACGCGGAGGACCTCCGCACCGCGCCCGTGACTCAGTCCTTCGACGCCTGGTGCGCGTGGATTGGCGCCGAGTCGCCGACCGGCGTGAAGGTGAAGGCCCGTCTCCCGAACGGCCTGTGGACTCGCTGGTGCCCCTCGGCGGAATCGTCGCCCAAGGTGCCGGCCAAGGCCAAGGGGTTGCCGGGCGGAGTCCTCGATTGGGGATTGCTCCAGGTTTCCCCGGCGGCCGCGAACCCCGGGATGCAGGGCCGGGTCCCCAAGGCGCCGCTCGGCAGCGCCTGGGCATCGGCGCGCGCGGCGAGCCGGAGCTATCTCGAGACCAGCCGGGGCGCTTCCCGGATGACGGATCAGTTCCTCTTCGCCCGCGGAGTGGCGGATTTTCCCGGCCCCCTCGGCGCGGCCGTCACCGAGACGCTCGAAGTCTCGCTCACGAACCGCGGGGATCAACCCCTCCCGCGCGCGTGGGTGCTGTGGGTGCCGCCATCCGAGTTGGGCGGACGATTTCCCGCCGACCCGTTCCAAGCGAGCGCCCTCGCCCAACCGGTCGCCGCGCTGGCCGCCGGGGAGCAACGCACCGTCCCCTTCGAAGGCGTGACGCCGGGCCGCCCGATCGACCTAGCGCAGACCCTGGCCGCGGAGATCGAAAAAGCCCTGGTCGAGTCCGGACTTCTGCCCGCCGAGGCGCGCGCCGCCCTCCGCTTCGGCCGCGAAGCCTGGTTCTTCACGCCCGGCGTCCGCGTGCTCTACCTGATCCCGCGCGCGTTCGCAGACCGGACCCTGCCCCTGGAAATCCAACCCGCCCCGCGCGAGCACGTGCGGGTCTGGATCGGCTGTGCCGAGGTCCTCGACCCCGATCGCGAGCGCGCGATCGAGGAGACGCTCGCAGCCTATCTCGACTCCCTCCAGACCGACCCGTACGCGATGCTGGAGCAGTATCGGCTGAAGCTCTTGCGGGAAGGCCGGTTCCTCGAGCCGATCCTGCGCTCGATCGCCGCGACGACGGAGAATGCGCCGGTGGCCGGGCTGGCGAAGAAAATCGCCGGCGCGCTCGCCAATCCCTCGGTGGAAGAGGCGCCCCTGCTCGGGCCGGATTCGGTGGTTCTCCCCGATGCGGACGCCTTGGCGCTGCGGTCGGATCCCGCGCGCCGGCGCGAGCGGATCGCCGCGCTGACGACCTGGATCGAGCGCTGGCACGCCTACGCCGAGAAGACGAAGTGCGACGCCACGGGGGTGGCTGACGCGCGCATCGAGTTGCGGTTGCTGCAATGGCTCGAGGAGAAGCAGGCGGACGGAACGGCGGGAGCGGGCGGACCGAGCGGCGACGATCTCGCGATTCCGGACAGCTTGCGGATGCTGCCCTTGCGGCCGTCCACGTGCGGATGCACGCGGGCGCGGGAGACGGGGGAGATGCCGAGGGAGTGAGGGTTCGGCGCTCGGCGCCGGCACAAGTGCGGTCCCCGCCCGCCCGCATCGACACCCGCCCGGGGCGCACGCCCAGGAAAGGGGTGTCGTCCCCGCACTGGGACCGGCGCAAGACGCCGACCACGGGGGCGCGATCGCCCGGCCGATCTCTCCCGCCGCGTGACCAGCGGTTCCGGATGGGGTTGCGGAACCGCTGCCGCGCGCCGCGTTGAAGTTGGGATCCGTCTGGTGACAGGAGGGCAGATCAGGGCCGCCCGCACGAAGCAAGGACCCGCCTGAGGGTTATCACGGCCTCGCTCCTGGACTCGGTGCACGGAGATGGCGCGGAGCATCGGATGGCGGGGCACGTAGCACACGACGAGATTCAGGTGGAGCTGAGGCGGCGCTGGCAGTCTTAGCACATTTGGAAACAATGGGTTGCGATTCTTTTCCGAGGCTCTAGCCGGGAGTCCGACCCTGTAGACTACGAATCAATAGTGATTGTCTTCTTGGCCTCAGCGTTTGGCAACCAATCCAACGGGCTTGTCGCCGTAACCAGCGACGTTGTCTTCGTTTCCAAGGAACGTTGGCGACGTAACCGGCACTGTTCCTCTGGAAACGGAGCCGTTTCCACGAGCTCGCATGCTCCGGCGGGTAGTCAGGCGGGGGTTCTTGCTTGGGGAGGGGTTGCGCGGAGCACGCCAATCTGGTTTGCCAGGATTTCGTCCGCATTTTGTTACCGGACGGAGCAGTTACTTCGTGCTCGATCGCGTCTAATTGATGATTGGGAGCACTTGTCTTCGTTGCCTTCCACGCCGCACCAGATGCAGAGCAGATTTCTTGAATGAATAGTGCGCCACACTAGTAGTGGATCATGAGATCCTGGTGTTTAGTGCTCCGGCGATCGCGACAACCTCGTTGCTCAAGACTGTCGGGTCGTTTTATTCGTGATCAACGGCATTGTTTACGAAGACAACGGCGTTGGCAACGAAGACCCGGGGGTTGGTGTCGAAGGGTTGGAGACCGCGCATCCGAGCACCGGACCCGACAAGCCTGGCTCGTCGATTGGCAGGTTGGAAACGGCGTTGGCGATCTGGACAAGGGGGTTGTCGAGGAAGACGTCGGGCTCGGAATCGGAGACGACAGCGTTGCTTCTGATGGCCCGCTCCGTGTCGAATCCGACGTGCGCGAAGTCGGGACGGCGCGGGACGCGCGGATGTCGCTCAATGGCTCGGTCCGCTGGCCTCATGGACGGGCAGGCCGGACCACCTCATCGCGAGTCGCACCCCACGATCGGGATGCTGATCTGGGACAGTTCGATCGATACCTCGCGGTGTGAGAGCCCCCCCGGTCGGCTGACTAGCCGGAAATCATCAGTACTCGCTCGAGTGGTCACCCAATCGCCTGTCGGCCGGCCGATCGACGTCATCCGGCAACTTTCCCTGCCAGTCTTTCCATCACGTCTCCCCTCTCACGTCTGGACGAAATGAACGCCGGCCTGGAGTATCGCGCCGACAGCCCGATGATCGATTGCGCGGTTGGCGAGCATGTCTGCCGCGATCCGATGCGGCACGCAGGCGGAGAATTTCAACCCGTCCAGCGCCCGATCGTCTACCACCGGCCTGAACAGTTGGGGGTCCAGTCGGCGTAATCGTCCGATAGCGGACTCGAGCTCCTGGAATGGAACCTCCCCCGTGAGGCGAATCACGAGGTCCTCGTGTTTCGCCTGGTCCATCGCCTCGGCTGATAGGGACGGTGCCAGGCTGGCATTCGCTTTGGTTCCAGCGAACGTCCACCATTCGAGGTCTCCCTGCTCCCCCCGAACGACATGGGTGCCCTCTCCCCGCAACCAGGGAAAACGCTCGCGCATGCCTTCGATGGCCGCGCATGCCCGTGTCGACCACCAGGGCCGCGAGTCGTCGGCAGCCAGCACTCGACGCATCCCCTGGCACAATTCGAACGAGAGACTCATCTCCGGTCCGCGCCAGCGCGAGTGCCCGCGCAACTCGGTGGCTTCCACGAAGGCCGTACGTCGATGCCAGTCGACGTGCGTCACATGCCAGGCCTTGCCGCCGAGCAGCAGGACTCGCCCGCCATGCTGCTTGCCCAGGAAGGTGAGGTCATCCACGCAGCCCAACTCTTGGCGACCATGGAGCACCCGGATGTGCGGAGCGGAAAGAAAGACGGACAGCAACTCGAGGTAGTTGCGTCCGCCGTACGATTCTTCACCGGCCCGGCCCATCCCGAGAATGCCCTGGTCTTCGGCCAGGATCGAGTGGTCCAGCATCCATTGCACGAGTTCATCCACGGATTTCGTGGGCATCTCGGCGAAGGCGGGCACGCGCCGGATTCTCGCGAACCATTCCCCGCGGCCGATGCCGCGCTGCTCGAGCACGAGCGCCATCAGTTGCTGGGCCAGGACGTGGTAGGGCTCCGGCGGCGGTGTGACCGGCTCGACGTACCCCTCTCGCCAGAGATCGACGAGCGCGGCCGCCTGGACCAGCGACTCCTCGCGGGTGGCGAGGAAGAGGCAGTTGCGCGACGTGTCGGACCGGCGCCCGGTCCGGCCCATGCGCTGGAGGAAGCCCGCGACCGTTCGCGGCGAGTCGATCTGGATGACCCGGTCGAGGTCCCCGACGTCGATTCCCAACTCGAGCACGCTCGTGGCCACGATCACGCAGTCGTCCCGGTTCGCAAAGGCGTTCTCGGCCTGCGACCGTTCGTCTTGACTCAGCGAGCTGTGGGTCACAAAGGACGTCACCTCGAGCTGTCGCAACTCGGCGCCCAACTCTTCGGCGCGGCTGCGGCTGTCCACGAACACGAGGCGCTTCTCGCCGCGGTGCAACTGGGATACGACGATCGCCGCGTTCTTCACGGAGCCCACGAAGTCGAGCTTCACTTCCGCGGGCGCGACTGTCCGCGCCGCCGGGGCATACACCGAGCGAGCGCCTTGACACGATCCAGCCAGCCAGGACATGAGCGCGTCGGGATTACCCACCGTCGCGGACAGACCGATCCGTTGGAGTTCGCGTCCGCACATCTTCGTGACGCGTTCCAGCACCGCCAGGAGATGCCACCCGCGGTCGTCGCCCGCGAACGCGTGGATCTCGTCTACGATGACGACGCGCAGGCCGCTGAAGAGGCCTCGTGCGTCGACGTTCTGCGACGTCAGCATCACCTCGATCGACTCGGGTGTCGTGAGCAGACAGTCGGGCGGTTCGCGCAGGATGTTCCGCCGCTCCGAGGTCTTGACGTCCCCGTGCCAAAGGGCCGCGGAACGCCCCAGCAACGCGCAGTACCGTTGCAAGCGCGCATCGAGGTTGTTCAGGAGCGCCTTGATCGGGCACACGTAGAGCACGCTGAGTCCGGTCCAGCCCTCTGCGAGCATTCGGGACAGGACCGGGAAGAGTGCGGCCTCGGTCTTGCCGCCGGCGGTAGGAGCCACCAGGATCAGGTGGCGGCCCTCCAGGATCGAGGGGATGATCTCGTCCTGAAAGGGCCGGAGGTCGCGCCAACCAAGGCTGTTGACGATGTGGTGTTGCAGCGCCGGATGGAGTCGGTCGAAGTGGCTCACAGCTCGAGCTCTACCTGGTCCACGTCGCCGGCACCCAATGCCTGGCGTTCGACGGGCGTCAACTCGGCCTGGGTGATCGTCAACGAGTAGTGCCGGCGCGGATCGAAATCGGCGAACTGATCCACCCGGTCCAGCACATCGGCGACGAGCTTCTTGAGAAAGATCCGCGGGGCAACGCCGACTTTGCCCCCCAGCTTCCCGGTCACGGCCTGGGCCAGGGTCTTGACGTACTCGTCGTCGCAGTGTTGCCGCAGGCGTTCCGCATTCGCCGAACCCTCCCGGAAGATCTCCCGTACTCTGCATCCGACGAGACACAACCGATCCAGATCGAATGCCGCAAGGCGGATCTGTACCGCGCGGGGATTGTCGAACCGGGCCTCCGTCTTGAAATCGACCTGAAGCCGCTGGGCGAGGGGCTCCAAGCGCTGGATGCCCTGGGGTCCATCGAAGAAGGGCGGCGTACCCGTGATCAACAAGTAGAGTCCCGGGAACCGCGCGGAATCCACCTCGTCGATCCACTGGCGCAGCGCGTTCAGGCTTCGCTCCCTCACGTCGCCGCGCACGCGCTGGATGGTCTCGACCTCGTCGAGAACGATCAGCATGCCCGCGCGCCCCGAGTCCCTCAGAACCGTGAGGATCCCCTGCAGGAAGTTCAGCGCTGCGAAGTGGTCCAGATCTCCTTTGACGCCCGCGTGGCGCTTGGCGTCGGCGGACACGTTGGGTTGGCCCGCGATCCAGGCGAGGATTGCCTCGGCCTTGCCGACATCGCCCTCGGCCTGGGCCCGCCGGTAGCCCCGCAACGCGGCACAGAAGGTGGGTGCGATCTTCGATACGGTCGCCAGACGCATCTCGAGTAGCTCGTTGGTACGATCCAGCAGCCCGGCCTCGTCATTCGCGGAGAGCTTCCCCTCGGCCAGCACGTCCTGTTGCAGCGTGAAGAACCATCCGTCGATCACGTTGCGCAGCGCGCCCTGCGGGGTGTCCGCGGTGGCCAGGCGCTCGACCAGCCGTCGGTAGACCGTCTCCAGGCGGTGGAGCGGCGTTTCGGTCTCCGAGATCTGCACCTCCGCGGTCGCGAATCCCTTCTTCCGCGCTCGGTCGGCGAGCCAGCGCGCGAAAAACGTCTTGCCGCAGCCGTACTCGCCCCGCACGGCCTTGAACACGCTGCCCCCCGCGGCCACCCTTCCCAGCTCTTCGTCCAGCACCGCCTCGAACGGATCGAGCCCGACCGCGAAGGCGTCGAGGCTGCTCCTCGGCACCGTTCCGCGGCGCAGTGCGTCAAGGATCTCCTGTCGACGTTGGGGGCTGATCCCCATGAGTGCCTCGTGATTCAAATCAGGTCGAACTGGCGCTGCAAGAGCTCGCGGTTCAGCTCAACCGTGTCCGACGCCTCATCCCGGGTGAGCACCGCAAATCCATCGACGTTCAGGATGCGCTGCATCACCGCCAGGAGCGGGCGCATGCGCAACGAGGACTGCTCCGTGTGTCGCGCCAGTGCCGTCACGGTCAGCTTGCCGCCGTGGACGTCGAGCGCCAGGCAAAATCGCGTCATCTCCTCGGGCGACGGGAGCGCCCGCCCCGCCATGCGCTTTTGCTGGTCGAAGACCGCGGATGCCAACAATGCGGGGATCCACGACGGCGCCGCTGGTTGGCCGGCCGCCACATTCTCATCCCTGGGGGACTTGGTGCCCGCGTGATCCAGGTCGAACAAGAGCCCGGGGCGGGATACGGCGGGCGTCGGGACCTTCGACCCGGTCTCTCGGGGACGCGGGGCAGGTCTGCCCTCCCACCAGTCGGGCAGCACCGGGGGATTCTCCGTCCATCCCGACGGCAGGCTTCCCTCCGGGGCAAGGACGATCACCGGAACGATCATCTCCTGTGGCGTCACTCCCCCGTGGTAGCCGTTCTTCTTCATTCCGTACCGCACACGCTCGGACCACGGCGCGATGAGACGCCGGTCCTTCGGCATCTCCACGCGCTCGCCGTGAATGGCGATTTCGCCCTCGGCGACCGGTCCGTCCTCCCGCCGCCAGCGCTCGCCGTCCGAGTGCTCGCGGAATTCGGTTCCCGCCTCGAGGACATGTCCGTGATCGGCGACCATCACAATGATCCGTCCGGCGTCGCGCGCCTCATGAAGCAGGGTGGGCAGCACTTTGATCTCGTCGCGCGTCCAGCGCACGTCCAATTGCTCGCCCTTGAGCAGGTGGTCGTCGACCGCGTTGATGACCACACCGACCACACGACGATTCGCCGAGCCAATCTCCTGGCGGACCTCGGGGGAGAGGTCGGCCTGTTCACCTTGCTGCAAGGCGACCTTGTGAAAGAGGATCGGCGGAGCGTCGGCGCGACCGAGATGTCCCAGAGCAGGATGGCTTGCGAATCCTGTCGACTCGTCCGCCGACGCCCCCTGCCGACGCTTGCCACACAGCAGGCTGGTGCGCGAGACCTCCGTGACCGAAGGCAGGACCGAGATTCCGACGCCTTCGCGCCGTTCGCTCTCCGGGACGATCGGCATCCACTCTCGCTGAGCGATATCCTCGATCAGCTCGCGTGCCACGGCGGCGCTCATACCGTCCACCACCAGGAGGAGCACAGGATGAGTGCGCGCGATCGGTACCAGAACGCGGTCGATGATCTGCTCGACGGGGATGACGTCGGGGGCATTCGACCCGGCCGCGGTCCAATCGCGCAAGAGCTCGGCGAAACGGCGGTTCTGGCGTTCGCGCACCAGGGAAACCTGCCGCAAGAGGAGCGAATAGACCTTGGCGAGCTCCGCGACCGGCTCGCCTCCCCGCAGCGTGCGCCGCGCCCAGTCGACGTAGCTCTCCTGCGCCAGGTAGCGCGCCGCGGCGTCGGCCAGGGAACCCGCTTCGTCGATGGCGCGCTCGGGCGCGGATTGCAACCAGCGGACCAGGCGCAAGGCCATGTCCAGTCGGGCGCGCTGGCGCTGCTCCTGGCGCGCGCGGTCATGCCGCAGTGCTCGTTCGTGCAGTACCCCGAGGGGCGCCATCCGCGATCCTTCGGGCGAAGCCAGCACGACTTCCAAGCCGGCGGCGACCCGCTGCAATCGCTGGATCCAGCCCAGCGGCGAAACATCGCTGACGTGCGCGAAGGCGGCGGCCTGTACCTCGGCCAGGATCTCATCGGCACGCCCGAGAATCTGCCCGCGCTCGCGGGGCTCGACGATGCGCAGGCGCACCACGTCCAGGGCCGCCGCGTGCCAACGCTGAACCAGCGGCTCCGCCGGGCACTCGCCGCCGAGCAGGCGTTCGATGCGTCCCGCGGCCTTGGCCAGGTGACCGGCCGCCTCGGGATCGAAGATCACCCCCAACGCGAGGCCCAGGGCCACCGCGTCGGGTCGCTCGTTGGCGAGCGCACAACGGAGGACCGGGGTGGCCAGCGGGCCCGCCACTCCATCCAACCATTCGAGGGTAGCGGTCCGGAACGCCTCGGGTGCCTCACGCAGACGTGCCACTTGGGAGGGGTCGAGGGACCACCGCAGCAGTTCCTGGAGGTCCGGGCGCTCGACGGCCAGGCCCATGCGACGCGCCAACAGCAGCGGCCACGCCCGCTCGGCGTCGAGGAAGCCGCCCGGCGCCAGGACGGCCGGCTCCGCCGGCAGCGCGTCGATCAGCTCCGCTGCCATCCAGGCGTGCTTGTGCAAGCGCGGGTCGACCGTGCGGGCCTGACACAAGGCGCGCAAGATCTGCCAATGCTCGATCGGCAGGAGACGCCCCTTCGCCAGTCGAAGCAACACGTCTTCGCCCAAGTCCTGGTCGCCGAGGGGAGTGACGATGACCTTGATTCCCTGGCGCCCCGCCTCGTCTTGCAAGGCCAGTCGGACTTGGAGCGGCGATTGACACGGGTAGATGTGGTAGATGTCGCCGCCATGCTCCTGGCGGCAGGGACCGGTCCACGGCACCGGCGAGTGGATGCCGACGACGTGTGCGTCGATTCTCTTGCGGCGCAGGTCGTCGATCAACGCACGGATGAGGGAAAACATCGGTGCCAGCGCGCTCATGGTCCGGAAGACTGCTCCTCGATGCGCCACTCCATGTTGAGATGTGCGCGCTGACCCTTCTTCAGGCGTGATTCCACTTGCCGCAAGAGGTCCTTGGCGGCCTCGAGCGCAAGATCGCTCCGCCGGTCCTGCTCCACCAGCCTCCAGCCCGGCGGCGGTGGGGGCGGCTTGCGGTCCTCGCGCGCGTCGGACGGTGGGGGCGGCGGCGGTTGAACGGTCAGCAGCCGTACGGCTCTCGCCTGCGCCTCCTTGAGGCTCGGACCGAGCGGGACGGCGTGCTCGTCCGCCGAGAGCGCCGCACGGATCGACTCCCGGATCTCTTGCGCTTGCCCCTTTCGCGCGTCGGCGAGCCGCCCCAGGGCCTCGAACAGGTCCCAGTCTGCGGCATCGAGCCGTTCAGCCAACTCCGCAGCGTGCTTGATCGCCGTCCCCATGGCGCTTGCGGAAGTGGCAATCTGCGCGTTCGCCAGCGACTCCACCATCTTCTTCGCGTTCGCCCCGGTGAGTTGCTCCAGGAGGGTGGCGCCTGCGAGAGCCGTCTTCAGTCGTGCGCAGTCCGTTGGCGCGCCAAAGCTACCGATGCGTTCCCGAAGCCGCGAAGCATACGTATTGCAGGCGGCCCGTCCTTCTACCACGGTCTTTTCGACCTCCTTCACCAGCTTCGCGACGTTTGCGGCATTGGGCAGCGGGGAGGCCGAGATTCCGAAGATCGCACCTGCGCGTTCCACCGCGATCTTCCAGACCGCTTCCGCAGGGCGGGCAACCTCGCGCAATTCCACCGTGTCCGGCAAATTGGCCAGCGTCGCGCCCTCGAACGGCGCGCCGTGCAGATAGAGCGTACGGTCCGTCTGGGCTGCGAAGGCGAGCAGCACCAGATTGCCGACGTCCTTGGGCAGGCCCATCGGCTTAGGTAAATCCAACCAGCGGCGCAACTGCAGCACGCCCACCGATCCCCCCCCGGCCTCGGCGATCTTGCGCGAGAAGTGGTGTTTCCAATGCTGACCAAGCACGAAATGGGTGGCCTCGGACCCCATCTCCCCGAGCAGGAGCGGAATGGCGATCTGGCGGACTTGGTGGCGCAGCGGCTTGTCCACCGGCACGCGCCCGTCCTCGGTCGCCGCAGCCTGAATCATCACCTCTTGCAACTTGCGCAGGATCGCCGTGCGCGTCTCCGCTTCGAAAACGGGATGCGCCGGATAATCGTGGCTCAGCGCCTGGTCGAGCAGCTGATCGAGCGCCTTCGCCAAGGTCGGTCCGACCGGTGACTGCGGCTCGAACCCCACTTTGAGCGACTGGAACTGTTCGTGGGGCTCGAGGGAAGCAGAGGTATCGAGGGAGCCGGAGAGCGGCGCAACCAACCCGTACGCCGCCTCCAGATGACTTCGAACCCGCGTCCCGAGGACGCTCCGCTGATTGTCGAGCAGAGAGCGCGCGGCCTGGCGGTCCTGGGGCGACAGGTGGCTCGTATACTGGTTCAGCCGCTCCTCGCTGGCCAGGATGTGCTCGAGGATCACCAGCGTCCCGAGGTCTTTCAGGGCGTCCGTGCTGAAGAAATTGGGAAGCCAGATCAGCGTCGGTGACCCCTGCGGATTGCCGTCGCGGAATCTCTGGATGCGACCGATGTCGTCGCGTGGCCCGTGTTCGGGCTCGTCGAAGGGGAAGTCGATGACGACCTTCCATTGGTCGGATGCGCCGGCCAGGGAGGCTTCCGGCAGTTCACGGACATTGTGGAAGATCACCTCGCAGGTGCGCTGGGTGTTCCGCCACAGGAAGTCGTGCTGCTGAAAGAACTCATCCGCCTGGGCGATCCCCAGCTGCTCGAACAAGAGGTGCCGAACGCGTCGAATGCGGTTTCCGGCATTGTCCTCTCGTTGCGCCTTGGCGAGGATGGCGTCGAGGTCGACGCCCGTGAGCTGGACGCTGATCGTCGGGTTTTCGCCAGGGCCGATCCGGATCTCGCCGACCGCGGCGGCCCACGCGTTGCAGCGTCGGAGGGCCTCGGATGCCTCTTTGCCCGGGATGGGTGACTTGATGCTGCCGTGGTTCAGGGCGACCAGGCGTTCGGCGGTCAGCGCGCGCAGTGGCGCCGCCTCGGGAACCAGGGCGGCGAGCAGGAGTGTCTTGATCAGACGGTCGTCGGCGCGGAAAGCGGCGCGCTTGGGATCGTCGTACGCGAGCTTGTCCGACTCCTCACGCCGGCCGTGCTGCCGCTCCAGCAGCGGCAGCAGCTTCTGGTGATAGAGACGCCGTGCGTTGTCGAAGTTGATGGCCATCTCCTGGCTGAACGCTTCGTCGCCGTGCGCGATCACGTCGAAGAGGTCGCCCACGGGTACCAGGTCGCCGACCTTCAGGGTATCGCGCTGCTCCACCAGGATCTGCATCATCACTTTGAGCGCGGTGCGCTCGCGTTGCAGTGCCGCGGAGACGGCGATCAGGGTCTGCACGAGCGCGGGGCTGAAGGGATAGACGCGGCGGAACATCTGCCGGTCGCCTTCGTTCGTCAGCAAGGTGTTGTAGATCGACTCGCGCATGCGCACCGTCTGCTCGAAGGCGGCATCCAATTCCCTGCGGGCTGCGTCGCCGCGCGTTTTCAGGACCCGCTTCTCGACGATCGCCGGCAGGTTCCGATCATCGAGCGTGATGCGATGGAACCGGCCTTCCCAATGCCGGAGGGCGTCGCTGAAATTGAGCCGCTCGGAGCCGGTCACCGCGTGGCCGATCAACTCGCTCAGGTCGCGCTGGCGGGCCACGAAGCTGACGATGGGAATCGGGCGGTCCGCGCTCTGCGCCTCGACGAGCTTGGCGAGCTTCTGGCCTTCCTGGTGCACGAATCGGATGTCGGCGGCGTGGCTCGCCAGCCAGAGGATCAGCTCGTCGAGAAACAGGATCACTGCGTCGTATCCCAGCCCCGCCGCGTGCTTGCTCATCACCTCCAGTCCCTGGTCGAGCGAAAGGAAGGCCTCGCGCCTGCCGGCGGCGTGAAGATCGTAGGAACGGAAGAGCCGGCCGATGAGGTCGCTGACCAGCCGGAGCCGGTCGCCCGATCCCGGTGCATCTTCGATCGCCTCTTCGAATCGCGCCGCATCCCAGCCGACATCGAGGTCGCCCCAACCTTCCTGGGCCTGGCGGGCGGGACGGTCGTTGAGCGCGGCGAAGAACGCCGTATCCCCCATCCGCCGGCGCAGCGCCTGGGCATCGGCGAATAGCCCCTCGGCAATGAAGACCGCGGGCAGCGGGGCCCCCGGGTGGACTCGGCGGACGAATTCGACGTATCCACCCAGGATCGCCGACTCCATGTCATGGGCGCCGATCAGGTGGTAGGGCACCAGCAGGAACTTGCGGCCCTTCAGCCACACGTCGCTCTTGGTCACCAGCCCGGCCAGCTCCGGCACGCTGCGCGCGGCGGGGATGCCCTGGAGAAGCAGGTGGAGCACCGCCATGAAGTGGCTCTTGCCGCTGCCGAAGCTGCCGTGCAGGTAGCTCGCCTTGCTCGTCCTGGAGTCGATCGCGCTGCGGATGAACGTCAAGGCGTCGTCGAAGCAGCGCTGGAGTTCGGGCGTGACGACGTAGTCGCGCAGGGTCTCGTCGGGGCGGGTCACTCCCTCCGCCAACCGCAGGACGAAGTCGCCCTTCTGGATCCGTTCGGGGATGTCCAGGAGGTCATGGAGGAGGGTCATGGGTCACTCGTACGCTGGGGTCAGTGCCAGAAGCTGTCTGCTAGAGCATCCACGACATCCGCGCGGCCGATTTCCTGCAAGTACTCCCGCGGGTGCAAGTCCCAACACGGACCCGCCGCCGCTTCGACCTGAAATGACCCCCTGTGGGACCCTGGCGACGTCGTCCACTTCCTGTCTGCCCGCTGAATCCGTCTCACCGGATCGGCTTGATTCCCCCGCGGCGACCCAGTCCGAATCCCACCCGGTATACGTCGGGCATGTTGATCCGACCATCGTCCATGACGAAGACCAGGCCGAGCGTCTCCAACTCAGCCAGCAGTGTTTTCAGATCCGAGTGTTTCGGACGAATCTTCTCTCTTCTGATCTCCTTGAGTACGTCAGATTTCATCCAAAGGCCCTCTATGTCAGCGAAATCGCAGGGAATCGAGATCTTCTTGTCCGTGAGGGGCGTCATCGCGGTGACGATCCAAGGCGAGTCCTCGCGCACCTCCTCGACCCGGATCTTCGACGCGGATTGAACACCCACCTTGATCGATTCGTAGTGCAGCGGATAGACGTGTCCCGTGCGATTGACCTTCGTATCGTTCGCTGCGGTCCGCAACGCGCTCAAGAAACTACGTGGACTGACCTGCCGTCTCGAATCTCCAAGGTGGCTCTGCAACCACGAAAAAGGAAAGCCACGCCGGGGATCCGTCCCCATCCATGGGCCCGCAATGGCGTGGAACACTTCCCGCTGATAGGCGGTCACGCGCAGCTTGTCCGGTACGCCGAAGATCGCTTCCGATTTGGTCCACGTGACCCGCCACCTCGTCGCCGTCTCCTCACGAAAGGTCGGCCCCGCCGAGTTTCCCAGGTACTGCCAGAGGAGGCTGTAGAGATCGGAGGCATCCCACAGCAGATCCACCCGGGAATTCAGGACCTTCGAGGCATCGGGAAAATTCACGACTTGGTTGTCGTCGAGCATGTCAGGGCGGACGAACGCCTTGGCGCGGATCGAAGAACGGGCTCGGAAGTCCAGTAGGGTCCGGAGGAGCCCGCGCAAGAGGATGCGCCGCGAATCCCAGTCATCTGCCGTCCGATCAAGCGCATCGAAGAGCACGAGATGCCTGGCACGCCCAAGTTCGGACTCGTATTGGTCGAACCCACTGGCGACCTCCTCCGGATGGTCTTCGACCCACTTGGTGCGCGCCTTCCAGGTAGCAAGCCTGGATACCTCGGCATGCTTGCGGCCCCACGTCTGCCAGACCATGACGGTCCGCCAGATCATGCGTCCGTCCACGTGCGCGCCGAGCAGCGACGCCAAGATATCCTGGTCTGGATACTCCTCAGTCTGCGGCTTCGCACCGAACCCGGCCGTCACTTTGCTGTCGGCGGACAACTGCAGCTTGGGCAAAGTGGAAGCCAGAAGCGCACGATGCTGTTGGGACTGCAGGGCCCCCCACCAAACGCTCTTGCCCGCGCCACGGATTCCGGCCACCAGGACCTTGTCGAGATCGAGCGCGCGCTCGTGTCTGGATGGGACGAAGAAGAAGCGGGGCTCGGGAGGTCGATCGTACGTCGCAGCCTCGTCGGGCAGTGTGTCCTCGATGAGGCCGCGAATCGATCTGGAAAGCGGTTCAGGGGTCATGAGGGCGGCCATTCTTTCGCGAATACCAGTGTATGCACACCGCGCACGAATTCACCATAGGTTGCGTCGATCTGGTCGGAAGTGATGCCGCCCGGGTTCCCGATGGGATCGAATTGCATGAAGGTGCGGGACCACGGTATTCGCAACGGCGAGTGCGGCGCATCCGAGTCGTGCAGGTCGTAGTTGAAGGCGTCCATATCGCCGGGAACCGCTTCTTCATATACGTGCTTCGCGAAGCATGCGTAGGAGTGCTGAACAAACCGGTCAAGGTACGCGCTCGTCGCCGATTCCGGGACGCTCGACGCGACCATCTTCAGCCGCTCGCGAACGTCCTTGGTGCGGGACGATACGGATTGCCACTGCCGGAAGAGCAACTCGTACGCGCGCCAAGTCTGCGGCGAATCGACGGCGAACAGTAAGGACGTGGCATTCAGTCGCGTCAAGGCGATTGCCGCCAGGTCGTGGATGCCGGCACGACTATCCAGGATGGTGATGTCTGGGGCGATCGAGGCTTCAGCCTCGGAAAGCATCCGTCCAACGCGAGTGGCGAGATCCTGGACGTGCTCCTGTGCGTCCCGAACATCCAAGTACGCCCTCGACAGCTTGGGGATGTACTCGTATCCGGACCGCTCTCTTCCAGCGGCCGGAAGCACGTGAATGGCTCCTCTACCAGGGGATCTGGTCTCGAGTGTACTCGATACGATCATTTCCCCCATCAACCCAGCTGATTGGCCGACGGCATCCTCCACCAACCAATCGACCACTCCGAAGTCCCCGGCCTGATCGGGCGCCAGAAGAACGGAGGCAACACCAGGCGACTCGAGATCGAGATCCACGATCAGGACCCGCTTGCCGATCTCTGAGAGCTGCCATGCCAGAAGCGTGGCTGCAGTCGTGCGACCGACCCCGCCCTTGGCGCCGAAGAGCGCCAATCGAAGACCTCCTGGGTCGGGTAGCGGCGAGCGAACCCAGTCGCTGCCTGTGATCGTCTTCTCAGAGATGCTGAGCCACTCCGGACCGCCAGCTACAGGGACGCAGCCCTCGTCGGAGAATAATTCGTCCGGTTCCATCATCTGCGTCGCCAACAGAACCGCCGAGCTCTTGGGGACGGCATATGCGTCGAGGGCCGCGGTCAACTCGGCCGCGATGGTCTCTCTCCAGGTTGCCTCGGGAGCAGGTGGCAGACCACGATCGTCAAGCGCGATTCTGATGCGTCCATTGAGGTCACGGACGATGACTGTCTTCGCCGCGAAGTCAGCCAGCCGTGCTCTCGCCACTTCAATCGCTCGCTGGAGAGCCTCGTCGAAGCGCACCACGGATCGCATCGTCATGAAACATCTCCGCGCTCGGACGCTCGCTCCAGGGTGGTCATGATCGAGCGTGCGGCCTTGAAGTGGTCCTCGACTGCGGAAGGTCGAACCGATTGATCGTCCCAGTACCTTTGGGCGATATTCCAATCGGAAAATGGAGACCCTTCGGGAAGTCGTGCGAAAAACCAGGCACCACGTCTCCCGGTTGCCAATCCCCGGAGCATGTCCCAGAGGATATTGACATGCGTCTTGTAGGCATGTTCGGCCAGCTCTCCTCCTGGATCGACTGGCACGCCTAGCGCCACGGCGAACGCCTTCAAAGCACACTCAACGGAGAGCCCGAATAGCTGATCTGCGTTCGGCAGGCGCTTGGTGTCGCGCAACAGCGTCCCGTCAGAGAAGTGTCGCCGCGCCGCCGCCACGAAATCGACTGGCAAAGCTCACTCCCCGGCATGCTCTCACGATTCAGGTGTGCCCGCGATGATAGTTCCCCATCTACCTCCTGCCAACGATTACCCATCCCTGCTTCTACCAAGCCCCAGGTGGCCGATGCCCTTCGGTCCGGTGCCCCTCTGCGAGGTCGCGATCGGCCGGCACTTCGTCCGGCCGAACCAGCCCAAGTTCCCAGGCCCCGAGGTGCGGAACCCATGGTATCCTCCAGGAGACAGGCTGGCCCTGGCCCCGAAGGTGTCAGGCGTTATCACCCTTGGCTGAGTGCGGTTCGCTCGGCGCTTCGCTTGCGGATGACATCCCCGGCAAGGCGGGAAACGAGCGGGCCAACTCGCTGAGGGTCCGCGGCGCGGGTAGCGCACGAAGCCACTGCACCAGTTCGTCGAGCTGCCGGAGCACCTCCGTCCTGCCATTGGGGAGACCTTCGGCGAACTCCCTGCCGGACTGAATCAGGCTGTGGGCTTCCTCCACGCAGCCGATTTCCGCCCAGGCAGTGATTGCGGCGTAAAGGTCCGGAAGTCCGTCGGGATTCCCCTGCGAAAGCAGCTCCGCCGCCAAGTCGCGGTGCAGGGTGGCCAGCTCCCGAGAGCGCTCGCGGAGCGTGCAATCGTCCGCCTGTGAGTCGTGTTGGCGGAGCATCGACACCTGCGCGTGCAGTTCCTGTGCGCGCGCGATTCTCGGATCCATCAGGAAGCCTCCGGAGGTGCGGGGCGCGCTCTTCGTGCCTTCTTGCTCCCGACCGCGACGGCCGGCTCCCAAGCCCGGATTTCGTCGATCGTCTTGCCGAGCTCGCGCGCTTCGGCCTGGATGAAGCCCTCGAAGTAGTCGCCCATGGGGGTCTGGAATTCGGGATCGAGCTGGTTGTGCCACTGTCTCAGCCATGGGAGCAGCTCGAGAAGGGCGGCGAGGAGGGGCGCCAAGCGGGGGTCGTCGCGACCTCCGAGGCGCTCCTGGACGGCGACGTGGTGCGCGGCGATCGCGCGGGCGAGCTGGAGGTGGTCGTAGCCGGCCCAGGCGATGAGGAGGGAGCCGTCGGCGCCCGCGCAGTCGGGGAAGGAGACCCAGCGCTCCTTGGGCACGTCGAGCTTGCCGCGCAGGCGCCAGAAGGTGTTGTCGCGGAAGTCGGCGGTGGCGTATTTGGGCGGCACGGGGATGTCGCCGATCTCCTCCTTCTTGAGGGCCGCGGCCTGGACGGGAGTCAGGCGCTGAGGGTCGCCGAGAGGCAGCTGCGTGCGCGCGTCGATCGCGTCTTCGCGGCGTTGCAGCTCCCACGTGCGCTCCCAGAGGCGGCGCTTCTCGAGGCCGCCGGCCTTGTAGCGGTGGATGGGCAGGATCGGAACGCTCTCGGATTGAACCAGCTCGTCTACGAGGCGCGCGACATCGAAGTCGGGGCGGCGGCGGTAGAGCTCGGCCACGCGCATGAAGTCGGCGTCCCCGCGTGCGACGTCCGCGAGCTGAGCCACGGTGACGAGGCCGGATTCAAGGCGCGCCGTCGGCTTGCCGGCGTCGTTCATCCGGCCGTCGAGGTCGAAGAAGGACTCGAGGCGGTCGAGGAGCCTGGAGCGCAGGGCGCGTTCGAGCTGCTCCTCCCAGGGCTCGCTATTCCAACGGCGCTTGTATTCGGGCTGCTCGATCAGCGCGATGTTCGGGTTGCGTTCGATCTCGTCGATCCGGCGCTGGACCACGCCGCGGTAGGCCTCGGGCCAATGGGCGGGAATCTCGATTTTTGGTTTCGAGCCGTGGCGTTCGAACCAAGTCGTCTCGATGTCGCCGGCGGCCATCTTGCGGGCGAGGACGATCTCGAATGCGCGTTCGCCGAGCGATAGTGGAGGCGGGGTGCTGGTGGATGCAATGTCGTTCTCAATCAAGTCGTAGAGACGGTAGCAGTGCCAGTCGAGTTCCTCCTGCAGCGCGATCATCTGACCAAGGCCCGACTCCGCCAGCGTGCGCCCAACGTCGAGAGACTGGGCCGTTGCAGCACCTTGCAGCAGGGCTGGCGGGAGGTGCGGTTGAAGCTCTTGGGCGACGGATACAAGCAGTACTCCCAGCGCTCCCGCACGCGCAGCCGGAATCGGGAAGCGTTGAAGCTTTGTGCCATCAAATTCGAATCGTCGCTCCCAAGACTCATCACCGATCCCGCCGCCGATGCCACCATTCCCCTTGTCGGCGAATACCTGCTTCATCCAAAAACACGCCGTCGAGCTGTTCAGCAACCCCAGCAGGCCAAGGTGGTCCTCCTCGCTGGCCGTCGGCGGCAGCTTGATCACCGGCGCGGACCGGTTGAACACCTTGCCGCCGCGGTCGAGGACGAAGTGGTTGTGCGTGGCGACGAAGGCGAAGGCAATGAGGCGGGACCCACGCAATCGCCTCCTCTCAAGGTACCGATACTCGAACCACAATAGCCCACTTTCCTCCGGCATCTTTCCGAACATGAGCCGGTTGCGAAGGCTGGTTCGGACCGCCCAAAGGAAGCGCTGGACAGCAGGGCATGGAGCGACGCTGCACTCTGGAGTTTCGACCTGGTACATGAACACAACGTGGTCCTCCGGGTTGATAATCCAATCTCGAACCCTATCCCCAACCCCAAAGGGCCGAGCGAGTAGGTGGGCGCGACGCCACACCTCCCTGGGAGCCACGAAGGCGTCATCCTCTCCCGTGATTGCCATGAATCCGATCGAGTCAACCACGTCATTCAGCACTCTCGCGCTGGCGCCGTCGAGTTGCGCTTTGAGCTCGGCCGCGCCACCGCCCCCGATCGACCACGGATGTCTGCAAAAAGTCTCCCTCCCCGTGTCCGCGACACTTACAAACTTGCTTTTCGACCCCGCCGCGTCAGTCTGTGCTGTGATCGCCGTCCACACGAGTCCACGGCTGGCGTCTTCCGGAGCACTCGGCTCCCCGCGGATCCCCATCACGGTCCGAACGGTGGCAGCCACCGGCGGACGGTTGCGCCCGAACAGAATCACGGTCGGCGTGCCGTGTCCCGGAATGTAAGCACCACTGGTGTCAATCACGTGCGTCAGGTCCACCTTCGGGAGGAACTCCTCAATCAGCTTCCCCCCGAACTCGCGCTTCATGAAGGAGTTCCCCGTGATCTGCCCAGTGAACCCAGCGTTGCTCGCCAAATCAAAGATCCGTTGCATGAACGGCACGGAAAGCGAGTATTTCATGTGGCAGGTCGAGTACCGCGCCCGATAGGCATCCCTCAACGCAGGGTCCTTTGGCGTGATGTACGGCGGATTCGCCACCACCGCGTGGTACCGGCCCGGAGCGAGAATTCGCTGCAGTTCCGCCAAATCCTCGCTGCCGTACGCATGGTGGATGGGCTGCCAGCCCGCGATGTACTGCTGGTCCCCGCCCGCGCTGCCATGCAGGAGCGAATCGCCGCACACCACCTGGATGTGAAAGGCCGGAGCGTCCTTCAAGCGCCTCACTCCAGAGGCCCACATCGCGGCCAGCAGCAGCCGGAAACGCGCGATCGCTACGGCGAACGGATTCAAGTCCACTCCGTGCACTCCATCCAGCGCACGCTGGGCAAGATCACGCGGGTTGGCGCCGGGCTCCCGCTTCCTCCAGCGGTCGAACAGCCGCGTGAAGCTGCCCAGCAGGAAATGTCCGCTACCGCACGCGGGGTCGATCATCCGGAACCCCTCCAGTCCGAACTCTTCGAGCGCCGGCTCGAGCGTGCGGTCGAGGATGAACTCCTCGACGAACTCCGGGGTCTGGAGGAGGGCGTACTTCTTGCGCGCGGCCTTGGAGAGGTCCTGGTACAGATCCCCGAGGAAGCGCGTGTCCCACTCCGTGTCAGTGAAGTCATGCACCAGCGCGCCGGTCGCGTCGTCGATCCGCTGGAAGAACTTCAGGATCTCTCCGCCGCCATCGCCGCTCAGCCACAGCGCATGCTCGTGCATGGGGTTGTGGCCGCCGAACACCTCGCGCGCCCCCGGCAGCCGCGCCAGGTCGGCGAAGACCGCCTTCAGGTAGTCGCGGTCGTTCTCCTTGGGATTTGCGCGGAAGTAGAGCTCATGCTCGTCGAGCGCGCGCTTGCGTCCCTCGCCCGGTCCCGCGATCCGTGGGGGATCGATCAGGCCGTTGTCTTCCAGGAAGCGCGCGAACACCGCGCTCAGCACCCACGCGACCGCCGTCTGCGTCGCCGCGTCTGTCCGCCATTCTTCGAGCGACTGGGCCGTGCGACCGGCGGACCGGGCGCGGCCATGCTCCAGCTCCAGCGCGGAGGCGATCGCCGGCACTTCCATGACACGCTCGCGAAGATCGTCTTCTAGCTTGCCAAGCAGCGTCTGCAGGCCCCCGAGCAGGGCGGGCCGATCGACCATGTTTGCCTCCCCAAGACCTTGCAAGAACACCGATTCCCTCACGCCTATCGCTCGGCGCTAGAGAGCGCATGGGAGTGCGGCGACACCCCTTGCATTTCAACGGTCGACATCACGTTACCGCTCTCATCCCCGACCTGTGCCGGTTCTCGACCCAGATCTCCGGCACGCGCACCCTCTGCGCGGGGCTGAGAAGCGGGATCGGCTTGCCGTCGATCACCGCGGCCTGGTCCCCGGGCACGAGCAACCATAGTCCGGGGATGCCGTCCCGCCGGCCGACGCGGTCGCGCAGGCGTTCGATCAGGTCGAGCCGGTCGTAGCGCGCGACCAACCCGGGATAGGTGAGTACCGCGGTGCGATCCACCTGCTCGAGCCGGCGTTCCAGCCGCGGGATCATTCGGCCTACGAGCAGGAGCAGGCGCGACCAGTCGGCCCCGTCGCGGTGCGCGTCGGTCTTCAGCACCAACTCCCAATTCACGCGCGCGGCCTCGGCTTCCTCCCGCAGGGACGTCAGGAACAGCGCCTCGAAATCGAGGACCGCAACGGCGAAGCGCCGCGCGATCTCGTCGGCCGCGCGCTGGTAGTACTTGGGCGGAACCAGGAGGACGCGGAACGCGCCCTCCTGCAGCGCGCACGTCAGGCGCTCTTCGAAATCGCGGGCGGTGGCGACCTCCGGAGTCACGCTGAGCGGGTCCAACGTCCCCAGGGTCGTCGATTCGCGCGGTACGACCGAGGATCCGGACGAGAGCGTCGGGTCTTGACGGTGGATGCTCTCGTATGCGCCGCGGCCCTCGTCCGCCTTCGGGTTCCAGCGCAGCTCCAGACCCGCCTGCTCCAGGAGATCGTCCAGGGCAGGACGGGAGGGCAGTGGCGCGGCCTCGGGATAGCGGCTCCGGACACGTTGCTGCAATTGGTCCGCGGTCAGCTCCGAGACCCCCATGATCGCGCCTTGCGAGAGCCGGAGAGCGCGCAGGGCGTCCATATCGCGGGGATAGATCTCCTGGCGGCTGGAAAGCGCCGCCTTAGCGGAAGCCGAGACCGCGAGCCGCAGGAGACGGGGTGCGGCGAGCGCTTCCATGCCGGGCGGTAGGAAGACACCGAGCAGCCGGTCGAGCACGCGCGCCGGGGGTAGGAGCGGGTCCTCGTCAGCCATGCGGTCGGCCTGATCGCCGAGGGCACAGGCATATCCGGCCAGGCCGGCTCGGTTGACGAACAGGATGCGCTCTTCCTGGCGGCCGACGAGCACCCGCGGCTCGGCGCGTGCACGCTCGGTCTCCGCGGCAGCGCGCAGCACCGCACGGGCCTCCACCGAGCGAAGCGGATCGTCTTGGGCCGAGCCGCGGCGATCCAGGATCGCGCGGGTCAGTTCGTCCAACGTCATCACTCCGCCTTGTGCCTCGATGATCTCCACCATGTGGGCGCGCAGGGCGGTGATCCAGGGGGACTTGCCCCAACGGTCTTGGGCCTTGATGAGAATCTGACCGACGCGGGCCCGAGTCACTCCGATGATGCGGGAGACTTCCGCCTGGGTGGGCCAGACGACGCCGGGTGGTGATTCGTGGCCGAGGATTGCGCGCAAGGTGCGACGGGTCGGCTCGGGATCCCGGGCCGAGGAGATCAGAAGCGCGAGACGGTCGATCGAGTACGCTGCGGGATCCCCGGCCAGGTCCTCCTTGTCACCGCCGGGGTTCGCGGTCGTTCCGTCGCCGGCGGCACTATCGCCCAGGCGTTCCCGCAGGAGCTGAACCGCGAGGAGGATCTCCCGGCGGGTCTTGTTGCCGACCCCGCGCAGGTTGCGGAAGCGTCCGGCCGGGGTCGAGAGCAGGTCCTCGACGGTCAGCACGTTGGCGCGATCGAGGGCGTTGACGGTGCGCGTGCCGAGCGCGAGCTCGTGGATGGTGGTATCGAACGACGCAGCGGCCAACTGTGCGCGCAAGGCCTTTTCGTCCAGCAGGTTTTCGAGGACGGGTCGGTCCACGACGTCGCGGAAGACCTCCCGCCAGGCGCTGAGCATCTGCTCGGCGTTGTCGAAGCGTCGGCTGGGGTCACGGCGAAATGCGCGCTGAAAGAAGGCCGTCAGGGAGGACCTCACGCTCGCGTCGAAGAGCTCGGACTCCACGGTGCCGTCGCACTGGAGGTGGGAGGCGTCGGTGAGTCCGTCTCCCCAGCGCGGTAGATGACCCGTGGCGAGCTCGTACAGCGTCGCCGCGACCGCGTAACGCTCGGCGTGCAGGTCCCAACGCTTCCGCAATGGAAGCATGGGATCGAGATACCCGGGCGTGCCCGCGCGCCAGGTCTCGGGCGGGGTGCGCGAGAGCGAGAAGTCGAAGAGGACGAGATGCGGCTTGTCGCCGCGCCCGAGCGGGGCGACGCCGATGTTGTCCGGCTTGATGTCTCGGTGGGGTACGTAGGCTTCGTCCTCGAGGAATCGGGTGACCTCGAGCAGGTCGTCGCCGAAGCGCTGCAGGAATTCGAGCGAGAGAGCCCCCTCCTCGCGCAGGCGCTGGCCCAGCGTCTTTTCGCCGGCTCGCTTCATCAACACGCAGGTGCGGTCGCCGATCTGGATCGTGGCCACATGCTCCACAATGTGGGGATGGCGAATCTTGGCCAGCACTTCGCCTTCGTCATGGAGACGGGCGTTGTGCTCCGGCGAATGCGCGGCCTTGAGGACGAACTCGTGCTTGTCCTTGATGACGAGGAAGGCCACGGAGCAGGATCCCTTGCCCAGGGTCTTTTCGACGACGTACCCGCCGGGGAGGCGATCCCCCTTCTTGGCTTGGGTGGGGTCGTCCTTCAACTCGGCATCGGGCGTGGTGAGGTCGCCTTCGACGGTTTCCAGATACCCGAGAAAATCCGCGACGGAGTCGAAGCGATTGGGGACCTCGGGGTGGGTGCTGTACCGGACCAGCTCCTGGAGGCTCGGGATCGCGCCATTGAGCACGGCGCTGATCTGCAGCCCCTTGGTCGCGCGGATCTTGTCGCTGAGCTCGGAGCCATCGGCCGCGGGGGGATGTCCCGAGAAGACATGGTAGGCAATCGCGCCGAGGGAGAAGACGTCGAGGTGCTCGCCGACGTTCTGGACTTCGGTCAGGGCCTCTGGGGCCATGTAGGCGGTGGCCGCGGCTTCGACCAGGCGATCGACGTGGGCGGTGGCGGCGATCGGGCGAGATACGGCGGTGGTCGAGGAGGGGGCGCGGTAGCCGACCTGCCAATTGAAGACCTTCAACCGGGGGTGGTCTCGGTCCGCATCGTAGACCAGAATGCTCTGAGGGGACAATGCCCGGTGTACGACCTTTTTCTCGTGTGCGAAGCGGATGACCTCGGCGATCTGGCGGACGAAATCGAGCGCACGGCTGATGGGGAGTGGACCGCCGCGCTGGGCCAGGAAGTGATCCAGTCGAACGGCGGCGGGGTCATGCTCCAGGATGACGGCCTGGCCGAGGTCGTGGGCGGTGCAACCGTAGGTGCGCAGGACTCCCGGATGCTGGAGGGTGTCGAGGATCTGGAACTCACGGAAGGCGGCACGTTCGATCGACTCGCGCTCCTCCGCGGTCGTGCCGTTGCGCACGAGGTAGAGGCGGACCCGGCGTTTGACATCCTTGAGCTGGACGTGCGTGGCGGCCCAATCCTGGTACCCGGGACCTTCGGCGATCGAGGCCTCGAGGACAAGGTCGGCGACCTTGCGCTGGCGGTGATGGGTGCGGATGCCCGCCTCCTCCAAGGCGCGGGCGATGAGCCGAGCCATCGGCCGATCGCAGTTGCCGCGGGGGTTGGGGTCGAGCCCGGGGCACTCGCGACGCTGAAGGGCCGCGAGGATTCCCGGTCGGGCGGGCACGGGTGGAGCTGCTTCGCGATCCCGGAGGCAGACGCGGGTTGCGGCCTGTCCTTGCAACTGGAACTGGAGGTCGGGGGCAGAGCAGAATACGAGGGCTTCGAACCAGGGCAGTCCGGTCTTTCGCGCGGCCTTCTGGCGCTCCAGGAGAGAGCGGAGCTTCTTGGCCTTGAGATTGACCAGGAAGAGCGGGTTGTCGACCGTGTGAAGCTGCCCATTGGATTCCCAGATCCAGGTGCCCGCATCGCCGGTGAGACGGCCTGGACGGCTCTTGATCTCGATGACGAAGACGCCCTGGGGGGAGAGGACGAGCAGGTCCACCTCGTTGATGCTGCCGTCGTCGGCGATGAACTCGAAGTTGGACCACGCCCGCCAGGGCTCGTGCGTGGGAAAGCGCGAACGGACGAACTCCAGCGCCTCACGCTCCCAGGGGAAGCGGGAATCGGTGACGGGCGTCCAGTTGGAGGACAAGGTGGGGGGGCTCCCTGGGAACCTATTTGGGGGGCCTGGACGGCGGAAGAGGCGGCCCCATGGCACCTACGGTAATGGAAGAGATCGCGCAAGCGCGCGTCCCTCAGGTCAGTAATGCTCCGATGACATCAAGCAATCAAACGAATCCGTGCGCCAAGAGCAGGTGCCCGTGTGGGCTCACCAGATAGCGACGGCCCGAGCCTTCACAGACTCGACTCCAGCACTCGCTCACCAAGTAGCAGTCGCTCTTGATCCGGTCGAGCCAGAAGCGGAATCCACCGTACATCTCCGGAACGGTAAACCACATCGCCCCGACTGACTTCTCCGCCAATGGTGAGAGATCGGGCAGTCGCAGCGCATGGGCAGCGACCAGAGCCTCTGCCTGCTCCAGAATCAGCCGATGGAACTCTCGCTGGATGGCGGCAAGGTGATCTGGCGGAATTCCTCGCGGAGACCCACCTCGATACGTGACCAAGGAGAGAATACTCCTCCGAGATCGAGAAGTCACGCCCCCGGGGAGGCAAGGAGGCATGCGGAGGGCGGACGGCAAATGGGTGAAGGCCCGAAGGTGGTTTGCCAGAAAGGTCAATCGCGCACAACACGGCTGCACATTAGGTTACCGGTCCACGAAGCCCGTCACCGCGACGGCCTCCCCATGCGGGTCCCCGGCGCTCGCGTGGCGGTGTCGTGCGCATCGACCCTGCCGCGTCTCCCCGTGCCGCGGGGAAAGAATCTTCCCCCAATTCCCAAATTCATCATCCGACAACACGCCCATCTGTGATCTAGAGGGCGAGGTTCGCGGCGGACCCACCCGTTCGGGTGGGCGACGCGGGCCCGACCCGCGAGTTCGGGGGCTCACGAACCGCGGGCGTGCTCGAGCCCAACCCAGTAGAGAGATCCACCCATGCGCATCACCTACACCAAACCGAAGCCTGTGTTTGCCGGCCAGGACGCCCAGATCGAGGCGCTGAAGCAGCGCCCGGAGCTGGGCGTCGGCCTGCCCTGCCCCCTTCCCGTCCTCGAGGCGGGCCGCGAGAAGATCGTGGCTGCCAAGCGGACGCAGGAGGCGGCCAAGGCCGACCTCAAGCTGGCCACCGACGCGGTCCAGCAGGCCCTGTTCGAGCAGAAGGGTAAGCTCGGGGCCAACCGCGCCAGCGCGGCGATGATCCACGGGCCTCACTCGCCCGAGTTCGTCGCCTTCGGCGGCAAGCCGCGGAAGGGTCGGCGCAAGCCGGCCTCCGACGCAGCGACGACCGCCGGCGCGGGCGCGGCTTCCAGCAGCGAGGCTGCGTAGTGCCCTCACACACTCGACCAGACCAACGGGCGCCCACGGAGCGTAAGCCACCGGGGCGCCCGTTGGCGTTTTCTCGCCCACCTTTTTTCGCCCTCCGCCGCGCGACTTCACTCCCCCCCGCGCGCCACTCGCGCCGCTAGCACCGCCGCGGACCTCCCCCCGTCGATACGTTACGATTCCAGACGTGTCACCTTTTGTAACGCCCCCATCCCCTGCAGTGCCGCCGACAGCTACAACCCAAAGCCTTTTTTGCCCGCGACTTCGGACGATTCCGAGCCTGCGCCAAAGCGGAACGGTCCTTGCTTATCCAGCCCCGTACATGTCGAGCGTGGCTCGATGACACGAAGGTTGGCGAAGCCGAAGAAAAGAACGGGGCAAGGAGCTACCGAAATGGAAACCAAGCGCATGAACCCGAACATCGACGCGGAACTCTTCCAGGGCATGGTGAGAAGCCGTGACACGCGCGCCCTGCATGCGGGGTTGCGGTTCCATGCTCGCTACGTGCGCATGCTCTCTGCCTATGTGAAGCGAAAGCTCGGCGCGCGCGAGCGCGACTGGGAAGACGTGCTGCAGGATGTGCTGATGGCCACATCCGAGCATTGCGACCGCGCGCCGTTGGCGGGAGTCGAATTCCGCCGGTGGGTCTTTTCCATCGCGCGCACCATCTGCTTCAACCTCGTCACCCGGGGGCACGATGTCGAACCGCTTCCGCTCATCGACCCGGTCTGTCTGCGGCCCGGTCCGGCGCTGCAGATCCAGTTGGATGAGCAGACCGCCCACATTCTCAGCTCGGTGGACGCGCTTCCGCCGAACCTGGCGGAGCTGATTCGGCTGCACTACCTGGACGATATCAGCGTGCAGGAACTCGCGCCGAGGTTCGGGCTGGAGACGCGCGTCGTGCGCTCGCACCTGGAGAAGGGCCGGGGCGACCTGCGGCGGAAGCTCACCGCGCACCGAGGGACTGGGCGAATCCAGAAGAAGCCCCGCCTGGGCGCGCGGGGCCGCCATCACACGAAACCGGGGTCGGCGACCGATTCCCCCCGCGGCGGGGGGAAACCCGGACCCGCCGTCCTGTAGCACAAGCCAGAACGCGATCGCCGGTCTCGCGACCGCGGCAATCGGCGACAAACCCGCGATTCCGGACAGCCTTCGGATGCTCCCCTTGCGGCCGTCCACGTGCGGGTGCACGCGGGCGCGGGAGACCGGGAGATGCCGAAGGAGTGACGGTCACCGGCTACGGCGAGCCGGGACCGTCGCCAGGAACCGTGCGGTCTGCTCGTCGAAGCTCCTGCGCCCCCATCGTTCGATCACCGCCCATCGTTCGATCGCCGCCCAGCATCCGCGCACGGTTGCCGCCTGGCGTTCGGCTCCACGCACCCGATGCAGGAGATGCTGAACGAGAGCTCGTCGACGTGCCGAGCGTTGAGAGTCGATGCGGAGGACCAGCACAAACTCTTCCCCTGCGGCGGCTCTCGAGTGCAACCTCGATTCGTCGTCGACATCCAATCCGGTTTCGGGCTCTCCCGGATCCACGAGGACGAAACCGACCCTCGCGTCCGGATCGAAGCCGGTGCAGAAGAACTCGACCCCTCCCCGCGCGTAGAAATAGTCGGATTGCAGCTCGAAGCCGGAGTCCTCGAACCGCCGTCGGAGTACCTCCTCCGCCCGGTCGAACGTGACATTCAGGGGAGCCGACGCGTCAGACCCCGCCCGGGCAATGACTCCATCCGGTGGGGCGGGAAATCTGGCGAGAAGCGCAATCGCGAGGGCGGCCCCGAGCCAGCCACCGAGCGCGAGAGCGCGGCCGGAGGGCAGGCGAGCTCCGGGATCCGAATCGTGCGGGATCTGCGCCGCCTTCACCCGGGGCACGGCGAGAACGAGGACGACCGCCCCAAGGCAGTAGAGAACCCCATCGGGCTCCAGCACTTCCCATGACACCCGGGCCGGCCATCCCGACAGTAGTGGGGCGGGTGTGGCGTGCGAAATCCTGAACGGCGCCATGAAGCGAGAGAGCACGTCGGCGCCGGCAGCACAGGCGACGATGCCCAGGATGGTGGCGCGTCGTCGAACGGGCAGGCAGACGAAAAGGGCGCCGAGCACGCTCCAGGTCGGGATCAGGCTCGCGGTGTCCGGGCGAATCCACCCGGATTCGCAAGTGAACTGGAGCAGGCGCAGGTCCGCCCATCCGACGAGGGCGCCCAGCCATGGGCCGAGCAACCAACTCCGCAGCGTCCCGAATCGCGCACCCACCAACCAACCGATGGTAAACCCGGCGAGCACGCCGAGGCCGGAGCAGGAATCGCCGACGCGCGAGTTTCGCAACACCTCGAGGGCGCACCAGCAGAAGCAGGGCGCCAGAATCGCTGCGACCGCCCAGGCGAGATCACGAAGGGTGGACCGCCGGCACAGTCCTCGGACGACCCGGCGGACCGCCCCGAACGAACCGTCGAGGGATGCCTCGCCCACGATTCCCGCCTCGCATCGCCTGATGAGGGCTTCGCGATTCCGGCCATCGCGCCACCCTGCGGCATGGTCCCAAATCGATCCGCATATGATACTCCGCCACCGTCGACGGAGCAGGGGCGATTCCGCCACCCCACACGCGCTTGCCCTTGCCCTGCCTTGCGAAGCGGTTGCAGGCGGGAATTCGAGCACGAGCGCCATCGAACGGATGGGCGAGCGATCGAGTTCGTGGTCCCGAACAGCTCTGCACGTCTAGGGCTTGTCGAGAGAGCGCTACGTCGGAAGACCCGACCGCGCCCGCGACGAAGGTCCACGAGTGCGCGATCCTGACCTCGGTGTTCGCGCCGGACGGGAGCCCGCGCTCCGGGATGCGCGCCGAGAATCTCGAGCTCGGCGCGCTTGACCTGCGCCTTGACGCCGCCGGAGGGCACGATACATGCGCAAGAACGCCAGCGCAGTCCAAGACGGGGCCAGGCCCTCCCTGGTTCAGATCAAAACGCTGCTCACTTCTGCTCCGGCACGAAGTGCACCCGCGCGACACGGCCTGCCCCGCCAGACCCACCGTCGGGTGAAGCCTTGCCCACAGCTTCTCACTTCTTCTCCGGCACGAAGTGCATCCGCGCGACGTACAGCTTTTTCTCCGCTTCGGTACGGTTGAGCGACACCTTCAGCGCCAGGTGCATGTCCCACACGTATCCGACCCCCTGGGCCGGATAGCGCCGATGCAGGAAGTGGAATCGCAGGCGGTCTTCCTCCTTCGCCCAGAGGTTCACGTACGAGTAGTCCACGTCTTCGGGGGCCCCGAGCCGGCGGACGACATCTGCCCAGTCCAATTCATCGCGCCGGAGTTCGATTTGGTAGTAGAGCAGGCGATCGGGATTTCCGTCCAAGTCCTTGAGGAAGACGAGGTGGATCTTGCAGGAGGAGTCAGGATCGCCCACGGACGTGGAGCCGAAGTAGCGTCTGTACTTGAAGACGATCACCGAAATTCGAGTCCAATTCTTCGACTCTTCGGGCGAAACCTGCAAAGTCAGGGGGGTCAACTCCCGGTTGGCCTGCTCCGGCGGGAGGATTGACATTTCGCCAAGGAAGAAAACATGGACCCGCTCCGCGTACATCTCGGTCGACCAAGATGTCTCCGGACCTGCGGGATCCTCGCCGGACTCGTCCCAGCGAGTCTTCACCTCGGCATAGAGGGTCTTGCCGGGGACGAGAAACGAGCTGTCCCGCTCGGCGCGCTTGACATCCTCCTGCGCGTCTACCCTGTCGGGTAGCACGAACATGATCAGGAGCGCCAGAGCAGTCCAACGCATGGCTTAGCCCTCCATGGTCCTACTTCGGCACCGCCGACAGGTCATCCTTCCCATCCCCGTCCAGGAGTTCCGCGATCACCGCTTGCTCCTCCGGAGTATAGCTCTCGCGGAATCGCGCGGGATCGAAGAAGTACAGCTCCACCGCAATCGCAAAGAACTCGCGGTCGTTCTCGAGGGCGTGAAGATCACCTGGGAATCTCGAGGGCAGCGGTCCCCGTGGCGGGTCGCTATTGAGCTCGTCGTCGAGAGCGCTTGCTTCCCGGCGCATCTCCTCGACCAATGATTCGACCAGCGGGACAGCGGCGATGTTTCGATCGCGACCGAGAAGCGCCAATTTCTGTCGGCGCTTCGGGCCATCGGGCAACTTCGAAAGCGCCTCGGAAATCAATTGAAACGCGATGCGCAGCTTCTCGATCTCCGGGTCCTTGACTTGCGTTGCATCCGCAAGTTCGGCCTGAATCGCCTTCATCCGTTCGGTGACCATGGCATCGTAGTTCTGAAATGCTCGAGCATGCGTCTCCCACCGGGACTTGAGAAACTTCCGCACCCGCGAGGCGTTGTTCGGATCGGTGTACAACGCGTGCGCCAGTTCGTGCAGCACGATGCGCTGCTGGAATTCGTCCTGACTCCCGGCATACACCCCGATCCACGGGTTGTCGGCGGACTCCAGGACGTACGACGCGACGCTCACGTGGTTCACCCCGTCCGCCGCCCGCTGGTGCGCGCCGGGATTGAAGGCGGACTCCGGGAAGACGCCGAGGGTCGCACGCGACTCTCGGAGCGGCTTCGATTGCGCGCGATGCTCGGCGCGCTCGACGGCCGCGGAGTCGGGGCGCGCCGAAGCGGCTGCGCCGCCCGCTTCCAGCTCGACGGCATCCGCTTCCGCCTCATCGGCGGCCAGGCGCAGCTTCTCGGCATTGCGGGTCGCGGATTCGGCCGCTCGCTTCTTCGCCCCGGATTCCTTTTCCTTCTGCATCCGGTAGAGCTCATTCGCCGCGGGATTCTGCGCCAATTCGGCCAATCGCGCCGACTCCGCGAGCAGCCGCTCTCCCGCCGCCGCCTGCT
>ORJL011218872.1_pt1 | contig 35106 bp, 29 predicted proteins | sample 1779941 | NCBI WGS metagenome assembly ORJL01 (sample SAMEA104232317, study PRJEB22302) | groundwater metagenome | biome: forest; feature: aquifer; material: groundwater | place: USA | collected 2011-08-07 | depth 5.8 m | reverse complement strand
TGCCAAACGGATCGTCGAAAGTTGTCGATCCGACTCCGCCGGCGCAGCGGAACCTGTGCCGTCCACGGGGTCGAACCGCACGGAGGCGAACGTCGCCGCGCAGGAAACGAGTGTGATTATCAGGTACCTGAGCACGTCCGAGCCAAGACTCTTCATAGTCTCGTACCTTTCGGCCTCCGTTCCGAATTCGAATGCAAACGGCCCGCGGATCCCATCCGCACGAGCCGATCCACGGATTCGCGGCGCGCATCGCGCCGCTCATTCGCAGTTTAGCTGAGTGCCCCATCCTCGCTACTGCGAGGGTGGGGGACGGATTGTCCAGCGTAGTCGCGCGCAGCCCGCGGACCCTTCAGAGAGTCCGCGACATCGCCGTGACCACAATGCCCGCGGAGTGAGCGGCCGCGACCAACTTCTCCCGCTCCACGATCACCGTTTGCCCAGCCTCGATGACGAGCATCTTCGCGCCGTGGCGTCTTAGGTTCTCAATGGTCTCGGGGCCGACCGTGGGGACGTCGAAGCGTTTGTCCTGGTTCGGTTTGGCAACTTTGACGAGCGTCCAGCCGCCGCGGGGGCAGAGCGCGCCGGCGCGTTCGATCATACGGTCGGTGCCTTCGATCGCTTCGACCGCGATCACTTCCATTTCCTTGACCGCGACGGATTGACCGATGTCCAGCCGGCCCATCTCCTTGGCGATCCGCCAGCCGAACTCGGCGTCGGCGAGCTGCGCCGCCGTCGGCTGCGTGCGGGTGAGCACACCTTCGGGAGCGAGATGTTCCTGAGTGAATTCGATGCAGTCGCGCATGGTGATCGCGTGTCGAGCGAACTCATCGGCCACGGCGGAGAGAATCGTGTCGTTCCGCTTGTCGGGCACACGAAAGAACCACAACCGCAACGACGTCAAGTCTGGAAGCTGACGCAACAATCGAAACCGGCCGTACATCTGATCCTTGCGGACCGACCCCGCCAGGATCACAGAGTCCGCCCGCTCGCGTCGCAGGATGCGAATCCAGCGACCAAGCTTGGCGAGCCCCGCCCATCGGAACGAATCGGCGTGAGTCGCCAACTCCGCGTCGGCGAAACCGCGCAGTGCCACGACCGTGACACGACAACCCGCTCGCCGAGCGCCGTCGACGACCATGAAGGGGAATCGCCCAGCGCCCGCGATGACCCCGAGTCGCATCGCAATCGGTTTCAACCGTCAGACCTCGGCTCGGTCATGTCCGTTGACCTTCTCGCGCAGCGTCTTCATCTCGCGTTCCAGTTCACGAATGCGCTGCACCCAGTCCGGCAACTTCGTGACCGCGTACAGCGAACGACGCGCCGTTTCGATGGGCATCGCGGGCGATCCGAGAACATCCGCGCCAGGACCAATGTCCGACGCGATCCCCGATTGTGCGCCTGCGCGGGCCTTGTCGCCGATCGACAAATGTCCCGCCACGCCCACCTGTCCGGCCAGCGTCACGTTCCGCCCGACCGTCACGGATCCCGCGACTCCGACTTGCCCCACGAAGATGCAATCGGGTCCGACCTTGGTCCCGTGCCCGATCACCACCACGTTGCCGAATTTCGTCCCGCTTCCGATCTCGGTTTGTCCGAGCGTGGCCCGGTCGATGGCGCAATTCGCGCCGATCTCCACATCGTCACCGATCACGGTCCGCCCGACTTGCGGGATCTTGACCCACTTTTCCTGATACGGCGCGTAGCCCAGCCCGTCCTGCCCGATCACCGACCCCGCGTGGACCGTGACTCGGTTCCCCAGCACGCAGTGGTCATACACGACCACGTTCGGGAAGAGCGTGCATCCGTTCCCGAGCCGCGCATGGTCCGCAATGTAACAGCCGGGATAGATTGTGCAGTCGTCGCCGAGCACGGCATTCGCCGAGATGGTTGCGCCGGGCGCGATGTTCGCGTTGGCGCCGATTCTTGCGGTCGGGTCGATGACGGCGCGTTCACTCACGCCCCAGCGAGGATGGTTTCTGTAACCGTGGATTGCGATGATCGCGACCGTGACGGCCGCGTACGGATCGGCGCAGCGAATCAGCGACTTCCCGTTGAGCGGCGCGGCGTCGTCCTTGACCACAACGGCCATCGCCCCCGTCCGAGCGGCCGCGGCGATGTACTTCGGGTTCGATAGGAAACTGAGTTCGTCCGCGGCGGCGTCTTCCAACGTGTTGACGGCCCGCACGGTCCGGTCTTCCCCATCGAGACGCGCCGGCATCCCATACCGGGATAAGATGTCGCAGAGACCGCTGAGCCTCATTTCCGGCACGGACAGACCCTTCTGAAATCCAATTGCCCGTTTCCCCAAATCGATCTTGCGGATTGTAGAGCCGACGGTTTCGCGGTGTCAATCGGCGGTCCGTGGTCCCCGATCCGAGGGGCCGATCCGCCTTTACCTCGTCATTCCCGCATCACTCGAACGTGTTCTTCGGTTCCGTCTTGATGTACTGCTTGCGCCTTTCGGCGTATTCGTCGGGCGTGAGTTCTTCGAGGACGAAGGCGTCGGGGTCTTGGGCGATTTTGGTGAGGAAGGGGATGCACCAGCCGCAACCGGTGCCGGCGCCGAGGCACTCGGTCATCTGACTCGGGCACGAGGGCTTCGTGCGCCGCGCGAAGTGCATCAGCTTACGCATCGGGACGTGGAAGCAGTAGCAGATGTCGTCGTCGAGGTTCATGATGACAGCAGTGATGAATGGCGAATAGCGAAGAGCGAAGGTCGGACATCCACCCGGCGGCGTTTGGCGGGTGGCATGGCCAAGCGCAGCGCCGCCATGCGGTTGGAAGACATGCCGGCGCTCGGCTGTGCCGAGCTCGGATATGCCACCCGCTCGGCGTAAGTGGCGAACCCATTCGCTATTCGCTCTTCGACATTCGACATTCCTTATCTCCCGCTTGCGAACTTTCGCTCGAACCGTTACGTTCGTCGCCCTATGCGCTGGACACAGTATTTTATCCCAACTCTCAAGGAAACGCCCACCGAGGCCGTGGTGCCTTCGCATCAGCTCATGCTCCGGGCGGGGCTGATTCGGCAGGTGGTGGCGGGGGCGTATACGTATTTGCCGATGGGGCATCGCTCTTTGCGCAAGGTCGAAGCGATCGTCCGCGAGGAGATGAACCGAGCCGGGGCGATCGAGCTGCACATGCCCGCGATGCACCCCATCGAATGGTGGGAGGAAACCGGGCGGGTGGCGGCGATGGGCGACGTTCTCGTTCGCCTGGGCGGCGGCAGCGGGGACGACTGGCGAGCGCGGACGGTGCTGGGCCCGACGCACGAGGAAGTTATTACCGAGATTGCGCGGGCGTATCTCAACAGCTACAAGCAGCTTCCGGTCAACCTGTATCAGATTCAGACCAAGTTCCGCGGCGAGGCGCGACCCAAGAGCGGCGTGCTGCGAACGCGCGAGTTCCTGATGAAGGACGCGTACTCGTTCCACATGAGCAAGGAGGGTCCGGGCGGACTCGATGAGACGTATCAGAAGATGTACGACGCGTACCGCGCGATCTTCAGCCGCTGCGGATTGCCGTACATCCCGTGCGAGGCGGATTCGGGTCCGATCGGCGGCGACGCGTCGCACGAGTTCATGGTGCCCACGGAAGCGGGCGAAGATTACCTCGTTCAATCCGAAGACGGATCGTACGCGGCCAACCTGGAACGGGCGGAGATCGCGCCGATCGCGGATCGCAACGACGGGAAGAACGCGCCGCTGAAAGAGGTCCACACGCCGGGGTTCCGCACCATCGACGAAGTGTCGAAGTTCTTGAAGTGTCGGCCGGATCAGATGATCAAGACGATCATCTATGAGGCCGAGGGGAAGCCGCTGGTCGCGCTGGTGCGCGGCGATCACGAGGTCAACGAAGCCAAGCTCGCTCGCGTGGCCAAGGTGAAGCGCGTCACCGCGGCGGAACCGGCGATGATCCGAGAGGTCACCGGCGCGGACGTGGGTTTTGCCGGACCGGTCGGCATGAAGGCGCGGATCATCGTCGACCGAGCCGTGACCGTGATGCACGACGCCGTGACCGGCGCGAACAAGACGGACCATCACCTGACCGGCGTGAACCCGGGGCGCGATTTCGAGATCGCGGAGTCGGCGGACATTCGCACGGCGATCGTGGGCGATCGTGCGAAAAACGGTTCGCCGCTGGCGTTCAAGAAGTGCATCGAGATCGGGCACGTGTTCAAGCTCGGCACCAAGTATTCGGATTCGATGCAGGCGAAGTGTCTGGACCACAACGGCGTCGCGACGCCATTCATCATGGGGGGCTACGGCATCGGCATCAACCGCATCATGGCCGCCGCGATCGAGGCCTGGCACGACGACAAGGGGATCAAATGGCCCACGTCGATCGCGCCGTTCCAGGTCGTCATCTGCGCGCTGGACGTTCGTGAGGAATCGGTCACGACGACCGCGATGCGATTGCACGATGAACTGGAAGCGAGCGGGATCGACGTATTGCTCGACGATCGCGACGCCCGACCGGGATTCAAATTCAACGACGCCGACCTGATCGGATTCCCCTTCCGCGTGACCATCGGCAAGCGCGGCCTGGCCGAAGGACTGCTCGAACTCACCGCGCGTCGCACGGGCGAGACGCAGAAAGTCCCGCCGGACCAAGCAGCCGCGCGGATCAAGTCGCTCGTCGAAACCGCGCTTCGAGAAGAGCGCACGTAGGGTCCGCTGTGCGGACCCTTCTTTCTTCAGGGCGGGCTCTGCCCGCCGCGGGATGAGTTGAGTTCTCTCTGCGATTCGTTCTGGTATCATCACTAGCATGACGTCGTTGATTGAAGACAACCGCGCCGCGATCGAGGATCTTTGCCGACGGTTCCACGTCGCGCGGCTGGAAGTGTTTGGCTCCGCGGCGGATGGGACCTTCGATGAAAGCCGCAGCGACATCGATTTTCTTGCTGAGTTCGAACAACTGGAACCGGGCCCGCTCGCCGACGCGTACTTCGGTCTGCTCGCTGAGCTTCAGCGGGTCTTCGGTCGAAAGGTCGACCTGGTGACGCCCGGTGCGATCCGGAATCCGCTCTTTCTGCGGGCGGTCAACAAGAGTCGCCGAGTACTCTATGCCGCATGACCCCGAGACCCTTCTTCGCGACCTTTGCGATGCGGTCGAATTCATTCTCGAACACACTCGCGGACGCACACTTGGGCAGTACAAGGCGGACCGGCTCTTGTGCGCTGCCGTCGAGCGAAAGTTCATCACCCTCGGCGAAGCCCTGAACCGACTAGCGCGGGTTGATGCGAAGCGTGCGGCTGCATTGGGCAACTTCCCCCAGATCATCGCGTTTCGGAACGTGATCGTACATGGATACGATATCGTCGAGGATGCGATCGTCTGGGGCATCATCCAAAACGAGTTGCCGCGGTTGTTGGCTGCCGCGAAAATCAAGTAGGGCGGGCTTGCTCCGTCGTTCGCTATCGGGTTTCCCTTTCTCTCGCCACCAAGATATCGGCCAACCTCGTCGGTTCGGGAAGTCGGTAGCGCAGGCAGCATTGCAGCACGACGTCGATCGCGGACGCGAGGGCGATGCGGTGGCCGATGCTGACGTAGACGGGGTTGACGTTTTCGCGAGTGCGAAGGGCGACGCCGACTTGTTCGCCGTTTTGCATCAGAGGCGAAATCGAACCGCGCGTCTCGCCGAGTTCGTCGTGGTTGCCGACGAGCAGACTTTTGGCGCATCCGAGCGACGGGCGATCGAGCAGCAATCCGACGTGGCAGGCGAGGCCGAAGCGGCGCGGATGCGCGTATCCTTGGCCGTCGAAGAGGAACACGTCGGGTTCGGTGCGGAGTTTTCCGATGGCAGCAAGGAGGGCGGGCGCTTCGCGGAAGGAGAGCAAGCCGGGGACGTACGGGAAGGAGACGTTCTTTCGGGCAACGTGTTGCTCGACGATCCGCGCCTCGCGCACGTCCCACAGCACGACCCCCGCGATGCACTCGGTCATGTCCTTCGAGAACGCCAAGTCCGCGCCGGCGGCGAGGCGGAGATCCGCCACCGTGCCGGAGCGCGTCACGCGCGGCGCGAGGTTCTTCTGGATTTCGATCGCCTGGGCCGGCGTGACGGTCCAGGTGTGTAAGCGGCGTGGGCGGAGGACCGGCTTACGGCGGGGAATCTTGCGGGGGGATCGCGAGGGTCGGGGCATGGGATCGCGGTGGACTGCGGCTCTTGTCGCTGGATTAGTAGCGTGAACGGAAAATATCCAGCCATAGTTGCAAGTGGGTTCGTTTGGTATATTTCGTGTTTTGCCGGTGCCACGGTGTGGCACTTTCGGACGGGACGGAGGAACGGGGAGCAGGAGGGTGACGCGCTGCGAACATACACCTACCCTACCACCGGGCCGGGGAAAGTCAAGGGGAATTGTCGGGTTTTGTTTGGTTTGGCGGGGTTTTTTGCAGGACGACGGATGGAAGAGGTGGGCGGCGCCCAGCCTACGGGGATGGGTCGCGGGAAGGGATTCCCGCGGAGAGTGGGTGCGAGAAAGGATTCTCGCACCAGCGGAAGAACCCCCCTCAGTTACCCTTAGTATGGGGGGAGGGCGGCTGGCGGCTGCCAAACGGGGTCACGGAGCGTCCTATCCGCCGAGCAAGGAGATCACCAGGTTCGGAACGGAATTGGCGATCTGCAACGTTCTCTGCGTACTTTGAACCAGGATCTGTGCCCTCGTTAGACTAGAGAGTTCCTCGGCCATGTCGGCGTCGCGGATCGCGGATTCCGCGGAGGTCAGGTTTTCGAGTGCGACTCCTTGCGAGGAGATGTTGGCGTCGATGGTGTTCTTCTGAAGGTTCCCGAGGCGACCTCGGTACGTGGAAACCTGATCGATCGCCTCGGCGATGATCTGCTGCGCCGTCAGGAAGCGCTCGGAGGACAAGTCGGTATCGCCGCCGGAGCGCAATTGGAACAATCGCCCGACGACGGCGTTGCCGAGTTGGGTGGTTCGGGTGGAGTTGAAGCCGATGTTCACCTGTCCGTTGGCGGTCACTTCCGGAGTCAACTGGAAGAGTGTACCGCCTCCGGCGATGGCGAAGGTCGCGGCTGAGAGGCGCGTGGCAAATGCCTGGGTCAGATGAAGGCGCGTGTCGAGGCCGTTGGTACGCACGTCCGCGACGAGACCTTGCACGGCCGCGGGTTGTCCGTCGACGAGGACCCCGGTGTTCCGGCCGTCGTCTCGGTTCACCACGTTGTTGTTTCCATTCACCACGAAGTTTCCGCGGATCGCCGTGACGGAGACGAACGCGTCCGAACCGAACGTGGTGCTGTTGAGAACCAGGGTACTGGCGACGGTTGCGACGCCGGGCGACGAAATGATCGCGGACACGCCCGTGGACTCGACGACGGAATTGATGGCCGTCTTGATCGCGGCGAGGGTTGTGCCCGAACCGAAAGAGAGTATCTCGGTTCCGATCGTTCCGTGGAGCTCGAGCGTGGATGCTGACGTCGTGGAGCCTCCCAGGAGCTTGTTGCCGATGAACGTGATTTTGGCGGTCTGCGCCGATTGCGTGACGGTCACGGTGACGCTTCGTGTGCTGGCCTCGGGAACCTGTGCGCCGAAGACCTGCACATTCGCGAGGGCTGCGGTGGGAACGTTGGAAAGAACGTAGGCTTGACTGCCGTCGAGGAGCTTCTTTCCGCCGAAGGTGGTGGTGTTGGCGATTCGGTCGATGCTGCCGAGGATCGAATCGATCTGGAGTTGATTGGCTTTGACTTCCTCGGCCGTCAAGGCGCCTTTGTTGGCCGCCTCCACGACGAGGGCTTGCAGATCGAGGAGAAGGGCGTTGGACTCGTTGAGGGCCGCTTCCGTGGTGGAAAGCACGTTGTTCGCGCGGGTGGAGTTCTCGATGGCCTGTTGGACGGCGCGAACCTCGAGTCGGAGTCGTTCGCTAGCGATGAGGCCTGCGGGATCATCGCGGCCTCGGTTGATTCGTAGGCCGGTGCTCAATCGTTCCAACCGTAACGAAAGGTCGTCGAAGTTCTGACCTAGGCGGTGGATCGCCTGTAGAGCGGGGATGTTGGTGTTAATTCGGCCCATCGTGTCTTCCTTGACGTAGGCGGCGCTGTCTTGGTTCTTTCGAACGCATTTCGATCACGCCACCTTGCGTAACCGAATCTCGTACGCCGATCTCGTCGGCGCTGACGCGGATTCTCATCGATCAGTCTCGGCGATCCCGTAGCGTCGCCGTTCATGGGCGGCGGCGTGGTTCGATGACCAAGGAACCGTTCCCGCTTCGCCGCGGATAAGCCGCGACGCTACAGAAAAACCGAGAATGCCCTGACCGTCCCTACCGCACGTCGGCGCGAAGTCCGACGCGAAGGTTCCGTCGGAACATGATCGGACGTTCTTTAGTTCCGAATGCGAGGACGTTGCGGACTTTGCTGGACGTGACGGCGTTTTCCCGTCTCTTCATGCTGTTAGGGCGGGTGGCGCAAAAAGAGCCGGCTGACGCCGCCCCCGGTTTGGAGCGGCGTCAGCCGGGTTCTGGATCACCGAATGTCGCCTTGTACGAACTCCTATTGGAGCAGCGACAAGACGTTCTGCGGCGCGGCGTTGGCGAGTCGCAGCGTGTTCGTCGAAGCGGCCACGAGGATCTGCGACCTCGTAAGGCTTGACGTTTCCGAGGCGAAGTCGGCGTCACGAATGGCGCTTTCCGCCGCGGTCACGTTCTCGCGGGCGACGCGGAGCGAGTTGATGGTCGACGCCAGCGTGTTCTTCTGGAACCCGCCGAGACGACCGCGCAACTTCGCCACTTGATCGATCGACGCGCGAACGATCCGTTGGGCGGTCGAGAAGTTCTTGCTCGCCAGTCCGTTAGTCAACCCCGTGCTGAGCGAGGCGAGGAAGCCGACGCCCGCGTTTCCGAGCTTCGCGGCCGACACTTCGCCGATGCCGAGCGTCTCTTGTCCGGAGAGACCCACGGTCGGCGAGATGGAGAACACGGCACCGCCGCCCTTGATCTCGAACGACGACGTTCCGCCCGCGACGCTTCCGAATGTGGAGGTCAGGGCCAGGTCGAGCGAGAGGGACGCGGCGTTGACGGAAACATCGAGTCCCTTCACCACGGCGTTGGCGCCGTTGATGGTGACGGTTCCGTCGGTTCCAAACTTCTTGGTATCCGCAGCCTGCGCAACGAACGCGGTCGACGCATTCTGCAGGACCGACACCGAGACGAACTGATCCAGACCGAAGGCCGTACTTTGCAGCACGAGCGATGCGGGTCCGCCGGTCGCCGCCGAGGCGGTGGCGGAGATGCCGGTCAGTTGTGAGGATCCTCGGATACTGGTGGCGATGCTCGCCGCCGTCGTTCCAGAGGCGAAGCTCAGCGTTTCCGTGCCAAGGTTTCCCGTGATCTGGATCGTGGTGACGCCTTTGAGCGTACCGTTCCTGACGCCGCTGCTGTTCGTTCCGGCGAGCACCGTACTGGCCACGGCGATCTTGGATGCGGCGACCACGGCGACCGTTACTTGCCGGAACGAGCCCGACGGAATCTTTGCGGCGTTGATCTGCACCTTGTTCAGGTGCGTAACCGCCGCGCCCGTTGATTCTGTGATATTGATGCCCGACGTCGTGAAGTCCAACGTGCCGTTCAGCAGCCGCTTGTTGCCGAACGCGGTCGCTTCCGCGAGTCGGTTGATGGAGGCTAGGATGGAATCGATCTGCTGTTGGTTCGCCGAAATCTCTTCCGGCGTGAGACCGGCTTCGTTCGCCGTCTGATCAATCAGATTCTCGAGATTGAGTAGGAGCGAGCTGACCTCCTGCAACCCACCCTCCGCGACGGCGACGATGGTGTCGGCGCGAGTGGCGTTGTCGATCGCCGTGTCCGTGGCACGGAGGCTCGATCGCAACGTTTCGGAGGCGATGAGACCGGCGGGATCGTCTCGCCCACTGTTGATTCGCAGACCCGTGCTCAACCGTTGGAGAGCCTGGTTCAACGACGCGTTGTTGAGATCCAGCGCGCGTCGTGCGGTGAGGGACTGTATGTTCGTGTTGATCCGACTCATCCTGGTTCGTGCCTCCAAAGGCGCCGTCGAAAGTGTCTGCGGGCCAAGAGGGAATTCCTCGAACTTGGCCGCGGACTTCGCGGAGCGGAGTCATCGGCGCTCGCCGGACTCCTGGGTCTGCCCCTGTCTGTTTTTTTCGCGGAAAACGGTTCGGAACAATTCCGAACCGGCGTCTTACGCAACCCCAGAAGCTCCCGACGATTCGGCGAGTGGCTCGGACGCGGCGATTCGGTCTGCGCCCAAGCCCAACACGGGAACCGCCGCCCCCGCTTACGGGCGGCACAACAAACGAAAGCATCGTCGCGCCGATAAACCAGCTTTAGCAGTTTCGGACCCCACATCGGGACGCAAAACCGCCGAGAAAAATAGGTCTAAACGCGCCAGACCCGATAACCCCACTCGACGCCTTCGCACGGCAATCATCCGGCGTTCTTATTGGACGGTTGGATCAGAATGCGGACTTCGCGCGCGGCTTTTCGTCCGGTCCGAAAACTCGCTAGCGATCGCACGAATTCAGAGATGGCGGGCCGAAGCCGGCGCGCGCCACACGATTAGGGTCTTCGCGTCGCGAGCAGGGCGTCGACCGGCGCGGTGGGTCGCTTAGTCTTGATCAACAGTTCTTTCAACTCTCGTAGGTTATGATCCATCTGGATTGCGCCGTCGAATTCCAGTCGTGTCATCGTCGCCAGCAGTTGGTCCGTTCGTTCGGGCGTCGGCGTCTCCCGGTCGGCGAGCCCCTGTTCGTCGCGAAACACGGTCTGTAGTTCCTCCCGGATGCGCTCCATCGCCGCGCGGTCCAACCAGATTCCACGGACGGACAAACCCTGGATTCTCGCCAAGGCGGTGACGTCTTCGCGGGGATCGGACTCGATCAGGAGGAGGTCGGCGCGTTTACCGGGCTTGATGGTTCCGACTTCGCTCTCCTTGCGCATCGCTTGAGCAGCATTGATCGTCCCGGTGCGAAGGCAGTCGGCGGGCGATAAACCTGCTTCGGCGAGCAAGCGCAGCTCCTGTTGCAGAGAGAAACCTCGAACCATCATCGGGTATCCGCCGCCGGAGTCGGTACCGGCGAGCAGCCTGGGTTTGGTCGGAAGAAGATCCTTCAGGATGCGCAGCGACAGCACCCGGATCTTGCGGTCGCTCGCGCCTCCGCTGCCGGCGGCGCTGGTCAACCACGTTTCGCGCTCGTCGCGGGAGATGTAGCGGGCTTCCTCGGTTTGTAGGAGGCGCTGGACCTCGTCGACCTGCAGGCCGATCCGATGGGTGTACAGCGTCGGACAGTTCCACACGTCCGCCTCGCGCGTGAGGGCGACGTAATCCTCGTTGGTAAGTTGCAGGCTGCGGTCGGAGTAGTAGCCCTTCAGGTGCTCGAATGTGCGTTGTCCGTCCCGGATCGCCTTGGCGAGCGGAATTTCGTGCGGGATGTGCCCGACCACGTCGATCCCGAGTTTCTTGGCTTCGTCGAGGATCGCGTCGTAACAGTCCGGACGCATCTTGTTGTGAACCTTGATGAAGTCGTACCCTGCGGTCTTCTGCTGACGAACCAGAGCTCGGGCTTGGTCCGGATCCTTCACCACGGCGGCGTACCACTCCATCGCAACGTTGTTGAGGATGGTCCCTGAGACGTACAAGTTGGGCGCCAGGAGGTGGTTCCGGCGCACCTGCTCGCGGACGGACAGCAGCCAGGGGAAGCCGTCCATCTCACGAACGCCGGTCACACCGTTGATCAAGTCGAGCAAGTAGTCGCCGCTGGAGGTGAGAGTGTGGACGTGCATGTCCACGAGCCCGGGGACGAGGAATTTCCCCGTGCCGTCAATCTCCCCGAATCCGGCGCGAAGCGGTACGTCCGTTGATGGGGCGATGGACGTGATCTGACTGTTCTCGACGACGACGGCGTGGTCGACCAGCGGTGCATCGCCTTCCATCGTCAGGATAGTCGCGCCGCGGACGATGAACGATGTGGGTTGATGCTGCTTGGCGAGGTCCAGGAGCAGGCGGTTGAACCGCGCCTCGCGCAGAAAATATCGCCAGCGCTGGGTCGTCGTGTTCGCGTCCTTGTCCTCGACCTGGGTCGCAGCGACGGGCTGGGTCTCCGGCGGCGAGCAGCCAAGGCCGCTCGCCGCGCATAAGATCCCTAACCAGATCATCATTTGCATACCGACGTCCTCCAGTTCGCATGGTTACCTGGCTGATTACACGCGGTCGGCCGTCAACAGCGGTTCGCGTTCGACGATGCTCACGCGGGTGGATTTTCCATCTTTGGCGAGAAAACGGATCTTGACGTCGGGCGCGCCGGCGGGGAAGAATTCGTGTTCACCGGTCATCCATAGTCGACGCGGAGTTCCGCCGGGGCGGAGAAGCGTGAGTTGCGACTTCTCGAATTTCACATCGAACACGTCGGCGTCGCTGGGACCGAAGCGATATTGTCCGACGTAGGTTCCGGCTTGGTCGTCTGCGAGCGGTTTGGACGGTAGGGGGATTCCGGCGTCACCCAAGGATTCGAGGTAGTCGTACGCTGCCTTTGCTTTCTCGCCGCCGGCTTTGGCGTGGGCGAGCAGGGGGATTCCGTGTGGACCGTAGGTCCGTTGGATGCCGGGGGTCGCGGCGACGAAGGCTTTGACCACATCGGTGATGCCCAGCATGGACGCAGCGAAAATGTCGATGCGAGCGCCCTTGGACAGCAGGAAGTCGGCGATCCCGCGCTGGCCGACGTGCGACGCGGCTCCGAGGGGGGATTCCCAATCGCCGAAGCCCCAGTCCCACCAGGCGTTGACGAGCTGGGGTTTGAGTTCGACGAGTTCCCGCACGCGGACTTCGTTGGTGCGGGCCGCGCCGACGATCTCTTGCACGAGCTTCTGATCCTGCCGAGGGAAACCGGAGTGTAGACCTGCGTCGGCGGCGTTCGTGTCACCGGCGCGGGCGGGCTCCGAAGACGATCCGAAAAACGCACCCGCGGCGAGGCCGATTCCGGGTACGGCGGCGACGAAATCTCTGCGCGATAACTGTGTGGGCATGTTCAGCTCCTGTTTCTGGTCGTTGCCTGTTTCGTTCACCGTACGTTCTATGGTCGTTGACCCCCGGAGAATTCCAAGGTGCAGACAAGTTCTTGCAGGAACGAATCCGTGGGGTGGGCATTGCGCACCAAGGACAAACCGGAACACCAAGATGGTGGGCGGTGCCCACCCTACGCTATTGCGGTTCGGAACAACCACACAAACGAAAGCCGCCGTTCCCAGGTGGATCCCGGGAACGGCGGTTGGAACTGATATACGCTACATAGCGCGGACGTGTCTCCGATCGAGCGACGGACCGGCTACGCAGCCGTTCTCGCGGATCGTCGGAGCACGACGGTGCCAGCGACGACTACGAGCATCGTCAGCATCGCTACGCCCCAAGTCGAGACGGCGGGGATCGGGGAAATGCGTTCGAGCGTGATCTGCACCGGACCGGTGTTGGTGAAGAAGTTGTTGAACTCGGTCTGGGTTGTCGGCGCGTTCGGGCCGATGTTTTCGGCCATGACCCAAATCTCCTTCACGTTCGCGACCGGGACCGGACCATCGGGGAATACGATCGGGACCGGGTTGGTCATAATGTAGTGAACGGTGGGTGTCCCGTCCGGCGCGATCCCGCACGACGCTTCCTCCCAGTCCACGCGCGGGGACTTGAAATCCGGCACCGACGGCCACCCCGTGAGCATCTTCACGACGCCGCCGTCCGCGTTGAGCCCCTTCAGCGTATACATCGTGGTGCCGACGCCGGCCATGCTGATCGTGGCGGTGACCTCGTTCGCGCCGGTGCCCAGCAGGCGCAAGAACGACACGATGGCGGTGGAACCGCCCGGACCGTTATCGCCGCACATATCTATTCTGACCTCCGTCCCAATGGCCGCTCCCGCCATGTTCGGGCAGGCCAGGCCGACGGTCATGGAGGTGGTCGGTCGAGGCACGACGTTTCGCACGCCGTCATTCCCGCTCGAACCGATGTTGCTGATGGCGAGTCTCGCTCGCCCGTTCTCTCCCATTCCGTCGAACGCGAGAGTGGCGGCGCCCATGGCCTCGTTGCTGATGCCATGGAAACTGCATGCAACCAAGATGCAGAGCCCAGCTGGGCAATTATCGTTGGTGCCACTGACGTTGGCACACGGCAGCCCGTTGTTTGGTCCTCCGGAACACGTTCCGGTACAGGTCAACTGCGCTTTCGCGCTGGCCCCAAAAGTGAACAGAGCAACGAATGCAGATAATCCGAATGAACAGAACCGATTCATGAATGATCTCTCCTCGTCGTCAAATACTGGAATCCCGCAATCGCCACGACGGGTCCAAGGACCGGGAGCCGCGAGTGATTGCGACTGTCAGAACCTTCGTCAGATCGAAGATTCGATCTGCCTGCGGCTGCCTTAACCCTCTGGGGTCGAAACAGCACGCAGAGAACGCTTCGACTTACAATGCGGAAAGGCAGACGCGAGGAGGAGCACGGCATTGAGATGAATGAACGATGAAGCTCGGAACGCATCGCAACGTCTGGGGAACCTGGATCGCTTCGCCGTCAGCGATAGCGCGCACAAAGACACGCGCGGGCGCGCCGGGGAATTGGACCACGCTGATCGCACACACCAGGGTCGCGCTGACGTAGGCCGCAAGGAATCCGACAAAGACGACGCCTAGTCCGTGTGCAATCGCGCCGAGGATGGCCGTCTCCTCCGGCACGCCCGCAAACAAGCCGCGCGGCAGCCCGGCCGCGGAGAGGGCGAATTCGACACCGAACCAGGTGACGCCCAGCACCAAGGGGCTGAATCCGACCCACCGCGTGAGCAAGGATCCCAGGGCGGCGTGGCAGGCCGGTGCCGCGGCGAAGATCAGGGCGGTCGAGACCGTGCGATCCACTGAACCCCAGGCGGAGAGTTGGAGGAAGAGGAGCAATCCCCACACCGTGCCGCACAACGATGCGATGGGAGCTCGATGGACGCGAATGGCGACAAATAGCGGGAAAAAACCAAGGATTCCGATGAGAAGGGGGACTTGGGCGGAGGCGGAATAGGCCGACAGCTTCGCCCCGGCGGCGAGGGACGCCACCGTCGCCAAACCGCGAAGCGCACGAACCAACCGCGCGCGCGCTGCCCTTTCCCGATTTCCGACCACCGCACGGCCCTCGACGCAACGGAGAGATGCCTGTCCCTCGGTCCGTGGTCGACGACGCCCTGCGTACATTGGGGCACCGACCCGGACGATGGTTCGCAGACTACCGCAATGGGAAATGGAAATTCAAGTCCCCTTTTTAGGTGACACCTGAATAGCCTACAAACACATACCGAACAGATAGCCTCGCCGGGCACGTTGGGAGGGGGCTGGGAGCTTCCCATCCTGGAAGACTCCGACTCAGCGCCGGTCCGTTTCAATGACTCGCGGGACGTGCGCTGGCCCATCCACCCCCACGGCCACGGGGCGAGGAGCGGACAACGTAACTCCACGCGGAATCGTAGATTAGCGGGCGCGGCGCTGTCGTCCGGGGGTGCGGCGTCGGTTTCGGTTACGAAGATTGGTGACCTCGACAGCGCCGGTGCTTGGTCCCGCTGCATTTGGGATCACGATTGCCATCCGCGTTGCTTGGAACCTAATTTCCAATAGGGCGTTGCGGCGCACGTCTCGGTCATGCCACCCATGTCTCACCGAATGAGTTCGACGGATTCCAACAACGAACTGCGCGTTGGCGCATCAGCCCCGTCCACTGCTCACAGAGCAGGACACACGGGCGTCCTCACCAAGCAGCAGCAGCAGAAGCTCAAAGACGAACAAGCCCGTCAGCGGATCACCAACGTCATCGAGGGCATCTACGAGAAGACCAAGGGCTTTGTGGAAGCGAAGCTCGGCAGGCTCGACGAGGAAGTCGCCACGGTCTTCGACGCCGGCGTGAACGCGGCCCTCGCCGCCATGAAGAACTACGTCGAGGAGCGGATCACTCGGTACAAGATCGATCGCTACCTGCTCCGTCTCGGGGGTTCCATTTTATGGATTCGCGACCAGTTCATGGGTCTGCCCAGCGAAGTCAACGCCTACTATGAAGAGGGCCGCCGAATCTTCTCCGGTGCGATGAACACCGTGATCGTTCGCGTCGCCGACTTGGTCGAGTCGCGACTCGCGGAGGCCAAGAAGATCGTCGCCGCCGGGCAGGCGGAAATTCGCAGCTTCGTGGCGAGCCAGCCCAAGGAACTTCAGGCCTTCGCGCAAGACGCCGAGCGCAGCGTCTCGTCACAGTTCGACGAGCTGCGCAGCAGCATCGACGCCAAGAAGAACCAGCTCGCGCAGGCGCTCGCCCAGAAATACAAGGAGGCGTTCGACAAAGCCAACGAAGAACTCAAGAAGATCCAGGACGAGAACAAGGGCTTGGTGCAGGCGTTCGTCGAGAAGCTCGTCGCGATCATCAAGATCCTCGCCGAGTTCAAAGACAAGCTGATGAGTCTGCTGCGCAAGGGTTGGGACACGATCAAGCTCATCCTGGCCGCCCCGATCGCTTTCCTTGGCAATCTCATCACCGCGATCAAGGGCGGTATCGAGGCGTTCGTGAAGAACCTTCCGGCGCATCTGGAACGCGGCTTCATGAAGTGGCTTTTCGGGAGCCTCGCAACTGCGGGGATCGAGATTCCGGCGGATCTCACGTTGCCCTCGATTCTCAAGCTCGTGCTGGCCGTCCTCGGTCTGACCCCGGACCGAATCCGCGCCAAAGCGGTGAAGTTGCTGGGACCGACCGCGGTCGCGGTCATCGAGAAACTGCTGGAGTACGCCAAGGCGCTGATCTCCGGCGGTCCGGCGGCGCTGTGGGAAATGGTCAAGGAAGACCTGAGTACGCTGAAGCAGATGGTGATCGACGCCATCAAGAGTTGGCTCGTCGAAACGGTCATCAAACAGGCCGTGATGAAGCTCGTCTCCATGTTCAATCCGGCCGGGGCCATCATCCAGGCGCTGATCGCGATCTACAACACCGTGATGTTCCTCATCGAGAACGCCGCGAAGCTCGTGGCGTTCGTCGAGGCGATCGTCAACTCCATTGCCGCGATCGCCAAGGGCGTGATCAGCGGCGCGATCTCCTGGATCGAGACGGCGCTGGGCAACATGATCCCGCTGCTCATCGGCTTCCTCGCCCGCCTGATCGGCCTCGGGGGCATCTCCGACAAGATCAAGGAGATCATCAAGAAGGTCCAAGGCGTGGTCGACCGAGCGATCGACAAAGCGATCGCGAAGATCATCGCGGTGGTGAAGAAGCTGTTTGGACGTGGAACACCGCCGCGCGCAGGCGACTCTCCGGCGAGTGCCGAGGTCAAGCGACAAGTCAAACGCGAACTGCAAGGTAAGCAGCTCAAGAGCGGCGACGATCCCAATGCACTGCTGCACTCGATCTACACCAAATATCGGCCTCACGGGCTGAAGGGGGTCAAGTTCGTTCCAGCCGAGTCGGGAAAGCAGGTGGACGTGCTGGTAAATGCCAGTTAGACCGAACGGGTGGCGTCGATGACCGCGGCGGACATTCCTGAACTGAAGACTATCGCAACTAAGATGCGCCCCTTTGCCGCAACGACCACCATCTATATCACCTACGACGGAGGCACCCGCTTCGGACCCGCGATCTCGCAAAAACGCGATCAGGCCGGTCATGCCGAGCACCGGTTCCTGCAGGAATTTGCCGGGCCCCTCATGCGCACCATTGCGCGAAGGTATCGCAGCGGGTTGACGAGGACGAAGCAAGGCGATCCGGTATCGATTGTGATGGACATCACTCGGCTTCCTTGCCCGGGCTGCACCGATCATCGCATCATAGCGTTCGTCGACAATGCCAAGGCCGCGTATCCGGACGTGCCGATCAAGCTCATCATCAATGCCGCAGCGTTGACCAAACAGTCGAGTCCGCAGCAGACATTGGAGTCGCTAATCAAGCTCCGCAAACGGGGAATCGAGGTCAATGCCTCGTCCATATGGACAGAGATCGAAAAGAAGATGAAGCAATACAAGGCGTTCGATTATCAAGGCAGATTCTACGCGTCGTGGGAGTTCATGGAATTCAAGTCTCGAGCCGCCGAAGTGCAGGAAGAAATCGATCGTTCCATTCGGGCAATCAACGCAGTTCCAAAGGGGGCGCCGGGCGAAGGAAATCTTGGATGAAGATGGCCTACGTCTCGCGCGTCGCGCCCGCCGTCGATCACCGGAGGTTGCTTCCACGTGCCATCGGCTCCTTCCTGTCCCAGTTTCATTCCGACCGCGAACTGAGCATGGTCGACGGCGGCACAGAAGAGGTCCGCGACCACGGACGCTCGGGCTGATATTCGACGACGTATCATCCGAACAGTAGCTGAGGATCGAATCGCCCGCGGCACGGCTACGGCGCGGAGCAGTGTGCGATGGGTTCGAGGCGGGAGAGCTTCGCTGCGAAACGGGCCTTCTCGTCCGGCTCTCCCAACGTGCCGCACAGCTCGACTAGGCATGCGCGCGCGACCCGATTTGTCGCCCCGCCCGAATGTCGAGCCGATGCGGGCGACGGGGATCGCCGATCGCTTACCGAATTCCTTACCGCGTTCCTTACCGACACGGGGTGCGCGACGAACGTCTCACCATTCAGCGGCTTGCGCTGAATCGGCGAGCGCGGCGACCGTGGCATGCCGAGAAAACCCTGCGGACGGCGGGCTTTCCTGCGCTTCGGTGCGTTCCTGTTCATCGCCAAGTGCCACAGACTTGTCACTGCGCCGGGAGGGACTCGAACCCCCGACCGTCGGATTAGAAATCCGATGCTCTATCCACCTGAGCTACCGGCGCCGATACGCACGTGCTTTCCCAACGACGTGGTTTATATCACGTTCCGCCGATCGATGGACCCGACATCGTCCCGGGGCGAAGGTCTTCTTGGATCGCCGCGCTCGACGCCGCCGAGGAATCTGAATTGAAGCCTGGATTGATGGATGGCGGTTGCTAGGATCCCGATCCGGGCCGCGCCCGACCAAGAGCCGGTGAAGACTCGGTTCGGTTTGCGGCGGCGGGTTGTCCAAGCCGCTCACCATACATCCACCGGGCGAGTCCTGGGAGTAGGCGAAACCGCGGGACGTCGCGCATTCCATCCCGCCAAGTGTGGTGTCGTTGAAGCCTCCGATTGGCGCGTTGCTTTCTCGCAAGTGCCCGGGGCGGCGTCGCGCCGACCAAGCTGGACCGCACCTGGGCACGGCCCAGGACGATACCCCGCGGCGCCTCGGTCGGAGCCCAGCCGTCCGCCCTCGCGGCCCCGTTCGCCCTTGCGGCGATCGGGGCCGTTGACAGACGACCGCCGTCCCCGTCAAATGCTGGGGGAACGCCGGGCGATTAGCTCAGTTGGCTAGAGCGCCTGCTCGACACGCAGGAGGTCACAGGTTCAAGTCCTGTATCGCCCAGTCACCTATCTCGTTGTTGCGCAAATGGTTACGGAACGACGCGGTCGACGAATGCCAGTCGCAGTTTCGCGCCGGTGTCAGGACCGTGTCGTCCTGACGCCCACCTGCTCCCAGGTGCGGTGCGGCACGCGCGTCGCAACATGATCACGGGCTCGGGTGTCTCGCGGAGGTGTACCCGTGCAACCGACGAGTACACGGTTACGGCAGTGAATCGGGCTTGTACGGCAACGGATTGAGCACGTACTCCAATCCCGCGTGGCCGTTCCAACAACCAACGCTGCTCGCCTGGACGGGGTCCCCACGCACCTGCGGAGGATGTGATCCGGCCACTACGATTCTCTCGCCCAAGATCGTCCAGATGAGGGATACGCCGCGCCTCGCCGTGAGATCCAACGTTGCCCAGCGTCCCGTCAAGAGCGCGCCGAGACCGGCCTCTGAAACCGATGGATCAATCGCACTGGCCCCGCCGTGTTCATCGCGGTAGATGCCCTCCTCCCCGTGCCAACGCAGGCCGACTTCCCTGCACAGCCACGGTGACGGAACCTCGGTGCTCCCTTTCTCATCGAGGGAGCAATCGTGCGTACGTCCCTCACGGATGTAACAATGGTTTGCGGGCACGATCGAATGCGGCATTCGACGGTCGTCGGTCTGGTAGACGCCTATCCCAAAAATCCTCACCCCTGCCCCTCTCCCTAGGAGGTAGACGGGTTATTGGGATAGGCTCTAACCTGGACACAGGCCATTCCCCTCTGGAGTGGGGAGCGGTCTCGATTCCATGTGTTTGACATCGCGGGGCGCCCGAGCCACGCTTGGGCTACCGCGGTGGGCTGCAATTCGGACGATGTGGACGCCGGGCAACGCACATCGGTCGCTCGACGCGGTGGAGGCATGGTGGTTAGGCCGCAAACTCGCAGGCTCCTTCGATGGACTGCCGTTCTAACGGCGTCGTTGCCATGTTTTCCGGTCATCGCTCAAGACGACGAGAGTTGGCAACGTATCAAGGATGCGGTCAACACGGAACCCGCCTGGGCCGAGGGCGAGCTTCGGAAATTGTGTGCCTTGGGTGATGATCACGACGGCGAAGCGCCAATGTATCTGGCCATCGCCATTTTGAGGCAGGAATCCGGTTCCACGTCAAACCCGCCGTCTCTCGAGCGTCTTCGAGAGGTGATCTGCTTCAGCGATTCGGCTCTGCGCAGGGACAAGGGACTCGTCGCCGCGCGACTGGTGCGAGCGAAGGCGTCGGCGCAATTGGGCGACCTGGACTCCGCGACCGAACAATGTCGTCGGATCACGGAGTTAGTGCAGGGCGATCCAAAATTTTCGGATGTGGCAAAGGCCGCCGCGGATATGTTGGATCGATTGAAGCCCTGGTCTCTGAGCTTGCGGCTTTCCACGTCGTATGATTCGGACGTCCCGCGAGTCGGTCGAAATGTCGCCGCCCCGCAGTCCTTCGGCGTTCGCGACGATTTTCAGTTCGGAAGCGGCGTGCTGTTCGACTACCGGGCGGTAGCCAATGAGCGTTGGGGGTTTCACCTCGGGGGCGCGGCATCCGAATCCTGGAACACCAGCCTCAAAGCGTTCGACGAACAGGCGTACACTCCCTTCGCGTCGCTGTCGGTTCGGGCGACGGATCGAGTAAGCGCCGGATTCGACTACGCCTATCAGTACACGCTCCTTGGCCGCGACGATTACCTCTCGCAACACACGCTTCGTCCCTACGTTTCTCTCCGCACCGCGGGGAGCGATCAGAGCACGGTCTTTTATGAGTTCAATGCGCGGCGGTTCTTTGACATCCCTTCGCTCACCGGCACCGGTCCCTTGGATCGAACCGGGGATGTCCATTCCGTCGGGTTCTTGCATTCTCGGGTGTTGACTTCGAACACGTACGGCGATGTTCGCGTGGAACTGGGCTATCGCCACGAGAACGTGAGCACGCGCGGAATCGAATACGACGCCGAAAACGAGGTGGTCACGCATTCGATCCGAGTTCCGTTGTCGCCGAGCCTCGAATTGAGCGTCACCTCCGGTTGGACGTGGGAAAACTACAAGCGCCGGAGCACGTTCGACGCCGCTCGACAACGGCGCTCCGATTTCGTTCAGAGCTACGGGCTTGCGTTGACCCAAGTGCTGAACGAGCATGCGTCCATCCAAGCGCACGTGCTTTGGACGGACGACGAATCCTCGATACGAACGCGCGATGGGACCGATTTGTTTTCCTACGATCGAACCCTCGTGGAAGTTGCGTTGGTCCTGAGTTTCTGAGCGCAGGGAGGATCCGGCGGACGGGGCATGCCGAGCGAGGAGATGTCGATGGAGACGGAACGACCCGCGCAGGAGGTTTTCGGGGCGGTCGAAGCGCCGCCCCGCGCCGCCGCCGCCGCGCCCGACCCCGAAAAGAAAGAGGATGACGTCGTCGCCGTTTTGATCGAACGCGTTCCGCGTTGGTTCACTCTCATCCGTCGCTCGTTAGCCGCCATCAAGAAAGAATTCCGCGACGATCCCCGTGGTTCTGTGCAGGCATTGCTCATTGTCCTGGTCATCCTGGCGGTGCTCGCGTGCTTGAAGTTTCCGGAGCAGAGAGGTGCCGCGTTCGCGTGGGTGACGTCGCTGTTCGTGACGCCGCCCACCGAGAAATGGCGGCAGGAACTCGAAACCGCGGATCGAGGCCTGGACGAGAAGGATCCCATTCTTGTTCAACCGGACTACAAGAGGCTCGAGGGTGAGACCAAGTATCTGAGTGGATCGGACCGAACGTACCACGCTTGGGCGCTGCTGGGCTTGGCGGATTGCGGCCGGCTGGTCGGAACCACGTCGAAGCATCTGGACGGCGAGACCGACGGCTCCTATCGGCGAGCGATGGAGGAACTCGACGGCATGGATTCCAAGGTCGCCAGCCGCCTCCGTTCTCGCGCGGAATACGGCATCGGAATGCTGGCCGTCGAGGTAGCGAACGATGCTCCGCTGTTGCGCGCCAGGAAGTTCGACGAGGCCGCCGAGCGCTTCCAAATCGCGGAAAAGGAATTCCAACAGGGTTCTGACGACAAGAACGGAACGGGGCGCGTCTACCAAGCAATCGCTACGCAAGGGTTCACGGACGGCGATTGCACGAAAGTGAAAGCACAATTGGCCAAGGCCGCGGCCTGCGAGAAGGGCGTCACCGATGTCGACTCCCAGCTGGCGATCAAGAGGTCGTCGAAGCGGGAGAGAGCGAACCATTTCTTCCTCTGCGCTCGGTACCTCGAACAATGCCGGTCCGACAAAAAGGATCCAGAGTCGATTCCGGATTTCTATGAACGTGCGGTGTCCGAAGCCGAAAGCGGGCCGACCGACTTGTTGCCCAGGCTCAGAGTGGCGTTCGCCAACTACCTGCTCAGTCAACCCGCCGGATGCGAGAACGGTCGCGCCGATATTCGGGAAGTTGAGGAACCTCCCGATACTCGAGTGGCGCTTCTGCATGCGATCGCCATGAGCCGCTGGGAGGACACCTGCAACAGCCAGAACTGGGACGCGGCGATCGAGCATGCGACGGGGTCGCTCAAGAGGGCCGAGGATAAGCGGCTTGGGATGATCAAGGAGGCGCGCCTGTTGCGTTGTTTCCTGGCGAATTACCATGCGTCCCGTGCCATGACGAATCAGCCGGCTAGGCCACAGGAGGATCTGGTTGAGGCAGCTAGGTTGCTCTGCGCGTCCCGCCCGCGGGCCGACGACGACCGCAAGTTCGCGGGGAATATCGGGGATAGGAACAACGAAGCGCGAGGCGTGTATTCCGAGGCCTGCAAGAAATGGAAACTGGAACCGCAACTCTGCGATTGAGTCGGATCGACGACGGCGTACGGTGGAGCTTGCCGGCGGTGATGGTATGGGTCTGGATGCAGACCGTCTCGTTGCCGCCTTGTACTCTCGCCGGACCGGGGATGTTGCCGACCTTGGGCGTGCTCGGTTTTTCCGAGAGACAGGATCCGCCTGACGCCGAACCGTCGAAGGCGCGCGACGAGGCTCACGACGAGACCGTCCCTCCGGGCTCCGAGGGCGACGCCCCGTCGGATCAGCCGAAAGCTGCTGCGCCGATCGAGCTCAAGGAACCTGCAGCGGATGAGCAGGAAAACAACGCGAAGCCGCCAGAAGCGGAAGAAAGGAAAAAAGAGAACGAGAAAGAGAAGGAGAAAGCAGAGCCCATCGGCACCCCAAAGATGACAGGTGTGCTTGCCGCACTCACAACCGTGTTCCTCATGCCGGCGAATCCGGATCCTCTCGAACCGAGCACCGGATCCCATCGAGAACCCGTGGCGACGACGAACGCAACCAGCCAACCGTCATCCGGTGTGCGATTTTCCCCCGATGGCCTGTTCTCGGGCAGCCCGCTCCCCGGACCGACAGGGTTCGGACGGGCGCCAGCGCCGTTCGGAAGCATTTTCTGTCCCACTGCGAACCCGTTTGGAGGCGTGGGCGACCTCTTGCCGGTCGCCCGCAGCCCCGGCAAGATCGGCTGTCCGGCGCGTGCGGTGCGCCGTCCGTGACCTTTCACACTCCATTCGTCCGCTACAGGGCTACGGCTCGGCAGCACTAATCCGGCGAAGGTATCGCTCCGGATCCTGGAAAAGGAAAGGGACGATGTCGGCATTCAGCACAATCTGCCCCGACGAAAAGTCCAAATCTCGGATGAGGCCCAGACTGAAACGGCCGCGCATCAGATCGCTGACGTGGAGCACGTGAACCAGACCGAGTAGGTGCCCAATCTCGTGCGCCGCCACATTCGCCAGCAAGTGGGCCATGTCGCTCACCGAAGTGTCAATACGGGCTTCCGTGAAGCTGCCAAGATAGACCACGGCATCGTCGCTGTGGTTTCGATTCCCGAGGTCAATGCGTCCGGAGTCACCGTAGAGAATGCAGTTCGGGCAAGCCGAGGATTTGCGGCCCATTGCAGCATTGCCGCTGTCCAGAGGTCGGCATTCGACCGTCGGAACGCTCGTCTGAGCGCCCGTCACCGATTCAAACGGATCGTCGTCCGCGGGGCCGCGGCAGCTCGTGAAGTAGACGCTGGAATAGTCGCTCCCCACGACCATCGAGGTCGAGGTCACGATCCTAACTCCGTATTTTCCAAAAATGGCGGACAGGCGTGACGCAATCAGCTCTTCGACGAGCGGCCGTAGCTCGGCGAGGAAACCGCGACTTGATACGGGACCGAATACGCTCAAATCCATCTCGGGCACATCGAGAATCGTCATGCCCCCCGACAGCTCCACCTTCTCGGCGCCGTCGAATTGAAGAACGACGTACTGGGCCGGTCGGGGTTCGACGTCCGCCGCGTTACCGACGATGAATCGAAGTTCGACGGATCCGACATGGGCATCGTTGGAATACACAAAAAGAAAATATTCGTCCTCGACGTCGATCGCGAACGCTTGCTTCCAAACGCGCTCCGGACGCAGGAAGCCGGCGGGAGGGACGAAATCCACGCCGTCTACCACGCGCCCGTCGGAGTCCACCAGGAACAGACTCAATGACGCGGCGCTTCGGACCGTAACGTCGATCGACTGGCCTTGGGACAACCGCCCGATACCCACGAGGGGTTCGCTGATGTTCGCGAACTCACCATCCGTGACTCGGGTCCGCACGAGTTCCCCTGGGGAGGGGATTCGCGGCTCCCCGAGAGGGATACGGGTGTCGCACGCCTGGCATCCCAGTCCGATCACGCAGGCCGCCGTGAACGCGAATCGCCGTTTCACTCACATCCCTCCGCGAGAATGGTCACTCCCTCCACCGGCGCGCGAATGAGCACGTGTCCTGGGCGAAATTCACATCCCTTACCAAACGGTTCGACGGCATACAGACCCGGCGGGGCACACAGCGTAAATGTCCCGTCGACAAGGGTTTCGCCGGTGTCGATGGGCGAAGATGCCCTAGAATCCTCCGGGAGGATCGGACAATCATAAAGCACGCCGCGCTCGAAATCCGGTATGCAGCATCGAATGCCGCCCGCAGTGAATTGCGGCGCGCAAAGTTCCGACCCGCACGCGTCGATCGGGCGTTCGCACTCGATCGTTTCGTCGATGCCGGCCACGCGGCACGTCAGCATGTCCGTGGTTTCATCCTGTGTGATGCAGGCGCCCGGCCAACCTTCGGCCTGCGGTGCGGGAATCGAACACCGGCCGTCTCCGTCCATCCCGCGGTGCAGGGGTCGCAAGTGGATGCCAACGCCTGGCACTCCATTTCTGGTTGCAAGATCACGCACCGATCCTGTCATGCACATGGACGGCGAAGCGGCGAGAGTCGGACAACACGCCGGCCCCGTGGTCGCTCCGAAAAAGTCGATCCGTCTCTGAAACGGCGCGGTTTCACCCAGTGACGACCGGCGAATGTCCAAGGTTCCGCGCCCGGCGGGCGAATCCACGAGCGCAAACAAAGCGATTTGCAGCGGATCCGCGGCATCGTCACAGAGAGGGACGATCTCCTCGATCGAAGCCATCGGTTCCCTGTTTTCCTCGTTGGCGGACAGGGGGTCGCTCGCGAAAACATAGACGCGCAGGGTCGCGCATGTGGGACATGCACCGCCGGTAAGCTCGCCGAAGGTCCGTTCGTACACCGCCCCGGGGGGCAGCAGCGGCAGCACATGCTCGTTTCCGTCCGGCGTTTCCAAGGTGAAAAGGAAATGCCATTCTTGCGAGTCATTGTTCACGCGCAACTCGACGTCGGTCCAACCCGAAGGCGGCGGAGCGCTGACTCCGCAGCCAATGGTCCCGGTCACGAACGCGGCAGAAACCATCGCGGCGCGCCAAACGAACGACCGCAAACGCAGCGAATGGTTTCTCATGGAACGGACCCTGGGAAACGCTGGGCACGAAAAACAGCGGACAAAGCCGCCGCCCTACTTCCTCTCGCGGAGAAATCACCTGGAACACCCATGCGCCCCAAGTTCGACGCCCCGCGTTGGGGGCGTAGATCCGCGAGATCGAAAGCAGTGTATCCCGAGTTCGGACGTTCGCACCAGATAAGCGCCCGGAGGCCCTAGAACGCCGAAACAGAATCGCCGCCTCGTTCACGGCGTTGCCCAACGGGGCACCCGCAAGACGGGACTGCGATCATCCGCCGGTCATCCGCCAATGATCCACCTAAACGGTCGCGGACCGGAGGGTCATCTTTCCGTATCGCCGAGAGCATACCGGGCTCGAACTCCGCATGCGTCGATGACGATCCGCACCGCGCCGCCTGCGCCGAGATCGAAGACCTCACGTTCCGCGAGTGAATCGCTTCGCACCGCAGAGGCAGCGTTCGAACGAGTCGGATGAATCCGCACCAGAATTCGCGCCCCAACGTGATCGAGAAACGGTCGGCATTCGGGAAGGTCCAGTGTGCTGCCGGGCGCGACCAGAGCGTCGGCGCGGGCGGTGTCGAACGCAAAAAACACCGAACAGGTTCGACGATCTACGTCCGACGCGAACAGAATCGAATGACCGGCGAATTCGATCCTTATCGCGGCCGTGCCGTCGGCGGCGTCCGACCTCGTCGACGATTCCGCGGCCGTGATCCACTGGAACCTCGCGCCGCCGCGCTCCCAAGATCCGCCCGGTTCAACGGAAGGGTCTACGTTGTGTCCCGCCGTCTTGAGGAGTTTCAACAACTCTCTGCACGACGCGTGCTGCGCACAGTCCGCGGTGAATCCCGGCGCGGTCCGAACGAGAACGCCGGACGAGTTCTCCAAGGCGCTGGGCACGCCGTTGAAATGATCCAACCGAGCGCGGGTGAGGAGGACCTCGTCGACGGACGCAATCCCGCGGCTGAGCAAGAACGGTCGTACGACGTCCCGCCCAACATCGGCAAACGACCGACTCCCGGCGTCGAGGAGATTCGTTTCGCCGTTGGGAAGTTCGAGCACGACCGCGCTGCCGTCTCCGACGCTGAGCACCGTGATGATGAGTTCTTCCGGCACGCTTCTTGGCCACGCCCACGCGCCGGTGGCGACCGCGGCGGCGACACCGAGAATGATGGCAGCCGCACGGAGCGAACGTCGCCGCGCTTCGCTGGGTAAGGCCTTCGACTCCGGTCCGGCGGGAGCATCCCCTTCGGGGTGGCATGGGTCCGCCCTAAGCGGACGCGTGTCTTCGCTTGCCTTCGACAACGCGCCCTCGCCCGCGGCTTCCGACGTCATCGTGACACCACGCTCGGTACGGGACGCACGGGTCCCCGCTGGTGCGTGGACCCATGCCACCCTGTTCGGGATGCACTCCGGCGCCGCACGTCGGAGCCAGGACATTCGGCTTCGGAGGACGACGGTAATGAGGAACGAGTAGAAGATGGAGGTCCACCACCATGGTGGTCCGGTCACTTCCACCGTTGCACCGGGAAGCCCGGCCAGCACCTTGACGACAGAGAGCAGTGCGGCGACCAACTCGCGGAGGACCAAGCCGAGAAGTTCGCCGCCGACCGGGAGCACGAATGCGATCGCGGCGCGAAGGAACCCGATGAGCATCGCCAAATAGACAAGCGGCAACACCAAGCATGATCCGATCGCGCCGTACGGTTGAATTCGATGGAACGTCCCGGCCACGATCGGCATTCCCGCGAGCCACGCCGCCAGTGAAGCGGCGAGGTACGTCGCCGCGATTTGCCACGCGTGCGTCCACCACGTTCCGCGGGGCGGACGTAAACTGCTTTCGCTTTCCGAATCCTCGCGCGCTGCGTCGCTCGCTTGACGACGCATTCTCAAGGAAAGAATCCACTCGCCGGAGAGGAAGAGCGTCATCGGACCGGTGAGGTACGCGACACCCAACACGGCGAGAAAGGAGAGTTGGAAGCCGAGGTCGAACGCTGTTGTCGGGTCGACGATCAGCAGCACGATCGCCGCGGCGGAGAGCCAATTCAGCACGGATCGTTCTCGCCCCGCGGCCACGGCGAAGCAGAACAGAGTGCCCGTGATCGCGGCGCGCAAGATCGGAGGGCGCGGTTCGGCGAGCAGGGCGTAGAGCACGATCGCGGCGAAAACGCACAGCGCGCCGCCGCGCCGGGTCAGTTGCAGCCAGCGTCCCAGGAACCATACGAACGACGCGACCATGGCCACGTTCGTTCCGCTCGCGGCGAGAAAGTGTACGCATCCCGCTTTGACGAATGCGTCGTTGACAGACCGGTTGATCTCGGATCGTTGTCCCAGAACGAGGGCGTCCAGGAGTCCGGATTCCTCCTCCGCGCCGACGGCACCCTCCGTTACGAGCGAAGCGGCGCCGGTACGCAGCGATGAGATCCAAGAACCCCGCCGGACAGCGAGCGGGTTCAGTCGTTGCACGTTGTCGCGGTGCGGGCAGGTCAAATACGCGGTGATGCCTTGTCGACGATGCCAGTTGGACCAATCGTGCGCGCCGGGATTCCGAGGCGGCGTCAGCGGCGAAACGAAGCCCGTGATCTCGACCTGTTCACCGGCTCGTAGGTCCAAGACAGGTTCTCGTACGAGGACGCGCAGGCAATCGCGGACGGGCGTCCATCCCGAACTCGTGGCGACGGACTCAGCGCGGAGGACGAACGCCATCGTTTCGCCGCGAAAACTCCAACGAGAGAACGGCGTTTCGCGGGGGATGAGAACGCGCGGCTCGGAGGCGACCGTGCCGATGAGGCGGACGATCGAAGCGTCGGGCGTTACGTGCTGGGCGATTCCGTTCGGGTCCGGAATTCGTTGGGCGTTCAGGTGAAGCAGGCCGCCGACGCCGATGGCCATCGCGAAGAGTCCTAGCGGACGTGAGAGGGTTGCGAACGCTCGTCGCCAAAGTGTCAGAGCGCCGAGGATCAGGACGAATGTGTACGCGACCCACGAGGCGCTCGGCGACGATCGCAACTGGTTGTCGACGGCGATCCCCAGGATCATCCCCGCAGCGGCCGGAAAGAGCGGGGCGACGTGTTCGATCATGCTCCCGAATCCGGCGGAAGCAGCGACGTCCGACAGGTGAGCGGGCTCGGCGATGCCTGTCGGAGTGACGGGTCGATTGCTCGTCATGGTGCGGGCAACCATAATAGCGATGGTGCCGGCTGAAAACCGTTGGCGCGGTTCGAGCGGGTCGGAACGGTGATGTCTTATGATGTATTGGATCTTCTGGTGCTGGATAGCGTCGGCGGCGCTCATCGGCGCGGTGTGGTTGGTTCGCATCGTGGTCATCACGCTGACGATGCGGAATCGGAAGCTCCTGTCGTCGAGTTCCTATTCCGGGACGCCGAAGGAGACCCCGCGGGTCAGCGTGCTGGTGGCGGCGAAGGACGAAGAGGACAACATTGAGGCCTGCGTCTCGACGCTGCTGGAGCAGGACTATCCGAACTTCGGCGTCATCGCGATCGACGACCGCAGCGGGGACCGCACGCCGGATATTCTCGCACGACTCGAACGCGGCGGCGGCGGCAAGCTGCGCGTCATCACCATTCAAGCGCTGCGTGACGGCTGGTTCGGCAAGAACAACGCCATGCGCGAAGGCGTCTCCGCGAGCGATGGAGAATGGTTACTATTGACCGACGCCGATTGTCGCTTTCCGAGTCGCAAGGCCATCTCGATGGCGATGCGGGAAGTGCAGGAACAGAAGGTCGACTTCCTCACGGTCATCCCGGTTCTTGACACGGCTTCGGCGTGGGAGCGGGTGCTGCAACCGGTTTGCGCGCTGGTGCTCATCCTGTGGTTCCTGCCGGAGCGAGTGAACGATCCGACCAAGAAGACCGCGTACGCCAACGGGGCGTTCATGCTCCTTCGCCGAACGTGCTACGACGCCATCGGCGGACACGAGCGCGTGCGCACCGAGGTGAACGAGGACATCAAGATGGCCCGGCTCGCCAAGCGCGAGGGATTCGCGCTGCGCGTCGTCGAGAACGACGACTTGCTGCGCAGCCGCATGTACCGCACGCCGCGCGAAGCGTGGCGCGGCTGGTCGCGGATCTACTATGGCTCGCTCGGCACCGTGCGGCGGGTGACGATCTCGCTGCTGATGCTAGGCACATATAGCCTGTTCCCGTGGATCAGTCTCGGCATCGCGGCCGTTTGGTCCGGTTGTTCACACGAAGGCTCCACGGCGAATTGGAACTTGGCCGCGGGCGTGTGGGCCGGGGTGATCGTGCTGAAGCAGATCGCCATGTCGCAGTTTTACCACCTCGTTCGAATCGAACGGCGCTATTCGTTGTTCTACATCTTCGCGGCCGTGGCGGCGTTTGGGATGTTGTGGAGCGCGATGCTGCGAGTGCTGGGCCTGACCCACACGACTTGGCGCGGGACGAGCTATCACGGGAATCGCCGACTGGACGCGGCGGAGCCGACGCTGGCGCCGCCTCCTCGCTGAGCCGCCGGGTGCCGGGATTTTCTGTTAGGGCTTTGTGCAGTTGCACGATGCAGAAGCGCGGTTTCCCGGTCGTGGCGGGGGATGGCGGCGTGCGTCACTTTTGTTTGTGAAGCATAACTGAAAAGTGGGTTCGTTTGGTATATTTCATGTTTTACCAGTGCCACATCGTGGCACTCTCGTGAAAGGCGGTTCGCGGATTCGCAGGAAAGGATTCCTGCGAGAGGAGGTGCGAGAAGGGATTCTCGCACCAGCGGACAGGAATTTTCGCGCCAGCAGGTCGCACCGGTTTGCGGGTTCGTTGGTTGAGCGCTCAACTGTGCATCTCCGTTTTTGCACGCGCGCGATCCGACGAGGCGGCGGCGGCTTGGAGGGCGGAGTCGGCGCGCAGGCCTCCGATGGAAGAGCGTGGGGGGTGATCGGAGGTTCTTGGGAAACCGCCGATCGACCGGCGATCCTTGGTCCCGACCCTCGCGGCATCCCGGCGGGCAGAGCCCGCCCTACCGCGCTCATTGCGCTTGCACAGGGTTTTCTGAGAGAGTTCGCACATGTTCGAGAACCCGTCGGTGAATCCGATGGATCAGGAAGTCCGACCAGAGTCGCCAATAGGCCGTCGGCCAGAGGTCATGTTCATACCACGTCGTGCCCTCAAGGCGCGTTTGTCCGCCGGGCAGCGGCTGCAATAGGAACTGCCCGGCCCGTGAGAACATGAACCCCTCCAGATGCGGCGGGTGGATGTCGCCGCCGAAACTCCATTCGCGCATGGGCGGTGGATTCTCCGTCACGGAGAAGTGCAGAAGGTGCGGTTCGTCCCAAATTTCGATGGGTTCGACGAACGTGCCGGTGGAGAACTCACAACGGCGAATGGCACCCGGGCCGATGCCGTCGATGGTCGCGCGAGTGGGAAACGCGACGCCGGTCGAGAAAACCCAATCGTCGGGCGGAGGCAGGTCGGGAAACGACACAACGTTACGCCAGACGGCGTCGGGAGGGGTGGCCACGATTACGGAGGTGCGAACTGCATACAGCGGTGGGGTGGGGGCGGCGATCCATTCGGCACCCATGAGTGACGGGAGAATCAGCAGGATGATCGCGGCGACGAGAGTGGCGATGCGTTCGCTGGGAACCGATTGTTGAACCCCATAACCGATCCACCCGCCGACGAGCGCACAAAGCAACAGCAGCGGCGCGGCCATCAACAGGCAACCGATACCCTCGAACTGGAAAACGAAAAGCAGTATGCCCATGTCGAGCACGGCCCAGAGGGAGGCCAGACTGCAGGATCCGGCGGTCGGTCGATTGGAGTAACCGTGGAGCACCGCCGCGAACATTCCAACGCAGAAAGGCATTCCAATGAAGAGCCCGCCGCCGTAGTGCTTGAGGCCGTAGATTGAGAAGAGAGTTGACGGGAGAGCGACGATTGCAGCGAGGAGCGCGGCACCGGGAACGGTGGCCCAGAAGGGTGTTCCCTTGGATTTCGGAGGCGTAGGTCGGGCAATCGATTCGGCGGGCGTTCCGTAGTCTGCGGGTAGTAAGATTGCGATGAAGAACAGGAGGTTGAGGAACGGGACGAAGAAACAGACGACGAATCCGACGGGGAGTTGAACTGCGCGCAGTCGCCGGAGCGTGAGCAGCAAACCCACGACGACGAATGGAAAGGCCGTTATGGCCATCCCGGTCAGATAATCGAGCGGCGCGGTCGACATCAACGGCATTTGTCCATAGATCAGGTAGTTTGCGGGCGACCATGCGCGATCGAAGACGTATAAGGAAACGGTTGTGTCGACCGCGAACTTGACGGTGAACAGCAGCAGCCCGGCAAGGAGGTACTCGCCTCGGCGCATCGGGCGGGTGGGATTGAGGTATCGGAAAAGTCTGTTCAACATACGGCGATCTCCTTACGCGGGATTCGATGGTAGTGACCCAGGGGTACTTGTGTAGGACCGAACGTCCCGCATCATCGTTTTTGAAAACTCGACGATCCGAATCGGGCGATGGACTCGACCGTTGGCGCGACCTTCCTCTTGCGGTGCCATGCTGTGGCATGAGGACGGCGCGACAGTGGGGACTCTGTGGTTCCTCTTCCCCGTTCGGGGTCGGGGGTTTATCGATCATCGTCGACCACGGGTTTCGCTTTGTCCGCCTGGCGGCGGACTTCGCTTCACCCGTGGCTACAGTCCGTGACCCCTGCCGGGGTCAGAAGAACCACGCGCTGGCGCTTGTGGCTCGTACGGATCGTTTGTTGCGATCGCGGGGAACCGCTTCCTTACGGGCGCGGCTCTGTTTGAGGGGAGAGCAGATCGTTCGCTTGGTTGAGGCGGGGCGATCGTTCGCTTGCCGGGGGTGGGGTGGGGGAATAGTGTTGGGGTTGGTGCGAAGGTTGGGTTGGGGTTCGCGCGGCGGAGGGCGGATCGGAGATTAGAGATTTCAGATTAGAGATTTCAGAGGGAAGTGGAGGTCCGCGTAGCGGACCCTGCTACGGACGGGTACGCGATCGGGACGGAGCATGCGTGAGGGCGTCGAAGAGACCCCCCTCGAAGGGGGGAAGGAAGAGAAGAAAGGTCCGCACAGCGGACCCTACGGGGAGGGGGAGCGCCCCTCGCATCCGGAAGAACCACGCGCTTGCGCTTGTGGCTCGTACGGGACGCTCGCTGCGCTTGCGGATCGGGGGCGAAGAGACCCCCTGAGCCCCCCCTTGGTAAAGGGGGGAGGCAAGAGGGCGCGGATGAAGTTCTGGCATGTATAAGTGGTTCCTAGCTTGGCGGTATTTGCATACGAAGCTGATCGCGTTTTTTGCGATTGCGAGCGTGATGCTTTGCGTGGCGATGGTGCTCGTCGTGCTGTCTGTCATGGGCGGATTTTTGGATACCGTGCGGGCGCGGTCGAAGGGGCTGAATAGCGAGATCGTGGTCGAGGGGGGGAGTTTGCAGGGGTTCCCGTTTTACGAGGAGTTCGGGAGGTATCTGCAAGAGAAGCTGCCGGGCGTGGTGCGGGTGACCACGCCTTCGATTCATTCCTATGGCATCTTTCGCGTGCCAGAGACGACGTGGACGAAGCCCACGCGGGTGATCGGGATCCGGCTGGCGGAGTACGTGCAGGTCAACGATTTCGGGAAGGGGCTGGAGTACAACAAGTTTTTCCCGGGGACTACGCGATTGGGGCCTCAGAAGCTGCCGCTGGCGGGGTTCGATGAGACGCGGCGGATGCGGTTGCCTCCGGATTTGGAGGCGGCGAACGCGGTGTGGCGGGAGAAGGAGGCCGATCCGAAGGTCGTTACGCGGTTCGAGGACGCTCCGTTCGAGAAGGCGTTCTATCCCGAGTGTTCCGCTGTCGTTCCTGGAGAGCGGGTCTTCGCGGTCGCGGCCGGTGAGCCGGGGTACGTGGATGCGGAGTTCGACGGGGTGATCCTTGGTACGGACCTGTTGAACTATCGTCGCGCGGACGGGATTTACGATCGGATGTTGGCGCGGGGAACGCAGGTGGCGCTGACGCTGGTGCCGCTGAGTCCGGCGGGGAATCCGACGGGGGAGAAGCCCGTTTCGCTTCCGCTTCGTTACGCGGACGATTCGCGCACGGGCATTTACGAGATCGACAGCTTCTGCGTGTACCTCGACTTCGACGTGTTGCAGAAGCGGCTGGCGATGGATGCGCAGTCGAAGGTCGACGGCGGGACGACGCGGCCTCGGGCGAACCAGGTGCTCGTCGGATTGCAGGCCGGGATCGACGTCAACGACGCCAAGGTACGGATCAAGGACGTGTGGCGGGAGTTTCGGGCGACGCTCGATGCGGAGATGTCGGATGCGGATGGGCGGGCGCTCTCGTTCGTCGACGTGCTGACGTGGGAGGACATTCAGCGGGGTTTGATTCAGGCGGTCGAGAAGGAGAAGGTGCTGGTCACGTTCCTCTTTTCGCTCATCAGCGTGGTCGCGATCGTGTTGGTGGGGTGCATCTTCTACATGATCGTGGAGAAGAAGACGAAGGACATTGGGATCCTGAAGGCGCTCGGTGCGTCGGGGCGCGGCGTGGCGAGCGTGTTCGTTCTGTATGCGTTCGCGGTCGGAGTTGTGGGGGCGATCTTGGGGACGCTCTTGGGATCGGTGTTCGTGTGGAACATCAACGCGATTCAGGATTTTCTGGCGATGTTGAATCCGAACTTGCGGGTGTGGAGTCCGGATGTGTATTCGTTCGATCGCATCCCGGAGGTGGTGAAGACGTTGGATGCGGCGGTGATCGGGAGCGCGGCGGTGCTTTCGTCGGTGATTGGATCGCTGATTCCGGCGTGGGTGGCGGGGCGCGTATGGCCGGTGGAGGCGCTGAGGTATGAGTAGGCGGATGGTGGGCGGTGCCCACCCTACAGGAGGGGCTCGGCGGGCAGAGCCCGCCCTACTCTGCGCGAAGGGGATTCACAAGTC